>Ga0070697_100003359_pt1 | contig 12295 bp, 6 predicted proteins | sample KBSK1501metaG_FD_65475 | JGI IMG/M metagenome (GOLD analysis project Ga0070697, IMG submission 65475) | Corn, switchgrass and miscanthus rhizosphere microbial communities from Kellogg Biological Station, Michigan, USA - KBS K1-50-1 metaG | ecosystem: Host-associated > Plants > Roots >... | reverse complement strand
GTTTTCCCGGCGGCGTTTCCAAATCTTCTCGTCAACGGCGGCACCGGCATCGCGGTCGGAATGGCGACGAATATTCCGCCACACAACTTGAGCGAAGTGATCGACGGCATCTGCGCGCAGATCGACGATCCGGACATCACGCTCGAGGGGTTAATGAAACACGTGAAGGGACCGGATTTTCCGACCGGCTGCGCGATCTGCGGCGTGGGCGGCATCAAACAATATCTCGAGACCGGTCGCGGCAGCATGAAAGTGCGCGGCAAAGCGGGCGTCGAAGAGATCAAGGGCGGCAAGGAACAAATCGTCATCACCGAGATTCCGTTCAACGTGAACCGCGCCACGCTGGTCGAGCGCATCGCCGATCTCGTGAACGAAAAAGTTCTAAGCGAGATTACGGCGGTCCGCGACGAGTCGGATGAGAACACGCGCGTCGTCATTGAGCTGAAACGCGACGCCAATCCGAAGATCGTCATTAACAATCTTTACAAGCACACCGCGATGGAAAGCTCGTTCGCGGTCATCATGCTGGCAATCGATCATGGCCGGCCGAAGCTGCTGTCACTCAAGGAAGCGAACGCGGCTTACATCGAACATCGGCGCGAAGTCGTCTTGCGGCGGACTCGGTTCGAATTGCGCAAGGCCGAAGAACGCGCCGAGACTCTCGAAGGTTATCTCATCGCGCTCGCCAACCTCGACGAGTTCATCCGAATTATTCGCGGATCAGCCAATCGCGACGAGGCGCGAATCAAACTGCTGGCGTTCGAGTTTACTAAAAAGCAGGTCGAGCAGATCGGCATTCTCATTCGTAATCCGGCGCGTCTAACAGAAGGCCGCTACGCGTTCAGCGAACATCAGGCCAATCAGATTCTCGATCTTCGTTTGTATCAATTGACGGGTCTGGAGCGGGACAAGATCGACAAGGAATACAAAGAGCTGATCAAGACGATCCAGGATCTGCGCGACATTCTCGCTAAAGAGCAGCGCGTTTTCACCATTATCAAGAAAGAGCTGCGCGAGCTTCGGGACAAACATGGCTCGCCGCGTCTGACTCAATTCGCGGTCGATGAAGGCGAGATCAACATGGAGGATCTCATCGCCAATGAGGGTTGCATCATCAGCATCACCCATGGCGGCTTCATTAAGCGCACGGCGGTGAGCGCGTTCCGCGCGCAGCGCCGCGGCGGCAAGGGCGTGATCGGCATGTCCACGCGCGAAGGCGCGACCGAGGAAGAAGAAGGTGATTTCGTCGAACACCTTTTCACCGCGACGACGCACGACTACCTGATGTTCTTCACGGAATCGGGACGCGCCTACGTGGAAAAAGTTTATGAAATCCCGGAGATGGGACGCGCGGCCAAAGGCCGATCAATCGCGAACATTCTCGAACTCAGGCCGGACGAGAAAATCGCCGCGACAATCCGGATTCAATCAAAGAAATCGGGCGTTGGCCCGAGTGCGGTCGATCAAACCTGGGACGAAAATCTTCACATCGTGTTCGCGACACAGTCCGGTATCGTCAAGAAATCGAACCTTTCCGATTATCGAAATGTTCGCAAAGGCGGCATCATCGCCATCCAAATCGAAAAAGGCGACCGCTTGATCGACGCCAAGCTCACGAATGGAAATAACGAGCTCGTCTTGATCACGAAAGAAGGAATGAGTCTGCGCTTCCATGAAGAACAGCTGCGCGATCAGGGACGGAACACGGTTGGTGTCTGGGGCATTCGTCCAGACAAAAAAGATCGGGTGATCGCGATCGCGATTGTCGATCCGAACGCGATGTTGCTGGTCGCAGGTGAGAACGGGATTGGCAAACGCACGACGTTCGATGATTACCGCAAGCAAAAGCGCGGCGGTAAAGGCATCATCACGATGAAAACGGGCGCGAAGACCGGCGATGTCGTCGGCGCTCTGACCGTGCGCGAGAGTGACGAGATCATGTTGATCACGACCAAAGGCCAGATGGTTCGAACGCGGGTCAAAGAAATCCGCGAAACCGGACGCAACACGATGGGCGTGAAATTAATGGATTTGCGCAAAGGCGAAAAATTGCAGGCCGTCGCGCCGGTAGTCAGCCAGGCGGAAGAAGAGGAAGCGCAGAGCGCGGAAGCTGCTGCCCCTGAAAAAGCTTAAACAAATAAGGGCACCCGGCCGCGTGCCCTTTTCTCGTTGCGGGAAGAAACTTCCAATCAGTAGCGAGTCGTGGTGGTCTGGGTCGCCGACGTCGGCTGCTGCACGGTCGTCTCGCGGGTCGTAGTCGAGGTCGTAGTGGACGTCGGCTCGTGAGCGCAGGAACTCAGGAACAGAGCAATCAGCAGCGAAAACAAAGGAATGAGAAGTTTTTTCATAATGTGAATCATCGTTACATAATTACTTCGCCCCAAACCGTTTCGATAGATGTAACAAATCGCACTTAATTAGCCGGCCAATGCCGCACGCGAGAGGGCAGGTTAGATGTCGATCTTAGCACGCTGTTTCTTCAGCTCGCTGCGTTTTCGTTTCGATTCTAGAATTCTTCGCTTGAGCGCAGCAGGGCGCGGCGACTTGCGGCGGCGCGCTCTTTCTCGCTCGGCAATTTCGAGTGCGTGTCGTTTCCGCTGAGCTCGTTCGATCGCGTCAAGCAATCGTTGCCGCGCCAGCTTGCGATTCTGCGCCTGCGAACGCGAATCCTGGACCGTCACGCTGATTCCGCTCGGCCGATGCCGCAGCGTCACCGCCGTCGCCACTTTATTTACATTTTGGCCGCCCGGTCCACCCGACCGCGCAAACGTCTCCTCAAGATCGACATCACGCATGCCGAGCCGCGCCATTCGCTCCGCGACAGAGTCTCTTCCCATGCTCGACAAAATAGACGAGCTTCAAGAGTTGTTGGCAACTGCGTTTATTGCGCCGCAGCCAATCGGGCCGGCGCTTTACCGGCGAAGATTGCATCGAGGTCGGCCAGGACTTTTTGCGGGCCGAGGTTTTGTCCGCCCGCTTGACTGGCTGAGATCACGTTGCCGCTTGAATCGACCAGCACTAAAGATGGGATTCCGTTGCCGGCTTTTTTTGCGAGCACTTCTTTGCCTTTTAGCTTCGCGAAATCGATCGCCAACCACGGCATGTTTGTTTCGCGCATGTAAGTTTCAAACGCGAACGGCGATTTATCGAAACTGTAAAAGACGATCTCGAATTCGGGATGCTGTGCCGCGACCCGATTATAATAATCGACCAGTTGCGGCGTGAATTTGCGGCACGGTGCACACCAGTGGGCCGAAAAATAAAAGGCGATCAGTTTTTTGTTCGCCAAAGCGGTGTCGTCGGCATGAACGACGACGCCGTTGTGCCATTGAACCAAATCGCCTTTGAGAAATTGAGAAATCGCGTCCGAACCGGTGTCCAGTTTCATGGCGGGTTTGGCGGCACTGTTCCGCGCGATTTCCTTCTGATAAGCGGCTTCGGATTCACGGGCTGCTTCCGCCTGTTCGGCGCGACGTTGCTCAGCCACAGCCATTTGTTGCTGAACAACCGCGGTTTTTTCGGGCGAGAGCGAATAGATTCCGCTTTTCAGTGCGGCGATCAATTCCGCAGAAGCGCCGGCTTTGGTGAGCGCGTTCTCTTTGGTTTCATCCACGCTATCGGCGAAGTGTCGCGTGGATAACTCCTGCATCAGCGAGTTGCTCGAATAGCCGGCGCGCAGCATCAGGCCGATCTCACTCACGGTGAGCGGCAGTTGCCCGGCTTGCGTGGCAAAAACGAAAAGCGAAAGGCCCAGATAAACCCAGCGGCACATGCATTTTAGGCAGCAAGAGACGAGCCAAGAGGAAGCTCCGAATCCCAAGTTCCAAGCTCCAAACTCAAATGTTCAAATCAGCCCGAAGCCTTGAAGTTTAGTAATTAGACATTCCTTGGATTTTGGGTGTTGGGATTTGGATGTTTGCGCGCTACGGCAGTAGCAGTGCAATCTGGTCGCGATATTCCGGCTTCGATTCCGCAGCTTCCTCCGCCAGTTGACGCGCCACATCCGGCTGACCCGTGGCGCTCGCGTAAATGGCGCAGAGCCATTGTCGATCTGCGGCATCGGGCGCGTTCGGTTGAATGAACGAGCTGGAAATCATCAGTAGCGTGCTTGGCGCAAGTTTGCTCCACGGAACTCGAGCAATGCCGTAGGGCAGCTTCAAGCCGACAGTCTGATTGTCGGCGCTGCTCACCCCAGTGTATTCCGCGCCGGCCGTATCCGTGAATGTGCCCGAAAATTGTTTATGATTGAGATCGTCGATCAGTTTCTTTTTCCACGCGAGTAACCATTGCGATTTTTTCTGAGCGGCTGCCGTTGATTCTTTCTGAGCTAGTTTTCGCGGCGGTTGCGACGGCAACGGAGCCGCTCCGGTTGAAGGCGCATGCTGTTTTTCCAATCCGCTCATCTCGTCGGCGAGCGCGCTCCTGGTCTTCAACCTCTTTCCAAGGTCCGGTGCCGGCGTTGGCTTTGGCTGACTTTTCCAGTTCAAATAGACACGGCAATCGTCGAGATACTTTTGTGCGACCGGTTTCAGTTCGGCGATCCAGGCAAATTTTCCGGCGGGCTGCGCGGTTACAAATTGATCAAGCAGCAGGGCGGCGTCTTGCACATCCAGCCGGCTGATGTCCTTCAAGGCAAAGGGAAGAAGCGCGAACACCTCATGCGAGCTGGGGCCTTTAAATAAAGGCCGACTTGAGGGAATAACAGCCGGCGACAACAGTGTTTTGGCAGTCGCGACAAAAAAGTTCGCAAGATCGACATCGTTCTTGGCAAAACCTTTCGTGCCTGCTTTTTCCACGGCTTGAAAAGCTTCGCGCGCCTGTGCGTCGTCCCGGCCCATCATGGCCGCTAGTCCTTGTTGCAAACGCGACCAATCGTAGGGCGGCTGCCGGTTTCGCGCTTCCGTGGCAATGCGAGCAAAAGCCGATCCGGCAACGTTGTAGTGATTAAGAACGAGTTGGTGTCGTGCCTCGGCCGCCTGTTTCTCAAGCTCCGGAATCGGAATTGCGGTCGAAAAGACAGCGATTTGCTTTTGGGTGTTGCGAATAAAAACAAAAACTCCGAGCGCGATAACCAGCACAATCGCTGCAGCCACGGCAATGATCCTTCGTGTTTTGCGTTTTGCCCACGCCATATCGATCGCGTCTCGCCCAGTCAATTTTTTGTAGGCGCGCTCGAGTTCAGTCACGAGCTCGTCGTAAGACGAAAAGCGCTGCCCCGGTTCCGGCGCAATCATTCGCTGCAAAACCCGCGCGGTATCAGGCGAGACTTCTGGCGAGACGATCGAGAGCAGAAGCGGTTGGTTTTTTAATATGCGTAACTCGGTTGCCGAATTCGTCTCCCCTTCGATCGGCGCCTTGCCAGCGAGCGCGTGAAAAAGCGTGGCCCCGAGACTGTAGATGTCGCTCCGGAAATCTTCCGGCTGATTGTTCAATCGTTCGGGCGCGACGTAATAAGGCGTACCCCAAATCTCGCCCCGCACTTCCGCTGCGATCCCGGCCAATCCGAAATCGCCAATCTTGGCCATGTGTTCGTCGGTAAAAAGAATGTTGGCCGGTTTCACATCGCGATGAATCAAGCCTTTGGCATGTGCCGCGCGCAGACCTTTAGCGGTTTGAATGCCGGCCTCCAACACTTGTTCCTCGGGCAAACGCGTATGCTGCTCGATGAAATCGTCGAGACTTCCGTGCTCAACCAATTCCATTACCAAATAAAACTGGCCGTGATCAGTCCCGGACGAAAAAACCTGGACGATGTTAGGATGATTGAGCGACGCGGCCATGCGCGCTTCCTGTTGCAACTGCGCGGTCTCATCAAGTCCACCTTCAAGGTCCTTGCGCAGAAGTTTCAACGCCACGAACCGGTCGAGCAAAGTGTCGCGCGCCTTGTAAACCGTGCCCATTCCGCCGACGCCAACCGTCTCGACGATCACGAAATGGTCGAACATGCGCTCGGCCCGCACTTTTTCGCCGCAGTTAGGACACTCCACGCGCGCAAGCGGCTCTGCGCGACTTGTGTCGATAGAAGCTCCGCAGGCAGAACAAGTTTGCAGTGCCGACGCGGTCGATTCAGTCGCCATTGACGCGATTGTAACATCGACAATATGCCGAGCAACGCTACGGTCGACCGGGAGCGACACTGGCGGCATGTCAGAAGAATCGACCACTATCGAGTTACTCGTGCCGAAAGACGCGACGCGCCTGCGGCTCGACCAATTTCTGGCGCGCGAGCTGCCAAGATTTTCACGATCTCGTCTTCAGCAATTGATCCGGAAGGCATTCATCACGCTGAATGGCGCCGCTGCCCGGCCTCGCGATCTTGTGCGCACCGGTGATCGCATTGAAGTGAACGAGCCGCCTCTGGAAAAGATCGACAATCAACCGGAAGCGATTCCCTTCGATGTTCTTTATGAAGATGAAGACCTGATCATAATCAACAAGCCAGCGGGGCTAGTCGTTCATCCTGGCGCTGGCCATCGCGAGCACACATTGGTCAATGCGCTGCTGCATCACTTTCCGAAGCTTTCCGGAATCGGCGGAAAAGAAAGGCCGGGAATTGTCCATCGACTGGATAAAGAGACGAGCGGTTGTCTGGTCGTCGCAAAAACCGATGAAGCGCACCGCGGATTGTCGGCGCAGTTTGCAGGGCGCAGCGTAGAAAAGATTTATCTCGCGCTCGTCGCCGGAAAGTTGCGGAAAAGCGCGGGGACCATTGAAGAAAAAATCGGACGTCACCCGGTGCATCGACAACGAATGTCGATCGGGTCCAAGCGCGGTCGCGCCGCGAAGACGGAGTATCGCGTCGTGCGTTCGTCCGATGAGATCAGTTTGGTCGAATGCAAATTGCACAGCGGACGGACGCATCAGATCCGTGTGCACCTTCATCATCTCGGTCATCCGGTTCTCGGCGATAAAGTTTACGGCGCGAAATTCGCGAAAGATTTCCCGCGGCAAATGCTCCATGCCTGGAAATTGGGCTTTCAACATCCGCGCACCGGCGAATGGAAAAATTTCGAAGCAGCGCTACCGAATGATTTTGAAGAGGCGGTTAAGTCGCTGCGACCGTCGCTTTCTTTTGCGCGCCCAGCATAACTAAAGCGGCCAGGACCGGTGCAATGACAAGTCCGCGCATCCACGGCTCCGCGTGCCATGGCAAAACAAAAAGCCGTTCGTCCCAAAACAGGTAGTAAGAGAAAAGGGTGACCGAGAGAACGTTCCAGGCGTAAGCGCTTCGCCACGCGGCGAGCGGCAAAATCCAAACGCAGTACCAAGGATGCAAAATCGGGCTAAGCACGAGCACGATTCCAAGCGCCCAGAGCATTCCTCTTTTCCAATTGCGAACGAACAAGAATGAAACCGCCATCACGCAGACAATCAGGATCGGATAGTAATGAAAATTTCGCTGGTGCGGATTTGGCCAAACCGTCTCTTCGATCACCCACCAAAAGAGATCGTTGAGCCGGGAGAGCTGCGTGAATTGGCCTAACGAGTCCCAGATTCGAACCGTCGGGAAGCCGAATGGAACGCTTAACAGCATCGGGACGAGCGCCGTGATCGTTAAAACAATCGCGCGCCAACGCAATGCAACCGCACAAAGTAAAAGAAGCGATGCAGCTGCGAGATTGAGCGAGATCGCAATCCCAAAAAGCAGCGCGGAGAAAACCGCCAAGAGCCAATTGTTTCCCGATTTCTTTTCAATTGTCAATCTAACCAGCCCGAGAATTCCACCGACCATCGCGAGAATCATCAGACTGTCGAAGTGCGCCGCGCCGGCGAAGGTGTAGGCGACAAGTGGATTCCACGCGTACCAAACCGCCCCGCGGTAGCGATTCTCACCACCGATCAATCGCAAGAGCAATGCCGCCACCAGGAGATCGGCGATTGCAAAGATGATTTTGTAGAATAGTGGCCGGTCGGTAATGCTGCTGAGAAATTTGAAGAGCAGCTCCGCACCGGGCGGATCAACGGCGCGGAGTTCGGGATGATTGATTTTAGCGGCCTGCGGAAAATCGTGACGCAGATCATCCAGTTTCGAATCGGCCGGCGCGATCAAGTAAGGATTGCATCCGGCGCGTTGAATTTTGCCTTCCCATTGGTAACGGAAAAGTTCGTCGCTTGGGACGAGCGGCAGCGCCACCACTCGCAAGATTATCGCGACGCCCCAAAACAGAACGGCTTGTTTCGACAAAGAGATGTCGATCGTGAAATTCGAAACAGCCGCTAAATATGCTACGCCGCTGAGAAATGCCGCGGCGACAAAAAGCACCGGCATTCGCTCGAGCGTCCAGTCATCGAAAAAATTTAGCGCCGCGACAAAAAGAATCTCGGCCCCGAGCGCGACGGAAAAAATAACGACCCGGACGACCTTCATGTCCGCGCCACGGAATCCGGGTGCATGGCTTCAACCGCCTGGACCGGCAAAACCGGCGACACGATAATGCCGCGACCAGTGATCCGCTGCAAACCGGCGCGGTGGGCAGCAAGATCGACAAGTTCCGCCACTCGCGACTTCAACGCCCGCGCGCGTGACGCAAGGAAAACAAGAAAGAGCAAAAACGGAATGACGGACCAAAGATCGAGATGCGAAGCGTGCAGTTGTCGGTAAATGACAATGCTCAGCGCGACGAGACTGATGATTACGGTTGTGGTAACGAGCCGATTGCGCAGCCGGACCCGGGTCAATCGTTTTGCGCCGCTGTGATCTTCAGTCACCGTTTGCAGAGCGATGCTCCACCAGAAGTTACCGTAGATTTGGATGTCCCATTCATTCCAACCAGTGTCGACCGAGTAACGCCAGCCTTCTTCTTCGAGCAATTGGAAAATGGCGCCGAGCAAATGATGACGATCTCGTGCCTCGTCGCTCCAAAAAACCCGGCGCCGCAAGCCGCGGCCCGATTTTGCGGCGGCCGGTAAATGTTCGTGCGCGCGGATGACGCTGCTCGGCGTCCGTTTGAAATGGAGCCAGGTGAAGTAGCGCGAAAATCCACGCACGAGCGGCTGCAAAAAAGCCAGACACATCACGAGCAAGCGAGCGGGGACGGTATCAAACCTTGGTTCGATACGCGCGCGAACCATGTAGGAAAGCGCGACGGTCAACGTGCCGCCAAACATTAGATAAGGCACGATGCGCAGCGTCGGCAGAAAAATTCCAAGGCCAAAAAGGAAAAGCGTAAGCGCGAACCATTCGATGCTGCTGAGATAAGCGGCCAGATCCGATTGCGGCGTGGCATACATTGATTGGAAAAATCCTTCGCCGAAAACGCCATGATAAATAACTGGGCGATCGATGAACCAACTGAATCGCGGCGCTCCGTAGATTTGACCGCGCCATTTCGCAGTCCCGGTCGGGCCGAAGAAAATCAGGTGTTTGAAACGAAGAAGCGATTCGGCTTCACCGTAACCTTCCTGCTGTTTCAAAAAGGCGCGCAGCGTGAAGCGGCGATGATGCCAAACAATCGCGGTGGGACTGAAAGCGATGACGCAGCCTGCTTGCTGCAGGCGCCAGCAAAAATCAACATCGTCGCCCGCTTTACGATATTCGGGATCAAAACCGCCGACCTGTTCGAACGCCCAGCGATAAAACGCCATGTTACAACCTGGAATATGTTCGGCGATCGTATCGGTGAGCAAAACGTGACTCGGTCCGCCGGGCGCAGCGGCCACGCACGCCTGAATCGCATTTTGCGCCGGCGGGCTCACGTTCGGTCCGCCTACGCCCGCGTATTCGCCGCTCACGAGTGTGCCGACTAAATAATAAAGCCAATCGGGATCGGCCATGCAGTCCGAATCGGTATAGGCGAACACTTCGCCCTTGGCCGCGGCCGCCCCGGCATTGCGGGCGTGACTCAAACCGAGATTGCCCTGATGAATGTAACATACGTTCGGAAATTGCGCCGCAATCTGCGCGGTGTTGTCGGTTGAACCATCGTCAACGAGGATCACTTCGTAGTCTGGATAATTGAGTTTGCCTAACGAATTGAGGCAATCAGTCAATGTCCGGGCGCCGTTATAAGAACAAACGATTACCGAAACCAAAGGCGTCTCGCTCAAGGCGCGATGCGGCAACGTCGAATTGTCCTGACCGAATTTGTCCCGCAGTGCGTAGAACGCCTTTTTCGGCTGACGCTCGCGGGTAACGATCCCAAAAGCCCAGTCCGTCACTTCGTTCCCGCCGGTAAACCATTCGTCCGTCCAGGAAAACAAAATCGTCCCGGCCAAGCCGCATTTGGCCACGCTTTCGATGTGCCAGCCGAGCATTTCCGCCTGTTCGTCTTGGGAATGGCGAATCGTGTCCATTCCGAATTCGCCCAAGATGAGCGGGCGCTCGCCAGTCAGATTTTGCAGCCGCAAAAGGTAACGTTCGAAATCGCGCTGATTGTGCAGATAAACATTGAAACAGAAAAAATCGACATTCTGCGGGAGTAAATATTCTGTCGGCGGATAGCTCGCGTAGGAAAACAGAACATCGGGATCCATCGCGCGGCCGATTCGGACGAGATGCTCGACAAACTCCGTGACGCGTCGCACACCGAGCCAGCGCGCCATCGTGCTCGCGATCTCGTTGCCGACCAAATAACCGAACACGGCCGGATTACCGACATATCTCCGGACCGTGTTGCGGACCATCTGTGTAATTTCATCGCGCACTTTCTTCTGGCGCAGAAATTCGATGTGCTTTTCCCACGGCAGCGTAATCAAAACGCGGATCCCGGCAGCGAAACATTTTTCCAGGAACCATTCCGGCGGCGGATGATAAACACGCACTACGTTCAAACCGGTCTCGCGCATCATACGAAAATCGATATCCACTTGCTCCGGCCGGCCGAAAGTGTTTCCGTTGGCATCCGGCTTAAATGGGCCGTAGGTCGCGCCTTTGATGAAGAACTTGCGATCGCCTTCGAAAAAGAATTTCGAAACGGCGCGAATCCTCGAGTTTGTTGGCCCTGTCATACCGAGCGAAGCGCTTCTCGAACAACTTTCGCGGTGGCTTCGATGTCGTCCGGCGTGTGCGCCATCGAAATGAAACCGGTTTCGAACTGAGATGGCGCGAAATAAACACCGCGTGCCAAACAGACGTGGAAAAACTTCGCGAACTTTTTCAGATCGCTCCGCTTTGCCGCGGCGAGATCGGCAATCGGCGGGCGCGTGAAAAACAAGCAGAACATCGAGCCGATGCGGTGAAATGTGATATCGATCTTTGCGTCCGCGATCGTCTCGCGCGTCAGTTGCTCGAAGTGCGTGCCGAGTTTTTCGAGCAGTTCCCAGCTATCGATCCGCTCGAGCTCACGCAGTTGGGCGAGACCAGCAGCCATCGCCAGTGGATTTCCCGAAAGCGTCCCTGCCTGATAAACGGGACCGTCAGGTGAAAGCTGATTCATAATTTCGGCGCGTCCTCCAAATGCACCAACGGGCAGGCCGCCACCGATCACCTTGCCCAGCACGGTCAGGTCCGGGTTGATTCCGTAAATTTCCTGGGCACCGCCGCGCGCAACCCGGAAGCCGGTCATCACTTCATCGAAAATCAGAAGCGTGCCGTGTTTCGTGCATTCATTGCGCAAGATCGACAAAAAATTTTCTTTCGGAAAATAAAGTCCGGCGTTTGCGGGAATCGGCTCCAGGATGACCGCAGCGATCTCGTTTTTGTTTTCGTTCAACGTTGTTCGGACAAGATCGACATCGTTGAACGGCAAACAAATGGTGAGCTCGGCAAACGATTTCGGAACTCCAGCGCTGTCGGGCCTTCCATGAGTCAGTGCGCCGCTGCCGGCTCTGACCAAAAGAGAATCTCCGTGGCCATGGTAGCAGCCGTCGAATTTGATGACTTTGTCACGCCCGGTGAATCCGCGCGCCAATCGGATGCATGACATCGCCGCTTCGGTCCCGCTGTTAACCATCCGGACCTTTTCGATCGACGGCATCCATTGGCAAATCAGTTCGGCCAATTCCACCTCGAGTGGATTTGAAATTCCGAAACTCAGTCCGCGCGCTGCCGCATTGCACACAGCATCGACAACCACTTTCGGCGCGTGACCAAGAATCGCGGGACCCCAACTCCCAACATAGTCAATATATTCCTTTCCATCGACGTCCCAAATTTTCGCGCCGGCAGCGCGCTGGACGAAGAAAGGCTCGCCCCCAACATTGCGGAGGGCGCGCACTGGAGAATTGACGCCTCCAGGAATGCGTTTTTGCGCGTCAGCGAAGAGTTTGGATGAGCGCGAAGTCATTGGAACACAGGAAACGTCCAACGCTCAACGTTCAAAGCCCAACATTCAATTCGGAACTCAACGGCTCTCGG
>Ga0070697_100003358_pt1 | contig 12297 bp, 10 predicted proteins | sample KBSK1501metaG_FD_65475 | JGI IMG/M metagenome (GOLD analysis project Ga0070697, IMG submission 65475) | Corn, switchgrass and miscanthus rhizosphere microbial communities from Kellogg Biological Station, Michigan, USA - KBS K1-50-1 metaG | ecosystem: Host-associated > Plants > Roots >... | reverse complement strand
ACGAGCGGGGCCGATCCAGTGCAGTCCTGCATTTCATTTACGAGAACGGGCCGCCCCAAAAGTGGTACGTTCACTTCGACCTTTACAGCCCGGTGCATTCGCCGGCCAGTGCACTCAAGCATTTGCGCCACGAGTTTTTTGGAAAACTCACGCCAGACTGGCGAATGATTCAGGAGCGTTTGCAAGCTGAGCCTTGATAATCGATGAATAGGAGCCTGAGCGTATGTTCGACCAATTCACGTTAGGGATCGAGGAAGAATTTCAAATTGTTGACCCTAAGACTCGTGAGTTGCGGTCGCATGTGTCCGAGTTCCTCGAGGAAGGCAAGATGATTCTCGGCGAGCAGATTAAGCCCGAGATGATTCAGTCGATGATTGAGGTCGGCACCGGCATCTGCAAAAACATCCAGGAGGCGCGGGTCGATATTACCCGTTTGCGCAGCATCATTTCCGGATTGGCAGGGAAAACCGGACTGGCAATAGTCGCCGCCTCGACCCACCCCTTTTCACACTGGGAAGATCAAAAGATTTATGACGACGAAAGATACTCGCTGCTCGTTCAGGAGCTCCAAAACGTCGCGCGATCGCTTTTGATTTTCGGCTTGCACGTTCACGTTGGCGTGGCGGACCTCGATCGTCGCATTCACATTATGAATGCCGCGCGCTATTTTCTGCCGCATGTGCTGGCGCTGACAACCTCGTCACCATTTTGGGTGGGACACAATACCGGCCTCAAGTCGTATCGCTCAGAGGTTTTCAAACAATTCCCGCGCACAGACATTCCCGATCACTTCGATTCCTACAGCAGCTTTCAGCGCTACGTAGATCTGCTGGTGAAGACTGGTTGCATAAACGATGGCAAGAAAATTTGGTGGGACTTGCGGCCGCATCCGGTTTTCCCAACTCTTGAATTTCGCATCTGCGACATCCCAACTCGGGTCGACGACACGATTGCGATCGCGGCGCTGTTTCAGGCGATCGTCGCCAAGCTCACCAAGCTAATCGATAAGAACCTTGGCTTCCGTCTGTACCGGCGCATGTTGATTCAGGAAAACAAGTGGCGCGCGGTGCGTTGGGGGATCGACGGCAAGATGATCGACTTTGGTAAGCAAAAAGAAGTGCCGACGCGTGACCTTATTCTCGAGTTGTTAGAGTTCATTGACGACGTCGTGGATGAGTTGGGGTCGCGCAAGGAGATTGAGCACATTCACACAATTCTCGAACGCCGCACCTCAGCGGAGGAACAACTCCGCGTGTTCGAAGAAACGAAGGATCTAAATGCTGTGGTCGATCGTCTAATTGAACTGACAATGGAGCACGTGCCGGTAACGACAGATTTCACCGTGCCGGCGCCAATGACGAGCACCTCCACAATCTCCAAATAACTTTATCAAACGATGTTCTGGCTCCGGAGGAGCCAAATGTTTATAGACTTCGCGGCCAAAGAATGTTTGGCGCTCCAGCGGAGCGCGATGTAATGGCGGATGAGAACGTCGAACCAGACATTTCGCTCCGCTGGAGCGAAGAGCCTTCTAAAGTCGAGGAGTCTATAAACATTCGGTCCCTCCGGGACTGAGCGATTTGCCAGGCTCGACATCTCTCTTTTTCAGGCTAGGTTGTCGCCGACGTCCGATTCTTCCGGGCGCTTCGTTTCGCGAGATAAGACTGCCACAGCATTCGTGCGGCCACTGAACGATAGGGTCGCCACGCCTCGGCCATTTCCAAAAGTTCATTTGTGTTTGGCCGCGCGGGCAGTTGTTTTAGTTCCGTAACCGCGGTGACAAGGGCCAGATCGGTAGCGGGAAAGATATCGGGCCGGCGCAGGACCATCAGCAGATAAACATCCGCACTCCATGAACCCAACCCTTTTATCCCCATGAGTGCAGCCTTCACATCCGCGTCGCTCATTCGTGACAACTCGACCAGCCTCAACCGTTTGTTGTGTAGTGCCTCGGCGAGGTCCAGGCAATACGCCGTCTTCTGCCGGGTTAAGCCCAACGACTTTAAATGAGCTTCTCCCAGTTCGATCATGCGCGCTGGCCGAAAGGGAGTAGTCTTCTTTTTTAGTCGTGCGAACATCGAAGCCGCGGAGGCCAAGGACACCTGTTGTTCCAAAATGATTTTGACGAGGGTGGAAAAGCCGGGCGGCCGTGCCCAGAGCGGCGGGGACCCGAGACTATTAAGAATGGAAGCCAGGTCGTTATCGCGTCTGGCCAGGGTTTTCGCAGCGTGGCTGAGACTGGTTTCTGTTAACACCTGCGGTCTCAAAAGATCACCACCATCGTACCTTCAGGCACTTGCTCGAAGAGTTTGCCAACGTCAGACAAGTGCATCACGACGCAGCCCCAGGAAAGGTGTCGCGGGCCATCATTCTTCCATTCACGAATCCAGCCGTGGAAACCAATCCCGCCACCCAACGCGGTGTTCTGAAGTGTAGGGGTCCGCTGCTCCCAGCTCTTGCCGATTGCTGCCGTTTGTGCCGAATTGAGAAGGCCCTGGCGCTCCGCTCTGGCCGCATCGAACTTGTTTGGATAGTTGACCTTGATCCAATAGCCGCCGTAGTAATCTCCGTACGGGCCATCGAATTTACCCTTGTGTTTTTGGATTACAAAGTACATGCCTACCGGAGTCTTGTTGTCACCCTGCACTTGCTTGGGTCCTGTGGCCTGACCAAAACTAACGTCGTATTCCTTAATCAAGACGCCCTTTTGATGAAGCCGCATCTTGTAACTTGTCTGATCCACCAGGATAAGAACAGCCTCCGCCTGAGGCACAGAAAGTTTTCTATGACTCTTAATAAATGAAGTCGGCTGAGTGTAGTGCTCCTTCACCCAACTAGTGTCCTTGTGATTTGACGTGGGCCAGTAAGTTGGTTCCAGACTCTCGTCCCAGCGCAACTCAAGGTGTAAATGGGCGTTGAATAATTTCTCGGGATCTTGCCCGACGCTGGCGATGAGCTGTCTGCGACGAACTTTGTCCCCTTCCTGGATCTTTATGTCGTTCAAGTGTGCATACAGAGAACGGATCTTTTTCTTTTCGTGGTTCTCGTAGAAAACATGTTCGATAACGATAACGTTGCCCCATAACCTGCCACAGTTTGCCGCAAAGACAACGCGGCCATTCGCCACTGCAAAGACGTCCTGGCCGAGATCGGTATTACCACCGCCGTTCCCATTCCAATCTTCGCCCGGATGTATTCCCAGGCTGTAGTTTTCTGCAAAGTGGGTCGCAATGTACCAGCCGTCAAACCGCTTTCCCGTAGCCTTATCCTGATAAGCGCCACCGCCGTCGCCGTCGCCAAAAGGGAAGTCAAAGCCGTCGGCCGGCGCGAAATCAGCTTTCATGTAATCGTCGAATACGTTGCCGGAACCATGGGGCGAACCCGATGAGGATCTCGAGCCGGCCGGACCCTGAACAGCTTGCGAACAGGAGACTGTCAAACCCAGACACAATATTACGAGCAGAAGTTCCTTCGAGTAGAAACAGACAACTGTGGTGTTGATATTCACGATTAAGAGGGATTCTCTGGGGAGGAATGCAGTGCGCCGCGCTAATGGTGGCTAGGACGAATGGGCGAGTGCGAGTTGCAGGAAATTCTCAAACAGGACGCGGCCGTCGCGAGATTCGTTTTGGTGCTCCCAGCGTGTGCGGCTCTTATTCCAGTCCTCAAAGGATTTTTCCAGGTGAAACTGGACCGTGTAAATAAGCTGGCCGTCGCCGCGTTTCACCATCATCTGATTACGGCAAAGATACGAGGTGGCAAGCAACGCAAAACCATCAGGTACTCGATCGAGCTGCAGCCCGTGATTCTGCCAAACTCGCAGTACACGCGCATATTCCGGGTAGTCATGCCAAAGACCCGACGAAGGATTATTAATGCCGCGGAATATTGGATCTCGAGGCTCAGTAATTCTAATAAAACGATATTGATACTCCAGCGGCCGATCATGGCGCTGCTCGTGTTGTTCGAGCCGGTCGAGCGTCACCACCCGTGCGCCAAAGCTGAGGCCCACCAGCTGATGCCCACCACAGATCGCCAGCACCGGAATTTTATTTGGAAGAATAAACTCGCGGAAGGTGTCGAGTACGGCCGGATTGTAGTAATCAAAATCGCGCAGGGTGCCGCTCAATACGATAGCGTCCGGCTGAAGCTCGGCAGCTGCTACCGCGATAGAGGCAAGCGGCGTCACCTGGGTACTCGGGTCTTTCACTAACCTCTCGAGATTGCTCTCGATATTCTCAATCGCCATTTTGGCAATGCGCCGCTCGCGCTTAATCTCCACTGATGCGGCATTGCCCCATTCACTTCGGGCCACGTCCGAAAGGTCATCTTCATCACGCAGCAAACAATCAACTACGAGCACGCGCACTTTCTCGATCTGTTTTTCGATCGGCTCGTAACGACAGAACGTCTGTTGATTGTGGGGAAACGGAAGTGCGGAGACAGCTTCGGCCGGTGGTGGCTCTTCAATTGGAAATTCCCGCGGCTCTTCGATCATGCTGGCAACTATTAAACTTCGAACTTAGTTGTAACGCAAGTCAAAAGCTCATCGAAAGACGGTCGCTAGCTGCGCTGCTTTGTAGTCTGTTTGAATTCGGGAACGGAACTCCCGGGGCCAAGTTCTGAAATCTCCGTCTTGATTCTGTTCACCAAAAGCCTTCCGATTCGGGTGAGGAACGTTTCAGACTTGCCGGCTGCCAAGTGGTCCACCAGAAGAAACATGCGATGCCATGAAGATTCCAGCTCGTCTGCCAGCTGAGAAACCTTCGTAATATCGTAAGGCACCGCTACCTGTTCGCAACCAACGCGCGCAAAGACGGATAAGTAACGTGCCGTCGCCAAGTCAGGGCAAAGGAAACGCCGCCGGCCGGCCTTTAACTCCACTCCCAACAGAGTGTGCTGAATCACCACGCGGCTTTTGTTGGTAAGCCCTTCGAAGCGGTATGAGCGCGTGCGTTTACTGAGAATGCGCTGGCGGTAGATGTGAGGTAACCAGGTCTCTTTGAGTTCCGCCTCTACCTGCGCCGCGTATTCTTCTGCAGTCATACTTTTGGAGTACTGTGACCTGTCACTGTTGTCGTCAGCGGCGGCTTGACGCCGCGTTGGTGCGTTGCTTGAAAGTAGAGATGCGAAAGGCTGCGACAGGTCGCAGCCGACCAAAGCGCTGACAGGTCAGCGCACTCCAAAATCAGCGACCTCATCTAACCGACGCAGCCACGACGGGCTTTGTCTGCAGCGCATTGATCACGCGGTCAGGGAACAGACCCAGGTACAAAACGCCAAGAATGGTTAAGACCAACGCCAGGCGAATGCTTGCCGGTACTTGAGGCGCGCTCCAGGCCGTTGTTCTTTCGCGGAAAAACATGACGATGATAAGCCGCAAATAGTAGTAGGCTGAGACCGCGGTATTCAGCACTCCAATAACCACCAGCACGTAGTAGCCTTGATCAAGAGCGGCGCGAAAAACCATGACTTTGCCAATGAAGCCCGCAGTGAGCGGCATGCCGAGCAAGCTAAGCAGGAACAACGACAAGCAGAACGCCAGCCAGGGCGACTGAAAACCTATACCGTTGTAATCCTCCACTTCCGTGCGGCGGTCGGAAGCGCGCGCAATGAGTTGCACCACGGCGAAAGCACCAAGGTTCATCACAGCGTAAGTCAGCAGATAAAAAATCACGGCGGCGATCGCGGCGTCGCGCTGTTCCAAATCCGGTGCTTTGCCGGCGGCTATGAACCCAACCAGCGCGTAACCCGCATGAGCAATGGACGAATAAGCCAGCATGCGTTTGACGTTGTTCTGCGCGATGGCCACCACGTTGCCGACAGTCATGGTCAGGATTGCCACGACAAACAACGCGCCGAGCCAGGTGGAGTGGATATCTCCGGCGATGCTCTTGTTCGCGGTGATAGCCACAACTGGGAACGCGATAAGAAACACGCGCATGAACGAAGCGAAGCCGGCGGCTTTTGGGCCGGCAGCCATGAACGCGGTAACCGGAGTGGGTGCGCCCTCGTAAACGTCCGGTGTCCAAACATGAAATGGCGCAGTGGCAATCTTGAAGCCGAAGCCAACCAGCATCATTGCTGCGCCCGCGAACAAGAGCAGCGGGTATTGCGCGTCGGGAAGTCGTCGGGCAATCAAGGCGATGTTCGTGGTGCCTGGCAGCCCGGCCGCGGTCGAGGTGGCGCCATAAGTGAGGGCAATGCCGTAAAGCAGGAAGGCCGATGAGAACGAACCAAGAATGAAATACTTCATCGACGATTCGTTGGAGCGGACGTCAGTCCGTCGAAAGCCACACATGACGTAAGTCGCGATAGAGAGAATTTCGAGACCGAGGAATACCATGACGAGGTCGCCGGCCGAAGCCATAAACATCATCCCGGCCGTGGCAAACATCAACAGGGCATGAAACTCTCCGGCGGGGAGCCGTTCATTCTCAACCCACACCATTGAAACGAGAATTGTGAGTCCCGAAACTACCAGGAATACGAACGTAAAGCCGAGTCGCAGTTCGTCCAGGACGATCATGCCGTTGAAGGCTTCCGTCGCACCACGCCAGGAGAGACACAACCAGGTTGAACCCACAGCCGCGGCAATCAAGCCAGCAAGGGAAATGCTGCCGGTGATCCATCGTTGTGTGGGCTTGGCAAACGCATCGACCAACATGACCACAACCCCTGCAACACAAATGACGAGCTCCGGCAAAATCAGCCAGAGGTTGACATCCGGTACAGTCAGTTGAAGAGCCAGGAAATTCATTAGATTATCTGCGTTTGTTCGATCAGAACAAAACTATCCAGGAACATGCGCTAACCCTTTATCGTGTTAGCGTCTTCTCGTCAGCGGGCAGGCCCGCCACAGTTCCTCCGCCGCGCGACTCAGCAAGACGCACTCGAACTTCTTCTACGGTCGCCTGCGATCGATCTAAAAACACGCGCGGATAGACTCCCATGAAAAGCATCAGCAACAACAACGGAATCAACAAGCCTAGCTCACGTGCATTGAGATCGTGGAGTTTTGCGTTCTCCGGATTTGTGACCTTTCCAAATACGACCCGCTGCAACATCCACAGCATGTAGACCGCTGCCCAGATCACGCCAGTCCCGGCAAGCATCGTGGCGATCCAGATCCAGGGGTGTCCGATGGCGAAGGAAGTCCAGGTCCCGATCAGGATCAGGAATTCACCAACGAAGCCGTTCAGAAACGGCAATCCAATCGACGAGAGCGACGCGATCACAAAAAGCGTAGAGAACCAGGGCATCGGGGTAGATAGTCCCCCGAAGTCGCTGATCTGGCGCGTGTGCCTCCGCTCATAAATAAAACCGACGAAGAGAAAGAGCGCTCCGGTCGAAACGCCGTGATTTAGCATTTGATAGAGCGCGCCCTGCATTCCCAATTCAGTGAACGAGAACAGTCCCAGCACGACAAATCCCATGTGACTCACTGACGAATAAGCGACCAGCCGTTTGACGTCGGGCTGCACCATCGCCACCAATGCGCCGTAGATAATTCCAATAACCGCCAGCGTGATCATCACCGGAGCAAACCTCCGCGCCATTCCCGGAAAGAGTCCGAGGTTGAAACGCAGCAGTCCGTAAGTTCCCATCTTCAAAAGCACGCCGGCGAGGATTACTGATCCGGCGGTGGGCGCCTCGGTATGTGCGTCCGGCAGCCAGGTATGGAAAGGGAAAAGCGGCACCTTGATACAAAAGGCAAAAGCAAAAGCCAGGAAGAGCCAGAACTCCGCATCGCCCAGAGTCTGACCGCCGGTAAGGGCTGCCAGTATCGTGGTGTAGTCGAATGTCCCAAACATGTAGTACAGCGCGATGATGGCGACGAGCATCAGTAAACTGCCGACGGCGGTGTAGATAAAGAATTTGACGGCCGCGTAGATTCGGCGTTCGCCGCCCCAAATGCCAATCAGGAAAAACATCGGCACCAGCGATGCTTCGAAGAACAGGTAAAAAAGAAGCAGGTCCAGCGACACAAAGACGCCGATCATGGCGCTCAGCAAGAGCAACAGAAACATGTAATACGAGAGTTGACGTTTCTGAATTGCCGTCCAGCTCGACAGAATCGCTATTGGCATCAGGAGCGTTGTCAGTAGCACTAACCAGAGACTGATACCGTCAACGCCGATGTGATAGTGCGCTCCTATCGAACCAATCCACAGCACGTCTTCAACGAAACGAAAATCCTTCGCGCCGGCGCCGATTCCGCGAATTAACAATAGGGAAAGCCCGAAATCGACGATGCTGAACGCAAGCGCGATCCACTTGTAGTTTGACTCACGCTTGCCGGGCAGCAGGCTGTATCCCACCGTCGCGAGTGCGCCGGCGACGGGGAGCAGGATGATGATGGTTAGTAAGTGCTGCTGCATAACAGAGTAGGAGTTAACTTAGGGCCGCATAGCATAGACGCCGTAATAAGCAAAGAATGCAACTACTGCCAATGCCCCCAGGAGAATTATCGCTGCGTATCCGCGCACGAAGCCGGCCTGCAAATGACGAACTACCTTTCCTGTTTCCGTCACCGCATCCCCCAGCGAATGCAGAAAACCATCGATCACGCCGACATCAAATAACTTCCAGAGGCCTTCGCGCGACCCGACGTTGATCGGGTTGATAATCGCCGCATCGTAAATCTCGTCGACGTAGTATTTGTTTTCCAGGATGGTTGGCAACTCCAGCAGTGGACGCTTCCTGAAGATCATCCAGCCGGCTCCGATTCCGAGCAACGCAATCAAGACTGACAGCAGAGCCAGCAAACGCTCCTCGCGAATCTCCTCGGGCGAATGGAAGGCTTCTCCCGCACTATGTTCATCAAGCGACGTAAAGGCCGGGGCGCCATCAACTGCCTGCGGCTTAGGGGAAAGCCATTGTGGCCTGGTTTCATGGCCGATGGGTTCCTCCACGTGGCCAGCAGGTGCTTTCGCTATCGCCGGCTCAAGAGTGCGCTCGATATAGTTTTCAGGGTGACCGCCAAACAGGGAACTCAGCGCGTAGGGGACTCCAATCAGGCCGCCGAAAGTGGACAGAATCGCCAACACAATCAAAGGGGCTGTCATCAGCCAGGGAGATTCGTGTGGTTCATGCACGTGGTGCTCGTCGTCGCTGAATTGGGCGGTAGCGTCGTGATCGTCCGCATGAAGCTCGCGAAAGCGCTCGCTGCCCCAGAAGGTCATCACCATCATTCGCGTCATGTAGACAGCCGTCAACAGCGCTGTCAGCGCCCCAACTGCCCAAAGCGCTTTGCTCCACATTGGGCCAGGTAAGCCAAAGCTGCCGGCGCTCCATGTCTTCCAAAGAATTTCGTCTTTCGAAAAGAACCCGGCAAAGATTGGTATGCCGGAAATGGCCAGCCACCCGGTTAGCATGGTGACAAAAGTGATGGGCATATATTTCTTTAGTCCACCCATGCGGCGCATATCCTGCTCGTGATGCATCCCTGCGATTACCGAACCGGAACCGAGGAAGAGCAAGGCCTTGAAGAACGCATGCGTGATGACGTGAAATATCGCTGCTGTAAAAGCGCCGACGCCACAGGCCAGAAACATATAGCCGAGCTGAGAGATGGTCGAATAGGCAAGAACTTTCTTGATGTCGTTTTGGGCCAGACCGATGGTGGCGGCGAAGAGTGCGGTGGCCGCCCCAATTACTGCCACGATGAACATCGCCGTCGGGGCATGAACATAAATCACGGAACAACGAACGATCATGTAGACGCCGGCAGTGACCATTGTAGCCGCATGTATCAGGGCGGAAACGGGCGTCGGACCGGCCATGGCGTCAGGTAGCCAAACGTAAAGCGGAATTTGTGCGCTTTTGCCCGCGGCGCCGATAAATAAGAGGACAGCAACGGATGTAAGCCCTCCGGCGAAGATCGCATGCCATCCGAAAGCCTCGACACTCGCCGAACTAATCACATTGAATGCGCTGGTCACTCCGGTCACCGGCTGATTGAAAAAACTGATTGAGGGTTTACCGGCTGCCGAGGTGATGAAAAACAGCAGCATGACTCCCATTACGAAACCCCAATCACCGACGCGGTTGGTAATGAAGGCTTTCTTCGCGGCGTCGCCTGCTTCCTTAAGGTCGGTATAGAAACCGATGAGCAGGTACGAACACAGCCCGACTCCTTCCCAACCGACAAACATCAACAGGAAATTGTCGGCCAGCACCAGCGTCAACATCGAAAACATGAACAGATTCAGGTACGCAAAGAAACGATAGAAGCCCTTGTCTCCGCGCATGTAGCCAACCGCAAAGACGTGAATCAGGAACCCGACGAAAGTGACAAAGAGCGCATACGTCCCGCTCAAGCGGTCCATTGCCAGGCCGAAGTCGGCACGAAACTTTCCCACCTGTATCCAGGTCCAGAGGTGGTCGAAGACGGGTTCGGTGGAGCGCAGCGCGCCGCCGGATTTGAAGGCGAGGAAGAAAGCAAGCAACGTGGAAATGCCGATTGACCCGCAGGCGATAAGACCAATGAGTCTTTCATCTCGCAGCCGGCGGCCAACAAACCAGTTGACGGCCGCGCCTGCTAGAGGGGCAAAGATAATCAGACTTAGAAGGTTGTTATCCACGAGCTGTTAAGTATTGGTCTTCGGTCTTAGGACTTTGGTCTTTGATCCCTATGTCGCGTTGTCATTCGAATGATTCAAAGGCCTAAGACCTAAGGCCAAAGACCAAAGACCAGCGGTTTCAGAGTTTCAGAATGCTGGCATCATCCACATCAAGCGATTCACGATTTCGAAAGATGGTAATGATGATGCCGAGTCCGACTGCAGCTTCAGCCGCTGCCACCGTCATCACGATGAAAACAAAAAGCTGGCCCGTAACATCCTGGAAGAAACTCGAGAAGGCCACAAAACTCAGGTTCACGGCGTTGAGCATCAGCTCAATGCACATGAACATGGCAATTACATTGCGTTTCACGATCACGCCGACCGCGCCAATAGTGAACAGGACGGCGGAGAGCGCCAGATACCAGGAAAGTTGTGGACCCATAGTTCCTACTCCAGCTCGCGGTGGTCTGATTTAAAATCGACGCCCAGCAGATGCGCGGCCTCTTCGCTCGTTTCGGTCTCGACCGGTCGCAGATCCTGAACACCGCTTGGATTAACGATGTCCATTGCCAGAACCTGGGCGCCCGGAACCACGCGCGCTGTCGCCGACAGGATGCTGGTCCGGCGTGCCAATGACATGGCGCCCACAATGGCCATCAGCAACAAGACCGAAGTCAATTCAAAGGGCAGCAGGTATCTCGTGAACAGGCCCTCGCCAATCGAGTGTGTTAGGCCAACATCGGAGAGGTTGCGGGCGAGGTGATTTTCCGTGGTTTGTACTGAACGCAAGATAAACACGGTTTCCGCGAGCAGTATTGCCGCCATGCCGATAGCCATGGGCACAAGAAACTTGAGACGCTTGCGCCGCGGCTCCGAATGTTCGACGTTAAGCAGCATGATTACGAAAATCACCAGCACCATAATCGCGCCGGCGTAGACAATCACCTGTACTGCAGCGATAAATGGCGCGGCGAGCGTCACGTAAATCGAGGCGAGCGAAATGAACACGCCAATCAGCGAAATCGCGCTGTAGAGCGGATTACTCTGAGAGACCATCGCGATGGCGCAACCAATCGCCATGCCTGCGAAGATGATGAATAAGAGTGTGGACATCCAATTTCTGGTTTCAAGTTCCAAGTTTCAAGTTTCAAGTCCGGAAGGCAATGTTCTTAACTTGAAACTTGAAACTTGGAACTTGAAACTCAACGCATTATCCCGAGAAATACCACAGCAAGCTGGCGGTCAGAACGATGTTCAGGATTGCCGCCGGTAATAGAAACTTCCAACCGAAATCCATCAGTTGATCGAAACGAAAGCGTGGCAACGTGCCGCGCAACCAGATGTACAAGAACAGAAAGAAGACAATCTTCGCGAAGAAATAGAAGACTCCCAGGAGCGGGAATTGTGCGACGCCCGGCCCGTTCCAACCACCAAGAAACAAAGTGGTCGCCAGCATCGAAACGGTAATCATGTTGATGTATTCGGCGTTGAAAAATAATAAAAACTTGATCGAGCTGTATTCGGTGTGGAAGCCGGCCACTAATTCTGTTTCGGCTTCGGGAAGGTCGAAGGGTACGCGATTCGTTTCCGCGATAGCGGCTATCAAATAAAGAATAAAACCGAGCGGCTGGTAAATAATGTTCCAATGCAGGCCGTACCAGCCGGATTGTTGTTCGACGATTCTATAGATATCGAGCGTGCCGGAAAGCAGGATGACACCGATGAGCGA
>Ga0070697_100003357_pt1 | contig 12299 bp, 12 predicted proteins | sample KBSK1501metaG_FD_65475 | JGI IMG/M metagenome (GOLD analysis project Ga0070697, IMG submission 65475) | Corn, switchgrass and miscanthus rhizosphere microbial communities from Kellogg Biological Station, Michigan, USA - KBS K1-50-1 metaG | ecosystem: Host-associated > Plants > Roots >... | reverse complement strand
CCGTCTTGGTGCCGCCGGCGGTGCCGCTGATGGTGACGCCGGCACCGCTGAAGCCGCTCACCCGCTTGCTGAAGACGGCGGTGAAGTTGATGGGCGAGGCGCTCGCCGGATCGGCCTGGCCGGCCGCCTTATCGATCGTGACCGTCGGCGCGCGTCGGCAGCTGGACGCCCGGCATCGACGAGTCCATTTCGTAGCCGACCCGAGCACCACCGGCCCCGATTGCGCCTGGGAAATGCCCAGCGCGACACCGCCTGCGCCGAGGCTCGCGCTCGTCGCCGCACCGCCATCGCCCGCGCTCCCTCCCGCCACCGTGTTGATCGTTTGCGACAGCGCCGGGACGGCGAACCCCAAGGCCGCCATCGCCAGCCCGGCCGCGAGAACCCGGCCAAGTGAGCACGATCGGAAGCGGAGCAGGTCTCGCTGGGCTGACCGCGCGTTCATCTTAGCTCCCCCCAACATCTCGAATTGCCGGGATTTCTACGGGAGATTTGTGACGTGGGTATGCTCGCCCTACTGGTCCGAATAGAAGCTACCCGGCGAATACAGGGACTTTCGCAGGGATTACCTACGAACCAGGGGATCGTGGGATGCCGAGCTCTCGAAGCGGCTTCTCGTCGCGCATCCTAGTATTGATCACTCGACTCCGGGACGACCGTGGGTGTGGTCCTCTCCCAGGACTTCGAAGGGTTCCCGCCGAGCCCTGGCAGGCTCTGCGCCGCATCCTGCTTCGCGCCGCCGTCTTTCGGGGCGAATGTAATTGACCGCCGCAGATCGACTTCGTCCAGCCTGAGCTTGAGGACCGGCTTTTCTGGAGGCTGCGGCGGCTGCGTCGCAGATTGTGCGGGAGCAGGCGCTGGGGTCGACACCTGCTGCGGCGCGGCCGTGCCCGCGGCCGCAAGAAGCGCGAAAGCAACGAACACCTCGAGATTGTTTTTCATCGCGTTAGCCTCACTCCTGCATGTTCCGATGATAATACGCCGGAGAGCGGCGTAGCTTGCGAAAAACGATGGCGTTCTGCCGGGGCAGGTCACGCGCGGTCTTCACCCATTGCAGCGCGTGAATGGCGGCCTCTTTGCGCACTTGCGCTTCGGTCATGGTGTGCAGAGGCTTGATCGGCACGGCCGCATCGCCGCCCCGGAACTCGACGAACACCAGCCGCCCGCCGGGCTTCAGCGTGCGCACGATGGCGGCAAGCATCTCGTACGGATATTCGAACTCGTGATAAACGTCCACCATCAGGGCGAGGTCGATGCTGCCTGCCGGCAGCCCTGGATCGGTTAACCCGCCGAGCACTGGTTTCACGTTGGCAGCGCCGCGCCGCGACATCTGCCGCCGGAGGAGCTTTATCATTTCGGGCTGTATGTCCACCGCGTACACCGTACCGCTCGCGCCCACGCGTTGCGCCATACGCCACGAGTAATAGCCGGTGCCCGCGCCGATGTCGGCAACCGTCATGCCGGGCTTCAGCTCGAGCGCGGAGAGCACCAGCTCCGGCCGCTCCTCGTCGGCGCGCTCGGCGCGCTCCAGCCATTGCGCGCCGTGGAAGCTCATGACCTGCGCAATCTCGCGGCCCAGATAGACTTTGCCGATGCCGTCGGCGCTCGCCGGAACGGTGGTGTAGCGGCTCGGCGCGGATTCTTCTGCCCGCGCCACCGCCGGCAGGGCCAGCGCGTGGACCAGGAGGAGAAGAACCAGGGCCGGCTTCATGGTATGAAGCGTGGAAGGCGATGCACCCAAGATTGGGACGCAGGAGTAATCTAACGCCTATGGCCACGAGAAAGAAAGCCAAAGCGAAGCGTCAAAAGACGCCGGCGAGAAGACCGCCAGCCCGTAAAAAGGCCCCTCCAGTCAAAAAAGCGGTCGCGAAGAAGAAGCCGGCGCCGCGACCGGCGCAAACCGTCAAGGCGCAGCCAGTACGCGCGCCTTCACAGCCGGCCAAGCCAGCCGCTGCCGCGGCGGCGCCCGCTCCCTCGGCGGGCGAGGAGCGCGTCGGGACCGTAACCCACTATTACGGCCATCTTTCTGTCGCGGCGGTGCGCATGGAGTCGGGGAGTCTGCGCATGGGTGACATGATTCATGTCGTGGGCCGCACCAGCGACTTCCGCCAGCGCATCGAGTCCATGCAGGTCGAGCACGAACCCGTGTCGGAAGTCCGGGCGGGCCAGGAATTCGGACTAAAAGTGACCGACCACGCGCGCGAGCACGACAGCGTGTACAAAGCCGCCGCGCCACAGCCGTTAGGCCCGAGCCTCAAGCCAGATTCCTCTTGAAGAAGGCGATCGTCCGCTCCCACGCCAGCTTGGCCGCCGCCTCGTTGTAGCGGGGCGTCGAGTTGTTGTGAAAGCCGTGCTGCGTCCCCGGATATCTGTACATCTGGTGCGGAACGCCGGCCGCTTTCAACGCGGCCTCGAACGCCGGCCACATGGCGTTGATTCGCTCGTCGGTCTCCGCGTAATGAATCAGTAGCGGCGCCCTGACTTTCCGCACGTCGGCGGTTTCGGCGGCAGCGCCGTAAAACGGCACGCCCGCGTGCATCTCGGCTCCCAGCGCGGCTGCCAGGAAATTCGTCGTGCCGCCGCCCCAGCAGAAGCCTGTCACGCCGAGCTTGCCGCTCGATGATTTGTGCGACTTGAGAAAGCGCGCGCTGTTCAGCATGTCCGTGCGCAATTTGCCCTGGTCGAGACCGGCCTGCAGCGTGCGGCCGTCATCGTCGTTGCCGGGGTAGCCGCCGACCGGCGACAAGCCGTCGGGCGCGAGGGCGAGAAACCCTTCGACCGCGGCCCGGCGCGCCACATCCTCGATGTAGGGATTGAGCCCGCGGTTCTCGTGGATCACCAGCACCGAGGGAAACGGGCCCTGGCCTGCCGGCCGCGCCAGGTAGCCGCGCATGCCGCCCGAGTTGCCGCCGGGCGATGGGTAATTCACGTACTGCGCTTTCATCCGCTCATCGGTGAAGGAGATGGTCTGCGCCTGCGCGTAACGCGGCAGGAGCGCCTGTGCCATCGCCAGCGCCGAAACCCCGGCGATGGTGAGCGCGCCGGCCCGCGCCAGGAATTCGCGCCGGTCGATGCGGCCGTGGCAGTACTCGTCGTAGAGCTCGAAGACGCGCCGGTCGATTTCCATCCGTCCTCTCTATGCGGAGCGGGTGCGCCCCAGCTCGTAGAGCGCCCCGCCCGTGCGGTCGTCGCCTGGCGCACGCTGGCTGTCCACCCAGTCGATGATCGGCATGAACTGCTTGCGCTCGGCCACCGACACAGGGAAGTCCATCTCGAAAATTCCAACCCCGGTTTCCGCGGCATGGACGTACACGTCGGAATCGATGAGGCGCGCCAGCAGCTTCAGGTTGAGCGCGTTGAGAAACCGCTCCAGCGGCGGGTAGGCCGGCATTGACCTGCGCACCCGGTTCGCGACTACCGCCAGCCGGATGTTCCTCTCCCGGATCCGCCCCTTGAGAAGCAGGTCCCTGATGAAGTTCGCCGTGGCGTGGATGTCCATGGAAGAGGGCACCACCGGGATGATGACGCAATGGGCTCTGCCGAGCATCTCCTGCAGGAGCAGGCCCGAGGCGCCGGCCGGCGTATCGATCACCAGTTGCCGGGTCTCCGGGGGCACGTACATCTCGAAGCTGCGCAGGCGGTCGGGCTTCGGCGGCGCGGCGTTGGCGCCGTGAATCTTCGCTGCCTCGGGCGCGCGCGAGCGCAGCCAGTGCAGGCTCGACCCTTGCGGGTCGTAATCCATGAGTGCGGTTGCAGTGTTGGCGGCGGCGAAATGGCTCGCCAGATTGATCGCGACGGTGGTTTTTCCGGCACCACCTTTCGGATTGATCACCAGCGTGGTATTCATTCTCATCACAGGGGATCCACACCCCCTTTTTTTGTCGCTACACGCACACCCCTCTTATTGCCTACGCGGACCATCATGCTACCTGACGGAGCGAAATGCAAATGAGCCTTCCCGGCAGTCGTGCGGGTCAACCCGGACATCCCCTTCCTCGGCCCGGGACGCGCGGACTTGGCAGGACATTGTTGAGCGCAGCGGCAGCGGCATTGCTCGCCACCGCGGCGGCGACAACCGCGCGCGCGCAGGACTACCCGTCCAAGCCGGTGGTCATCATCGTGCCAGCCGCCGCCGGCGGGCCGACCGATACGCTCGCGCGCAACCTTGGCGTGGCGATGGGAAGCGCGCTGGGGCAGCAGATGATCATCGACAACTCCGGCGGCGCCGGCGGCGTCATCGGCATCAACAAGGCAGCGAAGTCGCGGCCCGACGGCTACACGGTGCTGCTGTACCACGTCGGCATGTCGACCGCGCCTGCGCTGTATCGCAAGTTGCCGTACGACACGGTCAACGACTTCGAGTACATCGGCCAGGTGGCCGACGTGCCGATGACGCTGGTCGCGAGAAAGGAAATGTCGCCGCAGACCTTCGGCGAGTTTCTTGCCTACGCCAAGGCCAATCAAGGCACGCTCACTTACGCCAATGCCGGCATCGGCTCGGCCTCTTACTTGTGCGGGCTGCTGTTCATGAGCACGATCCAGGCCGACTTCACCACGGTGCCGTACAAGGGCACGGGTCCGGCGATGACCGACCTGGTCGCCGGCCGGGTCGACTTCATGTGCGATCAGACCACCAATACCACGCCACAGATCAAGGCTGGCACGATCAAGGTCTACGGCGTGACCTCGAATAGGCGCGTGCCCTCGCTGCCTGACGTCCCCACGCTCGACGAGCAGGGCTTGAAGGGCTTCGCGCTGGTCGTCTGGAACGGGCTGTTTGCGCCCAGGGGTACGCCCAAGCCCGCGCTGGACAGGCTCGTCGGCGCGCTGCAGGCGGCGGTAACGGACACGGCGTTCAAGACGCGGCTGGCCGATCTGGGCGCCGAGCCGGTCGCGGCCGGCAAGGCGACGCCTGAATCGCTGCGCAGCCTGCTCAAATCCGAGATCGACAAGTGGGGGCCGATCATCGGGAAAACAGGCGTGTACGCGGACTGATCCTGCGTTCGAAAGGGTGGAGGAGGAGGCGCCCGCGTCGCCTTGTCATCATCGCCTGCGGGGCTGGCGGCAGTACGAGCCGATCTTCCGCGAGCACTCCACCGCCGTCATGACGCCCGGGTTTCTCGCCGCGCTCGCCCAGGTCGAAGGCGCCGGCAATCCGGTAGCCCGCGCGTCCTGGCGCTGGCAGCTGACCTGGAATCCGTTCGAGCTGTACCGCCCGGCATCGAGCGCGGTCGGCATGTACCAGATTACCGATGGCACGTTTCGCGAAGCGCAGCGCTATTGCATCCATGATCATGCCGTGGTCGAGAGGGGACCGTGGTACGCCCTGAGATCCTGCTGGTTCAACAGCCTGTACACGCGCGTAGTGCCCAGCCACGCGGTCGAGCTGACCTCGGCGCATCTGGATCGCCGCGTCGCCGCTACGCTCGGCTCGCAGGGGATCGCCGACGCCACGCTTGAGCAGAAGCAAGACCTGGCTGCGGTCATCCACCTGTGTGGCGCGGCAGCGGGCGACGCCTACGCCAAGCGCGGCTTCCGCTTGAGCACCGGCCAGCGCTGCGGCGAGCACGACCTGCGGGGCTATCTCGCGCAGCTCAACGCGATGAAGCGCGTCTTCGCTGCGCTCGCCGCCGGCGGCTGACGGCAGGCTTGCCCGCGAGGGGCGCCGCAATTTCCAGGACTGCAGCCTGGGTAGCCGCGCAATATTCGTTGATTCTTGCAGTTAGCGGCTGTCTTTAAGGAGCTAGCTCACGGTCTGGCCCGCTCGAATCCAACTGGACTAGCAGATAACGCTACAGTAAATTGGAAACGGGGAGCGTATGGTCGAGCATGCCGAGCGGCTGCACGGGAGAAGGCTGAAACCAAGAACAATGAAAAGCCGTGAATGGGTGGATAGATTATCTTCAGCGGTGGCAGTCCAGCTGGGTCAAGGCCCTGGACATGCCGCCGCCTGAGAACGGGACGCGCCGCCACATCGACGCGCCGGGCGCCGACTGGTACTGGGAACAGGACGAGCAGTTGCGGCTCACGTACCTGTCGAGCCGCACCAGCGAGAAAACCGCCCTCGATCTGGCGCTCGACCTGTCTCCCTATCTCGGTCACAAGCGCTGCGATCAGCGGGCGCTGAACCTCACCCCGGAGGATTGGGACCGTCATCGCGGCCAGCTCGAGCGGCGCGAGGCGTTCCGCGATTTCGAGCTTCAGGTGGCCGCCGACGACGGCCGCACGGTCTGGCTGTCGCTTAGCGGCGAGCCGGTCTTCGACGCAGGCGGCGCATTCCGCGGCTACCTTGGCGCCGGGCGCGATATCACGTCGCAAAAGCGCGCCCAGCAGCTGCTCCTGCTCGAGAACGCGGTGATGTCCTGCCTCGCCGGGACCGGCGGCATCGCCTTCGCGCTCAAAGGTGCGCTGCGCGCGATATGCGAAGGCGAAGGGTTTGATTGCGCTGAGCTGTGGAAGCTGGACGAAACCGGCGGCGCGCTGCGCCTTCACCAGCATTGGAGCACGCAGGACCTTCAAGGCATCGCGGCCGTGGTCGAGGCTGCGGGCAAGATCGGAATCAGGCGGGGCGAGGGGATGGTGGGCTCCGTGTGGCAGTCGGGAAAACCGCTGTGGATCCGCGACTATCTGCAGCAAGCCGGGGCCGAGCGCGTAGGCGACGAGCTGTTCGAGAAGATGGGTCTGCGCGCCGCGCTGCTGGTCCCGCTGCGCGCGGGCCCGGAAATCGTCGGCGTGCTGCGCTTCGGCAGCCGCACGACGCGTGCGCCCGACGAGCGCCTGTCGGACAGGCTGAGCGCCCTGGGCGGCCGCATCGGCAGGTTCGTGCAGCAGGCGGCGGTGGAGCAGGCCAACAGCGAGCGCGCCGCGCGCTCGCGTCGCCTCGCCGACCTGTCCTCGGACTGGTACTGGGAAACGGATGCCAGCCACTGCTTTACCCGCCTGGAAGGCCGCTACGTCGCGGGCAACGACCAGGATCTGCGGCGGCGCCTGATCGGCCTGCGCCGCTGGGAGAGCGGCCTCGAAATCGAGGGCGGATGGAACGCGCATCGCGCGCTGCTTGACGCCCGCCGGCCCTTCTACGACGCGCTCATGTGGCGCCCGACGTCGCAGGGGGCCGTGCGCTACCTCAGCGTCAGCGGCGAGCCGGTGTTCGGTGCCGACGGCAGCTTTCTCGGCTATCACGGCGTCGGCCGCGACGTGAGCGCGCAGAAGCGCGCCGAGCAGATGCTCACGCTGGAGCACGAGGTCGCGCGCTCGCTTTCGGCGGCGGAAGACGCGGAGAGCGGCTTGCGCTCTGCGGTGCGCGTGGTGTGCGAATCGGAAGGCTGGGATTCCGGCCGGTATTACCGCCTGGACGAGGCGAGCGGCGCGCTGCGCTTCCAGTACGGATGGTGCGTCAACGAGCCGGCCGTGGAGCGCTTCCTGGAGCGCTCGCGCGTGGTGTGGCAGTTCGGCGCGGCCTGGTCGGGCGACCTCCAGCGCGACCTCGCGTCGACGCAGTCCGTGGCCGAAGGCGCCGGCACGCGCGGCGTGCTCACCTTCGCCGTCACCTCGGAAAGCAAGACCATCGGCGTGCTCGCTTTCTCCGGCGAGTCGGTGCGCGAGCCCGACCAGAGGCTGCTGCAGGCGGCGCGGGTCATCGGCAGCCACGTCGGCCAGTTCCTGCAGCGCAAGCAGATCGAGCAGTCGCTGCGCGAGAGCGAAGCGCGCTTCCGCAGCCTGACCGAGATGTCATCCGACTTCTACTGGGAAACCGATCCGCAGCACCGCGTGACGAACATCGCGGCCGGCGCGAACTATTCTGCCGCGACGATAGCGCTCGGCGTGGTCGGCAAGACGCTGTGGGAGATCCCCGCGCTGAGTCCCGACGCGGCGCACTGGGCGGAACACCACGCCAGCATGGACAGCCACGTTCCATTCCGCGACTTCGAGTTCTCGCGCGCCATGCCCGACGGGGTCACGCGGCATTTCTCGCTGACCGGCGAGCCGCGGCTCACTGCCGACGGCACGTTCCTCGGCTACCGCGGCGTGGGCCGCGACATCACTGAAACCGCGCTCATGCGCGAGCGCATCGAGGCGCTCGCTTACAGCGATCCGCTCACCGGGCTCGCCAACCGCACCAGCCTTGCCCCGGCGCTGGAGCAAGCCGTCGAGCGGGCGCGGCGCCACGGCGCGAGGCTCGCCGGCGCGTTCATCGATCTGGACGGCTTCAAGCAGATCAACGACACCTACGGCCATGACGCCGGCGACCAGTTCCTCGTGGAAGTGGCGCGGCGGCTTCGCGCCAAGCTGCGGGCGACCGATCTGGTCGCGCGGCTGGGCGGCGACGAGTTCTTCGTGGTCCTCGAGGAAGTCACGGACGCCGCTGCCGTCGAAGGCATCAACCGCAAGCTGCTGGATGACGCATTGCGGCCTTACGCGCTGCCCGGCGGCGCTGAAACGCGGGTGTCCGCGAGCATCGGCATCAGCCTGTTCCCCGACGACGCCGCGGATGCGGCCACCCTCATGAAGCACGCCGACGCGGCGATGTACGCGGCCAAGGAGGCCGGCAAGAATCGCTACTGCTTTTTCTCGTCGCTGAACAGCGCGCCGCCTTCGCGGGACAATAACGCCTTGTCGGCGTAATTGCCGCGGCAAGTTCACAGGAGGCGTCATGAATGCCAGCAAGCGGGCGGTTGTCGTCGGAGCGTCAGCGCTGTTAGTGGCAATTGCGGCATACGCCGCGACCGGAGGTGGCAGCCCGCAGGACAAGGTCGTGTACCACTTCAGCGATGGCGTTGAGCAGGCATCGAATGGCCTGCGCAACATCAACAACCATCTCGAGGTCAATCCGACGGCGAAGATCATCGTCGTGGCGCATGCGCGCGGCGTCGATTTCCTGATGAAGGGCGCCAAGGACAGGAACGGCAACAAGTACGAGGACCTCGTCGAGCAGCTCGCTCTCCGCGGGGTGCAATTCGACGTATGCGAGATCACCTTGCGCAATCGCAGGCTGGACCGGCAGCAGTTCGTTGCAGACGTGACTTACGTTCCCTCCGGGGTGGCCGAGATCACGCGCCTGCAGCAGCGCGAGGGCTTCGCCTACCTCAAGCCCTGAGCGGGCCCTGCCCGGCGCGTCGCCAGGGCCACGCCCGCCAGAATGGTGGCAAATCCGGCGGCGTGGTACGCGTGGAGCGCCTCGCCGAGCAGCAGCATCGCCAGCAGCGTGCCGAAGGCGGGCAGAAGATGCAGCGTAAACCCGGCCGCATTCGCCCCGACGACGGCGACGCCGCGGTTCCAGCAGATGAAGGCCGCGACCGAGGCGGCGAGACCGATGTAGAGCACGCCGGCGGCCTCGCCCGCGCTCGGCCAGCGCGGCGGCGCCTGCAGCGCTTCGAGCGCAAGCGCCGGGGCGAGCAGCGCCAGACCGGCGACCGAGATCACGAAAAGCAGGCTCACGTCGTTCAATTCCGGCGGGCGGCGCTTGAGCAGCACCGAGTACATTCCCCAGACCGGCATGGCCAGCACGATCCACGCGTCGCCGGCGTGGAGTTCGAGCTGCAGCAGCCTGCCGGGCGCGCCGTGCGAAACGATCAGGAGGATGCCGAGAAGCGAGACCAGCATGCCGGCGAGCTGCCGGCGCGTGGCCGTCTCGCGCTCGATCATCCAGGAGCACAGCAGCATGAACAGCGGGGCGGACGAGTTGAGCAGCACGGCATTGATCGCCATGGTGGTCTTGAGTCCGAGATAGACCAGGGTCTGGAATCCCGCCACGCCGGTGAGCGCGAGCAGCGCCAGCAGGCCGGCGTGGCGCCGCAGCGTCGCGCGCGCTCGCGCAAGCTCGGGCAGGGCAAGCGGCGCAAGAACCAGCGCCGCGATCAGCCAGCGCCAAAAACTGAGCGCCACCGGCTCGAACGCGTCGCGCAGCGCTCGTCCAATGACCCAGTTCCCCGCCCAAAGGAGGTTTGCCAGCGCGAGCAGCGAGAAGGCAGAAGCGCGCGCGGACCTCAGAGGTCGACCGCCCTCCACTTCGCCGCGAGCTGCTCGGCGCCGCGCAGCGAGAGCGCAAAGATCGTGTAGGTCGGATTCGACGCGCCTGCCGTGGGGAAAATGCCCGGCCCGGCGAGATAGAGGTTCGGCAGCTCGTGGCTCTGCCCGTAGCTGTTGACCACCGAGTTGCCAGCGTCGGTGCCCATGATGGTGCCGCCCATGAGGTGGATGGTCGGCATGTTGCCGCGCGCCGACCACGCTTCCCTGGCGCCGGTGGCCTTGGCGACGCGAAGGCCTTCCTCGAAGTTGGCGTTCCACAGCCCGACCGCATCCTGGTCGAAGCTGTGGTGGATCCTGCCGAGCGGCATGCCGAATTCGTCCTTGTCGGCGGCGAGCTCGATGCGGTTGTCGAGGTTCGGCAGTTCCTCGCCGAACGCGCCGATGCGGGTGAGCCCGCGCGCGGCGCGCTTCATGAACGCGCTCAGCTCGGCACCGAACAGGTCGAGGCGGGCGTTGGCGAACCCGCCGAGGTCGCTGGTCTTGAGCGCGCTGCCCGCGACGATGAACGAGCTGCCGAATACCCCGGGGTGGGCCGTCTTGCCGTAGCGGTCGTAGGACATGAATTGCGCGCCGGTGGTGCCCAGGTGGTTCTGCACATCCTCGTCGAACAGCGCCCAGGTTCCCGAGCTGTAGTGGCACATCATGTATTTTCCGACCAGGCCGCTCGCGTTGGCGAGCCCCCTCGGGTGCCGGTCGGTCGCCGAGTTGAGCAGCAGGCGCGGGTTCTGCGCCGACCAGGCCGCCAGGACGACCACGCTCGCCTCCTGCACCTGGCGCTCCTTCTTCGCGTCGTAGTACTCGAGGCCGCGAACGCGGGTGCCCTGGCGGTTGGTCAGCACGCGCGTGACGGTCGAGCGCGGCCGGACTTCGGCGCCCGCCCTGCGCGCCTCGGCGAGGTAGGTGACCAGCGGGTTGCTGAGCGCGCCGGTCGGACAGCCGATATGGCACCAGCCGTCGTAGATGCAGGCCGGCCGGCCCTTGTAGTCGGTCGAGTTCATCCCGACCGCCGCCGGCACCATGCGGATGCCGAGCGCTTCGAAGCCCTTCAGCCACACCTCGCCATGGCGGAAGGTCTTCATCGGCGGCATCGGGTAGGGCTCGCCCGCCGGCCGCCAGATCTCCTCGGCCTTGGCGTTGCCGGAGACGCCGATGTCGCGTGCGACCTTGTCGTAATAGGGCGCGACGTCCCGGTAGGAGATCGGCCAGTCGAGCGCGCGGTTATGCTCGCTGCGGATCTTGAAGTCGTTCGGCAGGAGGCGCGGCAGGTTCGCGAAGTAGTGAAGCGCGGCGCCGCCGACGCCCCAGCCCGACTGGTAGCTGTAGCCGAAAGGATTCTTCCCTTCGAGCAGAAACGGTGCGCCGGCCGTCTTGATCCGTCGCCCCCAGAAGTCCGAGCTGATGAGATCGGAAAGCTGCCAATCCGGCCCCGTCTCCAGGACCACCACCTTCTTGCCGGCCTTTGCCAGCACCGCGGCGAACACCGAGCCCGAGGCGCCCGCGCCGACGATGGCGACGTCTACTTTCTCGCGCGTGGCCATGTCACCACCTCTTCAGCGGCGCGATGTGCGGCATGTAGGGAATGCCGAGCGCCGCGTAGCCTTCGAGCGTGCCATACACCACGTCGACGGCGTCGCTCCGCAGCACGAAGTACACGAATGCGCCGGCCGGACCGTCCCAGCCCTCGATCTTGTTCTGGCGCATCAGATTGACGAAGTCGCGCTGCCCGGTGCCTGCAAGCTGCGCGAACCGGCGCCCGCTCTGCGCCTGGCTTGAGCGCTCGACGGCGCCGAGTGCAGCCCGGTAGAAATTGGCGAAGGGCGGGCGCACGTTGAGGATGCGCGCCTCCAGCAGCGCTTGCTCCGCAGGAACGGAGATCTGCTGGTCGATGAAATGGGCGATGCCCGCGGCGCGCGCGCCGGGAACCAGCGTCTCGCCCAGTGCCTCGAGGGTTTCAACCTCGTCGGGCTTGAGCAGGCGGAGCGTCACGCCCTGGGCGCGGGCCGCGCGCGGAGTCAGCAGCACTTCGACGCCGCCGATCGTGAACGCCAGCGCACCGATTGCCGCGCCGCGCATGAACTCCCGTCGCTTGCTCATGTCCACCTCCCCGCGGGCGCGACGATTGTGAGACGGCACCCTCCCACCGTCAAGGTGTGACAGCCGATTCGCATTGCGCTAAAGTGAATCGGTGGCGGCCTCCCGGCAATGAATGTCGTCCTGCAAGGCGCGCTGACCGGCTTGGCGCTGGCGCTGGTTCTGATCGCGGTGGAATACCT
>Ga0070697_100003355_pt1 | contig 12303 bp, 11 predicted proteins | sample KBSK1501metaG_FD_65475 | JGI IMG/M metagenome (GOLD analysis project Ga0070697, IMG submission 65475) | Corn, switchgrass and miscanthus rhizosphere microbial communities from Kellogg Biological Station, Michigan, USA - KBS K1-50-1 metaG | ecosystem: Host-associated > Plants > Roots >... | reverse complement strand
GGGAGATCGTCCAGGATTTTAACGAGAGGTTCCGAGAGGAAGCACATTGACCACGCTGGGAGCCGCGGAATCGGTAAACGCTGCGCGACTTTCGGCTACTTTGCGAACTCCGTCGGCTGTGCCCGCGCGGTGGCCATTCCTACGCCCAGACAGCTACCATTGCAGTTGAGCCGCTCTATGCGCCACTTAATGCCCATCGTGACCCCGCGCCTAGTCTTGCGTCCGCCAATTCTTGACGATTTGGATGCTATCCAGGCCGCCAAGGAAGATGCCTGGAATGATTTGCAGCTTTGGATGGCTTGGGCGTTCGACAACCAACGACCGCGGCAAGCGTTGGAACACTCCATTCGACGGACGATGAACTTCCAGAGTCAAGCAGGTATCGCGTTGGCCGGATTCCATAGGATCAACGGGGATTTCGTCGTCCGAACCGCATTGGATCTCACCGATGAGGCAGACGTCTATGAGACCGGTTATTGGGTGGCGCGGAAATATGCCGGACAGGGCATGGCGACGGAGGCGGCAAACGCCGCTATTCGTTACGCGTTCGGCCGCCTTGGCGCGAGGGCGATCAGCATCGGGCACTTCGACGGTAACGACGCTAGCCGCCGCGTCGTGGAGAAACTGGGATTCCAGAAGCTTCGCATCGCCCGTCAAGCGGCGACACGGTGCCTCGACGGCACGAAGCTTGACCGTCATGAATACATCTTGACCAGCCCCGATGTACTTCCCAAACTTGACGTTTCTTGGGGTTAAAGCTTCACCGGTCTCGAAATTCTCTGTCACCCGGATCGCTCCGCCCTGACGCCGTAGCGTTTACCGAGAGGGCAAACGGGTTCGAAAGGCAACTGGCTACGAACGCAAAAAGCTGAAGCCGCGCTATCCCGCATCGGGTTCGCGGGCTGCGCGAGCCGAGCTTCCGGCCGCCATTCGAGCGTATCAGTGACCCACAGATTTCTCTGACGAGGCGGAATTCAAAGGTTTCGTCCCACATTCGCCACCCATTCAGACTACCAATTCGCGGAACATTTTCACCAGACGTTCACACCGTAGACGCCAGTAACAGACAGGTGCTCAGGTCGAGTTTGCCCGTGTCCTTTCGTTATGTCGGAGTGCCGCAAGACCTGTCCTAAAATCGACGTGTTGATATGCGGGTGAAGGCCAACAAAATGGGGGTGGAACATGCATACGCACATAGGGGTACCGCCGTCGGTTGGCTCGTTAGCCACCAACATTCAAGGTCGGATAAGCCCGTCGGCGACCAAGATGCAACGGTGGATTGCCTCCCTGGGTAAGAAGGCCAAGAAGGGCATGGTTGCTAATCTGTCTGCCAACTGGATTCATGACGCAATTTCAGCCATCGCGGTACTTGGGGGAGCCGTAGCATTTGGTTTCTGGCGGGACAGCATCAGTGCCGGCCTGTTCGCCTGCTTTGCCTTGTTTCTTATGGCGGGTATCTACAAAGCCCTGCAGCAGATCGTTGCAACTTTTCGATGGGAACCTGACGGCACTATCGCTGCGAACGTCAATTGGAACACTTTCAGTGCTGCTGAACGAAGCCAACCGAATTTCGAGATTAGTGCTAAGGCTATCGAGCATCTGCTGCCATGGGTAAAAGACGAGACTTCCTTGACGGAGGAAAGTGCAAAGGCGTATTGCTCAGTTCTTTTGGGCACGCTTGCAACCCTTCATCCCAAGCTTGCTGAGTGACTTCTACGAACGACGGTCGTTATGCAGATCTGGCCCCCCTAGCTTAGCCGGCGGAGTAGGCACAAACAGCGAAGTCGAGCTGATTCTCTGCCCGGTGGCGTGCGGGTATATCAGGCGGCGGTTCGACTTTTCTTGCCTGTGATCTCCTCTTCGGCGCGGAGCCAGTCGTCCAGCTCGTGGCCGTCTTCCCGGCCGCGTGCCTCGTAGAGTTCTTGTGCGCGGAGGCGGATCTGGTGTTCGAGTTCTTGTGGTTCGCTGGTCCCGGTCGCTGGTGATTTCTTCGGGGGATTTGCATTCATGGGGAAACTCCTTCGCGGCAAACGTACGCCCGGTAATAGAAGAGAGTCAATTACCCAAGTTTGGTGCAGTGACAAGCGTAAACTGCAACGGTGCGCGGTGATGGTGAGATGAAACAGCAAATCGTTCACCCGCTGCAGAAATACATCCTCAACCCGCCGATTAAGCTCCTGTTTGCTATGGGCATCGCGCCGCCGGGGTATGCGCTGCTCGAAACCACGGGGTGCAAGACCGGGAAGGTGCGCCGGACTCCGGTGGGCGCCGCACGCATCGGCAAGCAGTTCTGGATCGTGGCGGAGCACGGCAGGAACGCTGGATATGTCCGCAATATTGCGCACAACCCGCGCGTGCGGCTGAAACTGCGTGAAGGGCTCCGCGCTCACTGGCTCACCGGTACGGCACATGTGATTTCGGACGATGATCCGCGTGAGCGGCAGCGCTGGCTCGCCAGCCAGTTGCCGAGCACTGTGGCGAATGCAGCCGCGGTGCGCCTGTTCGGAACCGAACTGCTCACGGTGCGGATTGATTTGGATGGGTGAGGCTCACAAGTCGCCCGATGTTCGGAGCGGGATCTAATGATGGCGGGTGCCATTTGGTACGCTCTCAAACCCACGGCGAGCTTTCGCTCGCGCAGCTCAAGAAGCTGTGGAGGGCGAGGGGGCCGCATTTTCGATTGGGCCATCGGGTGGCCAGCGCGCGAGGACAAGATCGTAATAAACCCTAGGAAGCGCAACTTCGGCATTCGCCTGAAATAACCCTCGCCCACAAACTCCAAGCAAAATCCGCTTCCCAGACCTAAGGACGCAAAATCCACTGAGACGTGTCAACCGCCTAGCCCCTACCCCGCTGCGGTTTAGACCCTGATAGGAGTCGAAACGAGTTCAAGAACTTAGAAAAGTTCTGTGGACGCTGAATACTCTTCGGAGCAAATGCGTGCAGCAAGTACAACCGGTGCCCGACGAGGTAGATGGCCAATTCCCCGCTCGTATTCGGTCCGACAAAACGAATCCATTTCCCGGGATAGCCTTCGACTGAGGTACACTTCTCGTCCACCACGGACGCGCCAAGGCCGCTCACAATCGAATCACGTTTGCCGTCCACCGCGCTTTTCCAATCCGTGCCCGGCGAGTAATCTGCGTAGGCAACTCCGTAAGACTCAGCGCCGGCGGCGGCACTGAACTGGTGTAGGTTGCGCCGAGCGCCCCTGAGTCGTTGGGGACTCTCGGGGAACACAACCCTAAAATTCCCAGAGGGAAAAGTAAATTCCTTCCACTCGGCTTGGACAAACGTAGTAGCCAGAAACAACGTGGCGAGCGCGAGCAACCTAGCTGCGCTCATAGCAACCTCCTTCTGGCCAGACCCGAATCATACGCCGAAAAGATACGATCCCTCGCGCCTCCGTTGCGGACGACACACTTTAGTTACTTGGCCTCTTGAAGATTTCATAGGAAATCGTGCCCAAAATTATTGCGAAGGGTATCGGTTCACTTTCCGCGCTCCATCTCTACAGTTGCCTACCCTCGCCTCCGGGCGGAAGTGCCTGCTCCAAACAAAACCAAGAGGTACACTCATGTCGAGACGCATGATCTGGGCGAGGATGAAAGACTCACCGGCTGGTACCGCTCTCAGTGCGGTTGGGGTCTTATCGCCCCTCACCTCGAGAGCACTCTTTCCGCGCTAGCATTTAACCGGGTTGCTCAAGAGAGTTTCGAGAAGCACGCCTGCGCACACAGTTCGGAATCGTGAGTTCCCCGACCCGCAAACCAGTCATAATGATGTATCCGTGTGGAACTACCCCGTCTTCACCCAGTAATGAAGCGACGCACCAATACCGAGAGACGCCCCCGCCCCAAGTTGCCCAGAATTCCAGAAGAGATGCGGCAGTGGTCCGATCTTCTCTTGCGCGAGATTGTCGGCTGGCCGGACGTCAGTTCACGGCTGATGTTCGGCATGACAGCCGTCTACCGAGGCAATGCCATCTTTGGCGTGCTGCCGCGTACGTGCGCTATGGGTACTCCCTATTCGGTCAGCTTCAAGATTCTGTGGCGTAATCCGAGCCTGAAGAAACGGCTGGAGGCCGACCCTCGTGTCCTGCCAAGTGCTCGCGACGCGAAATGGATCTCATTTGAGCTGCAGTCTGGAGACGACCTACCAGACGCGATCCGCTGGTTTGCGCAAGCCTACCGACTCAGGGCGAAAGCAGGCGAAACAAGATAGTCGGAAAGCGCGCTCCCGCTCGCCCTTTCCCCTCGAAACCCACGCAAAATCCGCGACCCTGACCTCAGGAGAAATCCGGGACCAAACTACGCAACATTCGAGACCTATCTCCTCGCCTTCTTCGCAGTGTAGCAAGCACCCCACCCGCTCAAGGTCCGTATTTCCCAAAGCCCGCCCACAGCGGGGTAGTTAACTGTTTCTGCCTCCGGCGCTCCACCTTGACCTGGCGGGGAACCCCGCTCGCTGCACTCGAAGCGTGGCGAGTCGCCTCTGCGGCTTCCACTGAACTCCTTGTTTCTGCAGATTATCGTTTCTGCAGATTATCGCAAGCTGCACCAGATTTGAGTAATTGACCCTGAAGCTAAGCGGGCGTAACGTAATTCCGCAAACACCTAAAAAATGTTCCGCCGTAATCCGCGGCGGCGGATTCCTTTCACCCTTAACAAACGAAAGGAGCGCGTGCTATGTTTACCCGAATCGTCGAACTAACCACCAAGCCAGGCAAAAATAAACAGCTCGCCGATGCCATCGATGAAAAAGTCCTCCCAATCCTGAAGAAACAGAAAGGCTTCGTGGATGAGACAGTATTCGTCTCAGACAAGGAGGATAATCGCGTGCTGGCGCTGGGCTTTTGGAACACCAAAGAGGATGCGGAGCAATATCAACGCGCGGAGTACCAGAAAGTGCATGAAACGATTCGGCACCTGCTCGAGTCCGAACCCGTGATTCGCACGTTCAATGTCCACGCCTCGACCAGCCATAAGATCGCCGCCGGCAAAGCCGCCGGAAGCCGAGCGTAAAATTTCGCTCGTTGCGGCTGCTAAGCCCGCATCTTGCGTGAACTCATTCCAACCCTAAAGGCGCGCGCCCCACGCGCCTTTTTCTATCCAACGGCCCGCAAAATTCGTGACCCAAATCTCCTGAAAAATCCGCGACCCCGACCGCGCAAAATCCGTGGCCTGGGACCCATGTTTAACCTATCGCCGGAGTTTGGCATCTAAAACAGCTGAAATCGAAGCGGGGCGGGCGATTTGGGGCTATAATGTTGTTCCGCTAGTCTGCCCGGTTTTCTGTCCGTCAGGGGAGGTGTCATGCCGGACCCCACATGGCAGGCGTTATACAGAGCCGCTCTGGTTGAATCCGATCCCATTAAACTGAACGGCCGCATCGAAGCCGCCCGGCGGTCGATTCGCCAGCGGTTAGAGCAGGTCGAAGATTCCGATACTCGCGAGCGTCAACAACTACATGATGCTCTCGGTGCTCTGTTCACGCTGGTAGCAAGAAAGCGATCTGCCTGAGTTCGCTCAGCCCTGTAAGGGCAACGAGTTGGGCGCCAGTCGCTAAAGACCAACCTAGCCCAAAGGCGCGCTCCATCCCGACGTGGCCCATGTTGCTAAGGGCGTCCTGAAATCCGGCAAGCGTTGTAGCTCCTGGTTTCCGAGCTTGCCATACAAGCTCGACCATTGATCCGGCGTGAACGGAACGGTCATGGTGACGTCTCCCGGCTGCAGGTCGTAACCGGTCGGGTTTGCCCGCCAGCGATAGAACTCCTGAGAGAGGTCGTCATTTCTACGCTCTAAGAACAGGCGGACGGTTGCCGACGGGACTTTTTCCAGCTACTGCAACTTCGCGTACTCCGCCTTGGCTTCCTTCAGGATGGGGATGTCGGGGTCGGCGTCTTTCCAGAGTGCGAGGAAGTCTTGGTAGGCGGCTTTGGCTTTCGCAGTATCGCCGGAGACAGCGTAGGTACGTGCCAGACCGAGATGGGCGAGTGCGCCCAGCGGGAAATTCAAGGCGATGCCGCGATGGTCGAGAAATTTCTGGAACTCGGCGGCTGCGGCGCTACCGTTATGCGCCATCAGGTAGGCTTGCCCGCGCAGGTAGGTGGGGTACAGAGTGCCCAACTGGAGTGGTGGTGGCTCACCCAGTTCGTAGGGAGCGGCGGCTTCTAGAAGCACGAGAGCCTGTGCTGAATTGCCGCCGTTGAGTTCAATGGCCGCCTTCAGCGTCGGCAGCCAGTATAGCTTCAGCACCGTGTTCGACGGGTTGTTCCTCTCCAAATCTTCGATCATTGTCTTCGCTCGCGCAGTTTCACCGACCCGTGCCGACGTGAGAGCTGCTAATACCTTCACATCTCGGCCAGGGGCCAAGGCCAGCGCCGATGTGACACCCTGTTTCGCTGCGGTGGCGTTGCCGAACTCCGCTTCCCGCAGGGCGGCATTCGCCTGCCAAAGCGCGGCTGTCTCCTTGGAGTCGGCACGGAGCGCCGAGTCCACTGCACGGCGGGAGAAGTCCTGTGCTTTCGGCAGGCGGCCGTAGTAAGCCTCAGTGTCAGATTGGGCCGAAAGCAGTGGGTCTTCGGCTCCAGGTTTTCCCGCTCCCCAAGACATCTGCTGCTTCATCTGTTCGACATCGCCGCGAAAAAAGGCAAGGTAGTACATCCACAAACGGAGGGCCCCACCATCGAGTTTGCGTACCAGCGCCTGGTCGAATGCCGCCTTAGCGTCTTCTGGGCGGTTGAGCGCGAGAAAATTCTGTCCCAGGTTGCTGTGGTTCACGACGGCGTTTTGCTCCAGGCGCAGCGCCTCTTGGGTTTCTGCCACAGCTTTCTCATATTGGCCGAGACTGGTGGAGTTAGCACCGAGATTGCTGTGGGGAGAGGAATCACGAGGGTAGCTCTGACTCCACAGCTCATACGTCTGGGCTTCTTTCTCAAGTTCTCCCGTCGCAAACGCGTAGTAGAAGGCAGAGATACGCAGTCTCTCCTTCTCGCTCACCCGCTCGCGCAGGTCATATGCCTTCCTGAGGTTTTCCGCAGACAGGCTGGGTTGGCCAAGATTCGCGTAAGACAACCCCAAGTTGCAATAGGCCATCGCAAAATTTGAATCCAGTTCGATGGCGCGCTTGTAAAAGGGAATGGCTTCGGCGTCCCCCTTCTCGCGTGAGGTCGTAACGCCCATGCTGTAGGTTTTCAGTGCTTCGAGCGACGGTGTTGTCGCCTCAATGGGCACGTCGAATTTCTGAACCGAGGCCAGCGACTCCCCCAACTTGGCTCGCATACTGGATGCCACCTGGCCCAGAGCCTTTAGCACGTCTTCCTTGCTGGCTGCTTCTTCTTGTTCCTTCGCCAACCTATCTCCGTTGCTACAGTTCACCGCCTCCAGGCCAACCAGATACTGACTACCCAGGCGAGAAATCGAGCTACTCAGCAGCGCCTTGCTCCCCGTCCGCAGGCAGATTTCCCGAGCCAGTTCCGGCGTAACCCGGTCACTTGAGGGGCGACCCATCAAACGTAACGTATCCCCGACCCTGCGGTCGGACATGACGTTCAAGAAAGGGGACTGTCCCAAGTCCACCGTCAACGCCTGCTTGAGCGCACCGTCAAAGACCGCATCCCCGGTGGTATTGTCGAAATCGGCGAGCACGATGGTGTCCTTCTCTGTCAGTGGCGTTGCCGGACGCGATCGGAAGTAGAGACCACCACCAATCAGGGCGGCGACGGCGACCACCGCAGTCGGAACAAGAACCTTCCAGAATTTCCTGCCAGCCACGGGAGCTTCGGCGGACTTCACCGCGCTCGATGACGGAGGTGGAACAAGCGCAGGGGAGGAACCGGATGCTGGCAACGGCTGTTGGGCGACCTGAGAGCCGGCTTCCTCTGCGACCGCCACTGACCCCGAACTAGCTGGTACGCCGTGCCGCGATTCCGTTTCCCGTTTCAGCCGCTTTAGGTCGGCCCGCATGTCCGCCGCGTGCTGGTAACGCAGCTCGCGGTCTTTCTCGAGCCCTTTATTGATGACGTCTTCCAGCTTGGGCGGAAGGTCAGGGTTCAGGCGGATGGCGGGAACCGGCTCACGATCGAGAATTTCGCGAAAGATAACTCCCGAGCTTTCCCCCCGGAACGGCATGGCTCCAGTCGCCATTTCATAGAGCACCGCTCCGAATGAAAACAGGTCGGTGCGGGCGTCTAATTCTTTGGCCCGCACCTGCTCCGGCGACATATAAGCGACGGTACCAACGGCCATACCTGGACTCGTAAGGTGTGTGCCCCCTGTACCGGTTTCGGTGGCGTCCGAACCTGGCTTGACTCCGGTTGCGGTCACCTTCGCCAGCCCAAAATCCAGAATCTTGGCGTGGCCACGCTTGGTCACGAAGATGTTTGCTGGCTTGATGTCGCGGTGAACGATGCCTTCGGAGTGAGCAGCGTCGAGGGCGTCAGCTATCTCAATGGCCAGTGACAGCAGCGTGTCCGGTTCAAGCGGGCGGTTGCCGATCAGATGCTTTAGCGTCTGCCCGTCCAGATACTCCATGGCCAGAAAGCGCTCACCGTTGTGCTCGCCGATTTCGTAGATCGTGCAGATATTGGGATGGTTGAGAGCAGAGGCCGCCTTGGCTTCGCGCCGGAATCGTTCCAACGCCCGCGCGTCTTGAGCCACGTCATCGGGAAGAAACTTGAGCGCGACGAAGCGGCCGAGCGACGTGTCCTCGGCCTTGTAAACGACACCCATCCCGCCGCCACCGAGTTTCTCAACGATGCGATAGTGCGAGACGGTTTGGCCGATCATGGAGTCGAGGTATGGTAGGCGGGATGCAAGGGCAAGTCAATGAAGGGTTAAGGCATGGCGGTCGAAGCCGATGACACGAGTGATCTTCCATACTCCATCTTTCGTTTTGCCAGAGGTGAATGAACTTCGCCTCGCCGACAATTGCTGACGGCATGCGCACTAGTAACGAAGCCGAACGACAGTTTCGACTCAATCGTCCCACCAGTACTCTGCTCAGACTGAGCAAGGACTGACTTCCACAGCTCGTACAATGACGATTTAAGACCTCGCCAATGACCTCGCAGTTGGCACACAAAAACCGATTCTGTGAAGACGAACCAAGTTCGTGTTGAGCCAAACTTGAGTAGTCATGTTTGTCGCTCCTCCGTATCGGGTTAAAAGCCAAAAACGCCTGTCCGGATGGTTAAATCGCAAACGACTTTTCCCACAAGAAGTCCATCGGTCTGATCTCTGGACCAAAATTGTCTTCCTAGAGATGGTCAAAGGTACAATGTTGGTGATTATGCGGATGATTCTGGACATCTTGGCGCAAATCATCCGCACCCTGTGGGCACACAAGCTGCGCTCGTTCCTCACCATGTTCGGCGTTGCCTGGGGTGTGGGATCGTTGCTGCTGCTGGTCGGGCTGGGCGAAGGGTTCCGTTCGGGAAACAAGCGTGCGCTGGCCGAATTCGGGGAAAACATCATGTTTATCTTCCCTGGTCGTGCCCCCGTGGTCGCAGCCAGCATGAACTCCGCCCGCAACTATCTGCTCACTTACCAGGACTATGCGGACATCCGCGGGGAAGCTCCCCACGTCCGCAATGCTTCGCCTGTCCTTTCCCGCGATGACGTGCGCGCCGTCAGCGAATTCGCCAGCGCCAACGGACAAATTGTCGGAGTGGAGCCTCAGTACAATGAGATCCGGTATCTTCCTCTCAAGCAGGGACGCTGGTTCAATGACTTGGACGAAGCTCAGAAGCGCAACGTGATCGTCCTCGGCGACGAACTGACCAGGAACCTCTTTCCCGGACGACCCGCAGTTGCCGTCACCATCCTCCTCAATGGCATCAGGTTTGAGGTTATCGGCACCGTGAAGCGCATCGGCCGTGGTGACGAAAACCTGACCAACATGCGCGGCTACATTCCCTTCCAAGTGATGGCGACCTACTTCCCGCTTAAGGGCGAGAACCACCAAAACTCAATCTCGCTGATCAACTATCAGCCTCGCGTGCCCGCTGAGCATTTGCTGGCAAAGGAAGACGTCCACAAGATCATCGCCCGTAATCACGGTTTCGACTTCCGCAATGAAGACGCGTTCGAAAACCTCGACACCGTTGAGCAGGCCGAGATGGTGGGCAAGATTTTCAATGCGATGAACATGTTCCTGGGCACGGTTGGAATGGTGACCCTGACCCTGGGCGCCATTGGTGTTATCAACATTATGCTGGTGGCTGTCAGTGAGCGCACCCGTGAGATCGGATTGCGCAAAGCCCTGGGCGCCACCAACCGCAGTATTCTGGTCCAGTTTTTCTTGGAAGGAATTCTGCTTACATTATTTAGTGGACTGATCGGCATGGGACTCGCCGGCGCCCTGATGGCGCTGCTCGGTACGCAACAAGGACCGGGGGGATTTGATCCTCCCAAGCTGGTGCCCTCGTCCGCGATTCTGGCGATTGGCAGCTTGACCCTGGCGGGGGTGGCCGCCGGACTATATCCCGCGCGCAAGGCCGCCATGCTGCAGCCTGTGGAAGCACTGCGACAGGAGTAAAACTGGGAGTAAGACGATGATCCGTGATTTGCTCCGCGAAGCCTACGGCGCCATGCAGTACAACCGTCGGCGCACTGCCCTCACCATGCTCGGCATGGCTTGGGGTATAGCCACGGTCGTTTTGCTGCTTGCTTATGGCGACGGCTTCGGCAGGGCCTGCGCCAACATCTTCGCCAACTTCGGCACCAAGCTGATGATCATGGTTCCGGGCCGCACCTCCATGCAGGCTGGCGGCCAGAAGGCCGGTGTGCCGATACGCTTTACCCTTGAGGACGTGGACGCGCTCCCGACCAATATTCCTCAAATCACTCACATCACGCCCGAAGCATCCAAGCAGGCGAACATCCAGTACGAGACCCGGACGTTCAACTTCAACGTTACCGGCAATTATTCCAACGTCATTTCCATCCGCGCGCTCAAACTGGCGGAGGGCCGCTTCTACAACCCAGAAGATGAGATGCAGCATGCCCGTGTCGCCGTGATTGGCTCCGAGGCCAAAGAAAAGCTCTTCTCCGGGCGTAACGCGCTGGGCGAACGAATCCGCATCGATGGTCTTAGCATTGAAGTCATCGGGGTCGTAAGCCCCAAAATGCAGGCGGGCGATGACAATACGAACCGCTTGATCTACATCCCCTTCACCACCATGAGCGACCTTAAGGATACCCACTACCTCGACTCCATCTGGTTCAACTATGAGACCCCTGCGTATGAAGGCTTGGAACAGTCCGTGCGCAGAGTGATGGCCATCGGGCACCGGTTCAATCCGACTGACCGCCGCGCCATGTTCGTGTTTAACCTCATGGAACAGGTCCACCAGTTCGAACTCATTACGCTCGGACTAACGATTCTGTTGGGTTTCATCGGTACGCTTACGCTGGGCATCGGCGGGGTCGGCCTCATGAACATCATGCTGGTCTCGGTAACGCAGCGAACCCGTGAGATCGGAGTGGAAAAGGCGCTGGGCGCGCGGAGGAGGCATATCCTCTTTCAGTTCTTAGCCGAATCTCTCACCATTACTTTCATCGGCGGCGCGCTGGGAATCATTTTGGCCTATGGGGTCTCGCTTTCCGTCGGAAGGGTCACCCTATACAGCGCCATGGCGAAGAACGCGGAAGGCGGCGACGTCAGCCTGATCATTGCTCCGAGTACTCTGATCGTGGCCACGCTCATCCTCGCCGCCGTGGGGCTAATCAGCGGCATGGTGCCCGCCGTCCGCGCCTCGCGCCTGGATCCCATTGAGGCTCTGCGGTACGAATAGCCTCGGTGGCCAACGCCAAGTATCAAGTGTTCAGTCGAAGTAGCCCCAATCAGGTCACTCCCAGACAAGTTTCGGGCCAGCGTCGAGCGTATTTTCCTTCTGCCGATCTCGGACGAATGCCGTAGTGTGGAGATGGCGGGTTTAGGAATGTCTATCATTTGCCAACGCCGGGGTGAGGGTGAGCGAGGTCGGCGCTTGCCTTATGAACCGCGTCAAGTCTCTGTACTCGCTTTTGATAGTACGGTTGGATTTCGCCGGGGACGGCCTTTTCTCAGACCGCCCGACCAACCAACTCCTCTTCCCCCGACCAACAAAATTAGGCCCCATGCTTCAGAGGCTTACAGGCATACCCATCCAGCGCTTTTGAACCGGCCTTATTCGATAGCTGGTGTATCGCCTGTTTGCGTCAACCGTCGTCAACGAGCCATGATTGTGCAAGGTAAATGCTGTATAGTGTCGCGCTATGAAAAAAGCTTGGACTCGTCGCGCCGTTGTCGTCCTATTCT
>Ga0070697_100003353_pt1 | contig 12307 bp, 12 predicted proteins | sample KBSK1501metaG_FD_65475 | JGI IMG/M metagenome (GOLD analysis project Ga0070697, IMG submission 65475) | Corn, switchgrass and miscanthus rhizosphere microbial communities from Kellogg Biological Station, Michigan, USA - KBS K1-50-1 metaG | ecosystem: Host-associated > Plants > Roots >... | reverse complement strand
TTTCTGGCATGCGCTTGCCAACCGGCCAAAGTTTCGCAAGATACTCCCAGAGAATGTTGTCTTTGCCATGATCGCCTCCGACGCTATCCGAATAGAGCGTCCAGTCACTAATTCAAAGCTTTTCGCTCACACCCGTTTGGACGCGTTACCAGTCCTAGCAAGCCTGTTTCATCTTACATACTTTTTCGGTCTCTTTTTTCTTTATCCGTTCACTCCGCTCTGGGTGATGCTCATCCTCGGTTTCGTTTATTCGCTGATGATCAATGCAAACATCAACGGCATCGGACACAACTTCATCCATAATCCGTTCTTTCGCTCGCCGCTGCTCAATCGGTTTTTTGCAATCGGGCAATCCATCGCCTGCTGCTTCTCACAGACTTATTACGACGCCGTCCACATGCAACACCATAAAGGCAACGCGGATCGGCCCAATGAGAATGGACAGACCGTTGATTGGATCTCGATCTACAAACACGGTCACGATGGTGAAGCCGAAAATCCGTGGAGCTACGTTTTCCTGAGTTTTTTTCGCGACGATGTTGGAGCGATTCGCAGAGAGTTACGCAAGCGCGGCAACGGCGATCTCACCTGGGGAAACGTCGAGCTGGCGGCATTCGCAACAACACTCTTCGTCATGTTCTGCTTCAACTGGCGTTACGTCATTTTTTATTTCCTGCCGTTCTTTTATCTCGGTCACTGCTTTAGTTATTTGAACGGCTATTTCCGCCATTACGGCGCGAATCCCGACAAACCGGTCGCGTGGGGCGTGAGCAGCTACGGCAAAATCTACAACTGGCTTTTCTTCTACAACGGCTATCATGCCGAGCATCATTTCCGCCCGAAAGTGCATTGGACGAAAATAGAAAAGTTTCGCCAGAGCATCGCTGAGTTGCAAAAGCAAGAAGGTGTCCGGGTCATCACTCGCGCGCACATGCTCGGATTCCTCGATCCGAATCTACCCAAGCGTGACGCGCGCGCCGTTTCCATGGAAAGGGCTGCCCCATCGGCGCCTTGATCGCAGCATGCTGTCATTCTGGCTGCGACGTCACTTCGCCCGGACAATTTTCGGGTTCGGGATGACGTTTGGTTAAGCTATTTCGCGAAAGTCGCGCGCAACTTTTCCTTCTTCGCTTCGCAATCTCCTTGTAGTCGTCGCCTTTCGGTCGCGAGCTGTTTCTCCAGCGCTTCCACTTCCTCCAATTTCCCGGTATTTTGCGCCTTCTGGATCTCGCCTTTCAGCAAAAGCTCCTTCTCGGCAATCCGCGCCTTGAAAATCGAATCGATCTCGGCCAGTTGCTTCTTCTGCTCATCGGTCAGGACGAGGAGCGGCTGATTCTTCTGTAAGCGCTCCATCGCAAGCTGGTAAGCCGATTTCATTTTCACCGGTGACTCTTAGTCATATTCCCGCTCGTAATCTTGCTCCGGTGCACAAGTTCGACAAGGTACAAGAGCGGCCCGCCCCGCACTGAGCATCCGATTGAAACAATCAGTTCGCAGCCGCGAGCGCCTTCTGTTTGCGCGCAATGTCAATTCACGGCATTTGTGTTAAAGGAGCTGCCCCGCTGGCAGGTTCGGCAACCGATGAAAATCCGGCTTCTCAGCATTGACTTCGACGGCACGCTTGTCTCTCGGACGAGTGAGCCGGTCCTCGATCGGCAATGCCTCGGACTGATTGGCGAATTGCAAAACGACGGCGTGACTTGGGCAATCAACACCGGTCGATCCGTCGATTTACTCGAATCCGGTCTCACCGACTTTGAATTTCCAATTCGCCCCGATTTCATTCTCACGACCGAACGCGAGGTTTTTCGCCCAGGAATCAATGGAGCGAAGTGGGAACCATTCGGCAACTGGAACGAGCGCTGCGCGCGCGACCACGCCGAATTGTTTTCGAACGCGCAATCGGTCTTGGCCGAGGTAGTCGATTTCGTCACGCAAAAAACGAAAGCGCGACTTATCTACCACTCTGATGGCCTGGAAGGCCTTGTCGCCGAAAACGACGAAGAGATGGAACGCATTACCGACTTCATCGATCGTGCGCGGAGAAAGGAGCCAAAGTTTAATTATCAGCGCAACACCGTTTACCTGCGCTTTTGTCACGCCGATTACCACAAAGGTGCAGCCCTGGCCGAACTGGCGCGCTTGATCAACATCCCACACAAAAACATTTTCGCTGCCGGCGATCATCACAACGATATCTCGATGTTGGATGGACGGGTCGCCGCCATGCCGTCTTGCCCGGCAAACGCAATCGAAGAAGTTAAAAATGCCGTGCGCGCCGCCGACGGGTACGTCGCCGGCAGAGAATACGGCGCTGGTGTTTACGAGGCGCTGATGTATTTCACCAAGTCGTAATTGCCCGTTGTAGGGCAGCGCTCCGCTTGCCAAATCCTTCGACGGCAGGCGAGGCGCCCGCTCCGCTCTACAGTTCTGCCGTGGACAGCGCCAGCGGTTCGTCGGCTTCGATTTTTCCCGCAAACCGATTGGTCATGTAGGTCAAAAGCAAGACCCAGAAAGAAAGGGCAAGACCAAACAACGGGAACTGTAACGCCAGCGGCAAGGAATAAATGATTGCCATCAACGGAATCCAGACGGCCCAAGTCGCGATCAGCGTCGGGATAATTTTATGGCGGTAATGCTGCCAGGTAAACAACTGGCGCACCGGACCCATCGAGACGCCGCTGTTTTTCCACTCATAAGTGAGAACACCGAATGGCGCGGCGAAAAATGGATTGTAACCAAACTGATCCACACAAATTTTAGCGGCAACCACAGGCAGCGTCACAACATCACCAAACCAAGCCGCTTCACTGCGATACAAAAGATCGACAAGCCAACCATCAAATCCCCAGACCGGAACAGTGAAAAGCAGATTGCGCAGGTTGCCCCGATGCGGGCGGCCGCGCTGGAAGAACAAAATTACAAACAATTCCGGAATGAGCGCACCGGCCGTGATCGATGCAAGCAACACAAAGCTCAAGCCATGGTCATGCTTGTATTGGGCAAGCCGATTCACCGCGCTCGCGATCGGCGGATGTGCATAATACCCGATTAGCAGCCCGAGCATGATGGTCTGAATGACGAGCCCGGGCACGGCGTTGGCTCGGGCCGCTTGCCAGCCGATCATTAAGGGCGTGCGCGATCTTTGCATCGCGGCAGATAGTTCTCGGCCTCGCCGAGCGATCAAGCCCAATTTTCCCGGGACCGAAAGGAATTACCAGCCCACACCGGCGCTCGGAACCCCGGCCGTCGCATTTGGGGTCAAGGTGCCTTCACCGGGCACCTTTTCGCCTGGCACCGTGGCCGGGGCCTGCTCGGTTACGACTCCGGAATCGGACGAAGCACAACCCGTCCCTAAGGCGGTGATAGAAATCAAAGCGATGCAGATAACCCAGCGTCGGATCACGCGCGAAAACTAACCGCGTTTGGACAATTCTCCAGTGAAAATCTGTGCCCAGCCGGTTTGAAGAACATCGCCCTTCCGGTAAAGTCTTTCGTGGAATACAGGGCCAAGACTGACATCAAATCGTTGCAACTGCACGAACTGCGAGAAGGTGTTCGCGCGCTCGGTGAGCCGGTTTATCGGGCCAAGCAGATCGCGGAATGGCTTTACAAAAAACGCGCGTCTTCATTTGAGGAAATGACTGATCTGCCGCGCGATGTGCGCGCGCGGCTCGCGCAATATTTCTCGTTCGGCAAGATTGACGTCGTCCGTGTGCTCGGCGCGGAAGATACAACGAGAAAATTGCTCTTTCGTTTGAGCGACGGAAATCTGGTCGAATCAGTTTTGATCCCGGCCTCGCCGGCACTTTACGGAATCCGATCAGATCGGCGGACGATCTGCCTTTCGACCCAGGTCGGCTGTGCCTATGGCTGCAAATTTTGCGCGAGCGGCTTGGAGGGCTTTGTTCGAAACCTGCAGCCAAACGAGGTGGTCGATCAGATTACGACGGCGGAAAAGGCAAGCGGCGATAAGATCGACAATATCGTTTTCATGGGAATGGGTGAACCGCTTGCCAACTTCGACAACGTAATGCGCGCGATCCGAATCATCAATGCGCCCTGGGGACTCGGCATCGGTGCACGTCACATGACCGTCTCGACGAGCGGACTCGCGCCGCAAATTCGAAGGCTGGCCGAGGAACCTCTGCAAATTCGCCTGGCCGTTTCGCTCCACGGAGCGAGCGACGAGATTCGTAATCGGCTCATGCCGATCAATCGCCGCTACAACATCGACGCCTTACTTTCGGCCTGCGACTACTACGCGTCTCACAAAAAACAGCATCTCACTTTCGAATACATCTTGATCAAAGACATCAACGACACCGACGAACAGGCACGTCTTTTGGCGAAACACGCCCGACGCGTGAGAGCGAAGGTGAATTTGATTCCGTACAACACGGTTCAGGGCCTTCGGTGGTCACGGCCATTGCAAAATCGACAAGAAAAATTTCTCCGCATCTTACGCGAGCATGGAATCGCGGCCACGCTGCGCCGCGAAAAGGGACACAACATTGAGGCAGCGTGTGGCCAACTGCGTTTGCAAACTGAAAAGGTGGACCAATCTTCCAGCCCGCTTCCTTTGTAGAACACGCAAACCAGGGGCTTGCGACAAATTTTTTGCACGATTTCGGAAGCTGGCGTTTAGTCAGCTTATGCCCGACTTCGAGCGCGAACCGGAACGAGCTTGGGACGAATACGATTGGGAGCGCTTCCTTCAGCAGCAGGACCAGAAGACGGAGAAATATATGGATCTGCTGGAGAAATACCTCGATGACCCTCGGCGCGACGAAATTATTGCGCGCGAAATGGGCTGGTCGGGCTTGGTCGGTGAAAACGACTGGAGCGATGAGATCGATACGCTAATGAGTGAAGAATGGAAGCCGGCGGACGAAAATGAAGAACCGAGCGATCAAAAAAACTCGCCCACCGAAACATTTGAAGAACATGGCCTTTATCGGGCCGCGTTTGCGCTAACTGTTTGGATTGACAAGCTTTTCGATCAATATCCGTCCCTACAAAATGAACCGGCGGCGGTCAAACTTGCTACCCACTCCGCGCTGGCCAGCGCGAAGCTGGCGGCAGCATTAAGCGACGATGAGGGGGATGAAATCGGAATGACGATCGCGTACCTGAAACGCGCCTTAAAGGCGATTACCCTGTCGATGGAGGCTGCCGCTCGGCTCTTTTCCGATAAGCTGGTTGCAGCTACCCAGTACGCGGTTTTGCAACAGCGACTTTTTCAGGTTCGGGACGGTATCATTACCTTGATGGGGGAATATCGCGGTGAATGGCGACGCCGCTTCGGCTCCGAAGGCTTTCGGGGTTGAATGAATTCGCGGTCGGTTCCGTCAAATTATGCGAGCGGAAGCGACTCCAGCTCAAGCCGATGTGTCAGACTTGGATCTGGTGAGGCAGTGCCAAACCGGCCATCCTGAGGCATTCGACGAGCTGGTCACGCGTTACCGCACACGGATTTTCGCCATGATTTACAATATGGTCCATAATGAAGCGGACGCCTGGGACTTGGCGCAGGAGAGCTTTGTCAAAGCGTGGAGGTCGATCAAGCGCTTTCGGGGACGTTCGTCGTTTTACACGTGGATTTATCGGATTGTGATGAACGTGACGATCGATTGGTTACGCAAAAAACAAATCAAAGGCGCTGGAGTTGAGTTTGATGAGTCCATTCAACTAAAAGAAATCGACCCGGCATCCAAGACCGCGCCGAAAGCCGATCCGTTGCCCCACACGCGCATGGAGCGCAGCGAAATCCGGGCCCGTATCGACGAAGCGATCAAACAATTGTCGCCGGATCATCGCGCCGTCGTCTTGATGAAGGAAATTGAAGAGATGCAGTATCACGAAATCGCAGAGGCCCTGGGCTGCTCGATTGGCACTGTGATGTCACGGCTTTTTTACGCACGCAAGAAATTGCAAAGTTTGTTGAGGGACGTTTATGAAAACGTTTGAAGAAAGGTGGACCGCCTGGCTTGACGATCAATTGGGTGGCAAAGAGCTCGTCGAATTCGAGGCGTCCCTCTCCGATAAAGCGCGCGCACACGCGGAGAAACAAGGGGCCCACAAGCTTGGCGCTCTTTTGAAAGATCATTTCGGTGCGGATGTGTTGAACAACGAGGAGTTTTTTAGCCACCAGATTCGCGAACGAATTCGGCGCGAGAGCGAGGCGCAAGAGCGAGCCGCCTTTGGCGGGGCAAGATCGGCCTGGTGGAGCATTCGCCGGTTGGCGTTGTCTGGCGTGACTGCCCTGGCGATTTTCGCCATCTTTGCCGTGGTTGTGATGCGTGAAAAGAACCCGCGTGAGCAATCCGAGTACCTTACGCAAATTCTGAACGCGCGAGTAGATCCGGCTGTGAGTCCGAACGCCACCATCTCGATGTTCGAAACCAAAAAAGACAGGGTAACCGTGCTGTGGGTCGAGGGATTGCAGTCATTGCCTGCCGATTACGCAGCAAAATAACGCTTCATGCGACGTCGCGCTTTGATCGTGACCGCTTTGCTCGCGCTGGCGGCAAGCAGGGGAGCGACTGCAGCGCGCGCCGTCGAAATAGTTTGGAGTGGTTTGGTCATTGCTGAAAATGTTCCAGAGCCATCGCCGATCCCCTCGGAACTGAGTGGCATCGAACAAACGCTTAAAGAACTATTTGGTTACAATCAATTTCAGGTCATCGGGCAGTCGTGGAAGAAGCTAAGGACGGGGGAAGAAGATTGGCTCGCTTCCAGCAAATATTTTGCGCTCCATGTCGATGCCCAAGGTGAAAGCGAGACAGGTTACGCGGTCAACCTAAAGCTCTACAAAGAGAAAGAGCTGCTGCTGGAGACCGACACGAGATTGAGCAAGCAAAGCCCGCTCGTGATCAAAGGGCCGCTCGTTGGTAAGGGGCAATTGCTCCTTGTCTTAATGGTCGAGAGTGGAGAGACGAACAGTCAACACCGCGCACACTACGAATCGAATCAATTTGTAACTGCCTGGCGACAATTCTCGCGTGCGATTCGCGACTGGTTGCCATAATCCACGAAGATTGCAGGCGCACGGCCCTTTGGTTTAATGAAGGCGTGCATCGCCTTTCCGCCTTGGCTATTTCAATTAGTCTTGCCAACAACATGAGCGCGGAGAAGCCGTTCGATTTCGCAACGACTCCTGGAAAACTGCCGAAGCAAGTTGTTCCAACCGAATATTCAGTGCGAGTGGTTCCGAACATCGACAACTTCACTTTCAATGGAACAGAAGCGATCAAGATCGAGGTGCGCGCCCCGGTTCGGGAGCTGGTTCTCAATGCACTCGAGATCAAAATCGCACGTGCATCCATAGACGAAAAACCTGTTCCCCGTAGCTCGGTCACGGTCGACCACAAAACCGAATTGCTAAGAATCGCGCTTGGATCCGAGCTGCACACCGGAACCCACACGCTCTCGCTCAGTTTTTCCGGAAAGATTAACCAGCAAGGGCGCGGCCTTTTCTACATGCGCTACCAAGAGCAAGGCACCGGCGCGAAAAAGATTGCGCTCGGCACACAATTCGAACCGACTGATGCCCGCCGTTTCTTTCCGTGCTGGGATGAGCCCAGTTTTCGGGCACGCTTTCAACTCACGGCTGTTGTTCCTGAAAACTGGCTGGCCGTTTCCAATATGCCGGTTGAATCGGAGAAGACGACCGGTGACCCCGAAGGAATCGGGGCGATCACGAAGGAAATCCGCTTCGCAACCACCCCGCCAATGGCCAGCTATCTGAATGTTTTCGTCGCCGGCGAGTTGGAGTCGATTGAGACGATGGCCGCTGGAACGGAGGTTCGCGTCATTGCCACCAAAGGGAAGGCAGAATGGGGCCGTTACGCACTCCAAAGCACCGCGCAGATTCTCGAGTATTACAACGACTACTTCGGCATCCAGTATCCACTGCCAAAACTTGATCAGATCGCCATACCCGGTGGATTCGGCGGTGCGATGGAAAACTGGGGCGGTATTACTTATTTCGAATCGGCCCTGCTGTTCGACTCGGAGAAATCCTCGGCCTCCACCCGACAGCGCATTTACGAAGTGATCGCCCATGAAACCGCGCACCAGTGGTTTGGCGATCTCGTAACAATGGCCTGGTGGGATAATCTGTGGCTGAATGAAGGATTTGCTTCTTGGATGGGGACGAAATGCACGGCGCACTTCAATCCCGATTGGGACGTCTGGCTCGCGAAAACTATTCCACGCGATCCGACGCGACGCACCGGCATTTCGAAGGAATTAGAAATGGAGAGCGATGCGAGATCGACAACCCACCCGATCCAGCAACCGGTCGCAGATGAGGCAGAAGCCAACAACGCCTTCGACGACATCACTTATCGCAAAGGTCAGGCTTTCTTGCTCATGCTCGAGAGTTTTCTTGGTGAAGATGTTTTTCGCGACGGCATCCGGCATTACATGGCGGCACACAAATACTCAAACTCGACCACAGCGGATTTGTGGCATGCGCTGAGCGAAGTATCCGGCAAACCGGTCGACGAAATCGCCGCCGCTTGGACAGAGCAGCCAGGATTTCCGATCGTGAAAGTCAAGCGCAACAGCGAAAACATTGCCCTATCGCAGGAGCGGTTCACGATTCATTTTCCGAATGCGCCGGCGCTGCAATGGAAGATTCCCCTGACCTATTTCCTGGTTGGCGAAGAGCCTAGGCAGAGCCAGCTAATGAGCGGGAAGACCGCAAATCTCTCCGGAATTCCACCGCATCGTGTGCTCAAGCTCAACGCCGAAGGCGCGGGCAATTATCGGGTCCAATACGACCAGGCTTCGTGGAACCTGCTGATCGACGTGCTCTCGAAGTTAACGCTGGCCGGCCGGGTTAACCTTTTGGGAGACGCTTGGGCCCTCGCCCAGTCAAATCGCCTCTCCATGCGGCCTTATCTCGGATTGATCGAGAAACTCTCGACCGAATGGGAACCGGCAGAATGCGACCAAGTAATCAACACCTTCGATTACGTCAACCGATTGCTCGTTGGACAAGCGATTCGGGAGAATTTTCAGGCTTATGCCCGAAGCGTTCTGCAGCCGAGCTTTGATCGACTCGGCTGGCAACCAAAAGCGCAAGAGACTCCCCCGGACGCGATCTTGCGCGGAAGCTTGATTCAAATCCTCGGCGACTTGGATGACGCAGAAATCGTCATAGGCTGCCGCCAAAGATTTCAAAAATATATCGTCGATCCGGCGTCGGTCGCGCCTGATTTGCGGGCGCCGATTTTCTGGGTGGTCGGGCATTATGCCGATGAAGCCACCTGGAATGCGCTGCACGAGCTTGGACTGAGAACAACCAGCAGCGAAGAGAAGCAAAATTACTATGACGCGCTGGCGGCGGCGCGTGACCCGGCGCTCATTGCTAAAACCTTGGAAATTTCGTTGACCGACGAACTGCCGACGAGTCGCGCCGTTTTTCTCGTCGGCAAAGTTGCTCGATACAGCGACCATCCTGATTTGGCGTGGGCATTCGCAAAGGCAAACATGAAGGCACTGCTGGCCAAAACCGATGCGCTGGGAGCAAATAGTTATGCCCCGAGTTTGTTCACATTTTTTTCCGAGCCATCACGCTCTGTCGAGTTGAAGGCCTACGCGACAGCGAATCTACCATCCACCGTCGCAAGTGCGAGGGAAGTAGCCAAAGCGGTCGATGAAATAGAGTTCCGCTCCGAATTCAAACAGCGCTTTGCCAAACAATTCGGACAGTGGATCGAAAATAGCGCGGCGGTTAGATAGCTTTAAGAACCGTGCTCCGGTGCCGGCGGCGGCGAGGTAGCGACCTCTACCCGAACGGCGGCCTCCGACTCCAAAGCTAGATGCTGCGCCGCGCGCGCAGCCGACTTACGCCTGTCCGAAAACAAAAAATGCGAGCACACCCAGCAAAGGCGATGGCTCCGACAAAACCAATGATACTCGCGATTTTCAGACTACGAATCGGGCCGAGCCAAAGCCAAAGCAGACCGCGAACGGTTTGTCCACCATCAAGCGGATAAACAGGGGAGGAGATTCAAGAAAAACAAAAAGCTGATAAACGCGCGAGACTAAAAACGAATTGGAAAAGATCGGGCGCAACAATCCGCCAGCGCCAATGGACCGCTCCGAGTGGGAACACAGTAAGGACTGGAAATAGCGCGGCATTCACGAGCGGGCCGGCGGCGAGGCTCCATATGTAGGCCCCAGGCTCCGCGGCGGCGGTTTGACGAAGCGATTCCTCCGAGTGGCCATAGAGCACAATGCGATCGACTTGACCGCCAGTCTGCCGACAGGCGAAAGCGTGCCCAAATTCGTGCATCAGCACGATCACAAAAAGGGCGATATACTCCAACGCACCCCAGATCGGAGCGTGATAACATTGTCCAAATCGCGCTGTTTCAAGTGCAGCGATAATGAACCAGGTGAAATGCAGATAAACCTGTATGCCTGCGACACGAAATAATGGGAATGCGCCGCGCCACATTTAACGAAACGAGGTGCCTTCGCGGATTGAGCGGTTGGATCCGGCCGCCTGTCAGCCTCTCACACGCTCGACTGCCCTTGCTCGCTTTCCGGAGTAATCAGCAACCGCATCGGGATCATGGAAGACTCGCGAAACCCGTGGCGACGGAAAAACTCCTGCGCCAAATTTTCCGGGCGGTCCGTCAGCAAAGTGATACGGAGAAAATTCTTCTGTTTGGCGAAATCGATCGCATGCTGCAAAAGTTTTGCGCCGTAACCGTGACCTTGGAACTGCTTGTGAACCACCAAATCCTCCAGGAGGATAACGAAGCCGCCCTCAGCCGTGCTGATGGTGAAAAGCAAATTGATCATGCCGACGATCACCCCTTCGCGCCGAAGCACAAAAACGCGGCCGCGACTCGGCTGTTCGAAAATTAATCGCAACCCCCGAAGCTGTTTCTCTCTGTCCGGTCGAAAATCGCTCTCCTGAGCGAACAGTTCACCAAGCATCTCGGACAATTCGTCAAGGTCCGCCTCGGTGGCCGGCTCAATCGCAACACTTTCGCCCATGCAAGACTGTTTTATTCCACAGACTGCTTGCGCTTGCAATCTGCTTGTATTGGCAAAGCCTTGAATCCGCCAAAAGGGATCGATCGTAACCATTGACCTGCGGCAGTTGCACGGCCCAGGGATTGATCAGGTCTGGGTGCGGTAAGGGGTTGACGTTGACAATGCCCTTCGAATTTCTACCTTAGCCCGCCGCGCCCAGCTTCTTGCGACTATGAAACGCACATATCAGCCATCCAAACGCACGCGCAAACGTCAACACGGTTTTCGCGCCCGCATGAAAAGTAAAGGCGGACGTGCGACCCTCGCGCGGCGGCGGCGGCGCGGCCGCAAACGCTTGCTACCAAAAGGGGTCGAGCGGCATTACACGCGACACACCCAAGCGTAATTTTTGCGATTGCCAACTGCTTGCGAGCTTCGAAATTCTAGCCTTCGAGATTCAGTTTGGCACCGTTAGCTCAATTGGCAGAGCAAGTGACTCTTAATCACTGGGTTGCAGGTTCGATTCCTGCACGGTGCACTTTCTGCTCAATGCCAAGCTAATCGATTCGGTAAGCACGGTATCAACGCAACACAATATTCGAGTATGGAATTGGGAAGCGATTCGTTAGGCGAACAACCAGTTAACAGTTGCCCTCCCAGAAAGCGGAGTAGCTTCCGCGACTTCATCAACGCTCGTCCGCTGCTTCATTTCTCATTTTCGCTTGCGCTCCTTGCCCTCCTCGCCAGTTGCGAAGAACTGCCGCCGCAAATGCAGCAGTCGCTTGCGAGCTTTTTGCCAATGCCGGCTCCATCTGGTTATTGGAATAATGAGGGCGGATACGGTCGACCCAAGATTGTTGTCCACCTCGAAGAACAGAAAGCCTATTTTTACAAGGGCAAAATGCTCGTCGGCGAATCGACCGTTTCCACCGGCAAACGTGGATTCTCCACGCCTCCGGGTCGCTACTACGTCGTCTCGAAAGACCGCAGGCACGTCTCGAGCGAATTCGGCGATTACGTTGATGACTACGGAAACGTCGTTGAATCAAACATCGATGCACGGAAGAATCGCCGGCCGCGCGGCACGCACTTCGATGGCGCGAGGATGCCCTACTGCATGCACTTCAACGGCGGCTACGCCATGCACGAAGGCTACGTCCCACCGTATGCGGCGTCGCACGGCTGCATTCGCCTGCCCCACGGAATGGCCGAACATTTCTTCGATGCCGCAAGCGAAGGCACCCCGGTAATCGTGAAGGAATAAAAACGCGCAGAAGGGGTCGCATAAATCCTGTAGCCACGCCCT
>Ga0070697_100003352_pt1 | contig 12307 bp, 8 predicted proteins | sample KBSK1501metaG_FD_65475 | JGI IMG/M metagenome (GOLD analysis project Ga0070697, IMG submission 65475) | Corn, switchgrass and miscanthus rhizosphere microbial communities from Kellogg Biological Station, Michigan, USA - KBS K1-50-1 metaG | ecosystem: Host-associated > Plants > Roots >... | reverse complement strand
AGGAAATGAGAAAAAGGTTCAATGCCCAGGACACCTCTTCACACGCTCATCTGGTCCCAGGATCACGCATGGTATGAACTGTTTTCCTTCGGCCAGGTGCTATGGTCCTTTGTCCCAGGAGATGAAGAAGCATGGCGGGCCTGGCTTGAGGCCCACGACTCCTTCGCTTTCCAGGGACGCCAGGGACGCCTCAATGTCTATAAAGAGGCTCGGCCACGCGGAGGGCAGTACTGGTATGCCTACCACACTACGAGCAAGCGAACACACAAACGCTATCTCGGACGCACGGCAAAGGTCACTTTTGCGCGTTTAGAAGAGGTTGCAGAGGGACTCACACGGGCAGAACAGGTCCATCAGACAGAACAGTCGTTTGTCGATACGACCAGGCTTTATTTCCCCCACCAGGCGCGGCCAGAGAGACAGACACCCGTTCCTCCTGCCCAGGGTCCGGAACAGATGCAGCCAGCCTCCATTCTGCTCCCTAAATTGCGCCCTCCTCGTTTGCCTTCTTTGTGCATCTCGCGTCAACGCCTGCTTGCACGTATGGAGGAGAGCCGCCAGGGCAAGCTGACCTTTGTTCTTGCCCCCGCAGGCTCCGGCAAAACCACCCTGGTGCGCCAATGGATTGAGACACAGGGCCAGGACACGCAGGTGGTGTGGCTTTCCCTTGATCCAGAGGACGATGATCCGATCCGCTTCTGGCACTATGTGCTGACCGCCTGCGAGCACTTTGAGAGCAAGCCCGGCCATGATGCGCTCGAGCTTCTCTCTACCAATCAGTCCTTTTTTACGCTGCTTGTCCTGAAACAGATTCTCACCTCTTTCTTGAATGATGCAGCGAGGCTTCCATCGCGGTTGCTGCTCATCCTTGACGATTATCATGTCATTACCTCTTCGCAGATCCATGAGTCGCTGACATATCTCGTCGATCATCTTCCGCCTACGCTGCACCTGGTCATCCTCAGCAGGAGCGAATCCGCGCTGCCGCTGGCTCGCTGGCGTGCCCATGGCGACCTTCAGGAGCTTCATGCTGCTGATCTGCGCTTTTCACCGGAGGAAATGGCCGCCTTCTTGCGCCAGGCGTTGCCTGTTCCGCTCCCGAAAGAGCAGCTTCAATCTCTTGAAGCGCGTCTCGAAGGCTGGCCGACCGGCTTGCGTCTCCTGGCGCTGGCTCTCCAGGGGAAAAGCGAGCGCCGGGAGCTCGAGCAAGTGCTTGCCGGATTCAGCGGCAGTCATCGCTATCTGCTCGACTACTTTGCCCTCGAAGTTCTCTCATCCGAGGGCGAAGCGCGGCAGATCTTCTTGCTGCAAACCAGCCTGCTTGGCCGCGTGACGGCCTCGCTTTGCGATGCTGTCACCGGAGGCCGGGACAGCGAGCAGACGCTCAGGGAGATGGAGCGCTCCGGCCTCTTCCTGCAAGCGCTGGGTGGCGAGCCGCCGTGGTATCGTTATCACTCCCTCTTTGCCGAGGCGCTCCAGGCACAGGCACGCCAGCGTCTGAGCGAAGAAGAGCTGCGCCTGTGCCTGAGCCGGGCCAGCGCCTGGTATGAGCAGGAGGAACTGTTCGCCGAAGGGATCGAGGCAGCGCTGGCGGCGAGTGAGTGGGCACGGGCGGCAGCCCTGGTGGAAAGCGTTCTCAAGGGACAGAACCAGCCTGTCATGCAGGAACGCGTGACGCTGCTGCGCTGGCTGGAGCTGTTGCCTGAGCAGATCTTAGAGGCCCACCCGGGACTGTGCGTCCACTATGCCGCCGCGCTCCTGTTCACCCTCGATCGCAGTTCTCCATCCACGATGGCCCTCATTGAAGAGCCACTGAAGAGAGCTGAGCGCGCCTATGAACGGGAGGGGGAGTGGGGCAAACTGGGCGAAGCGCTCTCCTGTCATGCCGAGGTTGCTCGCTGGCAGGGAGACCTCCCTCTGGCGCTTCGCCTTGCCCGGCGAGCGCTCACCTTCCCGGCGGAGCCGCCGATGCTCTGGCGAGGAGCCAGCATTCTGATCATCGTCGCGAGCGAGATGCGGGCAGGAAGGCCGGAGGAGGCTCGACGGTTGACCCTTGAGGGGCAGAGACTCTGTGAGACGCTCCAGATGCCTGGCTATAGCATGAATGGAGCCACCTTTATACTGGGCGAAATCGCTTTGCAGCAGGGCAGGCTGCACCAGGCAGAACAATCCTACCGCCAGTTGCTTGTGACCGCGAAAGAGAACCCGGTCGATCAGATGGCGGCACGGCTTGGCCTGGCGAAGGTTTCCTACGAGTGGAACCACCTGGCGGAAGCAGAGCAGAGCGTCGCGCAGGTGTTTGAGCTGGGGAAAGCTCACCTTGATGAGCTGGGGAAATACTTTGTGGAGGTGGGGTTTCTCTTTCCGGCTTCACTTCTCCAGGCGCGTTTGTCCCAGGCCCGAGGCCATCTGGTGCAGGCGCAGCAGTCGTTGCAACAACTGCTGGCCTTCGCGCAGGAGCACCAGTTGACTCCCTCCTATCGCATGTATCGCATGGCCCTGGCGCAACAGGTTGAGCTTTCTCTGGCCTCTGGTCGCCTGCCATCGGGCGAGGACTGGCAGGCGACCGCTCACCCACCCGCTGACGCGGCCTTTGCCATGCAGCAGGAACAGGAGGCCCTGCTTCGCGCTCGCTTCCTGATCGCGCGAGGCGAGGTCGCAGAGGCGCTCCACCTCCTGGGAACCTGGCAAGAGGAAGCGCGTACCTGGAAGCGTCTCCGCAGTGAGTTGGAGATTCACGTGCTCCTGGCTCTGGCCTACGCTGCCAGTTCGCGCCCTGCCCAGGCCAAGCAGGCGCTCAATGAGGCCTTGATACTTGCTCAGCCAGAGGGCTTCCAGCGCCTCTTCCTGGAGAAAGGGGAAGCGCTGGCCACCCTGCTTCGTACCCTATTCCTCGATCTGCGCGAGGAGCCGCTCGTGAGCTACGCGCGAGGCTTGCTGCTGGCGTTTGCCAGCCTGAAAGGAGAGCAACAGGCGGCCCCCCACGCGGTTTCGGCGTTGTTGCTGGAGCCATTGACAGAAGCCGAGCAGCGCGTGCTTAGCCTGCTTGCCAGAGGCCGCACCAACCCGGAGATTGCGGCGGCCCTGGTGGTCTCGATCAATACGGTCAAGACGCAGGTGCAGAGCATTTACCGCAAACTGGGCGTCAAGAGCCGCTGGGAAGCGAGTGAGGCCGCGCACCGCCTGGACCTTCTCTAGTGCTTTCTTTTTCTCCACTCACCTTTTGAGTGCGGGGTGTGCTTTGCGTCGTCAGCCCCGCAAGATCACCCGCTCAATCACTCCATAGAAGGATGAGTTGTTCCCCAGACATGCCCTATACTCCATGCATACCGTACAGAAAGGCAAGTCGCTGGAGGCCGAATGCCCCGGCGTTCATGGAAAGGAAAAGGACATGTCGCATATCACGTTAACCGATTTTGTCGAGACAACATCCAAGAAGTTCAATATTCCAGGCGTTGCCGTTGGGGTGTGGGCGGACGGCAAGGAGATCTATGCCTGCCACGGCGTGACAAGCGTCGACAACCCACTGCCCATTGATCAGGACACGCTGTTTCTTGTCGGCTCGGTCACGAAGAACTTTACGGCGACCACGCTCATGCGCCTGGTCGCAGAGGGGAAGGTCGAGCTGAACGCGCCGGTACGCCGCTATATTCCTGAGCTTCGGCTCAAGGACGAGCAGACCGCGGACAGGGTCACAGTGTTGAACCTGCTCAACCACACCGCCGGGCTGGATTGGAGAGTCATCGCCACCGATGAAGGGGACGACGCCCTGGAGCGCTATGTGGCGAAGATGGCTGAGTTGAAATTGATCGCGCCGCTTGGTACACGGGTCTCCTACAGTCAGGCAGGGTACAACCTGGTCGGGCGGATCATCGAAAAGGTCACGGGCCAGACGTTCGATCAGGCCGTGGCTTCGCTCGTCTTCGAGCCGCTGGGGCTCTCGCACAGTTTCTTCGCGCGCGATGACATCATGACCCGGCGGTTCGCTGTCGGGCACAACCGCAGCGAGGACGGGACACTCTCCATTGCGCGGCCGTGGGTGTATTCGCGCGGCGACAACCCTGGCGCGGGCATCGCATCCTCGGTGGCAGACCAGTTGCGCTGGGCCCGGTTCCATCTTGGGGATGGCCGCGCAGAAAGCGGTGCCTGGGTGCTCCCCACAACCGTGCTGCAGCAGATGAAGGAGCCCACGGTTGAGTTGCGTGCGAGCAGCCTCGGCGACGCCATTGGCATCGGCTGGTTCCTGCGCGACGTAGACGGCGTGCGCACCGTCGGGCACGCCGGGTCAGCCAATGGCCAGTTCGCCGAGCTGCTCATCGTCCCTGAGCGTAACTTCGCGGTCATCTCGCTGTCCAACGCCGGCCCGGATGGCATCCCCTTCAATCAGGCGGCCGTCCGCTGGGCGCTTGAGAACTACCTGGGACTCGTCGACCGCGACCCGGAGCCCATCCCGTTTGATGCGGCACGGACCCAGGAGATTGCCGGGAAATACGAGAACGCGATGATGACACTCACCATTGACACGGTTGGGGCCAGCCTGAGGCTCGAGGTTCGGATCAAACCGGAGATCCGTGCGGCAGCCGAGCAGGAACCGCCCCAGGACCACGCACCATTCGATTTCGGCCTGCTGCCCGGCAACAAAGACGAGTACATCATCACCAGCGGCGCTCTCAAGGGGCAACGTGGCTTCTTCACCCGCGACACGGGTGGCGCGGTCGTTGGAGTAGACCTCGCTGGCCGGTTATTCAGCCGGGTTCCGATCGTCTCCGAGTAAGTCCGGTATGCAGATCGGATATCCTGCGGATCTCGTACGGGTTGGAACTCCCTGGCTGGCACTTGTCTCGTTCGAGGCTCGGCCCTGGAGGGAGAGAGCAAAGACCCACTGAGTCAGGGGCGTTTTCACCACACCTGGTGGAGATCATCTCTTCCTTGATGTCAGGGGACACTCGCCCAGGATGGGGTAGAACGATAGCTTCTGTAGCTCTACCCCATCCTGGGCGAGTGTCCCCGGCAGAGAGGAAAAGGGAATCGTGATCCTCTCTTCATACGCTCTCGGGGATCAGGGGGCGCGCGGAGAGGAGAGAGAAAAGAAAGGCGAGAAGTTCATATGTACAAGACGCATGAAGGAACAGAGGCCCTGGTTGAAGAACAGCCAGGAGAGAGCGTGCTGCTGGTGGAGGAAAAGAAAAAATCCGCCGCGAACAGTCCCCTGAAAGTACGCAATTTTAACCTGCTCTTTGGCGGGCAGACGATCTCGGTGATTGGCGATGCCCTCTACACAGTGGCGCTGCCGTGGCTGGTCCTGACCACGGGAGGCAGCGCCCAGGAGCTGGGCATTGTGCTGGCGGCCTATGGCATTCCCCGCGCGGCGAGCATGCTGGCGGGTGGCTGGCTCTCCGATCGCCTGAGCCCGCGAAGGGTGATGCTGATCGCTGACGCCGTACGTTTGCTGCTGGTTGGTCTCCTGGCGGTGATCGCCATGGGAGGGCATCCGACGCTCTGGCAGCTCTGCGCGATTGCCGTGCCGCTGGGAGCCTTTGGAGACGCATTCCTGCCCGCCTCGCAGTCGATTTTGCCGGAGACGCTGAGCAGCAATCAACTGCAAGCGGGCAACGGGTTGATGATGGCATCGAGGCAGGGGGCGAATCTGATTGGCGCAGCTGGAGCTGGAGTGATCGTGGCCGCGCTCACCTCGGCGGCGGCCCTGGCCATCGACGCTCTCACCTTTCTCGTCTCGGCGGTGTCGCTTGCCCTGATGCGCACGACCCATCATGCCAAACCAGGCACGGGAAAGCAAGAAGCAGGTCGCAAGAATCCCGTATCCAGCGTGCAGGAACAAACCGAGCAGATCAGCCTCTGGCGCTTTCTGCGCACCTCGCGGCTGATTCAGGGGACCCTGCTGATTTTCATACTGATCGGTCTCGTTTCGGGCGGATTGATCGAGGTGGCTCTCCCCGCGCTGGTTCACGGCCCCCTGCATGGGAACGCCAGCGCCTATGGCATCATCCTGGCGTCCTGGGGCGCGGGCGCACTCGGCGGGGCAGTCTTAGCGGGAGCGCTGGGCAAACTCAAACACAAGGGGCTCATTATGCTGCTCGCGGGCCTGCTCATGGCTGCCATGCTCGCGCTTCTGCCCACCTGGGGCGTTCCTGGAGCCGTCGGGTGCATGCTGATTTCCGGCGTCGCCGGCAGCATCGTCAATGTCGTCCTTTTCACCGCGATCCAACTGGCCATCCCGCGCTACCTGATGGGGCGCGTCATGGGTTTGCTGCTCTTCGGCTCATTCGGGGTCTATCCTCTCTCGGTGACCCTGTCCGGGGTGCTCTCCAATCAACTGGGCCCGGCGAGCTTCTTTCCGTTCAGCGGGCTCCTGCTGGCCCTGGCGATGCTGTTTGGCATGACCCAACGAGCGTTGCGAGAGATCTAGCAAGCGTTCTCATCCCCTCGTGTTGCAGCTTGAGGCACTCATCACGTTGAGGAGCTGCAACACGAGGGGATGACCATCACACCAGAACAACTCGCCCATCTCACCTATGGATTGGGAGCATCTTCACCTGACTGGGGATTCTATTTGGGATTTGACGGTGAAAAGCCCATACGCTCGGCAGGCTTAGCGTACACTCTTCCAGGCTGCTTCTCTGCTTTCAGGCTTAATGTTGTAAATTGCTCCCGCGGGCCTAATACGCCGTAAATGAGATCGCTTCATGTCCTGTTTTTTGGACGATTCTGTGTCGTAAAACGCTTGTTCTCCCCCTGCTCAAGCCTCGCTAAAAGCGGAAAAGCGAGAAGAACATACGACACCAAATAGTCTCAAAATTACGACATGAAGCGATCTCATTTACACATGGACTATCAGGCCTCCACCTTGGGGCTATTACAGGATTACTGCTGAACGGGATGCCGCTGATGGTGGATTACAAGGGGAAGTCTAGCGTCACTTTATCACCTCCTGGCGAAGAACTGGCGGGGATCGGCGGCGAATCAAAGGGGTATGAGGCAGTATTGTCTTCTCGGCACCCGGATCTTCGATCAGCCCAAAGCCAGTTATTTACAACTTTCAATGGCAGTCACACCAGATGTGAAGCGGTTTTCCCAGGCAATGAAGCATCAATTTCCATCCTTCAGTGCAAAATCGGTCCACTCTTCAGTTAATTTACCAGCAGGTACGTGGAAGTTCTTTGAGAAAGAAAGCAAGAGAGGAGAAGTATTCTCAGACCACGTATGCTATACTAGCGACGCTTTCAAAATGTCTCTCAAGAGATCAGAATCAAAGGAGTATTCAACATGAGAAAAGTCGTCGCAGGTTTGTTTATCACACTCGATGGGGTCGTGGAATCGCCTGATAAATGGCAAGAGCACTTCGATGAGGACATGGGGGAGGCCATGATGGAACAACTCGCCTCCCAGGATGCGGTACTCCTGGGGCGCGTGACCTATCAGGAGTGGGCATCATACTGGCCCAGCGCTACTGATGAACCGTTTGCCAGCTTCATTAACTCCACACCCAAGTACGTCTTCTCGACCACCCTGGACAGTGTCGAAGCATGGAAGAACTCGACACTGATCAAGGGAGATCTTGTTCAGGAAATCGCTAAGCTGAAGCAGCTGCCAGGAAAGAACATTGGCACCGCCGGAAGTCCCACCCTCGTCCGCTCCCTCCTCGAACAAGGCCTTCTGGATGAGCTGATCCTCCTGGTCCACCCTGTTGTTGCGGGCAGCGGAAAGCGTCTCTTCAAAGATGGGGACAGCCTCAAGAGATTGCACCTCCTCTCTTCAAAACCAACCAGGACAGGGACCGTGATCCTCACCTATCAGCCGCGAAAGCCTTAGGGGTCTGGCAAAGAAGAAACTGAGGACCAAGAGAGCTCCCCTCTCCTCTTTGCAAAAAGCTGTGGCACACCCCCCGTCCAGGTAGTGAGCCGATTTTTATTGTTGTTCAGCAGGGATACTTGCTCCATGTCCCTGCTCACTTCTGGCGAGAAGTCTTATACCCCTTTCATGCCTTTCAGCTTCTCACGGATCTGGTCCATGCTCGGTTGGGTGTAGCGTGCTGTGGTCTGGACTGCAGGCGTTCCACGCTTGGTAACATGCCCTAAATAGACGGCTAGCTCCCCGTCATCAAGCCCTGCTTCTTTCTTCGCCCGATGAGCAAAGTCATGACGGAGATCATGAAAGGTCACATCACGAATGAATGATGCTTCTGCCTCGGTCGCCATCGCTTTGAGTTGTTTGAACCACTCGTGGATAGCGGCCTCCCCAAGTCGCCAGCCATCGAGTTCTCCTTCGGGAACAGGGATCGTTTCCCGCTGTGACGTGAACACATAGTGGCTTTCTCGTGTTCGTTTTCCCTTCTGGAGATACTCATAGAGTGGCTCTCGTGCTGTGTTCAAGAGGATAATGTCTCGATATTTCTCCCCTTTATGCCCCTGTGCTGGCTACTTGGCATATCCGTTCTAAAAAGGGCGCTCATGTTGACTCTAGCGGTGCTTTTTCTTTGCTATCTCCTCATCGGAGAGATGACGTGAGGGTTTCCCGCAAGAAGTTTACTCTCTGATAGTGGAACGGATATGCTACGTAGCCAGCACAGGTATCCAGCACTCAGTTTTGCCTGGTCGTCGAATGCAGGCTGTTTCGCCAAGATTTAGAGCGAAGCGGCAGGGGGACCGGGCAAAGAACGCCGCTTCTCTGCAGCAGCGACGACCGCCAAGCCAATTGCACTCAGCGGGAACCCCACCAGTGGCAGCCAGAAACCGGTCCCAAAATGAACTCCGCCAGGTGGGCACACATCAAAGCAAGCAAAAACAGCGCCCAACCGCGAACCGAGGAGATGCAGAACAAAAGCCAGGATGACGATGACCAGACACAGGACGACAAGCCACCTCGGGAGGGGGCGGAACCAGGCGAAGACACTGCTCACCAGAACGAGGAGGGCAGGTGCCACGAGCAGAGCGAGCAGGAACACCGGAGCATTCCGGAATCCGGCAGGCTCATAGTCTCCAGAGCCATAGGTCGGGAGGAAGGTGCCGCAGAGTACGAGGACCGCTCCCAGAGTACTGATGCTAGCGCCCGTCGAGCGAGAGAAGAACTGCATGGATCACCTTCTTCGCGGCATCGCCACCAGAGGACGATCGTGAGTGAACATGAGGCTAAGAAGCTCTCTATCGATTATAGGACGATGGCGCTTCAGAACACCAGTGTCATTTGTCCCATGTGTTGTTGCTCAGCTCAGTTGAAAGAGCAGCCTCGTTCTACTCGATCCCTCAGCACCCGTGTTTGAATGGTCTCCTCTCCAAACGCATAGGTTCCCTCTCCTCTCTGAAATGCTTTTCGGGACACTCCCAAACGATTCATAGTTAGCACAAGAAATACCTTAAGAGAGCGCGTTCCAAGCGTCACCATGTTCTTGTCGTGCTTGAAAGCGCCTTCCTTCCTGTCAACTTCCGCCGAATGAGAAGATGAACAGCGTCTGCTCTGTATGATACAAGTAAACACGAGAATTACTCTTGTATTCTTTGATCTGTGCATGCCATAGCTCCGAGAAACATGAAGCAATCAAGAGCACATCCATCTGATTCGCGAACGGATGTGCCAAGTAGCCACTACAGGGCTCCCTGCATCCTTTCGCCAAAATCGCGAGTCCAACCTCTACGAGCGGTCCCTACGCCAATTCGAAGTCACCCCTACCGCCGCCCGGCCCGCTCGCGGTCACCTGGTTTTAGGGATCCGAGGGTCCCGGCACCGGACGATGCCGGGACCGGGACGTGTGGGATGGGAATCAGGAGTGGATCTGGATGGAGCCGCCGCCCAGAGGCTGTGGGTTGGCGTCGGCGAGTTCGAAGTCCGCGCCTGCTACGTTATCGTAGAGAAGCTGGCCGGCCTGTGGAAGCGAGCCGGCTGAAGCGGACCAGATCACCATACGCATCCGATCGGGCCCCGGCTGGCAACCCGATCCGCTGCCTGATCCACATCCGTGGTAGCCGTAGAAGATGAACCTGACTGCCTGCCCGTTGAAGGAGCCGGATCCCTTGATTGCCACCTCGCCAGCGGAAGCGTTGACCACAAGCCAGTCCATATTCGTTGTGTCAAGCCTTGTCCCATCCGGCAGCCAGAACTTGACGTCGCCTTTCAACGCGCTCCCCTTGTAGCTGGCTTCAATGGCGAAGTGTGCCTTTCCGCTTAACGTGGGGTCTGCAGTGAACGCGCCCGGCGGGGAATCGATCCAACCTCCACCCGTGACAAACCCGGCAGTAGGGTCGAAGACAATGGCGATCACGTTCTGGCTTGCCTGGTGCTGGTCGTCGTCGGTGACCGTGACATTAATGGTGTAGATGCCCGGAGTCGTATAGGTGTGGGAGCGGTCACACGACCCCTCCTGGGCAAAGACCTCTGGGGGGCTTCCATCGTCCCAGTTAATCGTGCACGTGTGCGTGTCATGGGCACCAGGGTCGGTGATCGGCGCGACCAGGTTCACCGTCGCGGGAGCTGGATATGTCTGCCACGGCGCGGGCGCGGTGATACTTAACGCTGGACCCAGGTTGAGCGAGTGCACCGCCGCGAACGAACTGACCGGCGCGTCGACCCCATTGTCGGCAGTGATCATCGCCCGGTAGTCGCCTTCATCAGAGCAGGTAATCGACGTGACGGGGGAGTGCGGGTCGGAGAAAGTGCACGAGGCGTTCGGGTCCGTACCGGAGACGGGGGTCGCCTGCCAGGTCACCTGTGGAGTGGGCCCTGAACCGCCGCTCACCGAGCCATTAAGCGTGATCGGCTGCGTCTCGTTGCCTGTGACGTCCGGACCGGCGCTCACCGTAAGAGGCGAGCCGCCCCCTGGAGGAGCCCCAGTTGGTGGGAGAAGGGGAGTAGGCAGGTCGATTACATAGGTGGTGATCGAGCCGTTGGTCTGGAAATTATCGGTCAGGATGCCGTTGGAAAGCGTGGCGCCGCCGTTTCCGATGTAGTTCAGTGGCACGTCGGGGCTGGTGGTCTCAAGGGAGCGCCATGCTCTCACCGTTCCGTCGGTCACCCCAAGATCCTGGAGGTTATATTGGACGGAGCGGAAGAGGGGCAGTGCGGTTGAGCAGCCAGAGGCGGTCAACTGACAATCCGTCGTGACGAGCACGATCCGAGTTCTATCTGGGCTCATCGCCGCGATGGTGAAAGAACTCCCACCAGCCTGATTGAGATCGTTGGTGGAAAGGATCCAGTACCCAGGGCGGATGAACCGGGAATAGTGGGCCAGCGCTGTATAGCGGTGTGTGTTGACAAGATTGTTCCCTGTGCTGAGGCTATCCACGGCCATCAGGCCAAAGTTGTCAGGGCCGTTCACATTTTCTACCGCCTGCCAATAGACCCACGCCTCCGGGCGGAGCGTTTTGAAGTCGATAGCGATCTGTTGTGCGAGCTTGAAACCGGAATTGGAGTCATCGGGGGTACCTCCATTGCCGAACTCGGAGACCCAGAGTCGCTTAAGGACTGTCGGGTCGGTGCTATGGACGATGCTCATCAGGTTTGCTCGATTCTCAAGGTTCGGGGTCCCGTCATCATAGGTGTGCGTATTGAGCTGCGAGACGACGTCCTTCCCGAGCAAGGGAGTGTAGGCCTGGAAGTCGTTCCAGGTCTCGTCTGGGGTGTTGCCATCCATCGCACTGACCTGGGTGGCCAGATCAGGGCCGTTGACGGCGAACGCGTTGGGAAAGCCAGCGAGGATCAAGTCCTGGGTCGAGGGCTGGAAGTTCGCGCCCTCCTGGCAATGGGTTCTACCGCAGGTTGGCCAGCTGAAGGAGGCGTGAGGTTCGTTAAACGGCTCCACCGTGGCGAAGTCGATATGTGTCGGAAGCTGGTGAAAGGCCTCAAGTACCTTGACAAGATAGTTCGCGTACTGCTGATAGGTGCCAGGAGCGAGGCCGTCGACTGTCGGAATCCCAATCGAACATTGGACCGGTCCAGGGGTCATCCACCACGGCGGCGAGTTGGCGAAGGCCTCGAAGACAGGTGTCTGCTCTGGGTGAATCAGACTGTCGGGACCGAGGATCGACTGGATACCCTGCAGCACCGACAATTGCGAGGCGTCGTTGTTGAGATCGATCGGGCTATTAGGCCCATCCTGCGGGGTCGGGACCAGCCCCCCGGTTCGAAAGCTTACTGCCGGTTGACCTCCTTGCGGTTGCAAGCACGGCATTGCCTGTGAGCTCGCGCCAATGTTGTAGCGGGCGATGGTCAGGCCGAGCGATAGGGCGTGCGGATCAGTACTAGTGGGTCAACTGGCAATGGGATAGCCGTAAGGGAAATCAGATGGTACACTGTGGAG
>Ga0070697_100003351_pt1 | contig 12309 bp, 6 predicted proteins | sample KBSK1501metaG_FD_65475 | JGI IMG/M metagenome (GOLD analysis project Ga0070697, IMG submission 65475) | Corn, switchgrass and miscanthus rhizosphere microbial communities from Kellogg Biological Station, Michigan, USA - KBS K1-50-1 metaG | ecosystem: Host-associated > Plants > Roots >... | reverse complement strand
GCCACCGCCAGCATGGCGGTCGCGCCCGACGCGTTATCGGAAATGCCCGGGCCGAAAAGTTTGTCACCTTCACGCCGCACTTCAACTGGAGTACCGCTAGGGAACACGGTATCAATGTGGGCGGTGACCGCGACCACGTGGTCAGGGCCATCAATACCGGCTCGCAAGCCCACGACGTTTCCCACCTGGTCGGTGGTCACCGCCTCCAGGCCTAACTCTTCAAAGCGCGCGCGCAGCCATCGTGCCCTTGCGGCCTCGCCGAACGGTGGCGCAGGAATGCGAGTAAACTCCACCTGCCACTCACGGAATTTCTGCCGTTGCGCATGAAACCATGCGAAAACATTGTGAACAGCAGGCAGGGAGGCGAGACTCGCAATCTCTTGGCGTGGTGAGGTGTAAGCCGGCGGCTTGCTGGTTCTGGCGAGTGCCATAGGGCAAGAGAGAATACTAAACGCTTGGAGTGAGAAAGTGAGAGGTCAACAGCTCGATCCAGCTTTAACGTTCCACATCATCCCAATGCATTGTCATCCCCAAATTTGAATAGCGAACCAGAGAGCCCGTCGACGAACAGAAACTTGAACCACTAGGAATTAACGCCTTTCCCGCAGCACTCGAGAATCTCAGCCTCGGTGAGGCAGCGATCGGAAGCTTTGGCCCGCTGGAATATACGATCTACCACGTCGTCACTCGGCGCGATACCGTTGCGTTCCAGCCAGAACAATACATTCGAGCGCCCCGACATCGGTCCAATCTCGATAATCTGCTCCAGCCCGAAGTAGTGGGACGGCACCCCTGAGTAAACCGTGTTCGCCAGCTCGACGTCATTCTTCCTATAAGCCTTGATGACCGCCGCCGCATGCACGCCGGTGGCGGTACGGAAGGCGTCATCGCCGAAAACCGGATAGTTTTTCGGGATAGGCACACCGGTGGCGCGCGAAACCGCCGAGCAGTACCCAGGCAGTCTGGTCAGGTCCTGTTCGTCCCAGGGCGGCACTCCCATCAGCTTCAGGTTCACCAGCATTTGATCCATTTGGGTGTTGCCGACACGCTCACCGATCCCGATGGCGGTGGCGTGCACGCATTCGGCGCCGGCCGCCAGCGCCGCCAGCGAATTGGGCACTGCCAGACCGCGGTCGCAGTGCCCGTGCCAATCTACTCGAATGCTTTCCCCTGAGGGCTCCACCACTTCTTCCATGATGAAGCTGATCAGCGCGGTCACGCCGCTGGGGGTCGCGTGCCCGCAGGTATCGCATACCACGATGGCGCGCGCTCCACATTCAATTGCCGTCTTGTAGAGCCGCTTGATGGTTTCAGGGTCGCAGCGCGAGGTGTCTTCGGTGACGAACATCACCGGCAGGCCCAAGGAGATGGCATAGCTCACGGCCTCTTCGGTCGTTTTGAGAAGAAAATCGTCGGTCCATCCTTCGGTGTAGCGCCGGATGGGACTCGAACCAATGAAGGTGGCTGCCTCGATCTCGAGACCAATTTTCTGGGAGATTTCCGCAACCGGCGTGATGTCGTTCTTGAGCGTGCGAGCCGCACAGTTTCCGCGGATCTTGAGTTTGGAGTCCACAATCTCTCGCGCCAGGCGCTCAACATCAGCACAGGCTCGCGGCCCGGCACCGGGCAATCCCAGGTCGAGTGAGTTGATGCCCAACGCTTCCATCAGGTGCAGGATCTCGATCTTTTCCGCGATCGAAGGGTCGCGCACCGAGGGTGACTGCAGCCCATCGCGCAGAGATTCGTCATTCAGCAGGACCCGCCCGGCAGGCTTGAAGGCGGCATTATCCACGCTGTTCCAGTCGTAGATGAGATGTGAGTGCTTGAGCGCCACGGCTATTCAGAAGATTTTACTTGAAGTACTTCAGGCGTGACCGCTCAGTACTCAACACTCACCAGGTACAGTCCGCTGGCGGGCGCAGTTGCTCCGGCACTTGAGCGGTTGTGCGCGGCAATGATCTGCTTCACTCCGTCGGCAGTGAGCGAACCCTTCCCGATGAGGAGAAAGGTGCCCACCAGGTTGCGCACCATGTGGTGCAGAAATCCGTTTCCGCGGACGGTGTAGATCAGTTCTTCGGCCTGGCGCTGCCAACTCGACGAGAATATGTTGCGGATGTTCGATGCCTCGCCGTCATCTTTTCCCTTCTCGGGGTCTACCGCGGCGAACGAGGTGAAATCATGCTCGCCGATGACGACCCCGGCCGCCTGCTGCATGGCTGCTTCGTCCAGCACATAGGGATGGTGATAGACGTAGCGGGCGAGAAACGGCGGACAAACATTTCCACGGTAAATGCGGTAGCGGTAGGTCTTCGCCTTCGCGGATTTGCGCGCATGGAATTGGCGCGGCACCTCTTCCACGCTGGTCACGCGAATCGCCGGAGGCAAGATGTCGTTCAGCGCGACTCTCAGGTTTGCCGGTGGAATCGGCGATTCCGTTTCGAACGACGCCACCTGCGCCAGGGCGTGTACGCCAGCGTCGGTACGCCCGGAGCCTTGGGGCAGCATTTTTTCCCCGGTGACCCGGGCGATGCATTCCCCGAGTATTGCCTGCACCGTAGGCTTTCCGGGCTGGATCTGCCAGCCATGAAAATCAAAGCCGTCATAGGCCACCGTCAGCTTGAGGTTGCGGCTCACTGCATGGAGATTCTAGCCAAGCACGTCATCGACAGCACCGGTTACGGGCTTTTTTGTGGTGCGGCCAAGAGAACGCGAGCGCCGTAGCAATTATTTTGTGACTCTGGTGCGTTCGCTGGGTCTAATGATGAACAAGATCATGCCCAATTTTGGTGCGACCAAGAAAATGGTCTCTACTGTGGCATTGTCGTGCCTTGGGTTTAGAAGTGGAAAATACCGAGCGTTTTGTTATCAGCATGTGTCTTCCACAGATACCGCGGGCCGTCGTTCTTTTACGGGCTGCGCTACTTTGTGAGGCCTGTCCGCCGGTTTACTAAGGTGCCGATATGACGTCTAACAAAATCGCGTGCGGTATACTGCGAGTTTTTCCGCAGGCAAGCGCCCGAGGCCGTGATTGGGCCGGCGTGGAACTTGAAGATGGCGCACTGCGTACTAACCGACAAGCGGGGCTGGCATTGCCTGCCCTTCCGGATCACAGCGACTTCGAAGTACTTTTGGAGAAGAGAGCAAAAATGCGTATTCCGCGTGGAGCCGTGAGCGTTACTGAACTAGTTCTGTTGATTTTGCTGCTGTTCAGCATCACCTGGTCACAAGCACAGCAGCCCTCGGGGAACGTGCCGACTGCGCCTTCCGCCACTGCGCAGCAGGGGGCTAGTCCGCAGGCCGGAACGGCGGCCGGCAAGCGGCCGCTAAGACTCGAGGATTATTCGAAGCCGCGCTCCCACTTCCCCAATCCGATTGCGCCTTATATCGGTCGTCAGGTCCCGGAACCGGTTCTGGCAAACAGTTCGCGCGCCGATCAGCTTGTGCAGAACGGAAAGTTAATGCTGTCGCTGAACGACGCCATCGCCTTGGCGCTCGAGAACAACCTCGACCTGGCGATCGCGCGCTACAACTTCAGTATCGCCGATACAGACATCCTGCGTTCCAAGGCCGGCAATGCGATACGCGGTGTGGCCACCGGCCTGGTTCAGGGCACGCCGGGTGGCGGCGTGGGCGGCTTTGGAACCGGCGCGCAGGGCGCAGGAGCTGGTGGAACTACGGGTGGAGCAGGCGGCGCCGGAACGGGAGCCGCAGGCCTGGTGTCCTCTACTCTGGGAGTGGGCTCGCAGATAGATAGCTTTGACCCCATCCTAAGCGGCACAGTTTCAGTGGAACACGCCACCTTCCCGCTTTCCACCGCTTTCATAACCGGTGTAAACGAGCTAAACCAGAACACCACCACCGGAAACTTCACCTACTCTCAGGGTTTCGCTACCGGTACTGCCATGCAGGTGGGGTTCAACAACAGCCGTCAAAGCAGCAACAACCTGCGTAACAGTCTGAATCCGACAATCAATTCGAACTTCCGCCTCACCCTGCGACAGCACTTGCTACAGGGGTTTGGCTTCGCGGCGAATGAGCGCTTTATCCGGATCGCGAAAAACAACCGCAGGATTTCCGACGCGGCTTTCGTCCAGCAGGTCAGTACCACGGTCTCGCAGGTCCAGAACATCTACTGGGACGTGGTAAATGCCTACGAAGACGTAAGGGTGAAAGAGCGCTCACTGGCATTGGCAAACAAAACCCTCTCCGATAATCGCAAGCAAGTTGAGATTGGAACTCTGGCGCCGATCGAGATCGTGCGGGCAGAGTCGGAAGCGGCGACCCGTCAGCAGGACCTCATCATCTCGCAAACCAATTTGCAGCTTCAGCAATCGCTGTTGAAGAACGCCATCACACGAACCATGCCAAGCGGTTCATCGCTGGTGAATGCAGAGGTGATCCCTACCGACACCATGCAACTGCCTACCGGTGAACCGGGTGCGCCGGTGGAGCAACTCTTGCAAGAGGCGCTGACCAAACGCCCAGAGTTGCAGCAATCCAACATTGACCTCGAAAATCGGAGGATCACCGATAAATCTGCGCGGAACGCATTGTTGCCAACTTTGGATGTGTTCGGGTTTTACGGCGGATCTGGCCTGGCTGGACCACAAAACCCATTGGCCACCTGCGCAGGCCCTGTCTGCACCCCGGCAGAGCTTGCCCAGGGCCTGATCCCGCCCAATAGCATTCCTTCAAGCGGCCTTAACAACTCGGTTTCGCGGCTGTTTGACAGCAGCGCGCCGGACAAGGGTGTCGGTGTGAACCTTACTGTGCCATTGCGGAATCGCTCCGCACAGGCGGATGCGGTCCGGGCGCAACTTGAGTACCGTCAAGCCGAAATGCGGCTGCAGCAGCTCAAGAACCAGATTGGTATCGAAGTGCGCAACGCTCAGTTCGCGCTGGAGCAAAATCGCGCCCGGGTAGAGGCCGCCCAAAAAGGACGCCAGTTCGCGCAACAGTCGCTCGAGGCGGAGCAGAAAAAATACGCTCTCGGTGCTTCGACTAACTTCCTGGTCCTGCAAGCGCAGCGCGACCTTACCCAGGCGGAGGTAAACCTGGTGGGCTCCATGGCGGCCTACGAGAAGTCGCGGGTGGAACTCGACCGCGTGACCGGCAGCACGCTGGAGCGCAACAACATTCGCTTCGATGAGGCCGCTGTCGGCGAAGTGCAGACTCCGCCGCGAGTTCCGGATGTTGTGCCGCGCACCGACTTGCAGCCGCAGGCGCCTCAACCAACCCGATAAACCGCTTCAACCCCAAAGGCACGAAGGAACCGATTTTGGTTTACATCCGTTTGTGATCCTTCGTGTCCTTGGTGTTTCGCTTTCACGGACTCGGGATTACCGCAACCGCTTCGTTGGAGTGGAGGCTTTCCTTACCAAGGGCGTCCACCGCTGTTACCACGTAGAAATAACTGAGGCCGGACTGCACGTTGGCGTCACTGTAGTTCGTCGCGACCTGCAGTGCCGCCGTCAGCTTGGCATAGGGCCCTCCTGACTGCACCCCGCGATAAACGTTATAACCAGCAACTGCAACGGAACTGGCGTTCCATGACAAATCGACAGAATGAGGCACCGGAACTGTGCCCGTACCACTGACCGACACTGTGGCGGGAGAGTTCGTCGCGTTGCTGGTAAACGACACCGAGCCGGTCACCGCCCCACTTGCCTGCGGCACGAACTGAACGCTCACTGATCGGTTTGCCCCCGGGGTGATGGTGAACGGAAAGGTTTGGCCGGTCGCCGTGAATCCCGCACCGGTTGTACCCGCTGAGAAAACCGTCACCTGAGAGTTGCCGGTGTTCGACAAGGTTGCCGTCTTCGTAGAAGTGCTGCCAACCAGCACGTTTCCGAACAAAAGGCTGGTAGGTGACACGCTCAGCAAGGCGGTAGGAGCTGTAGTCGCGGTGCCCGAAACCGGTATGGCGGCCAAAGTATTCGAAGCATTACTGACCAGTGCGAGACTTCCGCTAAAGGTGCCGGCTGCTTGCGGCGCAAACTGAATGGTCACCGGGCCCGACTGCCCCGCGTTCAAGGTGAAAGGAAAAACGGGCGCGGCAACAGTAAAGACGCCAGCGCCGGTCAGGGTCGCTTGCGAGATAGTGAGCGGCGTGCCTCCGGTGTTGGTTATCACCACCGCCTGTGACGACGTGGTTGTTGCCGGGATGCTGTTGAAGGCGAGGCTTGTCGGAGAAACAGCGATTGCCGGCGGCGACAAACTGACAGTGACATTGGCTGAAGCCGACTTGCTAGTGTCGGCCACACTGGTAGCGCGCACGGAGAAAGTGCCGGCGGTACTGGGCGCGGTGTAGAGCCCGGTGGGCGAAATTGTTCCGCCGGTAGCCGACCAGGTAACTCCGGTGTTCGTGGTGCCGGAAACCGTGGCCGTGAACTGTTTGCTGGCGCCACTCGCGATGGTGGCCGATGCGGGAGAAACGTTTACAGAAACAATGGGCTGAGTTGCGGCAACATTGATGTAGATCACTTGCTTAAACCATTTCGCGGCGCTGTCCCGAGCTTGCACCGCGACGCGCCGCGTGCCAACCGCCACGGGCACTAGCGTGTTCAGCGATCTGGCATTCACCTGGTACACCTTTGCCCCGTCCAAATAAATCTGCATGACGGTGACCCGGCGCGAGTCTGTTGTTCCGGCAACAATACGCACTGGCGAGGTCACGGTTGCGCCGTTGGCTGGAGCGCAAATAGTAACGCTGGGATTTACTGTGCTTAATACGCACGGCGCCTGCGCGAAGACCTGCAGGTTGGTCAAAATTACAAATACAAGGGCCGCGAACAGAAATGCTGATGCATTTGAAAAAACAGTTTTTAAAGAGCGCACTTATACGCCTCTCCTGATCTCGGGGATTTGACAGGGCTTTTTTTGGGGCGGTGACGAAGTGCACTCACGTCGCCATTCGCGCGCAGGAAAACGCCATTTGTGCCCGCAAAAAAGCCCACAGGAAAGAATTAAGGCGCTTTTAACTTTTGGTATAAGAAAGGATTACGCGCCCGACGTTCGCGATTTCGGAAGACGAGTACTAAGTGATTTTTAGACGGGTGATGGCACGCGTTGATTACTTGAGTTCACTTAGCTCCATTGCACGTTGAGAAATGCAGGGCAAATTGTGCCTTTTTTACATAAGTTTTTTCCCGGAATAGATTTCCTTACACCACAAAAAACATTGCGAAGGCGCATAGATAGCGGCCACCAAGCTCGCTCGGCGGACTTCTGAGATAACCTTAGTGAGCTCTCATCAAATTTTTTCGCGAATGCAGTAGCAACATGCACACATTTCCGCTGGCGTTCCGTTGTGTGTAGAGCAATGCAAACATCGGGTTTCCTGATACTCGTGTTTGTAATCTGATTTCTCCTCTATCGGTGCACAACCGCCGCGTGAGCTATTCTCTTCAGAATGGCTCAGTCTCTCTCGGTCGTCATCATCACCCACAACGAGGAGGCCAACATCGCACGCACACTGGAAAGTGTGTTGCCGCTGGTAAAGGCGACGGGCGGCGAGATCATTGTGGTGGATTCTGGGTCAACCGATCGTACGGTTGAAATCGCGCGCACTCACGGTGCGAAAGTGTTCACAGAAGCGTGGAAAGGTTACGCGGCGCAGAAAAATTCTGCCATCGCGAAGGCGAGCGGCGATTGGATTTTGTCGCTGGACGCGGATGAGGCCGTCGAACCCGAACTCGCGGCTGAGATCCCCAATGTTCTCGCGATGGTGGAACGCTGGCGGCAGGATGGAATGCCGACAGGTGACACAAGGCATGACAAGGCAGCGCGGGATAGCGGTCTAGCTTACGGTTTGGACGAGAATCCTGTCGGGTTTGAGGTTCCGCGAAAGAATCTCTTTATTGGCAAATGGATCAGGCACGGTGGCTTCTGGCCTGATCGAAAACTTCGCTTGTTTCGCCGCGGCCTCGCTAAGTTTGAAGAGCGTGCCGTGCATGAGAACGCCAAAGCTGATGGGAATATAGTCCTCCTTAAGAATCCGTTGCTTCACCATGCCTACCCGACGCTCGCCGGCTACATCGGCCACATGAACAAATACTCTTCGCTGGGCGCGGAGCAGGCCGCTAAAGAAGGCAAGCGCGGGTTCAGTTTGATCAACATCGTGCTGCGCCCTGCGGCAACGTTCGTCTACAACTACATTTTTCGCTTTGGCTTCCTTGATGGACGCGAGGGACTGCTTCTGCACCTCTACCACGCGGCTTACACTTCCTGGAAATACGCCAAACTATGGGAGCTAACGCGCGATATGCCGTCGCGTACCCAGGGATAGAGTTTGTAAGTATTATTGCGCCCGATCCACAACCAATCTCGCACCGCGGGCAGGATGACCGCGCACCACCGGTGCACTAACCTCTCGAGCGCCAGGCCAACTCTCGTCCCAAAATGACACATCGTAAGTAGCTGGTGTAAGCGGCGCGACCTGTTATATAAGAAGCACCGCGGCCCGGACGCCGCACGGCGGATGGGCTTCGGTTAGCCACGTGCCTCCGCCACCTCAACTTCACGCAAACGAGATTGCCCATGCTTACTCGCTCAATTCCCCGCCGGGTTTTGTTGCTGTTCTTGCTTGTCGTTGCTTTCTTCCTTTCCACCGCGGCAGCTCAGAAGCGCTCGGAAGACTGGCTGCCGATTACGCCCGCTGAACTTCAGATGAAGGAAGCTCCCGGCAAAGCCGGAGCCCCGGCAGTATTGCTGTTCTATGCCGACTACGAGGACGATAACGAGTCTTATAACTTCATCTACAAGCGCATAAAGATTCTGAACGAAAAGGGACGGGAATATGCGGACGTGGAAATCCCTTACCTGCGCTCGCGCTGGTGGATTGCGGATCTGAAGGCGCGCACCATTCATCCCGATGGCAGCATCGTCGAATTTAAAGGCAAGCCCTACGAGAAAACGGTAGTCAAAGGCAGAGGCTTCAAGTTTCTGGCAAAGGCGTTCAGCTTTCCTGATGTCACGGTTGGCAGCATTGTGGAATACAAGTTCAAGTACCGCTGGGAGTTGCAGTATTTGCTTGATACGCAGTGGACACTGCAGCACGATCTATACGCCGTGCGCGCGAGCTATTCCTTCCATCCTTACCAGAAGGATTTCATCACCAAGCATGGCGCGGCGCGCATCGCCTACGTCAACAATCGCATGGCCCAGAGCATCAAGCCGAAGGTGAATCACGGCTATGTAGAACTGGAACTCGAAAACGTGCCCGGATTTGACCCGGAAGAATATGCTCCGCCTGAGGGCGATTTGAAACCGCAAGTCCGCTTCTACTATGGCGGAACCGAGATCAAATCAGCGCAGGAATTCTGGACCAGAGAAGGAAAAGACTGGCACGAATCGATTGAGAACTTTATCGGCAATCGCAAGGAGATTCGCGAGGCAGCCCAGCAGGCTGTAGGCAGCGAGACCGATCCGGAAAAGAAATTGCGCGCGCTTTACGCGCGCTCTCAGCAGATTCGCAACCTTTCGTATGAGCGCGAACGCAGTGAGCAGGAAGAGAAACGAGAGAAGCTGAAAGACAATGAGAACGTAGGCGACGTGCTGAAACGCGGCTACGGATACCGCACCGAAATTAATCGCTTCTTTGTCGCCCTGGCGCGTGCAGCCGGATTTGAAGCCTCCGCCATCCGGATTTCTGAGCGCGATGACCACTTCTTCGATATCAACGTGCTGTCTTCGTCGCAGCTCGATGGCGAAATAACCGTCGTTAACCAGAACGGGAAGGAACTGCACCTCGATCCCGGTACGCGTTTCTGCCCCTTCGGCATCGTGCGTTGGCCGCGGACCAGCACGGCGGCTCTCCGGCTGAACAAAAATGGCGGCTCGTTCTTCATGACGCCGGCGCCGGTCAGCACCGGGGCTGTCACTCGGCGCAATGCCGAACTAACCTTAGACGAACACGGCACACTCAAGGGCAAAATCAACATTCAGTTCAACGGCCAAGAAGCCATGAGCCGCCGCCTGGCGGCACTGGAGATGGACGAAACCGGCCGGAATAAGGACTTCGAAGACGATGTGAAGAGCTGGCTGGCTCCCGGCGCCGATTTAAAGCTGGAGAAAGTGACCGGTTGGGAGTCGTCGGAAGAACCCCTGGTTGCCGCATTCATGGTAGAAATCGCAGGCTACGCTTCCATGGCCGGCAAGCGCATGCTGCTGCCTACCGGAATCTTTCAGGCTCAACAGAAGAATCCATTTGCCCACAGCGAACGCGTTCACCCCGTGTATTTCCATTACCCGTACCAGGAGCTCGACAACATCAGGATCAAGCTCCCGGAGGGATATTCGCTTGAAACCATGCCAAGCCCTCGCGATGAAAACCTTTCGTTTGGAAGGATCATCACCACGCGAGGTTCACAAGCCGGCGAATTATTTTTTGGGCGCGGCTTTCAAATGGAAGGACTGTACTTCAAACAGGAAAACTACTCCGTGGTGCGTGATTTCTTCAATAAGGTGCAGGCTGCAGACGAAGAGCAAGCGGTGCTTCGCCGGGGAGAGTCTCATGTGCGCAGCGCGAACTAGAGATGCATTATCGCTGTTCTTGTTTTTCTGTGTGCTGCCCGCGGCCGCGGCGTCGGCGCCCGACTGGCTGCGCAGCCTGGCCCGCGAACCCGTGGGCACCTACGCGGCAGAGACCGACGCCGTAATGCTGCTCGACGAGGGGCGCACCAGCGTAAGGGAAAACGGAGAGATCGTTAGCTTCTACCGGGCGGCCTACAAGATTTTGCGTCCCCAGGGTGCCGAGGTGGCCTCGTTCAATGCCAGGTTTACCGAGGACACGCGGGTTACGGCACTCAGAGGTTGGAGTATTACGGCACGTGGCGAGGAGTACGAGGTCAAAGAGAAAGATGCGGTCGAAATTGGCAGTCTTGGCGACGAACTCTACTCCGACGCAAGAATCAAGCGTCTGCGGGTACCTGGGGCCGATGTAGGCAGTGTTATTGGGTTCGAGTACGAACAAAAGCGCCGGCCCTACACCTTTGAAGATAGTTGGTACGTCCACGGCTCGAATCCGGTCAAGCATTCGCGCTTCACTCTCCGCATACCGCCGGGATGGGAGTACAAGGCAGCTTGGGTGAACATGCCCGCGCAGGAACCCAAAGTCATCGCCGGCGAGTATGTGTGGGAATTGAGTGACCTGCCGGCTATCGAACCAGAGCCGGGGATGCCCCACGTGCGGGCCGTAGCAGGCAGGATGATCGTCACATTTTTCTCTCCCAAAACGCAGGGACGGACCTATGCGTCATGGGCCGAACTCGGCACCTGGTATAGCCAGCTTGCTGCGAGCCGCCGCGAGCTCACGCCTGCTATCCAGGAACAAGCCCAGAAACTCACCGCCGGCTCTGCTTCTCCCTTGGAGAAAATCCGCGCCCTCGCCGGTTATGTTCAAAGTCGCGTGCGTTATGTGGCAATCGAGATCGGAATCGGTGGCCTGCAGCCGCATCCTGCAGGAGAGGTTCTCCGCAACAGTTATGGTGACTGTAAGGACAAAGCAACTCTGCTGAGCAGTTTGTTGAGCGCGGTCGGATTCAACTCTTACTACGTATTGGTGCACACCAGCCGTGGCATCTTTACCGAGAGCACGCCGCCCTCGATGGGCTTCAACCACGTGATCCTCGCTATCCAGCTACCAACTGGGGCTGGTCTTGAGAGCATGAGTTCAGTGGTGAACCACCCGAAATTGGGAAAGCTCCTGATCTTTGATCCCACCTCGGAACTGGTGCCCTTGGGCAGCTTGCCGGCTTACGAGCAGTACAACTATGGATTGCTGGTGACCGGTGCGGGCGGGGAACTTACAAAGCTGCCCGGCCTCGGGCCGGAGAGCAATCGCCTGCAACGCACTGCCAAGCTGACGCTGCTGCCTGACGGAACTTTGAAGGGCAGCGTAGAAGAAGTCCGTTCGGGCGATGAGGCCGCCCGTGGCCGCAATCGCCTGCTTCATCAAACTGCTTCGGACCGGCGAAAGAGCCTCGAGCACTTTCTGTCACAGCTGGTGGGCAACTTTCAGTTGGACGATGTAACCGCGGAGAATCTGGAGAACAGCGACCGCGATTTGGTGTTGCGCTATAGCTTCACCGCCTCAAAGTACGCCAAGTCCATGGGCCCGCTGCTGCTGATTCGTCCGCGAGTGCTGGGTGAAAAGGGCGGCAGCCTGGAGAAAAAGCAGCGCAAGTACGCTTATGAGTTCGACGCCCCGTCGCTAGAGAGCGACGTCTTTGAAATCGCATTGCCCGCGGGATACCAGGTCGACGAACTGCCGGAGGCAGCCGACGTTAAGTTTCCGTTTGCCGAATACAA
>Ga0070697_100003350_pt1 | contig 12309 bp, 16 predicted proteins | sample KBSK1501metaG_FD_65475 | JGI IMG/M metagenome (GOLD analysis project Ga0070697, IMG submission 65475) | Corn, switchgrass and miscanthus rhizosphere microbial communities from Kellogg Biological Station, Michigan, USA - KBS K1-50-1 metaG | ecosystem: Host-associated > Plants > Roots >... | reverse complement strand
TCGGTCACCGTCGGCCCGATGTGGTACTTCTCGAGCGCCCGTGAGGGAATCTTCAGCAACATCGAGCACACGCGGTTCCACCTCCCGCAGGTCGCGCTGCGCGCCGCCGTCCGGGCCGACTGGTCGTCCACGCCGTTCTTCACCGATGCCACCGGGGCGCTGCAGCGCTCGAACACGAAGGCCGTGCTCGAGCTCGTGTACGTGTTCTAGGAGGGAAAGCCATCCATGCTGTACGACCTGCGGCGTGCGGACATCCGGATCAAGTGGCTGGTCACGGGCCTGCTGGCCACGTTGGGGTTGTCCTACGTGTTCGGGGCCGTGATGGTCGCGCTGTACGCGGGGTTCACGCCGCGGCGCGTCGCGGCGACCTACGCCGGTCCGGAAATGTCGATGGCGATGCCGCCCGAAACCACGGTGGTCGTGCAGCGTCCCATGGCGATGGCCGACTTCGCCAAACCCGAAGTCCACACCGTCGATACCGCCCTCCTGATCCAGGATACCCACGTGCACGTCCCGATGTACGGTCTCATCGCGGCTGCCCTGGGCGTCGTGGTCGTCGGGCTCTCGGTGTCACGGCGCTGGGCGCTCGGGCTGATCGTCCTGCTGTTCGCCGCCCCGTGGCTCGACTTCGCCGGCATGTGGCTCACCAAGTTCGCATCGCCGCGCTTTGCGATCGTGACCCTCGCCGGTGGTTGGGCGATGGGGGTCGCCTACCTCATCGTCACGGCGCTGGCCGTCCACCAGATGTGGTTGTCCCGAGAGAGGAGTTGATCAATGAGCTTCCTGATTCGCGCGGCGGCGATCGCCGCGCTGCTCCACATCACACCGGTCGTCGTGCTGGTCAAGCGTCCGGACGCCGTGCAGACGCTCTTGCCCGGGGCCGATGCCTACGTGGCCCGCGAGGTACACCTGAGCGCCACGGACGCCCACCGGCTGCACGAGGGCGTCGACTGGAGTCCCGAGGACGGCGTGCTGGTGTTCTACGGGGGCACCGCGGGATCGACGTCCGTCGGCGCGCTCGAGTTCGTGCGGGTGGACACACCCCACGGGCCGATCGAGGTGGCGGTGGGCTTCACGCCGCAGGGCGCCGTGCGCGGTGTGGTCGTCACGAAGGCGACGATCGAGATGAAGCCCTGGGTGCTCGAAGCCATCGCTGCCGGGCTCACCGACCGCTATCGCGGGCTCAAGCCGGGCGGGGAGGCGCCGCGGGGGGCTGCCGGGATCGCGGGCCGGGCCGGCAATCTGGCGACCTACGTGGCCGGAGAAGTGGACAAGGGAGTCGCCCGGGCCCTTGCGGCGTACGGGGCGTTTTACAATCATGTGAGGGCTTAAGGAGAACCGTTCTACTATGAACATGAGACTGTGGCGTGTGACCGTCGTGCTGACGGTGCTGGTCGCGGCCGCGTGCCCGTATGACGGCCTTAACAGGCCCCTCGGGATTGCCGTCGGGGGCGGCGGCGGCGGCGGTACCGGTCCTGACGCGCTGGCTTTCACTGTTCAGCCCAGCGACGCCACCGCGGGCAACATTATCACGCCCGCGATTCAAGTGTTGGTGCGGGACAGCCTGGGCCGCCCGGACTCAGCCTTCGTCAATGGCATCACCATGTCGATCAGCGTGAATCCGGTCGGCGGCCGGCTGTCCGGCACGCTGACCGTCACGCCGGTCAACGGCACCGCACTATTCGGCGACCTGGTCATTAGCCAGTCGGGCGCGGGCTATATCCTCCAAGCAGCCGCACCGGGCGCGCGCTCGGCGTCGAGCACTTCATTCACCATCTTCGCCCCGTAGCCACGTCAGCCACCGCGATCGGCTACCCCGCGGCGCGGTCCGATTCGTTCCAGGCGATTTCGAAGGACCCATTACAGCGACGGCAGCGCATGGAAGCGGGGCGGCCTTCGAGCTGCGCGCGTTCGCGACAGTTGGGGCAGACCGCGTAACTCGGCCCCCACGTCGCCGGGAAGCGGGCGGTGTGCTTCGGACTCGCCACCACGGACCAGCGGAGCGCCGGCTCGGACGAGAGCTGCAGTTGTCCTCGAGGGATGGAGACCGGCTTTCCTTTTACGTCGAGCACCACCTCGGCGGCCGTCAGTTTCAGGATGCGGTACCAGGCGCCTTTGCGCAGCGCGACCTTCACGTCCGCTTTCAAGCGAGCCCACTGGAACGTTGCGGGCATGGTCAATCCACCTGCTCGACGGCCTCACGCTTGAGACCGGGCCAGGCCTGGCACGCACGGACCCAGGCTCGCTTGCTGGCCGCATCCAGGCGGCCGGCGTTCTCCTGCTTCAACCACTCGATCAACTGGGCCGCCGAGTCGTGGGCCGCGACGCGATGGTCCTCACTCAGCCCCTTCCCTTCCCGCAACGACCAGCGGCACAGGTGCGCCACGAGCCGCAGGCGGATGGTCAGGTAGAGGTCGATGTCCACCCCGTGGGTGACGCCCGCGGAGGCAGCTCGCTCCTCGGCGTGGCTCAACAGCCACCCGCGGAACGCCAGGTCCCGGTCCCCGGTACGGGGGATCCGGAAGTCCCAGGGCTCGCCCCGGAGGTTGTCTCCACCGTAGGGGAGCATGCCCACGCCCTACTGCCGCCGCCCCGCCGGCGTATAGATCTCGATGCGCAGCAGGCGGCGCAGCTCGGCGAATCCGGCGGCCGCCTCGCTCCAGGGTTTCCGAAGCACGGCCTGGCAGGCTTCATCGAGCTTCGCCTCGTAGCTGTCGAGCGCCGCCCAATTGGGAAATTCCAGGATCACGAGATTCGTGTTCTCGCCGGCGCCCGAGTACTGGGCCAGCTGCACGTGGGAGACCATCAGCTTGCGCCGCACCAGCTCGTCCAGGACTGGATCGGCGATGTCGGTGAGCGCCTTGTTGTACGCCGCCGCCTTGCCAGGCAGGGCCTGATAAAAGCCCGCCCAATAGACGTGTCCGGGAGGCGCCTGGCCCGCGAGCGGCAGGGCCAGCGTCATGGTGGCGAAAAGAACAGGCAGCCTCGAGCGCATGTGGATCGATCCCGGTGGCGGGGAGAAGACGAACATGAAGCGTGCCACGCCCGAGGGCAAGGAACGGCGAGCGATTCCCCTGCCTGGTGTTGCGCGAGCACGACAAGTCTAGGGTTTACACGAGATGAACCTACGCGTGATGGAATGTTTACAACCAGAAGTGAGCGTGCGGCCAACCAGCCACTTCTCGGAGGAGACTCATGCCCGTCCTGCCGCGCCGCACGTTCCTCTCCGCCGCCACGGCCGCAGCCGGCGGCTTCGCCCTCGCGTGTGTCGATCGCACGCTCGGCGTCCCGGTGATGTCTCGCGCCACCAGCTCGCTGCTGCTCGATCCCGGCTCGTCCGGGATCGAGCACATCGTCGTCATGATGATGGAGAACCGCTCGTTCGACCACTTCCTCGGATGGCTGCCGGATGCCGACGGGCGGCAGGCCGGGCTCACGTACCTCGATTCCGCCGGGGTGAGCCATCCCACCTATGCGCTCGCGCCGGATTTCCAGGGATGCGGTCACGCGGATCCTGACCATTCGTATGCTGGCGCGCGGGTGGAGTACGACGGCGGCAAGTGCGACGGGTGGCTCCGCGTCAACGATACGTTCTCGATCGGCTACTATCGGCAGGAGGATCTCGCCTTCCTGGGTCGCGCGGCGCCGCAGTGGACATCGTTCGACCGTTACTTCTGCGCGATCCTGGGGCCGACCTTTCCAAACCGGATTTACCAGCATGCCGGTCAGACCGACCGGCTGAGCAACACGCCCGTCATCTCAACGCTGCCGACCATCTGGGACCGGTTGGCCGCGCGCGGGCTCCAAGGCCGCTACTACTACGGCGATCTCCCGTTCCTCGGGCTGTGGGGCGGCAAGTATGTCCCGATCAGCCGGCCGCTGAACGAATTTTTCGCCGACTGCCGGGCGGGGTCGTTGCCGCAGGTGGCCTACGTCGACGGGCCCTTCCTCACCGAAGCGACGGGGACGGGCCAGGATGATCATCCGTTCGGCGACGTCCGGTCCGGCGAAGCGTTCATGAATCAGATCTATGCGGCCGTCACGACCAGCCCCGCGTGGGAACGCACGGTCCTGATCATCAATTTCGATGAATGGGGCGGGTTCTTCGACCATGTGCCTCCGCCGGCCGCCCCGATACCGGACGCCACCCTTGCCGCCGGTGACGCGGACGGGCTCCGCGGCTTTCGCACTCCGACCCTGCTCGTATCGCCGTTTGCACGCCGCGGGTACACCTCACACGCGCTGTACGACCACACCTCGGTATTGCGGCTGATCGAGTGGCGCTGGAATCTTCCGCCGCTCAGCGTGCGGGACGCGACGGCGAACAATCTCGCGCAGGAGCTGGACTTCACGCGGCCCCGGCTGGACGCGGCCGTGTATCCGGTGCCGGCGGTGACGGGCGCCTTTTGCCCGGCGAACCCGGCGCTGATCGCCACCCGCGTCGCTCGCCGTTGGGAACGGCTGCACGGCGTCGCGCGGAGATCCGGCTGGGGAGTCTAGGGAGCGGAGATACTGAGCCGACTGCCGTCGGCAAAGACGACGTCGCTGGTCTGCCACACCAGCTTCATCTTGTCCAGCGGCGTGTCCCGCAGGCGCTGATGGGCGAGCCGGAACGGATTGACGCGAACGATCCGTGCCGGCTCGCGTCGCGTTTGTCCGGGGGTGAGGGGCAGGTCCACCTTCAGATGGGCGCTGTAGATGGAGTCTCCGAACGTATCGAGGAACGTCGCGTCACCCTGAAAGGCGCGAATCGCTTTCTCCCCCTTGTTCTGATACGCGAACGCGAGCGAGATGTAGTCCTCGTATTGCTCCGAGTCCGGGTTTCTCGGCAGGTAGGTCTTCTTCACCACTGTCACGGTGAGGAGGGGCTCGAGGAGCTTCCGCATGCTGTCCTGACGCGCGCGCGCCGCCGCGAGCGCCGCCGCGTCCACTTGGGCCTTTCGGGCCTGCTCCGCACGCGCCCACGCCAGAATGTCCGCCATCGTCATGGTGTCGTGCGGCGCTTTCAGCGCAAACCCGCTGTCAGCGGCCACTCCCAGCAACAGGCGCGCCTCCGCGAGCGGCACGCGGACGCTGTCGGCGGCCTTGAGAGCGGAGTCGAACCGAATCACCGGGACGCGGGTGGCGCGAAAAGCCTCCTCGCGCGATCGACAGCCGGACAACACTGCGCCCATCAGGCTGGCGCACACGACGCTCGTGGTCCACCTGGATTCGTGCATCACGACCCCGAAAGGAAGGTTAGAGGAGCGACTCAACTGTCACAGGGTTACCCCCGGGGCGTCGCCGGTGTGCCACTCCCCGGGATCAGAGTCGATAGCCGACGAGCGTGCCGGACGCGGTGCGGAGAAACAGCATGCCGGCGACGTCGTCCACCGCATACACCGGCTCGCGCTCCTTGCCGAGATCCACGCGCGAGCGGGGCTGCCCGCTGTCCTTGTCGATCTGGAGGAGCACGTTGCCGTTCCCTTCGGGGGCGCGCGTCAGCATGAAGACCGATCCCGGCACGGTGAGCGAGGCTTTGAAGCGCTTCGTCGCCAGCGCCGCCGCCTGATGCGAATAGCCCGCGAGCTGGGCCCCACCCTGGGTGTATGCCGACGCCATCTGCCCGGTGATGCGTCGCGCGGTGGAGTCCGTGGCGGTACGCGAGGCCTGGGCGAAGGCGTCGCCGTAGGCCGAGGCGGCGGCGCCATACAGACCGGCGCGCACCGCGTTGATCCGATAGAGCGCGCGCAACAGCCCCGGCAGCTGGGGCGCAGGATAGTAGGCCTGCTGCTTCACCTCCCCTTCCCGCGACACGAGCACCAGGTTCTGCGGGGCGATCAGGACGAGCCCCGCGGGCCGGATCTCCATGGCCGTCGGGTCCTCGCCGCCCTGCAGCTTGATCTCGCCGCCGAGCGCGCGATAGGTGCCCGCGGTGCGATCGATCGCGTAGAGCCGGTGGTCGTGGCTCGCGAAGACATAGAGCGTTGTGCCTTCGACCACATGATGCAGCGAATAGCCCGCGGCGTTGTAGTCGTCCGCATTCCCTCCCCACGGCCTGCCGCTTTCGATGGCGTCCTTGAACTTCTGCTCGCCCGTGGTGACATCGATGATGTTCACCTCGGCGTTCGTGGCCGGGTCGGGCCGCGAGATGTAGAGCAGACCCGCCGGCGTGAGCTCGGCGTAGGCGAGCTGGCCCTTGATCTTCACGTCCTTCTTCAAGCGCACCGTCGCCGTGGCCACGTCCAGCACGTTCACGAAGGTGCGCGACTCCGCGTCCACCGCCAGCACCGCGGAGCCACCGGTGATCATCGCATCCGTCACGGTGCCACGCATCCGCAGCGGCTTGTCGGCGATCGTGGTCCCGTCTTCGTACCGGGCCACGTTGAGCCCGGTCTGCACGACCCCGTTCACGATGCGCACGTTACCCGTCGCCTGATTGGCGGGCGGGGATTCCGGCAGGATGATGATCCCGCTGGGGTGCTGCACGATGCCGTGCACCCAGCCCTCGATCGTTGGGGGCTTGGACCACAGCACCTGACCGTCGGCGAGGCGGTACGCCATGAGCCGGTCGTCGAAGCCCACGTAAATGCGGTCGGGCTTATCGAGCGACGGAAACAGCCGCACGTGGCGCGCGGGGTTGCCCGCGCGGGCGGTGGGCAACGTCGCGGACCAGCGCACCGCGCCGGACCGCGCATCCAGCGCTCGTAGACCCATCAGCGTGTGGACGACGATCATGTCCGGCCCCGCCTGCAGCACCTCGAGCGCGGTGGCCTCGGAGGCGGCGCGCACCAGGCCCTGCATCAGGCCGCCCAACCCCTTCTTTTTCGGCTCGGACTGCTCGAACAGCCCCTCGTTCACCCAGCGCTGCTCGCCCGTTACCAGATCGTACAGCGCGACCACGGCAGGTCCGGTCGCGCGTCGCCCGTGCACGAGCAGGGTGCCGCTCTGCGGCAGCACTCGGCGGGTGACGATCTGCGTCAGGCCCGGCCGCCGGGAGTCGAACAGGACGGCGCCGGTCACCGGGTCCAGGATCACCAGGAGACCGGGGCGGGCCGCCTCCACGAGGAGCGAGCCTTCGATCATGCGGACGCTGTCGACCGGCAACCCGCCGAGGTCGGGCTTCTCCCACACGACCTGACCGCGGTCGATATCGACGCCCGCGAGCGCGGCGTCGGTCGAAACGAGGAGCGCGCCTGCCGCTGTCACCTGCTGCCACCGGATGTCGCCCTGGAGCTTGAGCGTCCACGTCGCAGTCGTCCCGGACGCGGCGGCCGGCTGGCGCGCGGGAGCCGCGGCGGTCTGCGCGAGGGCGGCCGTGTGAACCAGGATGGCGAGCGCGGGCACGAGGAGCGTACGACGAGCGGACACGACGGCCATGGCGATCCCCCTGTGGACGGCGGTGGTAGGGCGGCCCCCATATCCCCCCACCCCACGCTGGAGCGCAAGAGCGAGCCACCGAGCGCTGGGACCCGGATTTGGCACATGTGTCGCTGGGGTCGTCAGTTACGCGCGGAGCTGCTTGATGGCACAATGCCCGAGGAGACGCGTGTCAACGCGAACGAGCACGAAGCTGACAACTCCCGCCGCGTAGCTGCCCGTTCGCGTCATTAGATGCTAGCTCCGTTTCTCCAAATCTTCTACACTTCACCCGTGCGCGTCTCCCTCAGTGTGCGCTTGGAGGGTGCTCGAGTGCACTCCTGTCTCGCCATCGCGCTCCTGCTTCCCAATACCACAACGGGAAGTCGCCTCGCCACGAACTTCCTGCAGGGCAGCTCCCTGGTCGTGTACGGCATGAAGACCGTCACGCCAACGCTCCCTCGGGAGGAGGCACTTAAACGTCACCTGCAGTACGGTAACGTGCCGCAGGTAAACGTCACGCGGCTCTTTTCGCTTGACCCGTCGACTGGAACGACGGCGCTGGTGTTTTCCGACGAGAGCTTGCCCGTTCGGGTGCTGAATCGCGAGGGGGGCGGCGCCACGGCCCTTCACGGCGTCGTCGCCACCACTCCCGCTCAGCGCACCGCAATCGCCCTGATGGGCACTCGAGGACCGGGCCCAGGCGATGAATTCCGCCCTACGCCCTTATTGTACGAACTGACCTTAGATGGCAGGAACGCGGTGCGACGCATCGCGGACGTCGAAGGCGCGATCACGACCTTCGCGCTGTCGCGGGACGGCTCGCAGATCGCGTACCTCGTATACCGTCCTGTACGGCTCGTGATTCGGCGCTCGGACTCCGGGAGGATCGCGGAAGAGGTAAACCTGGAAGGACCCGAACCCGGCGGCATGTACGCGCTAGACTGGTCCCCCGATGGGACCTCAGTCTTGGTGCAGTGGTGGCTGGGTCCGGGGTACGAGAACGAGTACAAACTCGTCCACGTTTCCGAGGGACGCATCGAACCAAGCAAGCTCCGCGGCTCGATCTACGCGTTGTACTCGTTCTTCCCCAAGCGCCATCGGCTGCTCGGCGTGCGCCGGTCCTCCTCCCGATCCAACAATCAACAGTTGACCTTTCTCTCAATCGCCGTTGACGGCGGCGACGCGACGAGTTTTCCGCTCACACCGTGCAACACGTCATTCGAGGCGGAGATCTCGCCGGACGAGACACAGATTGCCTACCCCTGTGATCATTTTGTGGTGGGGATAGGCGCCTTGGCCCGCGACTCAGCGCACAACCGGGAAACCAGAGTCACAGTGGGCCACCCGGAAGGGAACTTCTTGAGAACTTGGGTCGATGTGGGCCCCGCTGCGGTGCTCGGTTGGATCGTGAGATGACCGCGCGCCCCTGAGGGTCGGAGTGCGGCGCGTGGTGACCTTGTGTCAACGCAGGCCCCGTCGCGCGTACTAATGACGACGACGTACAGTGCCGAGGGCGGGAATCGAACCCGCATGGGGTTGCCCCCACCGGATTTTGAGTCCGGCGCGTCTGCCAGTTCCGCCACCCCGGCGTCAGCCGTTTCGAATTTGACAACGTTTCTACAATTTGTGCGCCTAAGTCCTTTGCTTCCACCGTTGCCGCAGGCATTTTTGAGTCCCCTGCGTCTGCCGTTCCGCCACTCGGGGGCTGATGCTAGGGCTTCGGGGGAGCGACCCGCTCGACGTCCCGCTGCTTGGCGAGCATGCGCTCCGCGAAGTCCAGGCGCTCCTCGACGTCGGCGAGGCGTCGTTGCACATCCTCGAGCGCGTCGAGACGCGCCGCAACGTCTTCATTCCCGCCCACCCGCTTCTGCAGCTCTTCGACCGCCTGCGCCAGGCCGCGCCGCGACCCCCTCGGCCCGCCGTGCCCGTCCGGGGGTCCGATTCGCCCCGCCAGCGCTTTTGCAATGGAGACGGCGATCATGATGAACCCTACGCCGACGGCCCAATCGGGGATCCCGAACATACTCCTCCTCCGTGAGCCCCTAACTTAGCCGCCCGATTGCGCGGACGGGACCCTCGACCCTGCGCCGTCGCGTCGGCATGTGAAATGCCCGTCCTGTGTCGGATGTCACAGTCCTAATCCGCCGCCAGTCGACATCATATAGCACGCGCGACCACCAGGTGCGCGGACGCCCTGGATTTTGTCAGTCGAAGACCGTGGCACGGAGAGCGCGCGAATGCCGCATGTGCAATACTGGGCCCGAGTGCGGGTCGGGATGGACTGTCCGTTGCGTCGCGGCGCCTGGTACCGCGTGGTGGAGCTCACCCCCGAAGAAACCGTTCTGGAAGTCAACCGCCGGCTGCTCCGGGTTCCGCGTACCTTCCTCCAGATCCTGCCGCTGCGCCCTCCCCTGTGGTCGCTCGTGCGTCGCAGGCCCGACGACGCGGCGCCCGCTGCCGAGGAGGATGGGAAGTACGCCGTCTGCCCGAACTGCTGCGAGCGCAGTCCCTTGATCGACTCCGGGCCCACCCTGCGCTGCCGCCGCTGCGGCGCCGTATCCGCGATCGGGTGGTCGGACTCACCCTGGCGCGCTTTCGAAGTACTGCCGGGCCGGCCGCTACCCAGTGCCTTGGCGCGCGCCCGTGCGGCGGCCCTGCGCGCCCTCGCGGCGGCGTTCGGCGTCCGAGCCTGACACTCCCTACGGCCTGGGGCGCTTGCGCACCCCCCCGCGTGGCCCTGCCCCCGCCCCTGCGCCCGGCGGCTGCCGCCGCACCTCGCGGCGGTGGCGTACGACCTCCGCCACGCGCTCCTGGAACCGGCGGCGCTCCTCCTGATATCGCGCGTGCTGTACCGGCGTCAAATACCCCTGCATCTCACGAGCCTCCTCGCGATTCACCTGCTGCAGCTTCAATTGGTTGTCCTGTCGCTGGTTGACGAGCTGCCGCACGCGGTCCTGGTTCGGCGTCCCCGAAGCGAGCTCCGTGTTCAGGGCCTGAGTGATCTCCCGCTGATGCGCCCGGATCGGCTGCCGCTGGCCTTCGAAGCGCTGCTCGGTCGCCTGGAGCCTGGCGGTCTGGTCATCGCTCAGCCCGAGCGTCGAGCGCACGTGCTCGTTCCAGCGCTGGCGGATCCGCTCCCGGAGTTCCTGGGCCTCGGCGCCGTTCCGCGGCGCCGCGACCGTGTCCTCCGGCTCCTGCGCAACGAGCGGAACCGTCGCCGCGAGCATCACGACCCACACGAGAGCCTTCATTAACCCTCCAGCGACTCGAGCAAAGCGCGCAGCTGGGGCGCGCTCAAGTCTTCAAGACTCACATCCTGCGCGGACACCGCTTGCTGCTCGCCACCCGGCCGTCCCAGTGCCTCGAGCACAGCCCGGAGCTCGTCCCCCGAAAGCTCGCTGAGTTCCCCACCTGCGGAGGCAGCCGGCACGGGCGTCGGGACCGACGGGGTTCGCACATTGAGCACCACGACTCCCGCGCTCACGACGATCACCAGCGCCGCCGCGATCCGGAGCCACGCCGGCCGGATTCCCAACACGCGGACGTCGGCGCGCGGCTCCGTCCGCAAGCGAGCGACCACGGCCTGCGCCGTGCGCTCGACGTCGAGCCGCTCCGCCGCGCGAGCCCCGAGGCGCCGCGCCACCTCCTGCAGCTTGCCGTCCTGCAACGCGAAGTCGTCGTTCATTGCATGTACTCCTTCAATCGTCTGACGGCGTGGTGATAATGCACGCGCGCCGCGCCGGGAGTCGTCCCGAGTGCTGCCGCGATCTCCTCGTACTCGAGCCCCTGCTGCGCCCGGAGCAGGAACACTTCGCGCTGCATGACGGTCAGTTGCTGGAGCCCGGCGGCGAGCCGCTGCTCGGCCTCGCCGGCCACCGCCCGTTCATGCGGGTCGCCATCGGTGTCCCGCAGGTCGTCGCCCAGCGGCACCACGCGCGCGCGCCGCGCGCGCCGGTGCGCGTCCTTCAAGACGTTGCCGCCGATCGTCATCAGCCAGGTGCGAAACTGACACTGGCCGCGGAAGCGCCCGAGCGCGCGGAACGCGCGGATGAACGTTTCCTGCACCAGGTCGTCCACGTCGGCCGCCAGAGCTCCCGCCCCGGCCAGGAAGCGGGCGAGCGCGCGCGCGTGACGGCGGACCAGTTCGGCCGCTGCCGACTCGTCGCCACCGTGCCAGGCGGCGATCAGCGCCGCATCGGTCGGCACCGCGGCGACGGGCTCGGGGCGAGTCATGCGCTCAGGACGGTGGACGTGGGAGACGGGATCAAATTAAGGCGGCAAAGCCGCCCTTGAACGCACCAGACCCACCCCCTACCTTTGATATTCGAACGATCGTTCGAACCCATGCGCCCCTACGACGAGCGGCTCGATCACTTTCTTTCCCGGGCGGCGAAGGTCTTCGCCGACCAGGGGTACCATTCCACCACGATGCGCGATCTGGCCGCGGCGACCGACATGTCGCTCGCCGGCATGTACTACTACGTACGCGGCAAGGAGGAGCTGCTCTTCCGGATCCAGGAGCGCTGCTTCATGCGCGTGCTGGCCGGTGCGCAGCGCGCGCTGGCCGCGCCCGGCGGCGCCGATCCGGCGGAGCGGCTGCAGGCGTTCATCCGTCACCACGTGACGTTCTTCGCCGCCCACATGGCGGAAATGAAGGTGCTGTCGCACGAAGCGAATTCCCTCACCGGCGAGCGGCAGCGGAAGGTCAACGCGATCAAGCGACGCTACGTCGACCTGCTCGAGGGGCTGCTCAAGGAAGCGGCCCCGGAGGAGCCGGCGGTGGAGCGCAGCGCCGCCAGCTACATGTTGTTCGGCATGATGAACTGGATCTATAACTGGTACGACCCCGCGGGCGCGATCGATCCCGACCGCCTGGCGGAGCTCATCGCGCGCACCTTCATCGGCGGGTTCGCCGAGGCGCGTTCCACGGTTCACGGAGGCTGACGGCTCATGGCTACGATGACGGAA
>Ga0070697_100003348_pt1 | contig 12313 bp, 7 predicted proteins | sample KBSK1501metaG_FD_65475 | JGI IMG/M metagenome (GOLD analysis project Ga0070697, IMG submission 65475) | Corn, switchgrass and miscanthus rhizosphere microbial communities from Kellogg Biological Station, Michigan, USA - KBS K1-50-1 metaG | ecosystem: Host-associated > Plants > Roots >... | reverse complement strand
AGTATCACATGAAGACCGGCTGAGGTGGTGAAGGTCGAGGATATCTGGAAGATCCAGACAGCATTAGCATTGCCTCCTGCATCGAGGGTAAGGTCTCCTGAGGATATCTCCATCGAGGAGCCGGACCTGTAAAGTCCCGGTGAAAGCATTCCCCCGCCTATGTTCCCTGAGAGAGGTTGGACGCACAGTGTTCGTGCAGTAGCGTTGTTAAATGCGGTTGTCCAGTCGGTTTGAGCTGCTCCCGCAGTACCGTCAGCTGCGTGTTTCATCCCGTTAATTATTGTTCCTGGTGGAAATCCAACTATTGCGGCGGTAGGGGATGTATCAACGTCGCCTGTAACGTTAGACTTACCGGTGTTGGTGACTCCCGCGCCAGCTAAGACGGCGACACTGCTGTCTGATCCGAGCGGTACTACTGCCGGAGCGCAATACCCTCCTGTTGATCCCGTTATGAAGGTCCATACATATTTGTTCAGTAGAGAGTTACCTGCGAGATCCTTAGCTGCCGTCGTAATGGTGGCAGTGTATTGGGTGTTGTTCGCGAGGTTACTTGATGGCGTAAAGGTTGCAGTTGTTCCGGCGTAGGTCACTGTTCCCGTGACAGTAGCGATGGTGAAGGTACCCGTCGCGGTGATCGTTGCCGGGTCCATTGCTTTGCTGAATGTTGCGGATATGCTGCTGGTGACGGCGACACCGGACGTAGGGCTCGTGCCTGTTATGGTGGGTAGGCTGGTGTCCGCGATTGGACTTGTTGTGAAGCTCCAGACATAGTTGACCGCCAGTCTGTTACCGGAAGAGTCTTTGGCCCCGGTCGTAACGGTGGCGGTGTAGACTGTGTTACTTGCGAGATTGGCTGAGGGAGCGAATGTCTCCGTAAGGCTAGTGAAGCTTACAGTGCCTGTTGTAGCCGTTGATCCGTGCGCTAGAGTGAACGTCCCGGTGTTGAGAGTTGTAGTGTCCATGGCCTTGCTGAAAGTTACTAGGAGCTTTGTGTTGATCCCAGTTCCCGTGGCACCATAGAGTGGTGAAGTCTGGGTAACTGTGGGGGCATTGCTTGACGGGGCTATGCTCGCCAGGTATGCAAAGTATGCGAGTCCCCCCGCGAGAAGCACTATAGCAATAAGAACGATAGCAAGTACTGCTCTTCTGGCCATCATTGGCTTAGATGTTGTAGTTGTCATTTTTTTTCTAACTGGGTGAAGCCTCGGACCCAACCTCTTAAACACTAGCGCTACATTGCAAAACATGTTCCGTTTCCCTTTCGCCCAATACTAGTGAAAACGACCAGGGAGGCGGGAAGTGTTTGTAGAAATGTGTCGGAACTTTTTATACGTTGGCACTTTGTATATGGTGCAACACACCACAAAATTTATGTAAACATTTCCAGCACTTGTATTGCGGAACTATGAGCGCGTCTTACCTGGTGGGCCCCGCTAAGAAGACGGAGACTGTTTCCTACCGAATCCGGTCTGATCTAAAGTCTGCCCTAGCAGATGAGGCTAGGAGGCTTAGTATAAACCCCAACGCCCTAGTCTCGCAGATATTCGAGCGACACATAAGCTGGGGGCGTTATGTTGAACAGCTGAAGTTTATCCCTGTCAGCAAGGACTTTCTGAGGCTGATATTCGAATCGATCCCGCAGAAGGAAGCTGAGAAGATCGGAAGACTATTGGGGGAATCGGCAGCTCGAGAGGAGATCTTATTCCTCTTTTCGCGCATAACCCCGGAGACGATGCTCTCATTCATGGACATCTGGGCAAGTCATTTCGACGCCTGGGACCATCAATATCAAAGAGGCAAGCACATTTTCACTGTCAAACATGATGTCAACCTAAACTATTCCCATTTCACGAAGGAATACGTGTCCGCCGTCTTGAACGGCACTATGGAAGCAGATGTCCGGTTTGAGACCATGTCTCCTAACTCTCTAACATTCGTTTTTGAGAACATACCAGGCAGGACAGAAGACAGGCCTCTCAACAATACAGGTGACAACAGCACCGGTAGTGGTTGGATGAGCAACAACCGGAAGGGCATCAGGTCGAACAATAGAGCCGAAGAAGCAACCGTCAAGCATTAGGGCCTCCCTCGAGCATGTCGTGAGTTCCTAGCGAACCCTTCTCCTAGATCCGACCTTTGGGTGCGAGCCTAGACAAGCTCGATTGTCAATTTCGCTTCGGGTTTCGTATCTACTTCAACTCCAACAAGGGCAGAACAGCGCGGGCGATGCGGGGCCACACGTCTGATTCTGGGTCGATCAGTTCAAAATGACCGACCCCATCGAGTTTGACCAAAGTGGGCTGCTCACCCAGCCGTTCCGCTCTCTCGACGAACCTTTCCGACTGAGAGACCGGGACTGTAACATCGGCTGTTCCGTGGATTAGGACTTGTCTTGCTCCAGATGGGAGGAGTTCGATAGGGCTGCCAGCATCGTATCTGTCTGGATACTCGTCTGGCGTTCCACCCATAAGCCTTGCAACGACGCCGCTTCCCAGCCGCTGCTTCCAAGCTGTCCGCAAGTCGCACACGCCTGCAAGAGAGACGGCAAAACCAAGAGAGTAGTTCTGGCCGCTGTGCAAGGGTGAAGATTCAGGTATACGGTGTCTGCCCGCAAGCCAATGGGCCAAGTGTCCCCCCGCTGAATGCCCTAGAACGGCTGTTCGGGCCGCGTCGACCCGTGAGTCTTGGGAGACTATTTTCAGAACATGCTCGGTCGCGAGGCTGATATCCTGAAAGGTTCCGGGCCAACCACCGCCAGAGTCTCCGAGCCGTCGATATTCGAGGTTGCAAGTGATGATTCCCTTGCTGGAGAAGGCAGCGCAAAGACTGCCGATGTGCGACAAGTCATACTCGGACCGCCAGAAGCCACCGTGAATTACGAACAAAAGCGGAAAGGGTCCTCGGCCATGAGGAAAACGCAACTCAGCAAACTGCTGAGGAGCATAGCCATACAGGACACGTTTATCGAAGCGAGGCGGAGGCCTCTCCAAAATGTCACTCAAGCCCTTCCCAAATTGAGATGCCGACAATGAGCGGTATAAGGTCCGATGATGAAAGCAATTGGGAGTCTTCGACCGCGCGGTTTTCTTTAGATACTGCTCTTAATCAGTGAGCCTTGGAACCCTAATTGGCGATTAGTGAGCTTCCTCCGGAAAAATTGCGCTTGGAATGCCCGCCTGGAAAGGCTGAGTACAAGACCAGCGAAGAACTAGCCCCTCTCGAGGGGATTGTTGGACAGGATCGCGCCCTCAAAGCCCTGACTTTCGGCATGGAGATGAAGGGCAAAGGGTTCAACGTCTTTGCTGCTGGGCCTCCGGTAACCGGTAAGAGACCCGCGACCAGAAGTTACCTGGAACAGATTGCTAAAACTAAACCTACTCCACCCGACTGGTGCTACGTAAACAACTTTCAAAATCCTTACGAGCCGAAAGCTCTCAAACTCCCGGCCGGCAAAGCGAAGATCTTCCAGAAGGATCTGAAGAACCTCATAGACCAAGTCAAAAGAGCCGTCCCTGCAGCTCTTCAAAGCGAAGAGTTTGCAGCCCAAACCAATAGCATAACGAAAAAATCGGTGGAAGATAGAGACCGGATTCTCAACGCGCTTAACGATGTAGCAAAACAATCCAGTTACGCTGTTCGAATGAATCAGCTGGGCATCGGAATAGTCCCTATGCGCGCTGGAAAACCTGTCAGTCAAGAAGAATTTGACGCTTTACCCCCGAGCGTGAAGAAGAAATTCGAACAGAGTAGAGAGACCGTAAGAAACGCCCTGGACAAAGCCGGGAAACAAGTCAACGAACTCGAAGCGAAGGCACTGGATGAACTGAAGAAACTCAGAGATGACACAGTCCACTACTCTATGGGCGGCCTAATTAGCACGCTAACGTCTCGCTATCAAGACCAGCCCGACGTGATCCAGTATCTCGATGATCTGAGAGACGACATTCTAGAAAACACCGAACTGTTCACCCAGAGTGGAACGGAACAGCAGCAGAAGAAGGATGCTGACTCTCCACCGGGACCCATAGAGATTGGGTTGCCTGACCTTCTATACAGAAGATACCAAGTTAATGTCATTGTCGATAATTCCGAATTGAAAGGGGCGCCGGTGATCACCGAAGACAACCCAGCGGTAACGAATCTGCTTGGCAGAATCGAGAATGAGGCCAAGTTCGGAACTCTCTCAACGGACTTCACTCTGATCAAGGGAGGATCGATCCACAGAGCCAACGGCGGCTACCTCATACTCGGAGCCAGAGAGCTTCTAACGAGCCAGCTATCGTACGAGGGGCTCAAGAGAGCTCTTCAGAGCGGGAGCATCGCGATCGAAGAAACTGGTCAGAGGCTCGGCGTTGCGAGTACAAAGAGTCTCGTCCCGCAACCCATACCGTTGAACGTGAAAATCGTCTTGGCTGGCGACCATCAGCTATACCAAGCCCTCTACGTCGCCGACCCGGACTTTGGCCTCCTCTTCAAGGTCAAAGCCCAATTTGACGACGCGATCGAACGGAGCGACGAGAACATGGAAACTTACGGACGATTTGTTCACACTCTGTGCGAGAAGGAGAAACTGAGTCATCTCGAAGCAGCTGCGATAGCGAAGGTCGTGGAATTCGGTTCAAGATTAGCCGAGGACCAGACCAAGCTCTCCACAAAATTCCCCGAAATCGCCGACCTTGTTCGAGAAGCCAACCTCTACGCATCCCAAGACGGGTCCAAATACATCAAGGACACCCACATCCTTAAGGCCTTACAGGAGAAGATCTACCGCTCCAACCTCCTCGATGAAAAAACCAAGGAGATGATCCAGAGAGGTGTTATACTCATCGACACCTCCGGGACAAAAACAGGCCAAGTCAATGGTCTCTCCGTCATCAGCCTAGGCGACTTCGACTTCGGCCAGCCATCCAGAATAACTGTAAGCATCGGTCTCGGAAGAGAAGGAGTCATCGACATAGAACGTCAAGCCAGACTAGGCGGACAAACACACACAAAAGGGGTCTTGATAATTTCCGGCTATCTAGAGGACAAGTACGCTCGCGACAAACCCTTGAGCGTCTCCTGTAGAGTCGTCTTCGAACAAAGCTACGGCGGAGTAGACGGCGACAGCGCGTCCAGCACTGAACTCTACGCGATCCTCTCAGCCCTCTCCAACCTTCCCATAAAACAAAACTTCGCGGTCACCGGTTCAGTAAACCAGAAGGGCGAGGTTCAGGCAATAGGAGGAGTCAACGAGAAGATCGAAGGATTCTACCATACATGCAAGGCCAAAGGCCTGAAGGGTGACGAGGGAGTTCTCATCCCCAAAAGCAATGTCCAGCATCTAATGCTCAGCGAGGAAGTGGTGGAGGCTGTCAAACAAGGCCGCTTCCATATTTATCCAGTAGGCACAATAGACGAGGGTATTGAGATTCTAACGGGCGTAAAGGCAGGAGAACTCAGGAAGGATGGAAACTATGAACCGGACACTGTCCATTTCAAGGTCAACAAGCGACTGTCGGAAATGGCAGAAGAGATCACGAGATTCGGAGAATTCTCGAGAAGACCAAGAGACTAACCTGCGTAGAGCTCGTTCCAATCGAAAGCCGGTCAGTTTAGAGGAAAGCGCTTCGCAAACCCAGCAGTATTCGCTGGTGAACCTCGCTTGGAGGCTTCGTGCCATCCACGAGGTGCCATCCAAATATCGTGGCAAGCGACCGGTAATTTCTTCGCACCTTCTCTAGAAAGGCACGGTCTCTCTCGTTTACGTCTCTCCGCCTGGTTTTTCTCGAAAACGACTTTGGAATAGGGACATCGAGTACGAAGACCGCGCGAGCCTCTGGAAGACCAGCGTCAAGGCCTGCGAGCCATTGGACGCTCAAGCCCCGTGCTTCACCGTAGGCCAAGTTTGAGGGAGTGTATCTGTTACAGATGACAAAGTCATTCTTTTTCAAAGCAGCAATGATCGTTTGCATATTCTCCCAACGGTTAAGCGAATAGAGCATGTGCAACGCTTGTGGTGAGGTGTCTGATCTTCCCGCGAGGAAGGATCGGATCAGCCGTCCCGAACTGGTAGAATAAACCGGAAAGCTCAGAATGCCAACCTTGAACCCTTCACGGCGCAAGCTCGCCGACAAGAGTCTGGTCTGAGTCTTTTTCCCCGCTTGGTCAATTCCTTCTAGGGCAATAAGACGGGAGGGCAAGAGATAATCGAAACAGTTCGGGTTGCTTATTACGTTAAGCGAAGACTAGTCGTCAAGGGGGAGCATTGTCGATCACATCCCCAGTGCGGGCGTAATCTATCGTGACTGCTTGTTCGTCGTATCTCCTATCTCTTCGCTTTCAATCAGACTTAATCAGGACTCGCAGATTTTGCAAGAGCAATTCCTCCATCCAAAGCGATCAAAAGGGTTGTACAGCCAATCAGAAGCTATGTTCTTAATCGCCAGAGGTATACCGGCTGACCACTTCTATCCGTAGCTTATCGTGAGGTATTGCTGCACCACAAGTCTTAATATTGAAAATCGCGTTGGACGCAAATCTGAACAATGGAGACGTCCAGTCTTTCATCTCGTCCCGAGTCCAGCGTGCAACGGACAATTTTCTTCGCTCTCATCCTCTCGTACTGCGGCGACTCGGCGTTATCGGACGGGCAAACTCTCACTTCCGAACCTAATCCGGTTGTTCAGATCGGAAACTATCCCCGTCCTCCTTCCGTCTTGGAGGGTCGCTCGAGGATCTTGAGTTCGTAGGCCAGCTGCAAGTCCACGGCCCAAAGCGTTCCGGCTTCGTAAAAAAAGACTCTGCACTAAATCTGCCACCAGGTATCTGGGAGGCAACTGAAGAAATTCTCTCGTACCTAGATTGCAATAAAAGATTCGAGACTGCTCTGCCGGGAAGTGGGATGGGCTCCCCGGCAAAACCCGAACCAAGAGGACCCGAAGGTCTCTTGGGTGGTCATCAGGTTAAGACCCCGGGAAGCCCTTAGAAACAAAAAACACACGAGTATAAGAAGGAAACAGGCGTTCTAAGGATACACTTGAGATAGCATCCGGTATATGTTGCGGCAAAATGGAACTATCAAGCGATAGGGAGAATAATATTGCCCTACGGAAGACTCCACCCAAGTTTCAAGCCGAACGCAAGCCCGTTGACTTACCGTTTTGCGCGAGAATGCTTTTCACTAGTATCAGATCTTCATGATATTGATCAGAAAGTGGGCCAGTGCAACCAAAGGGACAGCGCATAGCAATGCAACCACCGTTCCAAACCCTACGCCCAGAATAGGATAGAGGTATCCTACGAGAAGACTGTAGGGAAAAGCGGTTAGTCCCGCGGATATCAACAACGGTTTCGTCAATGCTCGCGACAACGCCATTCCACGAGTTCTGTAGGTGAAAAATAGAGTTAGGCTGAATATTGCAGGGAACGATGAAGCGATGCCACCTAGTTCAGGGCCTCCGAGCTGGCTTGACAAAACGGCCAGTGCAACGATGCTTCCTCCTACCAGCGCCCTGAATGCCGCTTGCGCAAACGAGTAGACGATCTGCGCGCCGACGACATGGGAAAGTTTCAGTTTCACCTTGAACACATAGAAGTAGAGGCCGACGCGGGAAGAAAAACTCCTATCGAGAATAGCAGATTTCTCAAATCAAGAAAAGCTGTTATCGTTGCGAGGCCGGTCCAAACGAGTAGCGCGCCGAGAAACGCGGACTGGAACCCCCTTACTGAAAGAATCGCATAGACGAAAAGGAATGACATCGTGAAGCTGAGGGCCAGAGGGAAGACTGCAGTTGCCTGCGATGCTGTCGCAGGTCCTTGGTTGAGACCGATGAAGAGAAATGAGACTATGGATATTGCAGGAAGCCCGCCTACGAGGCCTCCAAGGGCGCTACCATGTCGCTCCGCGATTAGCGTCGCGAAACTAACCCAAGCACCGCCAACCGCGAATGCTAGGATTAGATGTAGAACTAGAAGATCGGTCATTAACGAGCTACTGTAACATGCCTTATTGTCCAGACCCGAGCTAGGTTGCTTTCTGAGCTACATAAGCTCGTTTTTACAATTACGCCTGGGAAAGTTGTCTTAAAGCGTCTCCATCGGCGTCATCTTTTAGGAGTCGGCGGGAAGTCATCGTCTCCAGAATATGTTGTCAATGCAGGAGCTATTGAGATCAAATGGCCGTGAACATCTCGCAATATACTCCCTCGCGACGCTAGCGAATTTTCTCCTTTTAGTCCCGCAATACATCGCAGTCAACACCGCCCTCGAGCTAGCTGTAATTCCGAAAGGAACGACGGCGAGTTTGATCGCTCAATACGGATCGAGCACCGGGCTTGTCTTGGATTTTCTCAGATCGGGTCTCATTTTCCAAGGAGTCATAGCAGTTCTAGTGATCGGGCTTGCCGGAGCTGCTACCTCTCGAAGGGGCTGGAGGTGGCAATACCCGCTGACGGGTGTGTTCGTCTCAACCTATCTCGCATACCATCTAGGCGGCAAGTTTCTGAATGCTCTCGGTTGGATCGGAGTCCTAGAAACTAGCGGCGTAAATGTCTCCGATGTCTACGGAGATCTATTCTGGTTCGGACTTGGCACAACAATATGTTACCTGCTCGTTATTCTTGTTCTGAGGCGATCCTATGGGAAACTCAAAGAGGAGAAAATTACCTGATTCTTTCAGGATGACGAAGTGGCTTTTCCATCATAACACGACTCTCAACGGGACATTGTTTACTCTTTCTTAGCATGGCGGATTTTTCGCCGGGATGCCCGAAGCTGTGCACGGGCACCCCTAGTCATCACAGCAAGTGTGGTTGTCAATCCAATCGTACTACCAAAGAGGAGCAACCAGAGATTGGTCGGTAAAGTCGAAGCGTGTAAGACGCTTCGGGCGGTCGAGAAGAAGTTGCAGAAGAAACAGTTTCCGTTTCCATTGTCAACATGAACGGTTACAATCTTCGAATCCTGGAGGGCTGGTGAGCCGTAGCTGGTCGCCGTGAACGTTACTGCATATGGGCCTGGCTGTACAGAGCTGACGTTCCAGTAGAAGATTCCGGTCGAAGGGTCGAAGCTTGCGCCGTTGGGAAGTCCGCTCGCTACCAAGGTCACGTTGTCCGCTGCGCTATCAGGGTCAGTCAGATTTACCATGAAATGAATGATCTCTCCTTGGCTAACGTGGATGGTTCCCGGGACGATCAGCACTGGTTGCTCGATTACTTCAATTACGAAGATTGTTACGTTGGCCGAGACGACTAGTGTCCCGTCTGATGCAGACATTCTCACTAGGTAAGTGCTTGAACCTTGACCCTCAGATGGGGTCCAAGTAAAGTTCCCAGACGAGGAACCGAGGCCGCTATTCGCTGTGAAAGTTGCTCCAAGGGCGGAGCAATTGTCGCAGGCAATATTGATTGTCCGTGAGGAATCGCCCGTCGCTGAGACATTGAAATTGAGCAGAGAGCCCTCGTTGATGGTCTGAGAGCCGGGAATGACCAGCGTAAGCGACCTTGTGACGATTGTGACGGTTTGGGAGGCGATTGCCGTTTCATAGGGAAGGGAACTGTCTGTAACCGTCAGAGTGACAGTGTAGTTCCCCGCCGTGAAAGTGTGAGAGACCGGGTTGCCGGTCGAGACTGACGAGTCGCCAAAGTTCCACGAGTACATGTATGGAGAGGTTCCCCCGACTGCAGTTGCTGAGAAGGTCACTGATTGTCCTGCCATAGCGGATGTTGAACTCATTGTAAAGCTGGTCGAGAGGGGTCCAGTGGGAGGCGGAGAGATTGCTATGATCTGCGTGATGATTGTCTGGGTCATGCTTGAATCTGTAACGGTCAGCGTGACTGTGAAGGATCCAACCGTTGTGTAAATGTGCGAGGCTGGGTTTCCTATTGCGGTACTGTTGTCGCCAAAGTTCCAGCTGTACGAGTATCCACCAGTACCTCCTGAAGCGGATGCAACGAAGGTAACTGCAACGTCAATCGTTGGGCTGGTCGAGACAGTGAGGCTTGCAGAGATTGGAAGGGCTACTATTGTCACATTCTGCGAAGCAATGGACGTGTTCGCATTTGAATCGGTGATCGCTACTGAAACGATGAAAGTTCCTATTGTACTGTAAGTCGAGGAGAAACTTGCGCCCGTGCCTGAAGCTGGACTGCCAGCTGTTGAGGTCCATACAAACGTGTACGGTGTCGTCCCTCCTGATCCAGTCGCCGTGAACGTCACCACGGAGCCCACGGTTCCAGTCGTTGGTCCACTGATCGTCACTGCAAGTGTAAGCGGATTGACCAAGATGCTAGCGATTGCTGTAGCGGTCTTGGCGTCGGCATCCGCTACCGTTACTGTGACCGTGTAAGTCCCAGGCATATTGAAGCCATGATTTACTGGATTTCCTGAAGCTGTGGTCCCATCACCAAAGTTCCAGTTGAACGAGTAAGGAGATGTTCCGCCTGAGACGGAGGCTGTGAAGCTGGCGGGCTGTCCGACTGTTAGGCCTGATGATGGTGTCACCACGAAGATAGTGGTCAGAGGCGATGGTGCAACAAGCAGGGTCTGAGTTGATGCCACTGTTTGGGCATTAGCGTCGCTGGCCATAAGGGTGACGATGTAGGACCCTGCGGCAGAATATGTGTGGCTAACGACGTTTCCACTCGTGGAACTACTATCACCGAAATTCCAACTGAAGGTGAACGGATTCGTTCCACCGCCAGTAGTTGCTGTGAAAGTTACTGACTGATTATTTACCGGGGAGGTAGGGCTGATAGTGAAGCTAACGGTTGGCTGCGCGTTGACAACTTCTGAAACGGTCTTGGATGCTGTGACTCCGAGACTATCTTGCGCGGTCACGACGACCGTGAAAGTCCCGGGATTGGAGTAGACGTGTGTCGTAGAGCATCCCGTACTTGATGCGCCATCGCCAAAGGTCCACTTGCAAGATACCGCTCCAACACCACCATCGATGCTGGCCGAGAAGATACTAGGAACGCCCGCGTCGTTCGGGTTTGGACTAGCTGTAGTAGATGCCACCGTTAAAGCAGCGACAACCGTGGTGGATTTCGAGCTCGTCGCGATCTGGGGGGGCGAAGACGAGTCCGTAGCAGTCGCACTGACGCTGAAGGTCCCGCTCATGCTATAGATGTGAGTCGCAATAACACCGGATCCTGTGGTCCCGTCTCCAAAGGACCACACGAAAGAAACGGGCGCGATACAGTTGGTCGTCGAAGCAGTAAAAGTCACTGGGGAAGTCGCCTCGGGTGTGGCCGGGCTGAAGACTAGACTGACAGTGCATTGGGGAGCAGCAGTGATCTTCACCGTGATACTTTCTGATATTGCAACGCCCAGACTATCCGTCATTGTTACAGTGATCGTGAAATTACCTGCGGTCCCGTAAATTTGGTTGGTCGAGCACCCGGTGCCGGTGGCGCCGTCGCCAAAGTTCCAGGCGCAGGCAACGGGTGCAACGCCTCCAGAAGTCGTAGCGATGAAGCTGACCGTTTGACCGGTGTTGGCTGGGTTTGGACTAGCCATAATCGTGGACACGGCGAGGTTGGCGTTCACGACCACTGATTGAGCGGGCGATTTTCCAGTCTTGCCTGCTGAGTCCGTTACTGTGACGGAGACATTGAAGGTTCCGGCGGAAGCGTATGCATGCGTTACGGGATTACCGGTAACCGGTGCTGAGCCGTCTCCAAAGTTCCAGCTGAAGCTGACGTAGGGTAGAGTACCACCACTAGCTGTAGCACTAAAGGAAACAGGTAGGTTGACTTCCGTTAAGCTAGTGCTCATGGTGAAACTTGCAACTATAGGAAGCGGAGCAATAGTAAGGCTCTGAGTCGAAATAACCTTGGTATTGGCCGCGTCCGTTAATGCAAGTGTGGCAGTGAAAGTACCAGCGGTCGTATAGGCGTGAGTCACCGTCGCACCTGATGCGATCTGGCCATCTCCAAACGCCCAAGAGTACACGTATGGTGTTGCTCCTCCAGAGCCGAACCCCGTGAAAGTGATCAAGCTGTTTACTTGAGGCGATGAGGGTGTGAAGGTGAATGAGACAGTTAGAGCAAGAACCGTTACCGTTACAGTCTTGCTCGCGGTCGCGTTTTGTTGTGGGCTGCTAGCGTCGGTCACCTTCAGAGTGACGGTGTATGTCCCAGGCGAGGAATAGGTGTGGCTTGGGTTCGGTCTGGTGGACGTGGCGCCATCTCCAAAACTCCATGAGTATGCATAGGGGGTTGTTCCGCCGCTTGCGCTGCCCGTGAATGATACGGGCTGGCCTGTGATTGGAGAAGATGGTGTGAAGTTGAGGCTTGCGGTCAACGCAGGAGGCGTTACAGTCGTGAGTTTC
>Ga0070697_100003346_pt1 | contig 12314 bp, 17 predicted proteins | sample KBSK1501metaG_FD_65475 | JGI IMG/M metagenome (GOLD analysis project Ga0070697, IMG submission 65475) | Corn, switchgrass and miscanthus rhizosphere microbial communities from Kellogg Biological Station, Michigan, USA - KBS K1-50-1 metaG | ecosystem: Host-associated > Plants > Roots >... | reverse complement strand
GAAGAGGCGCGCCTGGCAGTTTTGTCGCGTCAGGCCTTTCTCGCATTTGTTCGCTCCAGCCCTGACGTGGCGCTGGAAATGCTTGCCGCGCTCACAGACAGGTTGCGCCGTACTGACGAACTCTTACGCGGGCGGGTGTCTCGCAATGCCAACGACGAAGCACGAGCACGTTCTACTATGGCCGATCGCGCCGCCGACATGATCGCTGAGTTTGGCGGCAGCTGGAAGTTTATCGGCGCCTCCATTAGCTTGATAATCTTTTGGATAGTCTTCAACTCTTACATTCTCGCAAGAGGTTTTGATCCCGCTCCTTATCAGATGCTCAACCTGACGCTGGGAGTGATCGCGGGAATGCAAGCGCCAATCATCATGATGTCTCAGAACCGCCAGGGCGAGAAAGACCGATGGCGAGCGGACCTGGACTACCGGGTGAATCTTAAGAATGAGATCTCACTGACGGAAGTTTTACGACGGCTGGACGTGCTTGAAAGCGAACGGCTACCCAGGCTTTTTGAGGATCAAAATGCACGCCTACTCACGGCGAGGGTTCAAAGTCCAATTTCCAACGCCGGATCGTAACGGCTTCCGTGCTTTCATTTAACGTAAACCGCTGGCAGCTCCAATGATCAAAGCAATACTCTTTGACTTTAACGGCGTCATCATTAATGACGAGCCCCTGCAGATGAAGGCCTTCCAGGAAGTATTAGCGCAATACGAGATGTCGCTGTCGGAAGAGCAGTATTACAGCGCACTCGGCATGGATGATCGCATGTTCCTGCGCACTGCATTTGAGCGGGCGGGAAAGAACTTAACTGACGAAATCATGGTGGCAGCGAACAAGGCCAAAACTGAAGCCCACCAGAGATTGATGGCTGACGAGCTGCCTCTCTTTCCCGGCATCGTAACCTTCTTGAAGGCTGCTGCACGTAGTTACCAGCTCGGTATTGTCAGCATGTCCAACCGCGAGGAGCTGCAATATGTTTTTGGACGCACGCGGCTCGACGCGCTTTTTTCAGTTGTTGTCAGCGCCGAGGACGTGGGTTTGTGCAAACCCGCCCCGGACTGTTACCTACTGGCGCTTGAAAAGTTAAACGCCAAGCGGCTCGCGGCAAGACTGCTGCCTTTGCTTCCTGAGGAATGTTTGGTTGTTGAGGATTCGCCTCCTGGAATTCAATCGGGGCGCGCAGCAGGGATGCACACTCTTGGCGTTACAAACACGGTATCGGAGGCGGAATTGCGAGCCGCAGGTGCTGAGGTAGTAACAATGTATCTCTCCGACTGGAACGTGGACGCGGTGCACCACGTGTTCTCATGAGTTTCATCGATATCCTGCAACTGGCGTTACGTAATCTGCGACAGGCGAAACTTCGCGCGACCCTTACTACAATGGGCGTCATCGTCGGCGTTGCCGTCATCGTCACGATGATTTCGTTTGGCCTTGGTCTGCAAGGAAACATGCTCTCCCGCTTCAAGGCACTCGATCTATTCAGCGAGATTCGAGTGTTTGGCCAGAGCCTCAGCAGCATGGCTTCGTCCGGCTTTGGCGGAAAAGGAAGAGAGGACCCCGGCGAAAGACGGGATGGCAGAGCAAGGGTAGACAAATCGCCAACTCGTATACTCGACGATGCGGCGCTGGCGGAGATAGCGAAGATCAAAGGAGTCGATTATGTTGAGCCAACGATAGGCTTCACTGTTTACGTGCGCGCCAATGGTCGCGTTTTGACGCAATATGCGAACGGCGCAACCGTGCCCAATGCGGCCTCGCGTTTTCAGGAATTTGTCGCCGGCAAGATGATTAGTGGTCCGGATGCGGATGAAGCCGTAGTGACTGAGCGCTTTGCGCGAACTTTCGGCTACGAAAAACTTGCAGATGCAGTGGGCCAAACTCTGGAGTTTCTTGCGCCTCCGAACGAAAGGGCCGATGCAAAGAAGAGTGAGGACGATGAGCCGGCAAACTTCTTTGGCATTCCCCTTGGTGACGAAGCGCCGGATTCTAATGCTGACGGCCTCGTGGCCCACACCTTCCGAATCTCAGGTGTGCTGAAAACTGAGATAAAGGAAGGACCTGAACAAGGTGGTTTGCGAGGCTTGATGCCCGGTGGTGGCATCTATATTCCGTTGCGCATCGCGCGCGAATGGGACCTCGAGCATCGTGGACCAATTGGCGATGTCGCCCTGGAACTGGCGCGCGCGAGCGGCAAGCTGGGTGGGTCCCAAAGCGAAGGGTACGACTTCGCCGTTGTGAGAGTTACGGATCCGGTGGCTCTGACGGAGGTAAGGAAGCGTTTGACAGAGTTGGGTTTTGGCAGTTTCTCGATCGTCGATGAATTGGAGCAACTGCGCACCGTCTTCTTAATCCTCGACTCGGTGCTCGGATTACTCGGCGGGATCTCATTGCTGGTAGCTTCATTCGGCATCGCCAACACAATGATCATGTCGATTTTGGAGCGCACACGCGAGATTGGCATCATGAAGGCCATCGGCGCGGAAGATCGCGAAATCAAACTAATCTTTTTTGTCGAGGCGGCAGTAATCGGCCTCTCCGGAGGAATTATTGGAACAATTCTGGCCTGGGGACTGGACGGAATTGCAAACAGACTTGCCTATCGTTTTATCCTCAAGCCACAAGGCGCTTCATATGTTGATTTCTTCTCGCTGCCGCCTTATTTATCGGCCGGTGCAATATTGTTTGCGTTAGTGATCTCGATCCTCGCCGCCCTTTATCCCGCCGCTCGAGCGGCGCGCATCGATCCGGTCAAGGCGCTCAGGCATGATTGATCTCGGCCTTGCCTCAAAAGTTACAGGCTGCTTCCATGCGTGGAAAAATACAGTTCCTTATCGGTCTGCCACGCGAAAGGTTTAAACTGGGTTTCAAACACGATCTGAAAGGAGTGGCAATGAATACTGAATCGGTCCAACCGGTCAAAAGAGTTCGTGAAGGGTTTCATACAATCACACCTTACCTCGCGGTGAAGCAGGCGCGGGAACTGATCGAGTTTGTGAAGCAGGCATTTGGCGCTGAAGGACAGATCCATGGAACAGGATCAGAAGGTGGCCTGCATGCCGAGTTTAGGATCGGTGACTCGATGCTGATGATTGGCGGTGGCGAGGCATGGCGTGGTACCCCAACTCCGACAGCGCTTCACCTTTACGTGGATGATGTGGATGAGGTTTATCAGAGCTCGCTTAAAGCTGGAGCCGAGTCTATGCACGAGCCAATGGAAGAGCATGGCGAGCGCATAGCAGACGTTAAAGACCTTGCCGGAAACCAGTGGTATATAGCCAAGCGATTATCGGGCTCGCATACCAGCGAGGGCCTTCACAGCGTGAATGTTTACCTGCATCCGCTAGGGGCCGCCCAGATGATCGATTTTCTGAAGCCGGCCTTTGGAGCAGAAGAGGTGGTGTCTTACTACGCGGGACCCAAAGGGCCGGTCGTCCATGCCAAGATTAGGATTGGCGATTCAATCCTGGAAATGAGCGAAGCTCATGATGTTTACCAGCCGATGCCCACGATGTTCTACCTTTACGTAGATGATGTGGACGCGTGGTACAACCGCGCAGTGGCGGGAGGTGCGACTTCAAAGGCCGCCCCTGCCGATCAGGCGTATGGCGATCGCACTGCGGCCGTAACTGATCCCTTCGGCAACACATGGTACATGGGTACCCCGATCCAGAACTTGTAGAACCTCTCAGCCTGTACGCTGAACATCTCCCGGCGAGGAAGATTGGATGTTGTAAGATGTCTCACCTGAGGAGAAGGGCAAACATGCCGCAGCCAATGGCGGCTGAATTAAGGAATGCCGCTGAACTTTATCACTGCCGCATGATAGACTTTGCCGAAAGGCGGCGAGTCCACAGCTTAGCGGACTGCGGCCGCCGTGCGGATAGTACGAGCCTCAACTTATCTCGCAGGATGAAAGGATCAAATGCATTATGCTTGAAGCAGGAAAACCGTTTCCACAGTTCGCGCTTCCTAACCAGGACGGGCACACCGTCCGACTCGGCGATTTCGCACGCAATTGGTTAGTGGTTTATTTCTATCCGAAAGACGACACGCCTGGTTGCACGATCCAGGGAAAATCTTTTACCGAAAGCAGTGCTGACTTTGAGGCGGCCGGTATCAGAGTCGTCGGCGTTAGCCAGGATGATGCAGCTTCACATAAGAAATTTTGCAGCAAGTATGCTTTTACAGTTGACCTGCTCGCGGATACAAACGCTGACCTGATAAGAGCCTGTGGTATCGGCCAGTCCGAATGGCAGGGCTTTAAGTATTGGGATCGTACGAGTTTCGTGATCGATCCCGATGGCGTCATCCGCAAGGTTTACCAGAAAGTGCAACCTGAGGGTCACGAGCAAATACTGCTGGCAGACATCAAGGAGTTGCAGGGCGCTCAGGGCAGTGCGGTGGCTACGAGTTAGACAGGATGCGTTAGATACCTGCGGGCGACCGACAGGCGTGATTGGTTCTCGAATGACTCACGCCAACCGGGTCGGTTCGGGTGGTGTCGGGTCGACTGCCGGCATCGGCGTGGTAGGCTCACGCACGGGTGCTGGTGGATCTGGCTCACCATCCGGGGGGATTGGCAAGGGACGGGATCCTGGCGGCGGATCAGGGTTCAGTGGATCGTTAGGATGCGTGGGCGTCTCTTCGGGTCGCTCACCTGGACGCCACGCATCGTTTTCGGGATTTCGGCTCACTCTATTGATCTCTTCCCTGTTTGAGGAAATGGGCGCTTGGTAACGCGCGCCCTTCTTGTCTCCTCAGCTTTGCTTATTCGTTGTTGTCGGATTCAGAACTGTGTTCAGCGTTGAGCGAATCGGACTTGTTATCATCGTCCTGCCCAATTCCCGTGGCCTCGCTGCCGGATTCTGCAGCGCCCTGTACCACTGTTGCTGCGCCGACTGCTGCCCCTGTCAGCTCTGGCTTCACAGTGTCCGTTGCCCGAGTGAGAATGCCCCTTGATGAACGCTTCTTGCCGGCCTTCTTCGTAGCGCTCTTCTTGCCGGCGCTACTTTTTTTAGTGGTACCAGCCTTGCGCGCAACGCTTCGCTGACTAGAAGCCTTGGTAGTGCTCTTTTTAGCGGTCCGCACAGGTGTTCTTTTCTTCGCTGCTGATTTCTTAGTGGCTGATTTCTTAGCCGTTAATTTCTTAGCCGTTGATTTCTTAGCCGTTGATTTTTTAGCGGTTGATTTCTTAGCGGTTGATTTCTTCGCTGCTGATTTCTTAGCCGTCGATTTCTTGGAACTCTTGGAACTGGTTTTCTTGGAGCCTGACTTCTTTACTGCCTTTTTGGTTGCCATCCTTCTTGCTCCTCTCCCTTTTAAGACCGTCTACGAAAACTACTTCGCTTATGGTCGTCGTTTCGCCGCGGCCGTGGCCTTTTCGAGCGAGTTAATGCGATCGTAGGCTTTTACGGCCCTCAGATCTCGTCTTCCTCGATCAATTATGGATGATTGTTTTAGACGCCGCTACCTTAAAACATAAGCGCGACCAAAAGAAGTCAAGCAAGCTGCGAGAAACTGACAAAGGCGAAATGATGCCACGAAGCAACGCCCCTCCATCGCTGAAGAAGCGTTGCCTGTTGTGGACGCTCTGGTGTTGCCACCAGGGCCCTTTGAAGAAGACGGACTATTCAGCCGACCTTCTATATCTTGTTTCCAGCAACTGAGATCATCCCGTGCTTGCGGTCTATCCGCCCGTCGGGATTTTAGATCACTGGCCCCCTGCGGCCTGAGACCAGGTTGATAATCAAGATCACTAGTGCGACAACCAACAGCAGATGGATTAGATTGCCACCAAAGCTTCCGATGAAGCCTAACAGCCACAGGACGAGTAAAATCACGAGAATTGTCCACAACATATTCTTAAGTCTCCTTTTGCAAGAGTGTTTTGCCCAGCTAACAATTTCAGTGAATCGGGTACTGAGTAGATGAGCAACGCACATGCCACCGGGACCTATTGCATTAATTAGGTCTAAACCCTAGAAGAATTGCGTATCCTGCTTTTCTCTAAATGCAACGATTCCCAATGTGATGGAGGTGGAGTGCATTAGAATCGTTCGCTTTTGGGGGAGGTCGAGGAAAACGATTTGTGTGGATTTCAGTCTTTTTTGAGAGGTTCAAGGTGTATGCTTGGGTTGCAACAGCGGCGTCATTTTGCCGCCGCCAGCCGAGGCGGACGGCGCCGCTAGCTACGCTTATTCTGTATCCTCCTGAGAGCAGAATAATAAGGCCGGACCGCTCCTAATAAGGGGAAGCTGGACAAATAGCAATCGGCAGCTTACATCACAACCTAGTTGGGTCGCGCACAGAACAGTTGGCAAATCACGGACAGTCGCACGTTGAACCGCAGGTTAAAACCAAACTTGTAGGGTACCGGCGTAGTGCCCCACCCTTTATCTTTTTTCTTTCGACGTCAGTCAAGTCTTTGACCGTCTCCTTGTTGACCTTCAAGCTGCCCACTTTCACTGTTCCCTTCTTCTTGTCTTCTGCGTTTCTGGATTTGGTGACCACTGTTGGGGCTCCTTTCAGGTAGTTATGCGCGATCGTATACATTACACATTACGACTCAGTCAAGCTTTCGGATCGCGCGTCAGTCGTGAAGTTTGCCCACAAATTGGCCCAAACGCGGTAGGTTTTTTGACTTTGATCGCCCTTTTGGTTACATTACGGTCTGCCTTCAACTCTTATCTCTCCCGGATCAGTAGAAGAAAGGAACGACCGATGTCTACCCCCAGACCGCGGATTCTCTACGCCGAGGACGATCCAGACACTCGCGAACTAACCTATCTGATCCTGACGCAAGCAGGCTTTGAAGTTGTTTGTGCCAGTAGTGGAGTCGATGCGATCCAGTTGGCGAAAGTGCAAAGCTTTGATGCTTACTTAGTTGATAACTGGATGCCGGAGATTTCTGGCTGGGAATTCTGCCAACAGATCAAGGAGTTCGACTCTCACACTCCGATTATTTTCTATTCGGCCGCTGCCTATCAACACGACAAGGATAAGGCTTTTGCAATGGGCGCCCATTCGTATATTACAAAACCGGCTAGTGGTGAAGAATTGGTGAGCACCATTGAAATTGCTGTCACAAGCAGAGATTTGGGATTGCAATCAAAACAGGCAAGCGGGGTCTGAATCGTCAGCGAAACCACCAGGACTTCTCGGCTGGATAGCCTTCTTGAAATTGAGCGAGCTGCGGAACCCCCCGATAGCTTAGCTACTGAACACCAAGCGCCCACCAGCACCGTGACTATTAACGGTTTTACGATTCTGCGCGTGACAGTTCCCCTCTTAGGAATTGAAGAGCGGGAGCGAACAATGTCGCATCCCCGCTCATCTCTCCAAATCAAAGCCAATTGAGAGTACGACAAGGTGGCCTTCAGCACCGCCTTTCGCAGGGTCCTGGTCTGGTTCACCGCCTTGGCCAGAAAACGACAAGGCGCTACCATTTGCCTCTCCGATATACTTGGATCGCGACATTCAACTATATTGCTCGCAGATTCGTTAGAACTTGTATCTAATCTCTCGGCGGGGCAGTCGCGCACGCGAACCCCCGAGCTGACCCAGAATTAATAGAGAGGCGTCCTGCTTATGATTCAGAAAAAAATCTGCATGCTGGGCACTTTTGCCGTAGGCAAGACCAGCCTGGTGAGGCGTTTCGTCGAAAGCATCTATTCAGACGCATACCAGACAACGGTGGGGGTAAAAATTGATAAGAAGGTTGTGAAGGTTGGCGAACAGGAAATGATGCTACTCTTATGGGACATCCAGGGAGAAGACTCGGTCCAGGACCTGCGCCGGTCTTATCTGCGTGGTACGGCCGGCTATCTACTAGTCGCAGATGGAACCCGGCGAGACACGCTTTACAGAACGCGGGCAATTCAAACCTTAGTGCAAGAGACGGTGGGATCGGCGCCGTTCCTCCTGCTGATTAATAAATCTGATCTGACTGAGGAATGGAGCCTGGAAAAAGATGAGATAGAAGAGATCAAAAGCCAGGGTTGGCAGGTCATCCGTACCAGCGCTAAAACCGGGTTGGGCGTCGAAGAAGCTTTTCTCACCCTCTCGCAAAAAATGTTGGGGACTTAAATGATCGAATTTCCTGCTCCGATATGCGATTTCATACTAGCGCTAACATTTGAAACGCGCGCTCCTGCTTATTTACTGGTTGCTGAAGACAACAGCGTGGTCGACTGGGGCGGCAACCTGGATTCTTATAACATCACTGGGTTACAGAAGGACAAAGACCTGGACCAACAGATCTACTTTCTCGCAGGACTCCTGCCACTCGAAGACAATAATATCTTTCTACCGTCGGTCAAGATGGAGGGCGGACTTTACGCCGATGTTTATCTTTTTCGCGAAGCCCAGCGCACCTGGGTTTTGCTCCTCGACGCCTCTACTTCCACTATCGAGCAGCGACGCCTGCAGCAGAAAGCGTACGACCTTGAATTGGAGCGGTAAGATCTTATGTCAGAAGAAAGAACGTTAGACTATTACGAAGTGCTGCAGGTCAGCACGAACGCCGAGCCGGAAACGATCAATCGCGTCTTCCGGCTGCTCGCTCAGCGGTTCCATCCAGATAATCAGCAAACAGGCAACGAGGTCCGCTTCCGCTCGATCCTCGAGGCCCACACAGTCCTGAGCGATCCGGAAAAGCGGGCGCGATATGACATTGCGCACCAGCAGCAGCGGAAGGATCGCTGGCGACTGGTCTCCACCGGCGCGCAGGCTGAGAACGACTTCGAGATGGAGCAGGTCGTCCGGCTTACCGTGCTCGAGGCGCTCTACACCAAGCGGCGCTTAGAGCCGACGAACCCCGGAATCTTTTATCGGGACTTTGAAAAACTGACCGGCAGGCCGCAGGAGCACCTCGATTTCACCATCTGGTACCTGTCACAAAAGAAATTCGTGAGTCTCGACGACAAATCACACCTGCTTCTGACGGTCGAAGGCGCCGAATACTTAGAGGAGACCTACCGCAGCAACCAGCATCAGAAGCGGCTGCCACCAGCCTCCACATAACCAATCGTTCAGGCGCTCAAGCTTCTACTCTTGATGAGTCGGTAGACGGCGAGCAAGATGATGGCTCCAACAACAGCCAACACTAAACTCACCACGAATCCCGGTTCACTTAGCTGTCCCGCAGAATCAACAGTCCTGCCGTAGCCAAGTCCACGACCTATGAAGCCACCAATCATCGCGCCGACGATTCCTAAGAGCGTCGTGATGATCGCTCCACCCGGATCTTTTCCCGGCATAATGGCTTTCGCGATTAAGCCGGCGATTAACCCCATAATTATCCAAGCTAAAATTCCTAGCATTTCAGTTTCTCCTTATCATCATCTCATTGCGCCGTGTACCTAAAACGACAAAGCAATTCGAGAGCCACATCGCACAAGGCGCCAGAAACTTTCAGCTGAGATTACTAATGCATCAGGATATTGATGGACAAAGCCCCTCGTGTGCGCTTGTTTCTGCTAAAAATCTTTTTTTGCAGGTGAACGACTATTGCCGTCCCACAGTCAGGAGAGACTCAAGCGGAAGAGAATCATACACTCGGCGTTCGAAACAATCGGATGCAGATAACTCTGCCACCCGGTGCGACCAAAACGCCGGTCTTCAATCAAGTGTCGGACTCTTTGGCAACACAGCGCAGGCAATCGCGGCGATCTGGGGTAACTACCGCGGGTAGACGTTCGAGCCGGAGCCAAGGTGAAAGCTCCAAGCTTCGCGATCATGGGCGATGGCATGAGTACTTCGGGGCGTTCCGGCCGGTCTGGCGCAGCGATGGCTCTCGCGTCAGCTACCGAACCGGCACGTGCACGCTGAATAGTGTGCCGGTTACTGTTAGCCTGGAATCCGGCAGCGCCCGAGAGACGTTGCCACTATCCGCAGCGAGTCCCAGCTTCAATATCTTCGGCTTCACCAATACTATCGTCGGAGCTTCTTGCCTTGCCCGTGCGGTAAGAAAAACAGAAGAGCCGCGAGCGCCTGATTCTGAGTTGAGGCCGCAACCTGCCGTTTGACTGCGAGATGGATCGGGAATGCGCTGACTTCGGCAGTTCCCATCTCGGTAGGGTGCCGCTTGAGGTGAAACAGGATGTATTATCTAATCCAGTTGAGGTAGGCCTCTTCGGTGCGACAGCTATAACGGAGTGTGCGGATGAGGTCAGGCACCTCTTCGAGCACTTTGACGTGGTGAGGTCTCCGGAAACTGCAAATTGAGAATACTGCTTTGTTGGGCTGTACGATTTGTTGGGCTGTACGATAGCACTACGTCGAATCGTATTTCAACACGACGAAGTCAAGTTTCCTGAGCATTTGAGTCGTCGCAGCGGGATTAGGTAAGAAAGTCTCGTGTTGCAACACAAGTCTCTCTCATCTAATAAGAAGTTCGGGCACAACTTGAATCTCGAAAGGCTCGGTGATGTGGTACGTCGCGGACTTGCTGTTTGCTCAGTTGCCTAAACCCGGGGAGCGTCACGCAACGTGCGAATCGTGCAACAATGGCTTGCAGCGGACGCGGCGATAGCATCTTTTTCATGGTATTTCCTGCGACGTAGCCTGCGTGGGTTCGCGCCGCGCCGCTGAAGCCAAGCGTTAGCCGCCTCAGAGTCTATGGACCTACCGGTCTTCAAATATCATCCTGATCCTTTGGCTACCGGAAGTATTGAGGCTTCTGAGAATAAGTGCGTCGCCTGTGGCTTAAAGCGAGGGTTCATCTACAAGGGGCAGTCCTATGCTAAGGAAGAGTTGATCGATGCATTTTGTCCTTGGTGTATTGCTGATGGCACGGCACACCGGAAATTCGACGCCGAGTTTGTTGATGCAGAAGGAATCGGAGACTATGGGACATGGGAGAGTGTCGCTAAGGAGATCATTGACGAGGTTGCATACCGAACGCCGGGCTTCACGGGTTGGCAGCAAGAAAGATGGTTCACACATTGTGCTGATGCGGCAGAGTTCCTGGGACCGGTGGGTTATGCGGAGCTTAGCAGTTATGGTGGCGAGGCGATTAAAGCGATCAAAGAGGAGATCGGATTCGAAGGAGAGGAGTGGAAGCAATATTTTCAATCTCTTGCAAGAAATGGCGAGCCAACCGCCTATCTGTTTAAATGTCGCCACTGCGCAGCTTATGGTGGTTATTCGGATTTTACATAGCGGCGGCGGCTAACAAATGCTGCAGCCGACGCCTCGACAGCATGCTTCTCAAACATCTTTCTTGCAGCGAAGATTGAATGGTTGCGTTCGCGCGGCTGCAGCGCATCAGCGTTAGGCCTGTCACAAGTGGAATCCATGAGTACGCCCAAAAATCCCAACAGTGAGCAGGCTAAAAGAGCCGTTTTCCCCCGCTGGCTGGTTCCCCTCTATTTTGCGGTGGTGCTTCCGCTCGTGCTCGTCGTGGCGCCATGGGGTCTGTCGTTGCTCGCGTCCCGTTACGGATGGGTCGCCGGTCGCCCAAGTCTGTTGAATCTGTTCCCACTGATTCTGGTTGTGGCTGGCATAGCGTGCATCATCTGGAATATCGTCCTGCACTGGCGCCAGGCCCCTGAGGGCTGGGAGTTGGAGACAACCCCGAAGTATCTAGTGACACGTGGCCCTTACCGGTTCTCTCGTAATCCGAACTATCTTTCTGTTCTGGTGATCCTGCTTGGATGGGCGCTCTTTTACGGAAGCGTTGTTCCTTTGATCGTGTGCGTGGTCTGGTGGGTGGTGATGAATTATGTTGGTGTGCCGTGGGAGGAGCGCGGTCTGGAGGCACGATTCGGCGAGGCTTATCGGCAATACAAGAGCAAGGTCCCACGTTGGCTCGGAAAGACTCGCGGCTGAACAGGGCTCGCTTTGAGCGCCTACAACGGTCAGAGAGCATCTAAAGCCTTGCAGCGGACGCGGCGATAGCATCCTTTTCATGGTGTCTCTTGCGATGTTGCTTGCGTAGTTTCGCGCCGCGCCGCTGAAGCCAAGCGTTATACGGCGGGAAAGCACGAGTCGGTGTTCCAACTTTGCTGTTCAAGTGTCGAAATAAAATCGCCATGAGCCAACTTCTGCGGTTCCCCAGTTCCGTCAAGCGAGATCCAGCTATCGAGGTCTGGATGCGTGAGCATTTGGGTGAATTGGGGGCAATCGCGCAGCGCTGGTTTGAGATCATGCGCGACTGCGGAGACGATGTTCGAGAGTTATTGCATGACGGCCATCCGACCGCGTGCCTAGGTGATGCAGCATTCGGCTATGTCAATGCCTTCAAAGCTCATGTCAATGTCGGGTTCTTTCGTGGCGCTGAACTTTATGATCCGAGCGGCCTGCTGGA
>Ga0070697_100003345_pt1 | contig 12315 bp, 10 predicted proteins | sample KBSK1501metaG_FD_65475 | JGI IMG/M metagenome (GOLD analysis project Ga0070697, IMG submission 65475) | Corn, switchgrass and miscanthus rhizosphere microbial communities from Kellogg Biological Station, Michigan, USA - KBS K1-50-1 metaG | ecosystem: Host-associated > Plants > Roots >... | reverse complement strand
TCATACTCTTAATCACAACCTTATCTGACGGTCGTTCAGTTCCCTGCTGTGTCGGCGCGGTCATAATGATTTCCGCGTTCTTGATGCCATCGATCACCCGGCCAAACACTGTGTACTTCTTATCAAACGCCGCCTGGCGCTTCAGGGTGATAAACCACTGACAATTTGCACCGTTGATATCATTCGTGCGCGCGGCGCCGAGCGTACCGCGATCGTACGGAATATCGCTGAATTCTGCGGGCACATTGGGGTACTTTGAACTTCCCGTGCCCCACATTCCCGTGGCGCCCGTGGTTAAAGGATCCCCGCCCTGAATGATGCCGAGCTTTGGATCGATGCGATGAACTGCCGTGCCATCATAAAAGTGTTCGTTGATAAGCTTCTTGAATCTTTCAACCATCTGCGGCGCAATATTGGGATAGAGCTCGATGACTATGCGGCCGTAATCAGCGGTATCAATGACCGCGACTTGCGAGTCGGGCTCCGGTTTGACACCCGTCTTGACGTTTCCCTCGGCCTTTGGGTTGCCGTCAAAGTCTTTGCTGGTTGTCGTGTTTGAATTCGTTTGATTGCAGGCGGAGAAAGAAAAAAGTAAGAACGTCAGGACAATTAAGAGTTTCGAACCAGAGCTTTTCACTGCCGATAATCCTCCTGTGTGTTGCGTGTTGCTTTGTGCCTTTGCGTCTTTGCGTGATCCATTCGATCGTTCGTGCTGTAGCTTGATGGTCGCGACAAACAATCTCACGCGCCAAGACGCAAAGTAAAGTCAAAACAGTTTCTGGCTATCGAGCAGTATTGTTACGGGCCCGTCGTTCACTAACTCGACTTTCATCATAGCCTGGAATCTTCCCGTGGCGACGTTGTCAATGGCTGCGCGCGCCTGACGTATGAAGAAATCGTAAAGTGGCTCGGCAGTCTCCGGTGGTGCTGCATCAATCCAAGAGGGCCGCAGCCCACGACGTACGTCGCCATACAAAGTAAATTGAGAAACGATCAATAGCCCACCCTGCACATCCTTGACCGATAGATTCATTTTCCCCTCTTCGTCATCAAAGATCCGCAGCGCCGCGATTTTATCGACGAGATAGGCTGCCTCGACCCTGGTATCGTCGCGCGCTATCCCCAAAAGAACGACGAGACCGTTTCCAATCTCGCCGACCACTTCATCATCGACTGTCACCTTCGCGCGCATTACGCGCTGAACGACGGCTCGCATTACTTCTTCGGCGGCTTGCTGGGTCGAATCTCGACGCGGCTCGGCAGTGTACGATCGTCATGATGCAAAAGGTCGAGGACTACGCGGGCGATGTCCGGCGGAGTCAATTGCCAGGCTTTTTCGTCGCTTGGCGAGTCACCACCGAATTCGGTATTGACCGATCCGGGCATGATGTAGCTGACTTTGATGTTGTCGTGACGCACTTCCTGCATTAAGGCTTCGCTGAAACCATTGAGGCCGAACTTCGAAGCGTTGTAGGCAGCCATGCGCGGATGCGCATTCACTCCGGCCAAAGAGGAGATATTGATGATGTAGCCGCCGCCGCGTTTTTTCATCGCTGGAATCGCTTCGTGGCAGCAATAGAAGACGCCAAACAGGTTTGTCTCCAGCACCGCCCGAAAATCTTCCGGCGAAGTTTCTTCGACCGTTTCAAAAGTACCGATGCCGGCATTGTTGACGAGAATATCGAGACCGCCAAGTTTTTTCACCGCGTGATTGATGAGGGCCTTTACTTGATCGTAATCACGCACGTCACAGGCAAAACCAATTACCATTCCTCCGCCTGATCCATTCAACTGATGCACAGCATCATCAATGTCGCGTTCTTTGCGGCCGCTGATGCAAACAGAAATGCCTTCGCGAACCAGCGCTTCCGCGATGCCGCGGCCAATGCCTTTTGTGCCGCCAGTGACGATCGCAGTTTTGTTTTTGAGATTCATAAACAAAGAATGATGAGTGATGAGTCATCATGAGTCATGAGTGATGAGTCATCATGAGTCATGAGTGATGAGTCATCATGAGTCATGAGTGATGATGCTTTGTCGGCTCGATTACCCATCACTCATCACTCATCATGCTCTTAGTCTCTGTCGCAATCGCTCATTCACAATCTTTGGATTCGCTTTGCCTTTCGATGCCTTCATCACCTGGCCAACGAAAAATCCAAACAGGGATTCCTTACCTGTTCGATACTGCTCCAGCTGTTTTGGACTAGCGGCGATGACTTCCTCGATTACGCGATCGATCTCGCCCGTATCGCTGACTTGAATCAGTCCGCGCTCTTGAACAATGGCAGAAGCAGACTTGCCAGTTCCGAACATCTCGACCAACACGTCTTTTCCCTGCTTGCCGCTGATTGTGCCTTCATCAATCAGGCGCACCAGAGCGCCAAGTTCAGCGGCAGCTACGGGTGATTTGTCGGCAGCCAACTCGGCATTCTCAAGCTCGCGCAAGAGCTCCGATCGAATCCAGTTAGCGGTCGCACGCGCATTGCCGCCACTGGCTTCGACGGCGTTTTCATAATAGTCAGCCAGCGAACGATCCGCCGTTAGTTGTGAAGCATCCGTGAAAGACAATCCATATTGCCTGGTAAATCGTTTGGCCCGCGGCCCCGGTAATTCCGGCAGTAACTCCCGCGCATCTTCAATAAATTCCGGCGTCACAACCAGTGGTGGAAGGTCCGGTTCAGGGAAGTAACGATAGTCGTGCGCCTCTTCTTTCGAACGCATCGGTCGCGTCTCGCTTAGCCGCTCATCCCAGAGACGCGTTTCCTGAACCAGACGTCCACCCGACTCCAAAGTTTCGATATGACGCTCAACTTCGAAATCAACGGCCTTCTGCATGAAGCGAACTGAGTTCAGGTTTTTCAACTCGACCTTCGTTCCAAATTGAGTCTCGCCTTTGCGCCGGACAGAGACGTTCGCTTCACATCTGAGATTTCCTTTCTCCATGTCAGCATCAGAAGCGCCGACCCACTGTAAAGCGCGTCGCACATGATTGACGTAATCGTAGGCCTGCCATGACGAACGAAAGTCGGGCTCAGTGACAATCTCGGCCAGCGGCACGCCCGAACGATTCAAATCGATGTAAGAGTAACGATCGACGTCAGGCAAGCCTTCATGCACATTCTTGCCGGCATCTTCCTCCAGATGCAGCCGTGTAATCCGCAGGATCATCGGCCTCCATTCATGAGCATGCCCGGCCTCGTCGCGGTCGGCCGTCATGATTTCCAGAGTACCATTGGCTGAGAATGGCTGATCGTATTGTGAGATTTGATAACCCTTTGGCAGGTCAGGATAGAAATAGTTTTTGCGTGCGAAGATCGAAAGCTCGTTGATGTGAAGACCGAGAGCCAGCGCAGCCCGCGCGCCTAACTCAACTGCGCGCCAATTTAATACCGGCAGCGCGCCGGGCAATCCGAGACAAACCGGGCAGGTATTCGCATTGGGTTCGTCGCCAAACCGAGTCGAACACCCGCAAAAAAGTTTTGATTCAGTGCTGAGTTGAGCGTGGACTTCGAGCCCAATTATCGTTTCCCACTTATCGGTTTCAGGTTTCATGTTTCAGGTTCCAGGTTACACTGTGCAGATCACGACACAAAGCATCTTAATTTTAAGATTGAAACTTGGAACCTGAAACTTGAAACTTGAAACCTGGCTAAGGCTCAAGCCAAATCTGCGGCACCCGCGCATCACGAGCTTCGTCTTCCAACTGTAACCACCGGGCGGTGAGGCCGGCGCGAGTGGTCATGAAATCATCCAATCGCTGCGTCAAGTTCGTTCGCTGATATGCGTTGTAACCATCGTCATTCGGGTAGATTGATACATTCGGATAGCCATTTGGATAACCGAAAATGTCATACGGTCGCCGCGGCCGGAAAATTCTCCTTCGATCTTCACCAAAAATTCCGCCACGTGGCCACTCCTCGGTGATTATATAATTGGCGGACGGAGGAATCTGAGCGAGGCGGGCTCGCACGTAATCGATCTGAGAGTCGGTGGCCGCAATTTCGTTGCGCAGACTCCGCGCGCGGTCGCGCCAGTAAGCTTCGTCGCGCGCTTCAAGGTCAGCCTTTTCCCGTGCTCGATCAAGCATGGACGATTCTTCCACCGCGCGCTGACGACGCGATGCTTCAACTGACGGCAACCCCAATTCAAGACGCCGGCGTTCGTACCGCTTTTCGGCTTCGATTCGACGCGCTTCAAACGGCTCCAGATCGCGGTTAGTCAATGTGGTGCGCGCACGTTGCGCGGGCTGTGTTGCCGGCTGTGTTTGTTCCTTTTCCGCGGGTGCTGGCTCTTTTTGCACGTGTTTGAAAAAGCTGCCGGCGACTTCGTTGTTGGCTCTTTCTGTTGCAGGAACGTCGAGCAAAGCAACCGACAAAGTCTTGGTGAAGCCTGGAGCGAGTTCATAAGTCAACGTCACTCTCGTAACAAAAAAGTCGGACGGTATCTCAACACGCCTGCCGTCACGAAAGACCAACGTATAGGCGGTGGTGACTGAGGCTATAGCCATCAGTAAAAAGATCGATGACGCAAAGCGCACGATCGGACGGTGAATACGACGCATCATGTCCGTGAACCTCGCTTCCCCCTTAAAGGTTTTCTGAAGAGGCGCCAATTATAGCACTGTGCGAATACGGCTCAAGCCCGGCGGCGAGGTCGGAGAAAAATTTTCATTGCGCCCTGTCGATTGGCGTACAATCCGAGCGTTCCAGGGACATCCCTCGCCAAAGACAGTGATCGTTCATAAAGACCGATCGCTACAGTTGCGTTACCCTTTCACAGGAGGAAAAACGAAAGATCATGGCAAAAACAATTTGCAAGATCCTGGGCGTTGTCTTTGTGCTGGTCGGCATCTGTGGTTTCATCGTGCCGAACTTGCTGGGCGCACATCTTACGCCCGCTCATAACCTGGTCCACATTGTCTCCGGCGCTATCGCTTTATACTTTGGCTTCGCCGGCACAGCGGGTGCCGCTCGAGCGTTCTGTCTTATCTTCGGCGTAGTCTATCTGCTGCTGGGCGTTGCGGGATGGTTCATGGGCACTGGGCCCGACCATATGTTTAATATCGGCAGCTTGTTGATGCTCGGAAAAATGGATCACATCATCGATATTCTCCTGGGAATCATCTTCCTCATCGGCGGAGCATTGGGCGGTGGTGAAGCTTAATCGCACCGCCACCTCTTCCTGAAGAGTGCAAAAATAAAAACGGAAGCGGCCGTCTTTTCAATCCCATCTCACGTTTACTCCTCCCCGCGCGGTGAAACCGGGGGCGCGGAACCCATTTTCGAAATACTTTGCGTCAAACAAATTGTCTGCGCCGCCGAAGAAAGTGAGCGTCATCCGCTCTGAGACGCGTCGTTCGTAACTGGTAAACAGATCCGCTTTGGTGTAGCCCGGGAAAGTCAGCTCAGCAGTTCGAAACGGAAGATCGTTTTCAAATATCGGCGCGATATACGCGCCCGTTCGATTCAAATCTAAACTGAAGATGAACGAGCGATACCGCTGATTAATCGTCAAGCCAAAAAGATGTTTCGGAATAACATATTCGGGTTGCAGACCTCGAGTGGGTACGAAACGATCGCTGTTCGTGTAGGTGTACGAGGCGCGCCAATCGGCGCCGCGAAACGGTGCAGCTTCCATATAGCTCTCAACTCCCCGAGAGAGACCGCCGGGTTGATTTACATAACCGCTGAGACGACCCAGGCCCAACGGGTCAACGATGAAACTCATGGACGCAACTATGCGCTGCAAGTGCGTGTAGAAGTATGTCGCGCCAAATCGCGCCCGATCATGCGCCACGCGCTGATCGAATCCCGCATCAACACTGATCGATTGTTCGGCGCGCAACGTCGGATCGCCAAACCGTACAAATCCAACCTGGGCGAAAGTCCCTTCTCCAAAACGTTCGAATAGGGAAGGCGCGCGAAACCCATTGCCGACGTGAGCACGCAGCTTGGTGCCGCTCGACCGAATGAAGTATGCGATTGAGCCATCGCCTGTCAGCGATCTCTTCGGCGTGACCGGGCTCAGAACACCCGGGCGATCAGCCGCGCGAATTCGAAAAACTTGTCCGCGCGCACCCAGCGAGATCTGCAAACGCTCGTCGAGCAGAAAAATCTGGTCTTGTCCGAACACCGCCAATGTTCTTTGCCGATCAGTTGTATCGTTGAAAGCGCCGAAGGATGGAATCGAAGATTGAAAGATCGATTCGTGCTCGTACTCGAAGCCGGCGGTTGCGAGGTTGTGAGGACCGAGGCGCAAGTTTGTGCGCGCGTCGAGCGTGTCTGTCGCGCCGTTGTGCACCGCCACGAACGCAAAATCACCGAACGGATAAAAGGCCGCGAAGTTCGGGTCGATGAGTGGGCCGTTGTAGTTTCGCCGTCGCGAGCCAACGTGTTGGTAGGCGATGGTATAGGAAATCTTGTCGTTAATTTGGTCGCTAAATCGAACTGAACCAACCAGCAGGCGATTTCGGCGACCCTCGTCAGGATTGTTGAGGTCGGCGTGGAACGTCGTCCCTTCGATGGCTTCCGGATACAGTTGACTGCTGGTGAAAGCAGCCGGCAGCGCGAAGGGGCTGTCATTGACACGCGCGTTTGAGATCGTGCCGTAGAAGTTCGCGCTCAGCATGGAAGAGCGGGTGGGGGCGAACTGAATGCGACCCGATCCGACAGTATTACCGTACTGATCATTTCCATCGACGCCGTGCCGAACATCAAGACGCGACAGGCCAAAGCTGAATCCAGCTCGCTTGCCAATGCCGCCAGATCCTCGAATTCGCTCGCGGAACAGGGCGAGATTGCCCCCATCAAATCCAAATTCAAAGTGCCGCTCGCCGGCCCCCGTTGCAGGCACTAAATTGATAACTCCGCCGATCGCATTCGTGCCGTAAATTGAAGAGCCCGATCCGCGTAGGACTTCGATGCGATCGAGATCGTTCGGCAGTAAATCAGCGAAGAACGGAGAGGCTGAACCGTTGATGTCGGAAGCATCGCGAACTCGCAAGCCATCAAGCAACAAGGCAGTGTCAAAGGTTCGCTGACCCCGCAACCGCACGCTTGTCAGAGCGCCGATTGATCCCTGCTGCTGCACGCGCACGCCTGGAACGCCGCGCAGACTTTCACTTAATCCGATCTCGCGCTTCGTTTCAATGAACCGGTCGTCGAGAACACTGATCGCTTTCGACGTTTCGTCAACCCGCTGCGATGTGCCGGTAGCTGTGACAACGACCGTCTCGTTGACAGCCTGGACCGAAAGAGTCACGTCGTTCGTCACGATTTGGCCACGCCCAAGGCTCAAGGAGGATCCGAACGTGGCAAAACCTTTAGCTTTTACTTCCAGAACGTAATCGCCAGGCGCCAGATTATCGAATTCGTATGCACCGTTTTCGTCAGTTGTGGCCGAGAGTTGAGCGCCTGCACGGGAAAGCAGTTGCACTGCTGCGCCGACGACGTTCGCGCCTCCATCGTCAGTTATGCGGCCACGAATGGACGCTTTGCCTTGACCGATGACGTTAGTCGTGATCATGAGTCCTACGATCGCGACGAATAGTATTTGTTTCATCCTTCCTCCTTCATCCTTCATCCTTGCCTGTGCACCGGCGTGATTCGCGGAGCACCCGAGATTGGGTGCGCATCGACGAGAACTTGCAAATCGAAAACGCTTCGGAGTAGCTCCGGCGTCAGCACTTCGTGCGGCGAACCCGTCTTGATTACGCGGCCATCCTTTAGAAGCATTACTCGGTCCGAAAACTCCGCCGCGAGATTCACATCGTGAGTCACGACAACCGCAGCAGTCTTACGGGTATCGCAACGCGCTCTCACCAGCCGTAACATGGTGGCTTGATGAGCAAGATCAAGATTTGCCGTTGGTTCATCCAGCAGTAGCACCTTTGCCTCAGTCGCGAGGGCGCGAGCCAGGACTGCGCGCTGTCTTTCTCCGCCGGACAATTCATTCATCAGGCGCGATTCAAAACCGACCAGCTCAGTTTCATTAAGCACGTTATGTGCGATTTCAACATCTCGACCACTCTCCCACCCCCAAACGCGACTGTTGGACCAGGCGTAACGTCCGCCAAGCACAAATTCGAAAACGGTCACTGGAAATCGGAAATCTGCTTCTTGAGCAACTACAGCGATTCGACGTGCGATAGTGCGACGCGCGTAAGATTGAATTGGTTTTTCGTCGAGCAAGACGGCACCGCTCGTAGGCATCAGGGTGCCGTTGAGCGTACGCAGCAAAGTCGATTTTCCGGCGCCATTCGGGCCAATGATCGCGACCACTTCGCCCGGCTCTGCACGTAGAGAGACGTCGACCACTGCCTGTCGCAGCTCGTAATTCACTACGATGTTTCTCGCTTCGAGCATTTATGTGGCACAAGTTGTTAACTTGCGGGTTCTACCGCTTCAGCAGATAAATAAACAGCGGCGCGCCAATTAGCGCCGTGATTGCCCCGACGGGTAATTCGCGCGGCGCGATGATTGTTCGCGCCAGCATGTCAGCGACAATCACGAACGTTGCGCCCGCCAACGCCGCTGCGGGAATAACCAAACGGTTGTCGCTGCCGAATGACAGCCGCACAAGATGCGGGACGACGAGTCCGACGTAACCGACGGAGCCGCTCGACGCCACCGAAGCGCCAACCAACAAACTGGCAGCAGCGAAAACGATCAAGCGCACTCGCGCAACCTCCACGCCTAAGTCGAATGCATCGCGCTCGCCCAGCATCATGAGATTCAGCGAGCGCGCATTGATTACCATAGCGACAACCCCAATTGCCGCGGCGATGAAGGCAACAGTCAGCAAACTCGCGCTCGTTCCGGAAAGATCCCCCAGCAACCAGAATGTGAACGATCGAATTCGCGTCGCATCCATTACTGTGGTAATGAAAACAATTGCTGACGAAAGAAACGTAGTCACAATCACTCCAGCAAGTATCAGCCGCTCCGGTGTTGCCCCTGTTCGCCCGCGCCCCAAACGGTAAACGACCATCGTTGCGGCCGCGGCTCCCGCAAATGCCAGGACCGGCCGGTTCCATTCGGACGCGCTGAAAAACACGAGCGCGGTCATCGTGCCCACGGCCGCACCGTTCGAAACGCCGAGCAGATATGGTTCGGCGAGTGGATTTCGGAGAAGTGCCTGGTACGCCGCGCCCGCCGTCGCCAGGCACATGCCCACTGCACCCGCCAGCAGAATTCGCGGCCAGCGAATATCCAATAGAATTGCCCGCTCTTCAGCAGACAAGGCGCAATTCGATTTGCCGAACAGCGCGCAGAGGGACCCGCGAATTGGCAATCGCTGGCTGCCGACAACTGATGACATCAGCATTACCAGTGCGAGCACGAACAGCAGGAACCCGCACACCAGGAGTGTCCGGCTGAGAGTTGTCCTACCCGCAAATGATTTCGATGAGATCGTCATTCGATTACTTAAATGCCTCGGGATGTAACGCACGGGCAATCTCTTCCAATCCAACAACGAGCCGCGGCCCTGGGCGCGAAAGATGATCGTCATTGATTCTGAAAACTCGATTGTTCAAGACTGCGGGAGAATTCCTGAGTGCGAGCGCGACGGTTGAATTCGCTGTTCCCATCGAGCCGCCAGTCGGCAAAATGATCGCTTCCGGTCGCGAAGCAAGCGCGGCCTCATCGCTGAACCGCGGAAATGCGGTCGGCACATCCCCCGTAACCGAAATTCCCCCGGCGCGTTTCACCAGGTCCGTCAGATAAGCATCACGGCCGATTGTGTAGAGCGGCTCGCCCGAAACTTGATAAAAGACCTTCACCGGGTTGGTGTGGGCGACGGCATTTTCCACTGTTTGCGCGCGTCGGCGCAGATCACCGGCAAGCGTCATTGCCTGGTTATGTTGATCAAATAAATCGCCAAGCGTTTCGATTGAATGAAAGATTTGTTCCAAACTACGCGGGTTGGTGACGTAAACCGCGATTTTTTGTTCATCCAGCTGCCGCGTGAAGTTTTCGAGTTGCGAGGCCGTCGAAACCAAGACAATCTGAGGCTTAAGAGCAATGATCCGCTCGATGCTCGGGTGCGTCGTGTCGCCGATTTTCGTGACGTGCTTCGCTTCCGCGGGGTAATCGCAGTAAACGGTATCGCCAACCAGACGATCTCCCGCTCCGACCGCGTAAACAATCTCGGTTAGATTCGGTGCGAGGGAAACTATCCGATTGATGTGGGCAGGTAACTGTACTATCCGCCCGGCTTCATCGGTGACCTCATGTACATCAACTGTTAAAACCGTCTTTTGATTGGATTGTTGAGAGCAGGAAGAAGCGAAGATTATCAGCAGCGCAATCGCAAGAGTTTGGAGTACGCCGGCAGGGCACCGCGGCGCCGGCGCTTTGGATTCGCCTGGAAACGAGATTCGATCAGATAATCCAAAGCGGTGTCGTGCTGCGCTTGTCGCCGCACTCCAAATTTGAAGCCTAAAAGCCAAAATCCCGTCACCCTTCCGCCGCGCGAAAGCGGCAGGCTGGCGACGGGATTTTTCGAGGAAGAATTCCCGGTGCGGCCTGAACGCCTTTTCGCGGGCATTCAAAAGCTGCAAACAGCGTTCAGGCAGGTCTCCTGGCTTTACATCGCTCAATCAGCGACGATTTCACAGTGGCGCGACCGCGCGGGATTCTCACCCGCTTCCCTATTCTCCTCGTCTATCCGAGGCACCCAAACGCTTTTGAAAGAACTGCGGAACTGTTGTTCCGGTGATAATGTGCGCACCTTATCATGACACCGGCTACAGGTCAAAAGTTTTATGTTCATTTGACCAGTCTGAATTTGGTTTTCGTTAGCGGCCTGAGGTTTCGCTTGGCGTCTTTAACCGCAGTTTTGGCGTCAGTTGTTGCCACTCGGTCAGGCGTCGAGTAAGATGCCCGCAGATTCCAACTTTCTGAGAGAAAATGATTAAAACTGTCGAATGGACGACTGAAGGTGTGCGCATGCTCGATCAGCGTCTGCTGCCTGGCGAAGAAAAGTACGTGATGCTTTATTCATATGAGGAAGTTGCAGACGCTATCAAGAACATGATGGTGCGCGGCGCGCCGGCAATAGGTATCGCGGCCGCAATGGGTTTAGCGCTGGGCGCAAGTCAATCCGTAGGAACGTCACTGCCTGATCTGGAATTTGATTTTAAACACATGTGCAAGGTAATGGCCGCCACTCGACCGACAGCCGTAAATTTGTTTTGGGCCATTGAACGCATGCGCGCCATCATCGAAAAAGCAAAGACTGACAAAATCAGCGACGTTGAGGAAGTAAAGAAACGATTAGTCCACGAGGCTCTCGCGATTTTCCAGGAAGACATTGAATCGAATCGCGCGCTTGGGCGTTTTGGCGCTGAATTAATCGCCGATGGTGCGACGGTGCTCACGCATTGCAACGCAGGTGCATTGGCGACCGCAGGAGATTATGGGACCGCGCTTGGTGTGATTCGTGGCGCCATAGATGCGGGCAAAAGGGTTGCTGTGATAGCAGACGAGACGCGGCCGTTCTTGCAAGGTTCTCGCCTTACGGCATGGGAACTAAACAAAGATAATATTCCTGTCACGATCATCACGGACAATATGGCTGGGCACGTGATGAAGCAGGGCAAAGTCGATTGCGTGGTCGTCGGCGCCGACCGAATCGCTGCTAACGGCGACGCGGCAAACAAGATCGGAACGTACATGGTTTCCGTACTGGCCAAGGAGCACAACATTCCTTTTTATGTGGCCGCGCCCGTGTCGACTATCGATCTGTCGATTGCGACGGGCGAAGCCATCCCCATCGAAGAACGCGACGCCAGGGAGGTTACCCACGTTCGCGATCACCGTCTCGCGCCCGAAGGCGTGGACGTTCACAACTTTGCGTTCGATGTAACTCCTAATGAACTAATCGCGGCGATCATCACCGATCGCGGCATCGCCCGTTCCCCGTACACTGAAAGCCTGCGAAACCTGATAACCGCTGCTGCGGCTTCGGCTTCTTAACGAAGCGTCCACGTGATGGCTCTGCGAATCAACCCGCAAAGTTTTTCTCTGCCAGATGATTTAGCCCGGGCGGTAAGAGACATACTCGCGGATTGGTCCAATAACAAAAAGGTCAAAAGGCTTTGGGAGTCCGATGTGTCACTTTGGACGGGCGCAGACGAAAGCAAGTGGCTTGGCTGGTTAACAATCGTCGAAGATCAAGAGAAAAGCATCAGGCGATTTACTAACTTCGTTGAAGAAGTTAAGGATGCGAAGTTTACCCATGTCTTGCTGCTCGGTATGGGCGGCTCGAGTCTCTGCCCGGAAGTGTTGCGCAAATCGTTCGGCAAGATGG
>Ga0070697_100003343_pt1 | contig 12318 bp, 8 predicted proteins | sample KBSK1501metaG_FD_65475 | JGI IMG/M metagenome (GOLD analysis project Ga0070697, IMG submission 65475) | Corn, switchgrass and miscanthus rhizosphere microbial communities from Kellogg Biological Station, Michigan, USA - KBS K1-50-1 metaG | ecosystem: Host-associated > Plants > Roots >... | reverse complement strand
AACGCTTCGAGGTCCTGAGCGATGTGCTCTGAGACGTCGGTAGACTGGTAGGTCAGGATAAGGAGCTTGCCTCCCTGCTGTGCCCGCTCACGAATATATGGCAGCTTGGCCTCCAGAGTAAGCTTGCGCAGTTCCTGGAGAGCGGCACTGGCCTGCAGGCGTGGCCACTCGCTCACAGAACGGACCCGCTCATCCAGATCATGGGGGAGGGGAACCGAAATGGCCCGTACCTCACATGAAGGGAGATGCTGCAGAGTAAGTTCCTTTCGCCGACGCGTCATAGAGGGCAACATCACTTCAAACACGTCGATGCTGTCACTCAGTAAAGAGTTGCGCAGCCGTGTGTATGTGAAGCGGGGATCATGATAGCTCAACAGTTGCAGAAGGGAGAGTGGTTCTGCGAGTTCATTCACCAGGGGTGTTCCGGTCAATCCAATGGCCACGCGAGCCGACCGACGCACCTGGTCCAGTGCTTGGCGCTGCCCACTTTCTCCCTGCCACGCACGTTGCTTCACCAGGTGAGCCTCATCAATACAGAGACAGTCAACGTGGCGCAAGGTGAGACCTCGGATGGCTTCGTCTTTGAGCAGTTCTTCGTAGTGCAGGACGTAGATGACCAATGACACGCTGGAAGACTTCGAGAAGGCAGTGAGAACGTTGGAGAGACCGCGTACAACGTGCGCGTGGGGCAGACAGCGCTGTATTTCTCCTTCGGGTCCGCACCACGTCTCATCGGCGACGGTTTTGGGGGCAATCAATATCACCTGTTCTATCCCCGATGCACAAACCGCCGCAAGAAAGGCTGCGGATTTTCCCAGCCCTGGCTCGTCGGCATTAAGCAAGAACGGGTGTTTCTCTTCGCTGACGAGCACATCCGTCATCCTGCGTGCGGCATCCACTTGGTGGAGCCGCAGGTCTGGGCCCTGCCAGCCAGCAGAGCGGAGACGGACGGCGAACTGCACCGCGAGCTGCACCTCTCGAACAAAACGCTGGGCCGTGGCGCAAATGAACTCGTTCTCTTGCGTTTCAGGGTACACACCAAAGACCACTGCATGGATTTCCTCGTCCGTCACGCGAGGAGGAACGTGTAGCGACCCGTACCAGTGATAGAGCCTGCGATAAAAGGCATCCCAGAGCAGCCTGGAGGTGAGCATTCCCAACACGTCATCCAGTGGCAGCCTGGCTCCTCCTAGAGCAGAGAGCCCACGCAATGTGGCGCGTTCAAGTGGAATATCCGCACACGCATCAGCACCCGATGAGGGCAGAGATGCAGTCATCTCTTCTTCCTCAGCCCCTGTCCACAGCGAGCTGCCTGTCTCAAGAGCACGTGCATCGCCCGATTCTGCCGGATCCTCTTCCTCATGAATGGTTTCCGAGAGCAGGGTGATCGCCTGTTCGATGAGATCGTGTTGTCCTTCCAGAAGGCTCGTGTTCAGTCTCCTGATGCGGGAATGGTGGAAGGATAGCAGACCAGCACGTCGGAGAATGATCCCAAGATGGGCGCTACTGAGCAAATGAGACTCTGCAAGCGGCTGGAGCGCACGCGCCACGCGCTCAACGTCATCCAGCGTTTTCTGCGTGAGCCGCTCCTGGCCTTCGTACTGCCAGCCAAACTGCATGGCGACGGCACGGGCACCACCCGCGTCCTGGATGGCATTGACGAGGTCGTAGCGCCCTGCCACCTGGAGATCATGTTGCCGGGGCATCAAGCCAGGCGTCCCGCGTTCGGCGTTGTAGGCCTCCAGGTCCAATTTGATCTGTTCCAGCGTCCAGAAGTGCGGCGGTCGTTTCCCAGAACCTGAGACACCCAGGTTCTCTGCCCAGTAGGGATAGCCCCCCAGCTTTGTCACCGCATTACTGAGGTCACTCCTACCAGCCTGCATCAAGGTGTCAGAAGTCGGCATCGCAGTAAGGTCATGGTCCCTCATGAACGCACGCAGTTCCGCAGCCAGGGTCACTTCAGTCCATTGACCCCTTTGACGCTGTGTTTCACACATGCTCAACCCAAAGCGCAACGCAACAGCGTGCGCACCCCCGTGTCTCCTAAATGCCTGGATGAGGCTGCTATACCCGTGCTCGCGAAGTTCTTTGCTTGTGGGCATCACCGCGCCCAGGTGATACTGCTCGTTGTGTTGGCGCAGTTCCTGCTCCAGGTGAGACAGGTCGTCGTAATACCCATTTGTCTTCTTTCCAGGTTGCCAGCTGAGCCCATGCCGCTCTGCGAAGCCTGCAAACCCGCCATGACGTCCAATCGCTGCACAGAGACTCGAATATCCCTGCTGCTGCAGCTCCGTGTAGGTCGGCATGACCCCTCTCGTGCCGTGTGCGTGTATATAGGCCTGCACCTCTCGCTCCACATTGGCCACATCGCTCCAGTAGGCATCTTCTTTTGAGGTGTCTTGAGAAAGGAGTCCGGCTTGCTGGGCAACTGCGACCAATCCACCATGCCTGCGACTCATCGCATCAAGAAGCGCACCCATACCCGCTTCGCGGAGCTGGGATGCCGTCGGCATGATACCCGGTGTTCCGTATTCGGTGACGAACTGCGAGAGCGCCTCCACGACCATTTCGAGGCTGTCCCAGTGTCCGCTGTCCTGCTTGTCATACGCAAGCGAGAGGCCATAGGCCTTCGCAAGCGTGCGATAGCCTCCGTGACTGTCAATTGCAGAGGCGAGATCTTCTTGTCCTGCCTCGAACAGGCGGCTTCGCGTGGGCATGATCCCTTCTGTCCCATGCTCACTATTAAAGGTGTGGATCTCCTCGCGGATGGACTGTTCGTTCCAGAAGCCACTTGGCCGAGCAATCGGTATCCTCTGCAGCGCGGCCTGCCGTGCCATCTCGTCAAAGTGCCCATGCTGGTGAATGGCGCGCACCAGGCTGCTCTTGCCAGCTTTGAGCAAGGCCGTTTCGCTTGGCATCACATCTGGCGCACCCAGCTCTCTCGCCGCTTCGCGCAATTCCTGCACAACGTGAGTGGGATCGCTCCAGTACCCCATTGGGCGATAGCGCTTCCCTGGGTAGATGAGAGCCAGGCGCTCGGCTACGACCTCGAATCCACCGTGCCGGTCGATGGCCGCGCATAGGTATGCCCGATTAGCAACCTTGAGGCGCTTGCGGGTGGGCATGACCCCTGGAGAGCCATTCGCGGCGACGAAGGCGAGCAGTTCCTCTGCTACCCGTTCAAATGCATTCCAGTACTTGGGTGGCCGCTTCTCGAGAGGTGTTTGCATAGACACATGTAACTCACAGTTTTCTACAGGCTGCTACGTCTCTCAATCGCGCCGTGCGCGAGTCTCTGTTCTTCCGTCATCGATCTTTACCTGGAGAGGCTTCAAAATCCTACAAAGCTCAATCAGGTTCGCCGCTGTGGTAGTATCCCATGACCACAGGTCGGACAACATTCCCCTGCTCGGCCGTCCGCTCCTTTTAAAAGCGGCCATAATCGTCAGCGCAGCTGTGCCAGGTACTCCAGCACGATGGCCGTCAGGTGGAGGCACATCGCCGCGTCAGCCTCAGTTAGGCGGGGGCCGCCGGGAACATGGTGGGCCTCATTCGTCGCGACGCGCAGCGTTTCCCAGGCGGCAGCGAGGATGGCGCGTTGTGGCGCATCTGTAGCCAGGCCCAGGCGCTCAACTGCGACGGCACTCACCGGGTGCGCCTGGGTCGCAGCCAGGTGCCGCTCCACGGCATTGCGAACGTCGCGGCAGCTCGCCATGGCTTCGCGGTAATTGCCGAGATCAAAGTGCCGGCGAGCGGAGTCATAGTAATCAAGGATCGCCGCTGGGAAGAGGCCGCTGGTCGGGAGCCTGATCTCGGCATAACGCACCTGGTCGTATCCCAGGCCGGGCAGGACCTGCTGAACCCACACAGACGCCGGGACCTGCACCGCCAGGTCGCCCACCTGCGGGTACCAGAAGTAGGCCAGGCATGAGAACGGCCCGAATTGCTGGTGCATGAACGGGTGCTCCCTATATTCATCGGGGGTGGTGTTCCCGGTCTGTTCCAACCAGGCCACGGTCGGCTGCAAGCGCAGGGACGCCGAAAAGGCATGCTCTGGTTCTTGCTGTCGCCGCCGCTCCAGTTGAGCAATCAGCGCCTGGCTGAGTGGGATCCGGGCCTGGATCTGGCCTTTGGAGGGTGCCCCTGGGACGGCCCTGCAGGTAAAGCCGTACATCAGCTTGACGGCCTGCGCGAGGCCAAGTTGATTCTGTTCGGACGCCGGGGTAGTGAGGTGAAGGGAACACGTCACTTCAGTCACGGCCAGCGATGCCCCGGCCGGCGAAGGATTCAAAGTGATCTGCAGGGGGAACACCAGGCGCGGGTCGGCCCACCCGCCCTCACCGGTGACCCTGGTGTCATCCAACGACACCTCGCCGATGATCCTGGTTCCCGTCAGGGAAATCGAAACAGGGTTGCTCACAGGGACAATCCTCTTTCCAGCACCATCCGAGACGAGACGACACACGACCAGACGATGCTCCGTGCTCTCCGCGGAGGCCTCCCGCCTCTGCTGTTGCCCGTCCCATTATGCTGCATCTCGGGTGCAGTGTCAACACACCGTGCCTCGTATTTTCATAGCCTCGGGCTATTAGGAAAGCCCATGCAGGAACGCGGCCGGTCCCCCTTACCTCTCGGGGGACGCAATGGTGGCCCGCCACTCGTAGAGATCTGCCCGCATGACAGCGGCGACCACCATCGGATCACCCTCTACGAGCCGGCGGGCTTCTTCGAGGTTCTGCGCCAGGAGCAGCGCCACGCTCCCGCTCGCGTCGGCAAGGGGGACGCCCCGAATGAGCTTGCCTTCACTGCGCAGCCCCTCCATATACGCGGCGTGGGGGCCGGCTTCGGGCTGTTCCTTGAACGGGTGTCCCTCGCGCCAGTTCGGTCCCCTGGCAAACAGCACGAGAAAGCGGTGCCGCCCCTGTTGGTTTGACCAAGGCATCGACATTTCTTGCTCCTTGTCTTTTCGCACCTCTGCCCTGGCGCTGTCATGCTGGAACTAGCGGACCGGTTCTCTGCCCCATGGGCACCCCCACGCCCGAGAGCCGCGGCGAGCATCAGTACTACACCAGTTCTCCATCCGCGTTGTAGGTGCCGACCACCTGGTAGATATTGGCCTCATGCGGGAACAGGCGGTCTATCTCTGCTATGTGCGCCCTGACCTCGCCGTTCTGCATCACCTGGCCGAACGCTTCCGCGCTGTCCCACTCTGCGTAATTGGCAACGTGTTTCCTGTTCAGCGAGACGTGGATCACTGCCTGCCGAAATCCCGGCTGGTGCCGCATGACCTGCTCCGTGATATCCCGCAGCGCAGCGACGATCTCCTCGGCCTCGTGCCCCTCTGGGACGCTGAATACGTTGATGACGATAGCGCCACGTTCTCTTCCGGTCTCTTGTGTGCCTGGCATACCACGCCTCCTTTTCTTTTCGAACACAACGGCCTGTCTCTGGGCGGAGTCCGGCAGCGCCAGGCCGTAATAAGAGCACCACCGGTCCTGAGCAGCACCTACTATCAACCACCCTCGTTGCCGCTTTTTTGCACGCCCTCGCCATCCTCTCCCTCCGCAAGGGCAAAGGCCGCGGCGTACCTCTCCGTATGAGTGAGCGAGAGGTGCCACCGTGCAATATAAAGGTGGCCAGCGCGTGCAGCCGCTGTTCCCCGAAGTACCGGGTAAGGAGCGCCAGACAGGGATTGCCGAATCTCGATGTCAGTGAGCGGGACCTCCACTGCGTCTTCGGCCTCCTGTATGCCCATCGCGCTCAAGATCGCCTTTTTCGCTGCGTAGCGAGCTGCCAGGCGATGCTTGGATAAGCGCTTTGTTTTGCAGAAATCCAGCTCGTCTGGCGTCCAGATCTGCCGGCGAACGTCTTCCTCGTCGAAGCCGCGCATGTCTTGCAGCGCGATGAATTCTATGCCGGTACCTCGAATCATCTTCGCCTCGCACGCTCTTTCTCTCCAACGAGAGCAAGCTCGTCGGACGCCTGGGAAGGCGCACTCAGAAACCGCAGAGAAACTGGTTGAGCGCGAGAGCGACCCGCTCCGGCTGCTCCACCTGGACGTAGTGCCCACCTCCGGGGACGACCAGCAGCGACGAGCCATCAATCTTCTGGTGGAGCCAGCGCGAATGGCGTGGGGAAATGATCACATCGTCATCTCCCGTCACGATCAGCGTTGGCACGGACAGCGACGACACCTCCTCGCGGAGATCGAGATCGTCCATAAAGCTGGTGGCCCCCTCCGGCAGGCGCGTCTTCGGCAGCTCGCCCAAAACGAGGTCCTGCACCTCGCGTGGCGTGCCCCTCCCGAAGCTGGCGCGCAGCGCCTCCAGGTCAAAGTCCCCGGTCACGGCCGCACGCACGAAGTCAGGGTGCGGACGCACTCGCGGAGCGGTCGCGATCAGCACCAACCCGGCCACCCACGCAGGTTCGCCCAGAGCAAACCGCTGGGCTACCAGTCCGCCCAGGGAATGACCGACGCAGACGATCGGAGGGGTGACGCGGAGCTGTGAAAGGAGTCGCTCGATAAAGCCGGCTGCGGCGGCCACCGTGTCCGGCACTCTCCCACCGGAACGACCAAGGCTGGGGAGATCGACGAGCAGAGCGCACACGCAATCGGCAAGGTGAGCCACGAGCGGCGCCCAGTGCTGGCTACTCCCTCCGGCCCCGTGAAGAAAGAGGGTAAGGATCTGGCCAGGCGCAGGCGCGCGTCCGCGGTGAAATTCGTAGTACACGCTGATGTCATCGACGAGGGCGTATGTCATGCTACACCCGCCCTTCCGTTTGCACCACGAGGGAGTGAAGCATCGCATTCATTTTGCTTTGCGACTCCCCATATTCCAGGTCGGGGTCGGATTCAGCGACGATACCGGCACCTGCGCTCAAGTGAATGGCACCGGCGTACTGGAAGGCGGAGCGCAGAGCGATAGCAAGGTCAGCGGCCCCGTGGGCATCGATCCATCCCACGGCCCCGGCGTATGGCCCACGCGCCTCCTCCTCCAGCCGGTCGATCCAGATCAGCGTCGACGATTTCTCGATCCCCGAGACGGTAATGCCCGGGAAGAGCGCCCCCAGCGCGTCCCAGGTGGTTCGACCTGCCAGGAGCTGCCCGCGCACGCGTGACGAGAGGTGTTGGACGAAGCGAAAGCGCTTAGTACTACAGTGCCACTTACTCGAGAGCAGTCATTATGAGACGGCTTCGCAGGCTCAATCTTCGACAAAACCTGGACAGCAGGGATTGGCTTCTGGAGCCCTCCCATCTTGTAAGTGGCACTGTAGTATTAGAGGCTGTACGAAAAGTCAGGCCGCATGGGTCTGCTTGTATTTCACGAATTGTGGCTCGTTTTGTTTGGCCAGACGAGTCAGCAGGAGTCGGAGCATGCTGAGATAGACCATGGCCTCACTGCTGCTGGTCAGGTATTCATAATCCTTGCTCAAGCGGCGCGAACGGCCAATCCAGGCGATTGTTCGCTCCACCACCCAGCGTCTCGGTAGGTGTTCAAAGGTCTTAGGCAAGCTCACCTTCACCAGTCCCTGATCCTGGGTCATGATCCAGCCACGACGCGGGGAACGCTCCACGACTTCGACCGTCCAGCCCATTTCGGTCTCAATCCACGTTTTGCCCTTTCCTGTATAGCCCTGATCGACCCAGACTTTCTCCATGCGCGGGAACTGGTCTTTGACCGGCTCCAGCAGGAGGTTGACACTTTCACGATCTTGCAGATTGGCGGCATGCACGACCACCTTGAGCAGTAAGCCCAGCGTATCAACGAGCAGGTGACGTTTGCGTCCGTTCACTTTCTTGCCTCCATCGTAGCCATGCAGACCTCCCCGCTCGGTCGTTTTGACGGACTGACTATCAATGATGCCTGCACTGGGCGTTGCCTGCCGTCCTGCTTGCACACGCAAACGCTCTCTTAGCGTCTTCACCAGCTGTTCCCACACCCCGGCGTTGCGCCACTTACGAAAGTAATCATAGACGGTTGACCAGGCTGGGTACTCATGTGGCAGCAAACGCCAGGCTCCACCACTGCGCAACACATAAAAGATGCCATTGAGAATCTGGCGCATCTTCACACTTCTGGGACGACCGCCAGGCTTGGCTGGGGGAATCAAGGGTTCAAGAATGGCCCATTGGGCATCAGAGAGATCACTGGCATACGGTTTCATAGAGCAAGCTCCTCCTCACTTTCCACTTCTTTTTCTTTATCTACCTCTATTACTCAACACTTTCTCTGCCTGCTGTATTCCCTCCAATTGGCTCCTCAGGCCTTTTCGTACAGCCTCTACTGATAGCGGCAGAAGAAAGTAAAGTGTGATACCAATCGAAGAAAGCTTTCTCGACGAAAAATCTGGCGGATAGCAGATTCAAAGCAGTGAACTGGCGACCCCCGAAGCACTCGAGCACCTGCTCCTGGCCATTACTGCCCTGCACCTGACAAGTATTGGAGTGGGGGTCGTGCATGCAGGGCAACGGAGCTTCGTGGATCCCCATTGGGATCGCCGTCTGAGCTATTTGAGCATTGGCTGGCGGTAGCGCAGGCCTCAGGATCAGCGTGGATGGCAAGACGCAGGCCCCTTTGTGGCTTGATCCTGCACCGGACCCACTCCCAGTTCTCGTCTCACGCTGAGCCGTCGAAGGACGAGAAGAACGGCGTTGACCTTCCAACTGCTGTGTAAGCTCAGGATTTTTTAAAGGTTCATGAAACTTGTCAGTCCACCAGCACGTGCGCACCGAGCAGCGTGGGTTATCCACCCACTGCCATCACGCGTGTTGGGGTGCGGCCTCAGCACGGGGTGACAGCAGGGACACCAGCGCCTCAACCACCCGTGGATCGAACTGCGCGCCTGCACAGCGCTGCAGTTCTGTCAAGGCGACCGCTGGCGCATACGCTTTGCGATAGGGTCGATCGATAATCATGGCGAGATACGCATCGACGACCATCAGGATGCGTGCCCCTAAAGGAATCGCCTCTCCCGCCAACCGGTCAGGGTAGCCCTGGCCGTCCCACCGTTCGTGGTGCGCACGAATCACCGGAGCCAGCGGACGCAACGCCGGGATATGGCTAACGACGTCTGCTCCGACCACCGGATGGATCCGGATCAAGGCCCACTCCTCCTCCGTCAGCGCACCAGGTTTCTGGAGAACCGCATCGGGGATCGCGATCTTGCCGACATCATGCAGCTTGCCTGTCAGCGCGAGCATCTGCGCTTCCGCGGCAGGCCAGCCCAGGGCGAGGGCCAGTTGGACCACCAGGTCGGCGACCTGCTGGGAATGGCGCCCCGTCACGTGATCGCGTGCCTCCACCAGGGTCACCAGCGCTTCCGCCATGCCCAGCAGCATGGCTTCTTCCCGCCCACCCTCTGCAGGGCTCGCACTGAAGAGCGCGAGCACCGCGGGATCGTTGGCCACACGCACCTGGTTGCGGCCAAAGCGTTTGGCCCCGTACATGGCCTGATCAGCTGCGCTGAGCCATCCTTCGCGCTCTTGGGCATGCAGGGGATAGCTCGCCAGGCCAATGGAACACGTCAGATGCAGACCGCCGCCGACACGGAAGAGATGGGCGGCCACGATAGCCCGCACCGCCTCCGCTACGTGCAGGGCCTCCTCTGCCTGCAGCTCCGGCAGGATCACCACGAATTCCTCGCCGCCCCAGCGTCCCAGCGTATCGATCCTGCGCAGCTGGGTGCGCACCAGGTCGGCAAACTCAGCGAGCAGCGCATCGCCGACCGCATGCCCGTAGCCATCATTGAGCGCTTTGAAATGATCCAGATCCAGGAAGAGCAGGGAGCAGGACCGCTCGTAGCGGTGTGCCCGTTCCAGTTCCTGATCGAGCCGATCCATCAGGGCGCGATGATTGAGCAAGCCGGTGACCGGATCAGTCGTCGCCAGGGCCAAGATGCGCTCCTGGAGCACGCGCTGGCGTTCCTCAGCCTGTTTGCGCTCGGTGATATCCCGATAATTGCCCACCATGGCGCCGACACTGGGGTCAGCCAGCAAGTTCGTCGCGGTGCCTTCCATCCAGCGCAAGGTGCCATCCTGACAGCAGGCGCGGAATTCAGCCCGCTGGCTCTTGCCAGCTTCCTGCACGATGGCCGCCAACACAGCGAGGACGGTCTCCCAGTCATCGGGATGGATCAGTTCCAGGGCACGGCGCCCCACGAGTGCTTCTGGCGTATAGCCCAACAGGCGGGTGGTGGACGGACTGGCATAGAACACCCGCCCCTGCCGATCAACGAGGACAATGCCATCAGCACTCTGCTCGATCAGCGCACGAAACCGCTGTTCACTCCTGCGCAGGTGGGCCTCCATCTGTTTGCGTGCCGTGATCTCACGTGCAATCGTCGAGGCCCCCACAATCGTGCCGCTGGCATCCTTCACAGGAGAGATCGTGATCGAGACATCAATGAGCTGGCCATCTTTTCTTCTGCGCACCGTCTCAAAATGCTCTAGCCGCTGTTGTTCCGTCAGCCGTTTCATAATCGAGGCTAATTCCGATCTGCGCTCAGGTGGCACAAGCATCTGGACCGGTTGGCCGATCATTTCGTGCGCACTGTAGCCATAGAGACGCTCGGCTCCCTTATTCCAGCTCAGCACAAGCTCATCGGGCGTCTTGCTGTAAATGGCGTCCTCAGACGATTCGACAATCGCCGCCAGGGTGAACAGCTCGGCTTCGACCCGTTTGTACGGGGTAATATCGCGGAAAGACACGGCCATGCCATGCTTTGCGGGGGAGGTGTGGACCTCCAACCACTTGTGCAACGCAGGAGAAAACGCCTCAAAATGGCAAGCAGTGGGTGGTGCTCCGGCGGCGGGAGACCGCCGGTCAAAGCTTGAACCGACAGCTGCTGGGAACGCTTCCCAGAGCGTCTGGCCGAGCAGTGCTTCTCGTGGGCGCTGCAACAAGCATGCGGCCTGCTGGTTCAGGTACGTCACATGCCCCTGCCGATCAAGCCAGACGAAGGCCTCGGGGAGACTTTCCAGGAGACCTGCGAGGTGCTGATCCACGTCTGGCCCCACGTTTTCCACCACAGAGGTCGTGTGGGGAGATGGGTGTTGAAAGGCGTGTCGGGTGCTTGGCAGTCGGTAAGTCATGCTGACGTTTTCCTCCTTTCCCTTAGCAAGACGTACAAGACGCGTAGCTAGTATGGGTTTGCGTCGAGCAGGAAGTCGGAAGAGGAACGTCGCCCAAAGGGCGAGCAGAACGGGTACAAGGCGTGCTCACCCCAAGCACCCGCAGCAGCAACGGAACAAGCAGCGAGGCCACTGTGCGGATCTTGGTTGCGCAGACAGTAGCAGCAGAAGAGCCAGCACAAACGGGAGCGCTGAGGTCTGCTCACCCTCCAAGAAACGCTGAACAGTGATGTCTCCTCGGCTTTTTGGCGTCGCTGCTGACCTGTTGCTCCTCCTCGGTCTTCCAACTTCCTGTTCCTCCCATCCGTCAACCCCACGGTACGGCGCCGCTCAGATCGTTGCCTCTGCGGACGAGAAGAGCGGAGAGGTTGGCTGAAAGGTCAACCCTCTAGAGGGAGAGTTGCATGTGGCGAGCGATCGGTTACGGGTCTGGGTGTTTTTTGATGACACATTTAATGTGGCTTAAAAACCGCTGAGTGTACACAGCCATTGGAAGGTCGACATCGTGGCTCTCGCCGAGAGCGTCTCGACGTGAGGCGAGAGCAGGAAGGGGGTCTGGGGCAGGAGCAAGCCAAAAAGGGGGAAACATCGGCTATCAGGGAAGAGGAAGAAGGCGAGGACGAGGATCGTCAGGTTGATTCGATCGAGGGAGGAAGAGACATGCCCTGCCCATGCTGGCCCGAACCACTGACTGAAGCGGAGCCTATTGGAAAGCATTCCTGCTGAAATAGTGACGAGAACCGTTACGAACTGCAAGGGGCTCGGTTCCAGTTCCCTCCTACCTTATCACACTTTACTTCCTTTTGCCGAGATCAGTAATCTGGTTCGAATGGGAGCCTGGCTCATGGAGAAGCCTCGTGCCCATACTCGTGTCTCTCGTTTCGGACGATTAGAAGCTTTTGAGCAGCCAGCGGCTTGACATCATTGAGAGGACTGAGGAGGATTCGCCAGCAGTAATTCATGCCCTGCCCGTGCACCAGAGCCCATGAAAATGACTTGCCCCACCCCTATTTTCATAGGAGCATCAAAAATATGGTGACCCCTTACAGGTCTACAGGCTGCTCCATTTGCTTAACGTACATTTTTCAGGATTCGATATCATCACCCCTGGTGTATCGGCTCGATCCTCGTAACGATTCACCAGGGGATCGGCTTGTGGTCGTGGAAAAAGCCGCCGGTCGGTCCTC
>Ga0070697_100003340_pt1 | contig 12323 bp, 10 predicted proteins | sample KBSK1501metaG_FD_65475 | JGI IMG/M metagenome (GOLD analysis project Ga0070697, IMG submission 65475) | Corn, switchgrass and miscanthus rhizosphere microbial communities from Kellogg Biological Station, Michigan, USA - KBS K1-50-1 metaG | ecosystem: Host-associated > Plants > Roots >... | reverse complement strand
GACCGTCATGACGAATGTAGCGCTAACGAAGGGGCGCTTCTGTTTCATTGAACCGTTACAGTGTTGAATCGTTAAATCGTGAATCGTTAAATCGTTGAATCATCAAACCAAATCACGAATTACGATTCACGGATTACACTCCAGCCTCGAGAATGATCATTCCGTCTCGCTGATTTCGTGTTCCAAAGCGGCGACCTCGCGTTCCATTTCGCGCAGAGGAATGTGCCGCGCGACACCGCTTGGTTTATAAAAGAAGTAAACGATCCCGCCAGGAGCGCAGCAGATGACAATGACGAGGAATCCAAGTGATCCGATGAGCTTGGCTTTTTCCACCGTGACACCGCAGAGGTTGTTGAGCATGACTTGAAGAAGTTTTTCGCGCAGGCCAATTCCAGCAAGGCTTATCGGAACCGCTGTGAGTGTGCGCTCGATCGGCATGACGGCGAAAAAATCGACAGCAGGCACCGGCACAGGCGGTCTTTTTCGCACATCTTCCGCGTGAAGGGCATAAGCGACAAAGAGAAAGGTTGTGAATGTCGCCAAATGGGCGACAAGCGAGGCGCTGAATGCAAGCAATGTTGCTAACCAATGTCGCGCGTAAAGATGATACGCGGCTGCGATCTCAATCAATTTATCGCGGCCCGGGAATTTGTGCGGCAAAAGATGAAAAAGATTAAAACCGCTAATGATAAAGCTGATGAGCAGGCCCGCTATAGAAACGCCAAGAAGCATGCCCAGCACGAGTAGGAGTTGGTGCGGGGTAAAACCGGATTCAATGGTGACGGGAGTTCGCCATAGCAAATCGAATCTGAGAGTAACCAGCGTGACGGTAATCGTGACAAGCGCGACCAGCCCGATTAATCGATCGAACACGACCGCGAGCAACGCGCCCGCTTTGTGATGGGCCGTCTCTTTCAGCAGCAGGTAGCTCTTAATAATATCGCCGCCGGTGCCGCCAGGCAGGAACTGGTTGTAAAACATGCCGATTAAGAAAAGACCGGCCAGACGGAAAAAATTGAGTCGAATGCCCTGGACGCGGAGCAAAATCTGCCAACGCAGCGCAGCTGAAATTTCGACAAGAATGTAAGCAAGAATGGCGGCGCCGACCCATCGGTAATCCGCGGCGTGCAGCGCCTTAATCATCTTGTCACGCTGCTCGTGATCGTGAAAGACCCACCAGAGCAGAGCGACCGTGACGGCGAGCTGAATTACCGTCATCACAGTTTTCTTCATTGGTTATTGAAGCGCTGTTTCCAGGCGTCCACTGATCGCTGAATTTCCTCCGCCGTTTTGCGCGGGCTCATTTCCCAAACAAATACGCAATCGCGCGGCAGAAGGGGAACTAGTTTCGTAAGATCGATTTCTCCGGCAAAGGGCGGTTGATGGTCTTGCGCGGGCCAGATGCAATCTTGGACGTGGCAACCGAAAGTGCGCGGACCAATTTGGCGAAGCCACTCCGCGTGGTCGAGAAATTCGAGGTTCTCTTTGATTTGGATGTGGCCGAAGTCGTGCCAGTAACCGAGTTGAACCGAGTTCATTTCGTCAAGCAACGCCGGCAACTCGCGCTCGCTGGGAATTTCTTCGTAGCCGCGGCGCCCTTCCACGCCCAGTTTAACGTTTTTTGATGTGGCGTAATCAACCACGCGGCGCAAACAATCCTTGGCGCGTTTGAGGTAGGGCGGGGCGGCAGCTTCGCGTTTCTTGACCGCCCGGATTTTTTCACGCACATACATGCGCGAGAGTAATTTTCCCTTCTTAGCAAGTTCGATAAGCGAATCGGTTGTCGATCTCATGTGCACTTCGCCCAAGTGCAAGACGACGAAAGGCGCGGCGAAGCGCTCCGCGAAGTCGATCGTCTGGAATGTTTGTTTGACGGCGCGTTCGCGTTCGTTGGAATTCGCGGAAGAGAATTGGTAACAGTCGGGTGACGCGCCCAGCACTTCCACCGGCAGCGGGCAAAAGTTGTGCAGGCTGCTAAACTTGATCTTGCCCGCCTCAAACATTTTCTGGATCCCCGGCATGAGCGAAATGCGGATGCCGTGGCCGAGCTCGGCGCAATCAAAGCCCAGATCGAGAATCTCTTGCAGCATTTCGTCGCCGGTGGTGTGGCGGTGTGAGTTCCAACAGGTGGAGAAGGAGATCATGGCCACACCTAACGAATCGCTCACGCGACTGGCGCCATCTCCGATTCGCGCACCGGCGCGATCGGTCGATCGCAGACGTGACGCCCGGCCAAACTTAGAACCGTAACGGCGAGCGCAGCATAAAACACCGCCGCGACTGCCAGCGCCGTCCGCATTCCAATCAAATCGGAAATCCCAGGAACAACCAGCCCGCCGATTGGCATCAGCCCAAAGAAGCTCATTCCGAAAACGGCCGAGACGCGGCCACGCAACTCCGCCGGCGCATGTTCCTGGACGATCGTATTGGCCAGACCGAAATTCATGGAAAGGGAAATGGCGATGAGTCCCATGGCTCCCGCTGTGACCCAAAAATTGTGGGACCACGACATGCAGAAAACGCCAAAGGCAATGGCAATTACGTTGCCAGTCATGAATCGCAGACGAAGCGCCCGGGCGACGCTGAGCAGGCCAACGGCACCTAAGACAGCGCCGGTCCCGCTGATCGCCATTAGCGATCCCAGACTCTGTGGTCCGAGTTGGAGAATATTGCGCACATACAGTGGCAGCATCGCAGCCGAAATCGCGGGAAAAACAAAAATCGTGTTGCAGGCGATAAGCATGATCATCGAAATAATGATTCGATTGGATCGGACGTAACGGATTCCTTCCACAAAACCGCTACGTCGTTGCTCTTCTTCTTCGGCTGTTCCCAGCTGCCGTTTGGGAAGCGATACGAGTGCAAGGATGAGGGCTACGAAGGAGAGGGCATTACTAAAAAAAGCTGAAGCTGCTCCCCACCAGGCAACGAAATATCCGGCAATCGAAGGGCCAACCAGACGTGATCCATGGAAAATGGCGCGGTCCAACGCAATCGCGGGTGCAATTTCATCACGCCTGACCAACTCCGGAACGAGCGCTGAAATCGCGGGCATTTCAAATGCGATCGTGACGCCGAGTAAGGCGGAGAAAAAGATAATGTGCGAAATCTGGATCCGATTCGTCATCACGAGCCAACCCAAGGCGATGGCGAAAATGATTTGCGCAATTTGCGTCGCGATGAGGATTTTCCGTTTGTCCAGACGATCAGCTGCTGAACCGCCGATTGGCGTGAAAATTATTGTCGGCAAACCGGCCGCAAAACTAACCAATCCAAGCAGAATCGCCTTGTTTGTCAGCGTGCTCATAACGTAGCCCTGGGCCATCATCTGCATCCATGTACCTGTGTCGGAAATCGCACTGCCGATGATGTAACGGCGAAATGGCCCGTTCCGCAGCAGCGCCAGCGCTTTGCGTCCAATCCATGTTTCTTCCGCGATCATCGCCAAGACTCATACGCGGAGAGAACCCCGGCTGCAATTGTTGTAGAGCGTTTGTGTCAAACGCCTGCGACTTTCTGGGGAGTGCACGCGCCCTCGCGTGCTGGTCGCGGCGCCCCGCCGCGACCTCTTTGGTATGATTATCGCGAGAACCGAGAGTGTTCTGCGAAAGCTCGCGATGGCGAGGGCGCCGTCGCCAGTTTGCCACCGGACGAGTCCGTCCGATTGGCCGACTCGCGGGGCGTGGGCGCTCCCAAAACTTATCCTGAGGCGGTCTGATCTCTGACCACTGACGCCGGCAAAAAACCGCTGCCAGTTAAGTTCTTGACAGGATATGACTGGTCATATTAACTAGTCAATATGGAAATTACCGCTTCTGACTTTAAGGCAAAGTGCCTTCGCCTGATGAGCGAGATCGGGAAGAAGCACGAATCAATCGTCATCACCAAGCACGGCCAGCCTGTCGCGCAACTCGTGCCGCCTCCTTCGCTGGCGAAGAAGCCGTGGCTCGCGCTCAAAGGAGCGGCCAAAATCAAGGGCAACATTGCGCGTCCGACCGTATCGAACAAAACGATCGAGAAGTGGCTCAAGCGCGAGGCACGACGTTTGTATGGCGCCTCTAATTGATACCCATGTCTGGATCTGGTGGCTAACGCGGCTGCCTCGTCTCGGTCCCAAAATTATCTCGACGCTCGATGATGCCGCCGAGCGCCCGCTTCTCAGCGTGGCTAGTCTTTGGGAACTGTCGATTTTGGTAGAATCTGGCGCAGTCGAACTCAGGCCCAGTCCGTCCGACTGGCTGGAGAAAGCGATTCATCCAGAGACGGTGCGCTTGGCTCAAATCACCCGCGCCGTGGCAGAAGAGCTTTTCAGGTTTCCCAAAAAATTTCCACGTGATCCCGCCGATCGCATCATCGTTGCTACCGCCCGGGCCTTGGATGTTCCACTGCTGACCTACGATCGGGGAATCAAAAATTCCGGGTTGGTAAAGCTTTGGAATCCACGCTGAAAGGCAAAAAAAAGCAGTTCCCACGGTCGAGAAATCTGAATCGAACTGTTGGTGCAGCGCCGGTGTGTCCGTCCTGCGCGCCCAAGGGCAAATTACAAAAAGTCGAATAATCATAAAAAAGCTCGACATCTTGTAGGGTTTCGACCTATACCAGAACTCGGTTACGTCATTCGACATTCCGACGCATCTTCGGCTGGGCTGAAAAAGCCCGTGGGGCTGGACTTACGCTGAGACGCCGCTTAACGCGATCTCCAGATCTAACTGGAGCCCCGAGTCAGCCGAAGTGAGGCCGCTTCTTGGAAGAAGTCTCGCCGAGGATAGTTCCCGGTTCCGCGCGGAACTGGATTGCAGTTAGACAATCCAACCTCAACAAAAAATGAATACAAAAAATATGACAACTCTACCCTTAAGAAAATCAAGCCGCCGGTCGCCTTTGCGGCTCGGTTTCTTTCTCATCCCACTAGTGCTCGGCTGCTTTGCGCTTTCGCCGGCGGCGCGAGCGGTTCTCCCACCGCCGGATGGAGGCTATGCCAACCAAAACACGGCCGAGGGAACTGATGCGCTCTTCAGCCTCACAACCGGCAGCAATAACACGGCGATTGGAAATCAAGCGCTCCACGACAACACAGGGGGCGTCCAGAATACGGCCACCGGTTCGCTTACGCTCCAGTTAAACACGACCGGCTTCAACAACACGGCCAGTGGTTATGCTGCGCTCGAATTAAACACGACCGGCGTCAACAACACGGCCAACGGTGTTGCTGCGCTCCAAGTAAACACCACCGGCAGAAACAACACGGCCAACGGTATCAATGCGCTCTCCAGCAACACCACCGGCGCCAGCAACACGGCCATTGGTCGCGATGCGCTCGCTAGCACAACCGGCAGCGCCAACATCGGTGTCGGCGCTAGCGCTGGCATCACCCTCACTACAGGCGATAACAATATCGATATCGGCAACGTCGGTGTTGCTGCCGAGGCGAATACCATCCGCATGGGCACGCAAGGAACCCAGACCAGAGCCTTTATCGCTGGCATTATAGGGAAAACTGTTCCGATGGGTACGCCAATTTTCATAAATGCCAACGGCCAGCTCGGCACGACTCCCTCCTCGGCCCGTTTCAAACAAAACATCAAACCCATGGACAAGGCCAGCGAAGCGATCCTCGCGCTCAAACCGGTCACCTTCCATTATAAGAAAGAGCTCGACCCCGAGGGCATCCCCCAATTCGGCTTGGTGGCCGAGCAAGTGGAAAAGGTAAATTCCGATCTGGTCGATCGCGATGCCGAGGGCAAAGTCTATAGCGTGCGCTACGAGGCGGTGAACGCGATGTTGTTGAACGAGTTCCTCAAACAGCACCGACAAGTGCAGCAACAACAGAAGCAAATTGAAAAGCTCACTGCCCAATTGAAAGAGCAGGCCGCGCAAATCCGAAAGGTCAACGATAAGGTGGAAATGAGCAGAACAGCGCCGCGAGTGGTCGAGAACAATCAGTAAAGCTGTAGCAGGTGTAGGGGCGCTCGCCGCGGCGAGCGCAATTGCGGCTGGGGACTCCGAAAGTATTCGCGAGCAGGCAGCCGCATCTACACCATTACAATTAGCCGTCACGCTTCACTGCGTGGCGGCTCTTTTGTTTGCTCCATTTTTCTTTCCCGCTCATCGCCGAGGCTCGTAAGCGGAGACTAACGCGCCTGCAATTAACTAACGGGGGATCTCGCGGTTCCGGGTAGCGCACGCGTCTCGCGTGTCCGCCAATCGAACGGACTCGTCCCGTGGCGAGCTGGCGATTGCGTCGGCCGATCGCGAACTTTTGCACCCTCGCACTCGAAATATCCGCGCTCTTCTTGGTCTCGAAAAAGAATGTTTCGGCGAGACGCCGAAACCATCACGCGGGACGCGTGCGCTACCCAACAGCCGATTGCTGATGCTGGCGCGTTCACTATGTTGAAGGATGCGCATCGACCGATTCACGCAAAAGATGCAGGAAGCGCTGCAAGCAGCGCAAGATCTCGCTTCCCAACTCAATCATCAGGAAATCAGCAATGAACATTTCCTTTCCGCACTTCTTAATCAAAGCGACGGGGTAACTCAGCCGTTGCTGGAGAAAATTGGTGTCTCGACTGACCAGCTAAGGCAACGGCTTGCTGCTGAAATGGAGAGACGCCCAAAAGTTCACGGCGCTGCGGTCGACCTTCGCCTGTCGAATGAACTCCGCAGTACACTCGACAGCTCGGAGAAGGAGATGTCGAAGCTAAAAGACGAATATACCAGCGCAGAGCACTATCTCCTCGCGCTGACTGGCGCGAATGTTCCGGCGGCAAGGTTACTGAAAGATCTCGGCGTTACCCGCGACAAATTGATGCAAGCCTTGCAGCAAGTGCGCGGCTCTCAGCGCGTGACTGACCAAAATCCCGAAGGAAAATTTCAGGCGCTGGAAAAATATGGGCGCGATCTGACCGAACTTGCGCGGCGCGGAAAGATCGATCCGGTCATCGGACGCGACAACGAGATTCGACGCGTCATGCAGGTGCTTTCGCGGCGGACAAAAAATAATCCGGTGCTCATCGGGGATCCCGGTGTCGGCAAGACCGCGATTGTGGAAGGGCTGGCGCGACGAATCATCAGCGGGGATGTGCCCGATTCGTTAAAACAGAAACGAGTCATCGCAGTCGACATTGGGGCGATGGTCGCGGGCGCAAAATTTCGTGGCGAGTTTGAAGATCGCCTCAAGGCATTTCTAAAGGAGATAACCGATTCGCAGGGCCAGATCATTTTGTTCATCGACGAGCTGCACACGATTGTCGGGGCTGGGGCGGCGGAGGGCTCGGTCGATGCGTCGAACATGCTTAAGCCGATGTTGGCCCGCGGCGAATTACGCACGATCGGCGCAACAACCATCGATGAGTATCGCAAATACATCGAGAAGGACGCCGCGCTGGAGCGGCGGTTTCAACCAGTTTTAGTTGAGGAGCCGAGCGTCGAAGACACCATTGCGATTTTGCGCGGATTGAAAGAACGCTACGAAGTGCATCATGGCGTGCGCATCACGGATGGCGCACTCGTTGCCGCGGCGGTGCTCTCGCACCGTTATATCAGCGATCGGTTTCTGCCGGATAAAGCGATTGATCTTGTCGATGAAGCGGCAAGCCGTTTGAAGATCGAACTGGATTCGATGCCGACTGAGATCGACGTCATCGAGCGCGAGATCATGCAGTATGAGATGGAGCGACAGGCGCTCAAAAAGGAAAAAGACCCAGCGAGCAAGGAGCGATTGAAGAAGCTGGAGGAGGAATTGGCGGCGCTGAAAGAAAAATCTTCCGCCCTGAAAGCCGAATGGCAAAAAGAAAAAGCTCTGCTCGATGAGCAGCGGAAATGGAAAGAGGAACTCGATCAATTGCGCACTGAGCTGGAACGCGCCCAACGGCGTGGTGAGCTGACAAGGGCAAGCGAAATTCAATACGGTCGCATTCCGGAACTGGAGAAGAAGTTGGCAGTCGCGACCGCGAAGGCGAAAGATCGAAAGTCAACATTGTTGCGCGAGGAAGTGACCGAGGAAGATATTGCCGAAGTTGTTTCTAGTTGGACGCACATTCCGGTCTCGCGATTGCAGGAAGGCGAGCGCGAAAAACTTGTCAAACTCGAAGAGCACTTGCACCAACGGGTGGTTGATCAAGAAGCTGCGATCAAGGCCGTCTCAAACGCGGTGCGTCGCGCCCGGGCCGGTCTCCAAGACCCGAATCGGCCGCTCGGCTCGTTTATTTTTCTCGGACCGACTGGTGTCGGTAAAACCGAACTGTCACGCGCGCTGGCGGAATTTTTGTTCGACGACGAGAACGCCATGATCCGGATCGACATGAGCGAGTACATGGAAAAACACACTGTCGCGCGCTTGATCGGCGCGCCGCCGGGTTACGTTGGTTACGAGGAAGGTGGGCAGCTTTCGGAAGCGGTTAGGCGAAAACCGTACTCGGTCGTTCTATTTGACGAAATCGAAAAAGCGCACCAGGACGTGTTCAACGTGCTGCTCCAAGTGCTCGATGATGGCCGCATCACGGATGGGCAGGGGAGGACGGTCGATTTCAAAAACACGGTCATTATCATGACGTCGAACATCGGTTCGCAATTCATCACCGAGGAAGAGTCGCGCGAAGCCCGCTCGCGTCTTGTGATGGATGCGTTGCGGGCGCATTTCCGGCCAGAATTTCTCAATCGCGTCGATGAGATTATTATTTTCGATCGGCTTAGCGAGGATGATCTTAAAAAGATCGTCGAAATTCAGCTCCGCCGATTGTCGAAGCGACTCGAGCAGCAAAAAATCACGCTTGATCTCTCCGATTCAGCCAAACAACTGCTGGCGCGCGAGGGTTACGATCCGGTTTATGGCGCCCGCCCGCTTCGGCGCACGATCCAAAAGGAGATTCTCGATCCACTCAGTATCGACATCCTCCAAGGCAAGGTCCGTGAAGGCCAAACCGTCCACGTCGATGCCAAAAACGGCGCGCTCGCCTTCAACACGCGCAGCAACTAAATTCCCACGGTGTCGCCGTCTGACAGAGACGGCCTGCAACTTATCGTACTGCGCCTCGAGATCTCCGACCTCGATGTTAAAGTCAGGCGGGCTAAAGCCGCCTTTGTTTGCCAACGCGCTCGGAGACCGCGTTCGACCTGATCAACTCGTCACAACTCGCCTAAACGCGCTTAGGAAAGATTCCATCTCGGATTTTTTGCCAATAGTGAGACGCATGTGGTTTGGCATGGCGGGAAATAAGCGGCCGACTTCAACGTCGCGCTTCTTCAAAGCCTCAATCAGCGGCACGACCGGGCGTTTGCAATCGAACATGATGAAGTTCGCCTGCGATGGAATTTGTTTGTAGCCCATCTTATCGAGCGCCGACGTGACGAACGTCTTCGCGTCACTGTTCAAACGGCGGCCGTTCACGACTTGGGCCGCATCATCCAAACTGGCACTGGCCGCAACCAGAGCCATCATGTTGACGCTGTCCCACATTTGGAATGGATGCATTCGCTCAATCGTTTCCTTTTGTGCGACGCAATAGCCGCAGCGCAAGCCAGCCATGCCGTAAACCTTCGAGAACGTGCGCGCGACAATCAGGTTTGGATGATCCTTGACCAGCGGGATCATGCTTTCGTAATCGGGGCTGTCAGCGTAATGGAAATACGCTTCGTCCACGAGAATCATTGTTTCCTTCGGCGTTTTCGCGATGAATTCGCGCAGGTCGTTCTTGGGTGTGATGCTCGCGGTCGGGTTATTCGGGTTGCAGACGTAAATCAAACCTTTCTGTGCAGCGGCACCCATTTTCTCCAGGTCGTGACTGTAACTTGGAGTGAGAGGAACTTTGACGACATCAGCGCCATTGGCCTTCGCGTACTCGAGAATCGCCTCGAATGTCGGATCCGCGGCGATAAGTTTGCCTAGCGTTGGTCCGGTGAATGCCTCGGCGCTTAACTTCAAAATTTCACTCGAACCATCACCAAGGACGATCTGGTCGCGATTGACGCCATTAATCCTAGCCAATTTGGCGATCAGCACTTCGTTTTGCAGATCGGGATAACGGCAGCACTGGTCGAACGCCCCCTGCATCGCCTGATGCGCCTTTTGAGACGGCCCGTACGGGTTTTCGTTTGCGCTCAAACGAACAATCCCGGTTGCAGATGGGAAGCCTGGCGATTCTTCAGCAAAGGAAAATGCCGGCCTAACAACGGCTGCTGCAGCGCCTACCCCTATCAACTGAGCAAATCTGCGTCGCGAAATAGAGATCGTGTTCATTGGACTTTAAAACCTCCTGCCAGGGAATTCTTAGATCGATCGCTTCCCAAATGCGAGACTGAATTAGTTGGAGTTTGTCGCGGGCTGGCAATGAACGGTTAGATTCTGCCGTGATCTTTGGGTTGCTGAAAGAACGACATCGAAATCGGCTTCGGTCTCGGCCGTTTCCGAAAGACTGGCGGGAGATAATTAGGCGCGACGTCGCGTTTTTTGTCCGGCTTTCGGCTCCTGATCAGTCCGAACTTCTCGGTCATATCCAGGTGTTTCTGGTCGAAAAGCGTTTCGAAGGTTGTGGCGGGCTGGAAATCACTGACGAGATTCGCGTGACGATTTCAGCGCAGGCTTGCCTTCTCCTGTTGCATCGCAAGACCGATTACTTCCCGCGCCTGCTCACAATTCTCGTTTACCCTTCGACATACATGGTGGAAGAGCATCGGCATGTGGAAGGTCCCGTTTGGGAAGAGGGAAGAATGCCTCGCCTGGGCGAAACCGGCCGTCAACTGGGAGCCTTGGTGCTCGCTTGGGAGACCGTGAAGTCCGGCGCGGCTGATCCGTCAGATGGCAAAAATCTTGTTCTGCACGAGTTTGCCCACCAACTCGACTTTGAGAATTACGCAGCGGACGGCGTCCCGGCGCTGGCGACGAGAAAACAACAATTGTCCTGGCGCGAAGTGATGAGAACCGAGTTTGCGTCGTTACGCGCGGCTGAGGAAACCGGGATTCCGACTCTTCTTGATATTTACGGAGCCACCAATCCGGCGGAGTTTTTCGCGGTAGCGACAGAGGCCTTCTTTGAGCGCCCCAGAATGCTCCGCGCTCATCATCCGAGGCTCTACGCGGAACTACAAAGCTATTTTCAGCAGGATCCAATCGAATATTCCGCTGAGAGGCTAAAAGACTGATTTACTGGATCGGCGCGCTCTCAATTCAGCCGCTCGTTGTTAACAGCGAAAGGAGTCCGCACCGGCGAATTTGAATTGAACGGTTTAATCTGCAGATCTGTCTGATCCATCACCATGGTTAAATTCATCGGAACAGCAGTGTTGGCGGTGGCGCTAATGGCGTCGCCGGTATTTGCGGGTGGCGGCAAAGCGTGTTGCACGAAAAGCGCATCGAACGACAAGGCGATGTGCACGGATTTCGCGAGCCTGAACTTGAACGCCGATCAGAAGTCGAAGCTCGAAGCCTGGCAATCCGAGTATGTGAAGGCAGGATGCACAAAAGAGAGTCGCGCTAAATTCCTGCATCAGGCGAAGGGAATTCTTTCGGCTGACCAGTACGCGAAGCTGAGAGCACAGTGTGAAAAGTCGGGCAAGAAGTCTCAGGCCTAATCACCCTGTAACCCTTTCGTCACAGTTTCGCCGGTCTATCTTACAGCCTTCTCGAGCAGGTCGGCCAAGCGCCAGCCGGCTTTATGCAACTCATCGCGCACAATGTTCTTTGCCCATTCCCGGTAGGCAATACCATCCGCGCTCGGCTTCTCCCGAGCCTGACCACTTGCGACGATCCGTCCGTTTTCTTCCTGTAAAGGCTTCACATCTGAGAATTGTAAACGCTCGTGCGCCTCGCGCGCGATCGGCAGGATCTCGTCAGCCCAGTTTTCTGCGTACGCTTTGATATCCAGTCGCGGCGACGTCCGCCAACCGTTCGGCTCATGCGTGGCCAGCTGGTGAATGAGTTCTGTTTTCGCTGCGTCAAGCTGCTTTCGCCTCGCATATCTTGACATCGTGTTCGGAAGCCGCGGAAGCAGCGCAATGACGGCGTCGAAGTCCCAGAAGCCATGAAATTTCTTCGTGTGCACACCACGACGCGGTGGCGGTTCATCCCTTAAATGTAAGGCGAACGTGTTTCCGCCTTCGTCCGCAAGCCAGGGCTGGCTTTGGTCCGGGTCGATGGCACGGCCGGAGCGATCAAAGTACTCTGCACCGACATGAAGTGGCTGGTGAATGTCGCCCACATAATGGGCAAGCAGGATTACGGCAAGGGGCCTGGTGATCCTTCGTTCATTCGTCTCTGGCGTTTCACCTTTTAGGACACTGACACAATAGGGAATCATATGCACAATGTCCCATCTGCTGCGGCCGGC
>Ga0070697_100003339_pt1 | contig 12324 bp, 10 predicted proteins | sample KBSK1501metaG_FD_65475 | JGI IMG/M metagenome (GOLD analysis project Ga0070697, IMG submission 65475) | Corn, switchgrass and miscanthus rhizosphere microbial communities from Kellogg Biological Station, Michigan, USA - KBS K1-50-1 metaG | ecosystem: Host-associated > Plants > Roots >... | reverse complement strand
CTTGCTGGATGTCTTCGCGAATGTGCGGATGGTACCAGAAGATCCCCGCATCCGGGAACCGCAGCTTGTAGGTGAACGCGTCGCTGACTCCCTGCACGCCGTCGAACGCATTCTCCAGCCGAATGCCATGCCAATGAATGCTGGTCGAGTCCGACAAATGATTCGCGAACCGGACCATGATCTCGGATCCACGCGAGACCTCGAGCAATGGGCCCGGATACTGGCCGTTGTAGCTGTACATCGTGAAGCTCTGGCCGGCGATCGTGCGGCGGACGAGCTCGGCATCGAGATCGACGATGTCGCCGTCTTTGAGATGAAGCACTTCGTTCGGCTCCGCGTTGGGGAGCGGTGCATCTGTCGCCGGCAGAAACGGCGTCACCTCAGGTCGCAGCGCCATCTCCGACGGCAGCATCATCAACCCCGGCGGCGTCGGCACCATCGGCCACGCGGAGCTGTCGTGGCCGGCGTGAGCCATTGCAGGAGGCGACCCCGCAGCGCCGAGCGAGAATTCCATCAAGTCAGGCGGGAACGGCCGCGTGCTCGGCGATTGGCCACGCAGGATGATGCGACCGGTTGGCTCGCGCACGCGCGCACTGCGCTCAGCGGAAATGAGGATGTTGAACTTGTCGAACTCGATCGGCCGCAGCGTGACGCGCCCGTTCCTCACGACGCCGAGGTTGAGCCACGAATCCATCTGCGGCGTGGTGGCCCATGCGACATAAACGGTACGTGGTGCGTGGTGCGGGGTGCGTGGGAGCCCACTCACCGTCGCGATCGGAACGAACCGCGCGTGGCCGTCGGCGGTGACGGACACCGTGAACGGCCCGGGAGAATTTGCGAGCTCGACGCGCCCCGAGACCCCCTTGATCCCGGGAGCGGCGACGAGCTCGATGCAGTAGAGGTCGTGACTGGGACCGAAGGGGGTGGGAGGGTCGCAGGGTCGCGCCCCTCCCCCTCCCACCCCCTGGCCTTCACAGATCCCCGCCGCGAAGGCGAGGAGTACTAGTGCTTCGCGCGCCTTGGCAATCCGAGCACGCTCCCGTTCCACGCCTCACGTCCACGCGAGATCGGGACCACCGGTCGAGGGCTGGTCGTGGCCGATGAGACATCGAACGTGTACGCGCCCGTTTCGCCGGGCGCGCTGCTGCCGATCAGAATGTCGTACGGCCCGGTGAGCGCGACGGTGAATTTGATGAACGCGCTCGGATTGCCCGCCGAGCTGTCGTCGTTCTGGGCCACCAGCGAGCGCGGATAGGTATTCAGGTCCGTAATACGATAGAGCGCGAGGCTTGGATTGATCGCGGTCGAATGCGCCGAGATGGTCAATACCGAGCCCTGGACCAGCTCGATGCGCGCCACGTCGTAGTAATGCGGGGTTGGTACCGTGCTGTCGGCACAGTCGGTGGCGGCGGTCAACGAGTCGTTGATCGTCACGCCCCGCGCGACCCAGACTTGCCGGCAGCCGTTCATGCCGGCGGGCCGTGCGACCGCCGAGACCGAGTACGCGCCCGTGGTGAACTGGTTGAACGAGTTCGCCCCGATCACGTAGCTGCCGCCGGGAAAAATGATGTCGAGCTGCGAGTTCTGCACCTGCCCCAGGGTGACGTCGTCGTCGAATCCCACCAACGGACCGTCACTGCTCCAGAAGTCCACCCAGGTGTCGAAAACCGTCGAGTTCATCGAGATCCGAACGCTCTGCTGCCCGACGGGCAGGTCGAGCTGGTAGAAATCGTAGAACCATCCCGCGTTCCGGTAATTGCAGTCCGAGGTCTTGAGGGCGGCGTTGACGGTGTCCCCCAGCGAAACGGGCGCGATGTACATGCAGGGATCGAGCGCGGTCGCGTGATATACGACATCGGACACGCCCGATACCGCCGCGTGGATGGTGATGCTTCCGACAACCGTGCCCAGTGTTGCGGTGGTCGTAGCGACGCCGTTGACGTCCGTCGTCTCGGTCGCGGGGTTGAACGACGCACCCGCGCTCGGAGTCGCGCTCCAGGTCACGTGCACGCCCTGCGCCGGCTGCCCGTTCGAGCCGAGCGCCACAAAGCTCAGCGGAAACGAGAGCACCGCGCCGGTCGCCGCGGTCTGGCTGTCGCCGGCAATGCCGGTGACCGAGGCCGCTTGCGGGCCGGTCCCGGTGCTGTCTCCACCGCACGCCGCGGCGGCCGCAATCATCGCGGCGGCTGCAACGGGCGCGACCCTACGAAACGTGTTCATGGTCCCTCCTCATTTGGGCACGACGCGGTAGAGTACCTCGCCGTCTCGGATCATTCCGAATTGCTCCCGCGCGACGCGCTCCTGCACCGCGGGATTCGTTTCCAGGTCGTGCGCCAACTTGGCCAGCGAATCCAGCTCGATCCGTAGCGCGGCCACTCGGGTGCGTTCGTCCGCCAGCTGCCGCCGAATCGTGATCCAGTCGGCGGTGCCGTATTCCCCGCCCCACACGGCCAACGCGAGCAAGCCCACACCGCCCGCGATTCCGGCTATGCGGGTTCGCGTCACAAGCCGTACAGATGCCGGCCGGGATAGTGCGCCACGTCGCCGAGCTCTTCGGCGATGCGGAGCAGCTGATTGTATTTCGCGACGCGCTCGGTCCGGGACGCGCTGCCGGTCTTGATCTGGCCGACGCCGGTCGCCACCGCGAGGTCCGCGATGAACGTGTCCTCGGTTTCACCGGAGCGGTGGGAGATCACCGAGCCGTAGCCGTTGCCGCGCGCCAGCTCGATACACTGCAGCGTCTCCGTGAGTGTGCCGATCTGATTCACCTTGATGAGGATGGCGTTCGCGACGCTCTCCTCGATGCCACGCGCCAGCCGTTCGACGTTGGTACAGAAGAGATCGTCTCCTACAAGTTGCACCCGTTCCTGCAGCGCCGCTGTGAGCTTTGCCCACCCGGTCCAGTCGTCCTCTGCCAGACCATCTTCGATGGACACGATCGGGTAGCGGTCGATCCACCCCTTGTACAGCGCAATCATCTCTTCGGCGCTCTTCTGACCGCCTTTGCTCTTCTTGAACGTATACGTCCCGTCGGCGTAGAGCTCGGAGGCCGCGACGTCGAGCGCGATCGCGATGTCCTTGCCGGCCTCGAACCCGGCCGCCTCGATCGCCGCCATGATCGCCTCGAGCGCCGCTTCGTCGTTCGGCAGGTCCGGCGCAAAGCCGCCCTCATCGCCGACCGCGGTCGAGAGTCCCCGCTTGGACAGGACTTTCTTCAGCGCATGAAACGTCTCCACACCCATGCGCAGCCCCTCCGGAAACGTCTCGGCGCCGATCGGCACCACCATGAATTCCTGGCAGTCAACGGTGTTCGCGGCGTGCGCGCCGCCGTTCAGGATGTTCATCATCGGCACCGGCAACACGTGCGCGACCGGGCCGCCGAGGTACCGGTACAACGGGAGACCGGCATCCTGGGCCGCCGCGCGCGCGACGGCGAGTGAGACGGAGAGGATGGCGTTCGCGCCCAGGTGACTCTTGTTCGGCGTGCCGTCGAGGTCGAGCATCGCGTAGTCCACGGCGATCTGATCCTCTCCCGACAGGCCTTCGAGCCGCGGGCCGATCACTTCGTTCACGTTCTTCACGGCTTCGAGCACGCCTTTGCCGCCGTACCGTTTGCCGTCGCCGTCGCGCAGCTCGACGGCCTCGTGCTCTCCGGTAGAGGCGCCGCTCGGAACGGCCGCCGTGCCGCTCGCGCCGCTGGCCAGGGTGACGTCGGTCTCGACGGTGGGGTTGCCGCGGCTGTCGAGAATCTCGCGCGCGTGTACTGAGATGACTGTGCTCATTGTGGACCGAACCCTACCGCGCCTTTGACTGAAGGGCAACCATCGCGGCGCGCACTTCGTCCCGCAGCCGCTCGCGATCCTCGGGCCGCAGTCCGGTCGTCATGATCGGACGCCCGGCGAGCAGACGGATCGGACGCGGACGCAACCGCCAGGCGCCCTTGGGCAGGATCTCGAACGTGTGATGGACGTAGACCGGGATGATCGGCACCTGGGCGGCGATCGCCAACCCAAACGGCGCGTTCTTGAAGGGCAACAGCTCCCCGGTGCGGCTGCGCGTGCCTTCCGGGAAGACGACAATCGACGACGTGCCGTCGCGAATCGTGCGCGCCGCCTCGTCGTACGCCTCGAACGCTTTTTTGCGGGCGGCGCGATCGATGGGAATGTGTCCTGCGGCGAGCATCGCGGGGCCGAGGAGCGGAATCTTGAACAGCTCCTGCTTGGCAACGAACCGCACCGAGCCGGGGAGCGTCGCGAACAGCGCCCAGATGTCGAACATCGACGAGTGGTTCGAGGCGTAGATCACCGGACGGTCGCCCGGGACGTGCTCCAGGCCTTCGGCGATGACCGGCGTCCCGGCCGCACGGAGAATGTCCCGCGCCCAATCGGTGCCCGCCCAGTCGTAGACACCACCGCGGCGATTGCGCACGCGGAAGATGCCGGCGATGGCGGCGCCCGATGCATGGATGAGGGTTGAAGCGAGGAGAACTACGTAGTACCAGAGGGTGCGAATCACCGCGAAAAGTGATCGTATCCGGCAGGCAGCGGGACGGGCGTGCTGTGGTCGAGGAGCCGCACGCCGCCGCGGCGTCCGCCCGCGCCACGCAGGCAGGAGCCGATCCGGCTCAGCTGCAACCCGGTTTCGGAGCGGAAGGCGGAAACGCTGGCGTCACCAAACTTCGGCGGCATGGTGCATAGTAACTCGAATTCTTCCCCGCTGGCGACCGCGGCCAACGCGGTCACGTCCTCCCAACACGGGATATGCTCGAGGTTGATCTCGATCCCGACCTCGGACGCCGCGGCGAGGTGCTGGGCGTCGGCGGCGAGACCATCCGAGATGTCGATCATCGCGGTGGCACCGTGATCGGCGAGCCAGAGGCCGGCCTGGATCCGGGGCTCCGGGCACGCATAGCGGTTGCGGAGCGCGGTCGACATTTTCTTGCCGGCGCGGAACTGCTCGAGCGCCAGTCCCGCCCCGCCGAGATATCCCGTCACCCATACGCCGTCGCCTTCGCGCGCACCCGAGCGACGTACCGGCCGCGCGGCCTCACCAATGACGCACACATCGATGCTGTACTGCGGGGCGCGGGTGAGATCCCCCCCCAGCACTTTCGCATCGACGTTGCGCAACATACTGGCCACACCGGCCATGATGTCGGCAGCCGCATCCGCGGTGTTCTTCCCGTCGCCCGGGATACCCAGGGATACGAGCGCACCGAGCGGCCTGGCGCCCTCCGCCGCGAGATCGGACAACGCGGACCCCGCGGCGCGAAACCCGATTTCCTTGAGGTCGAGCCAGTCGGTCCGGAAGTGGACGTTCTCGAGCGAGTTGTCGATGCTGAGCGCGAGCGTGGTGGAGCCGACCGGAAGCAGCGCGCAGTCGTCACCCAGGTCCGTACCGTCGCCAGTGACCTCCGCGATCCGCTCGATGATGCCGCGGATGCGATCGAATTCCTTACCCGGACCGAGGTTCATAAAAAGATCTTCTTGGTAACCGGGGTCATCACCTCAGGTTCCAAACCGAGGCGCTCACACGTCCGGAGCTTCAAGTTCCACGAGAACTGGTGGTCGGCCGGGCGGGACATCGCGCCAGGCTCGCCACACATCCGGGAGGGCTGCCAGCACGTCCGCGGGACGGAGGCTGCGGGCAGTCCACTGCCGCGCTCCCAACTCGGCGGCTCGACCCAGCGCGTGCGCACCCAGCGCCGCGGCTTCCGCCGGCACGGTTCCCCGGGCGAGGAATGCACCGATGAACCCGGCCAGCAGATCACCGCTCCCGCCAGTCGCCAGGCCGGGATTGCCGCTCGCCACGACATGCTCGGGGCCGCGGAGATCGGCGATGACGGTGGGGACGCCCTTCAGCAGCACGGTGCACTTGAGCTTCGCCGCCGCGCGCGCCGTCGCCGACCAGCGATCGTTGGCTGCCTCGTCTGCGAGCGCATCTCCCGCGAGCGCGCGGAACTCGCCGAGATGCGGCGTGCATACGAGTGCACGACTGCCCGTCGGCACGTCGGCACGAAACACGTGCAATGCGTCCGCATCAATCACCGTCGGGACCGCTCTTTGGGCAAGAACTTGACGAACAAACTGTTCGCGCGATGTGCGTGGCTCACGACCCAGGCCCGGACCGAGTACGACGGCATCCGCCCACTCAAGCGCCTCCGCCACGGCCGGTTCGAGTGTCTCGCCGAGTGCCGATTCGACGGTTAGGACGTCCGGCAAGCTCGCCTGCGCCGCGGCGATCGTCTCGCCGGCGGCGACGAGCTTTACCAATCCGGCACCGGCGGCAAGGGCGGCACGGGCGGCATGGAGTGCGGCACCGGTCATTCCATTCGAGCCGCCGACAATGCAGACGCGTCCGCGATCGCCTTTGTGCATCTGCGGCGCGAGGCGCGGGAGTCGCTCCGCCGCCCAGCGGTCGGTCACCAGGAGCGGCCAGGCGCTATCGGGCGGCGGGAATCCGATATCGACGACGACGACCTTGCCGCACCACTCACGCGCCAGCAGATGCCCGCGGCGCGGTGCGCCGAACGTCACGGTGAGTTTCGCGTGCACCGGCCCATGGGCTTCGCCGCTCGTGAGATCGAGACCGGTCGGCCCGTCCACGGCGAGAATCGGCGCGCCGTAATCCACGAGGCGCTGCGCCAGGGCGCGCACGTCGCCCTTGGCGGGCCCGGCGGCGCCGGTGCCGAGCAAAGCATCGACGGCAACGGCGGCCTTCGGCCACGCTTCTTCGCGACCCAGCTCGCGGACGCCGTCGAGGCGTGCGAGCGCACGATTGTCGATCGCGTCGTCGGTCTTGGGATCGACAGATGCCACCGAGACCGGAACGCCGGCGGCGTGCAGCGCGCGCGCGATGACCCAACCGTCACCGCCGTTGTTCCCCGCTCCGGCGGCGACGAGCACACCGCCGCCGGCTGCATCGGACAGCTCGGCAACCAGGACCTGGACGATGGCGCGGCCCGCCGTTTCCATCAGCACGCGGCTCGGCACGCGGTACTGGGTGCGCGCCGCCGCGTCCCACGCTGCCGCCTCGCTCGCCGAGAGCACCGGAATTGGATTCACGGAATCACCACCCCCGCGTAACCCACCACGCGCGCGTTATCGCCGGACACCCATCCAGAGTGGCGGTAGTCTACCACTTCGGCTCGGGTCGCGCCCAGCGCTTTGGCGGCGGCGATGACGGTCGCCGCAGGCCCGCGCCCGCACATCGAGATCCGCTCGCGCTTGCAGCGCGCGAGCAGCTCGGCGCCATCCAGGGCGCGGATCGCATCGAGCGCCTGGCCATCCTTCTGCTCCGTCACGCCCGCAGGCTCATAGTGATTCATGTCGCTCGACGCCAGCAGCAACACCGGCTCGCGGGCGGCTTTGACCAGCTGGGCGAGCATCTCTCCCAGGATGCGCGCGGCGTCCCAGGCGTCCCACGCAATCACGAGCGGGACGATGCGCGCGTCGGGGCGCAGCAGTTGCAGAAATGGCAGCTCGACTTCGACGGCATGCTCGGCGCGATGGGCGTCGTGATCCACTCCCACCACACCGCGAGAGATCTCGAGGAGCGCCTCCGCCGTTTGTGCATCGACCGGAACATCGCCCAGCGGGGTGCGAAACGCCCCGGCCTCCCACAGCGACACACCACCCTCGGCCGCGGAAATCCCGGTGTGGTTGGGCGCCAGGATGACGACGAGGCCGGGAATGGTGATTTGGGCAAATACGGCAGCCGCGGTTGGGCCCGAGTAGATGTAACCGGCGTGCGGCGCGATGACGCCGACGGTCGGACGGCCTGACGGCCTGACGGCCCGGCGCGCATCTGCGAGGAGTGTAGCGACTGTCGCCCGCAATTCAGCGGGATCTTTCGGATAGAACCGCCCGCTGACCGCGGGTGGACGAACTGCTAGCCCGACGAGGAAACCCCCGGCCAGCGATAGCCGGCTCCGGCCTTGAAGACGTCGGCGAATTCATACACCCGCTCGAAGTCCTCGAGACGATCGTTGGGTTGGCGCGCCAGCAACCCCACATCGATCAGCATGAAGACGATCTGCCCGAAGTCTTCGGTGGTGTGGATGCCCCAATGCGTCAGCACGGCCGACGCCAGCATCCCGAACTGCTCCAGTGCGAAGTCGCGGCACGCCCACGCCAGCTCGACACCGCTCAAATGGCGGCGCGCGGGAAGACGCGTCTGGGCGAATTCGAGCGCGGCGAGCACGAAGACGTAGGCGCGCTCGTTGTATTTGCCGTCGCGCCGGCGGAGCTCCGCGAGTGCCGCTTCGAGTGTCGCGACGTCGCTCATCGGCGGGCCTGACCGGGAGGCACTGGAGGCGTCGGAGGTGCGGGCGGCGGAGTCGTCACCACACGAATGCCACCGGAGCGGCGTTGTTCACGCTCCTCGGGCGCGTCGAGCAGCGCCAATTCGAGCACATCGTCGATCGTTTCCACGAGCCTGATATCAAGCAACTTCCGTACCTCTTCAGGCAAGTCAATAAGGTCGTTCTTGTTGCGTTCCGGAACCAGCACTTGCGTAACGCCGGCCCGTGCCGCAGCAGTCAGCTTTTCCTTCAAACCGCCAATGGGGAGCACCCTGCCCCGCAGTGTCAGCTCGCCCGTCATGGCGACATCGTGTCGCGACGGCCTGCGGCACAACAATGAGGCGAGCGCCGCTGCGATCGTAATGCCCGCCGACGGACCATCCTTCGGGACGCCACCGGCCGGAACGTGGAGGTGCACATCCGACTGCGTGAACGCGTCCTGCGGGATGCCGAGCGCGCTGGCGCGAGCCCGCAGCAGGCTCCAGGCCGCCTGCGCTGATTCCTTCATGACATCACCGAGCTGGCCGGTCAGCGTGATCTGCCCCTTCCCCGGCATCCGGATCGCTTCGATGAACATGATGTCGCCGCCCACCGGCGTCCACGCGAGCCCGGTGGCCACACCGATCTCCGGCGCGCGACCCGCGACCTCGCTCTGGACCGTCGGTTGGCCCGCGTACTTCTCCAGGTTCTTCGAGGACACCTTCACCATCTTCGCCCCGCCCTCGACAACCTCCAACGCCGCTTTCCGCAGCACTCCCTGGATCTCGCGCTCGAGCTGCCGGACACCGGCTTCGCGCGTGTACTCCGCGATCAACCGATCGAGCGCGCCGTCCGCGATGTGCGCACGCTCTTCCTCTTTCCCCTTGCCCAGTCCTGTCTCTTTCAACTGGCGCGGCATGAGGTAGCGCTTGGCGATCTGCAGCTTCTCCGCCGGCGTGTAGCCGACGAGCGTCAGCTGCTCCATGCGGTCGAGCAACGGATCGGGGATGGGCATCGTGCTGTTCGCCGTCGCGATGAACATCACGCCCGAAAGATCGAACGGCACCTCGAGGTAGTGGTCCACGAAGGTCGAGTTCTGCGCCGGATCGAGGACCTCGAGCAGGGCCGCGGTGGGATCGCCGCGCACGTCGGAGCCCATCTTGTCCACTTCGTCGAGCATGAGCACCGGCGTGCGTGTTTCACAGCGTTGTAACGCGTGAATGATGCGTCCGGGAATCGCCCCCACGTACGTGCGCCGGTGGCCACGAATCTCGGCTTCATCGCGCACGCCGCCGAGCGACACGCGCGTGAACTTGCGGCCCAACGCCTCGGCGATGCTCTGGCCGAGCGAGGTCTTGCCGACGCCGGGCGGTCCCACGAAGCAAAGGATCGAGCCCTTCGCGTCGGGATTCAGCGTCCGCACCGCGAGGTACTCGAGAATTCTTTCCTTGATCGTTTTCAGATCGTAGTGATCGCGATCGAGAATCTCGCGCGCCGCCTTGAGGTCGAGACGGTCCTGCGTCACCCGGCTCCACGGCAGCGCGGCGAACACGTCGAGGTAGGTGCGCGCCACCTGGTATTCGGCGGACTGCGGCGACATCTGGCGCAGCCGCTTGAGCTCGCGATCGGAGACTTTTTTCGCCTCCGCCGACAGCTGCGCGTCTTCGAGCCGCTTGGCGAGCTCTTCGAGCTCGTCGTCACCCTCGCCTTCGCCCAGCTCCTGGCGGATCACCTGCAGCTGCTCGCGCAGCACGTACTCGCGCTGATTCTGGTCGAGCCGCGTCTTCACCTTTTCCTGGATCTGCGTACCGACCTCGAGGACCTGCAGCTCCTGGACCAGGAACTCGGCCAGGCGCTCCAGCCGGCGCGTCACGTCGTCGATCGCGAGCAGCTCGGCCTTGGCGGGCAACGCGAGGTCGAGATTGGCGGCGATGAAGTCGGCCAGCTTCCCCGCTTCGGTGATGCCGGCGAGCACTTCGTGCAGCTCGGCGCCGAGGTAGGGCGCGATGTCGATCACGCGCGAGAACTGCGCGACGACCGTCCGTTTGAGCGCTTCGGTGCGCGAGTCCTCGAGCACGTTCTCGACCAGCGCCTCCGGTTCCGCCATCAGCCACTTCTCGCCCTGCGCGATGTCCTTGAGCCGCGCGCGCTCCAGGCCCTGCACCATGACGCGCACCGAGCCGTCGCCGAGCTTGAGCATCCGCACGATCGTGCCGAGCGTCCCCACGTCGTAGAGCTGGTGGGGCAGCGTGTTCATCACGGCGCCCTCGGGCGGCTCCATCCCGCCCATCGACTTCACGACGCCGAGGAGTAGACGCTTTTCACCCTGGATGATCTCGTCGATCAGCTGAACGGCTTTGGGGTCTGTGAGGGCCAGCGGCAAGACAACGTGGGGATAGACGACGAGCTGGCCCAGGGGAAGGACCGGCAGTCGCTCCATTACGTCACCCGGACCGACTGCGCGCCCGACGAGCGCGGCGGTTGTTTGGCGAGCCGGATCTCGAGGAAGCCGTGCTCGTACGTCGCACGGATCGACGCGGGATCGACGACCACGGGCAACCGGAAGCGGCGCTCGAACGGCCCGATCTGCACTTCCATCGAGTGATAATGCCGGCGGCCCTGCTGCCGTGGTGTCCGCTCGCCCGCGATCTTCAGGATCCCTTCGTCCACCTCGACCTGGAAGTCGCCGGCCTGCATCCCGGCGATGTCCATGTGGACAATCAGCTCTTCATCGGTCTCGTAGACGTCGGTACGCGGCTTCCACTTGGGAGACGCGACGAAGCCGACCGGACGGCCGTGCGCGACTTCATTGAAGTAAACGTCGAGCTCGTCGGCGAGGTGAACCGTGAGAGATCCCGACCCGCGGGAGGGACGATTCGGAGGCGTGAAACCGCTATCACCCATGCGCGACTAAGATAATGCTTCCGGAGGGACCCGGGCGGGGCCTAAAATCACCGATTTCGACCCCCCCTTCCTGCCTCGAATGCCCCTAATTCCGAACCCGCTCGATCACCCCCGGGATGGTTCCGGCCTCGAATCGGATTGACACGACCGGCATCAGGACCAGGGCACAGTTGCCGCTCGGGGAGGAGCAGCTCACGACCCCGCGCCGCACCAGCTTCACGGAGTTGTCGGGGTCGGGGGGGAAGGTCATGGTGACCGTCGCCCGGCGAATCGCGCCCGTGAGCTGCTGCAATTGGCTGGGCCCGCTGGCGATGCGGACCGCTTCGACTCGTGGTCCGGCCCCGATGAGGAGTTGGACCTCGCCCGACACGTCGGCGGCGAGCACGTTTCCGAGCTTGATCGTGCGCATCGCCATCAGCGCCGAGCTCGCCTGATCGATCCGGCGGTCCGCCTCGCGTTCACTACCGACCAGCTTGATGAGACGCGGCCTGATGGTCTCGCTCCGCGGCCCGCCGGCGTTCATCGCCAGCGCGTAGCTCTGGATGGCGTCGGCGGACCTGCCGAGCCGCTGCTGAATCTGGCCGAGATGCTCGCCGATCGCGCTTTCGTTGCTCAGCAGCCACGCAGCCCGCACGTACAGCTCCGCTCTGCCCAGGTCGCCGCGCGCAAAATAAATCCAACCCATGGTATCCCAGAACGCTCCGAGCCGGCCGACGGCGAACATCTCGCGCGGCCCGGCATCCTCGAGCGCCAGCCCGCGCAAGATCCCCTCGGTCTGGTCGATCGCGCGGCGCGCATACATCTCCGCGCTGTCGAGCTCCAGGCGTTGTTCGGCCAGGGAGTAGGCGACGTTGTTCCACATCTCCGGCGTCGGCGATAGGGCCACAGCCCGCCGGAACGCGGCGAGCGCGTCGCTGCCACGCCCGAGGCGCGCGTACGCGCTCCCGAGCAGCTCCTGCAGCGTCGTATCGTCGGGAGCGATCGAGACCGCGTGCTCGAGCGCGTCGGCGGCCGCGGAGTCGCGGTGCATGTCCACGAGCAGCCGCCCGAGGTTCGCGTGGGCATACTTGTCGAGCGGATTCACCTCGATCTGCTTCTGGAAGGCCGCGAGCGCCTCGTCGCGGCGCCCGACGCGCCGG
>Ga0070697_100003334_pt1 | contig 12333 bp, 9 predicted proteins | sample KBSK1501metaG_FD_65475 | JGI IMG/M metagenome (GOLD analysis project Ga0070697, IMG submission 65475) | Corn, switchgrass and miscanthus rhizosphere microbial communities from Kellogg Biological Station, Michigan, USA - KBS K1-50-1 metaG | ecosystem: Host-associated > Plants > Roots >... | reverse complement strand
AATCTTTCATGCGCGTGGATTCGATCTTCTGGATCGCGTCCATGTCAAAGCCGATTACTGCTACAGCGGTGCTGATGCTGATGGAGGAAGGCAAACTCTCCCTCGACGATCCTATCGCCAAATACCTTCCAGAACTTGCTGGACTCAAAACTGCGGATGGCAAGACGCCGCGAATCACGCTGCGGCACTTGCTCACTCACACCTCCGGAATGGGAGAAGCAACCGACGAAGAGGCGAAAGCCGCGCGCACGCTGTCGCATCTGGTGCCGGCCTTTGCCTCAAAGCCGCTTGCGTTCGAGCCGGGGAGCAAATGGAAATACTGTCAGTCCGGCATTCTCACTCTTGGCCGGATCGTAGAAATCGTTTCCGGTGTGCCGTTTGAAGTCTTCCTGCGCAAGCGTATCTTCGACCCGCTAGGCATGAAGGACACGACCTTCTACCTGAGTGAAGCCCAGCTGCCGCGCTGGGTGATACCCGCCAAGCGCGAAGGCGAACAACTGGTGCCGGCGGAAATCGGGCTTCTGTACGGCCATCCTCCAACTTGGCGCGACCACTACCCGGCAAGCAACGGTGGCTTGTTCTCAACCGCTCCCGATTACACGCGCTTGGCCCAAATGCTGCTGAATGGCGGCGTGCTCGATGGCCGGCGCTACCTCACGGCCGAGTCGGTACGCATGATGTCAACTGTCCAGACTGGCGATCTGGTCACTGGCTTTACTCCCGGCAACGGCTGGGGGTTGGGAGTATGCATCGTCCGCCAACCTCAGGGTGTAACTGAAATGCTCTCGCCCGGAACCTTCGGCCACGGCGGAGCCTACGGTACTCAGGTCTGGATCGACATAAAGAGGGGTGTCGCATTAATCATGATGATCCAGCGGTCCAATTTCAAGAACGGCGACGACTCGCCGGTAAGGTTGGCCTTCCAGAAGGCCGCACTGGAGTAAGTAGAAAAGCGGAAAGTTGGGAAGACCGAAAACGGAAGAAACCCTCCTCTATCCTGAGCGGCAGCTCTCGCCTTTTCCTCCACGCGGAGTCGCTGCCATCGCGTGTGCTCTTGGCCCGTCTGAAGCAAAAAAATACTTGACAAGCGTTATTAATCGAGCCTACAAAGGGAAGGATTTTATATGCGAAGTTATACTTTCACATATAAAAGTATTGAGCGCTTCGGATGATTTCGAGCCGCTTGGGCCGATTTTCTCAGTGACCGCACAGGGTGGTGTGAGGCTATTGATCGCAAACTCATTGGAGTGGGAGGCGTTTATGCCGCTCGATAGCGCATACTGCGATGGTTGATCCGTATTAACTCCCGGGAGTTCGTCCCTATAGTGATCAGAGGTTCACCTGCTGCCGAAGCAGATTGTGGCTACTGTACCTGGGCAATACACACGATCTGCGTGAGGAGAGTAAAATTTGAAAACATCCCTTCAACATCACACCCTGAGCAGAAAAGATTTTTTAAATGTCATGATGAGTGGCACTGCCGGTGTTTTGTCGGCAGCCTTTGGTTCCCCTCTGTCCCATCGAGCTACAGTTCCCACGACAACAGAGCCTCTCATCCATGGACTCACGCCATATATCCGCCTGTACGGAGCAACAGCGGAGAAGATCGGGGACAACGCAAAACTGGACGATCTGAAGATCTCTGTGAACTGTAAAGATTCAAGCAGGATTAAGTGGAACGTTACCGCTCCGGAAGAAGGTGAGTACGACCTGTTCATTTCGTGTGCTGTTCCCGGCCGCTCCTTTCACCTGGAAGTTAGCTCAGGCCCCAGTTCCGTTAAGACAGATTTAAAGCAAACCGAGGGTGTGTATCGTTCCACTGAGGACGGCTGGTACTTTAATTTCGAAAGGGAGCGGCTCCATGGAAGATTGCACTTAACCCGTGGAATTAACCCGGTCACACTTCAAGTATCCGGAACTGACAGGGACGCAGTGCTTCGCTTGCGATGCCTTGAAGTTCTCTCCCAGTCGTCCCATGCTGAAATGACGGCCGCTGAAGAAAGTGCCCGCGCGCATCGAGCGAGCACAGACTGGTTTGTCAAGGCAGGGTACGGGGCCATGTTTCATTGGACAGATCTCACGCAACCGCGGGATGGCATGAAGAAGCCGTATCCCGAGGCCGTCAACGCCTTTGACGTTGATACCTTTGCAAGACTTATAAGCGAGATAGGCGCGGCTTACGTCATCTTCACTTTGAACCATGCCCACCCGCACTGCCCCGCTCCCATCCAGTCCTGGGAAGCCATCCATCCGGGTTGGACAACGCGGCGCGATTTAATCGGTGATATCGCGGATGTTTTGGAGAAGCGGGGCATCAGATTTCTCCTTTATATCAACTCTCCTGTTTTGACGATGCTTGGCGACATCGGGACGACCGGTTTGTACGAATTGACCTGCAGTGAGGAGCAGTTCACCGAGATTCACAAGAATGTTCTTAGCGAAATAGGCTCGCGATATCGGGACAAACTGGCTGGCTATTGGTTTGATTCATGGTATCAATCGCTGGCCGCCTACCCCGATGTTCCGATTGAGGCAATCTACCGTTATTGCAAAGTAGGAAACCCAGGCCGGATTATTGCCTTTAACTTCTGGATCTTTCCAGTCTTAACTCCCTGGCAGGATTACTGGGCAGGCGAGCTCAACGCTCTTCAAAATCCTTTTGAGTCTCGTTACATTCAGAGGGGGGCTGGCACAGGATTTCAGGCCCATGGGATGGTATCCATGCTGCCATCATGGGTGCATAGCGAAGCCGGCCCGATTCCACCGCCTCAATTCAGCACGGAGGACATGATCGCACGCGTGAAGGCCAACATGGAGCACCAAGCCGTCACGACGATCAACATCGGAATCTACCAGGACGGCACGATTGAGCAGAGTTCTCTTGACATGATGCGCCAATTGTGGCGCGCAATCAGGTAGAAGTAAGGCAAGTAATCACGCCGTTATCGAAGTGAATTTGCACGCTGCTCTGCCTGGCCTCCTGAAACAGGTCACAACCGACAAATTGAGTGGACAACTATTCGTGGGGGTAGGAATGACGTCGAAAAATCTACTAAATTGCGAGTCAGGATCGGTATTTAAGGAACGGCGTTCCTTTATCGGCGCGATGGCAACCCTGGGGGCAGGATTAGCCGGTTCGGTTATCTTACCCGCAACGGGGTTAGCGCAGCCGACACCGGCAGCTCACAAGAAAACAAAATTTGCAACAAGCGCTTGCGGACACAGCACGGTTATCGCTTCCGACGCAACAACAGTCGCAGAAACAACCGCAGGGAAGATCCGTGGATTCAGGCGGAACGGTGTATACATTTTCAAGGGTATACCCTACGGTGCGTCAACCGCTGGCGCCAGGCGCTTCATGCCGCCAGTCAAGCCTGAACCGTGGACGGGAATTCGGAACGCCCTGCAGTATGGCCGTATTTGTCCATACCAGGACTCCGCGCACTTTGATACTAACGGAAAAAACCTGGCGAACTCCGACGAAGATGCATTCGTGCTGCATCGCGGCGCGGCCGCCACAGTTCCCGGCGAGGACTGCTTGCGTGTGAATGTATGGACGCCGGAGATCAATGCGTCGCATAAGCGCCCAGTCATGGTCTACATGCACGGCGGAGGATTTTCCGCCGGCAGCGGGCACGATCTTCTTTCCTACGACGGCGAAAGTCTTGCCCGCAATCACGATGCAGTGGTCGTGAATCACAATCATCGGCTCAACGTGTATGGCTATCTAAACCTTGGACACTTGGGAGGAGAAGAATATGCCAGCTCCGCCAACGTTGGCATGCTTGACCTGGTAGCTGTCTTGGAGTGGGTTCGCGACAACATCACAACTTTCGGGGGCCATCCGGGCAGCGTCACTATCTTTGGTCAGTCGGGCGGCGGTGGAAAAGTTCTTGCTCTCATGGCGATGCCGGCGGCCAAAAGCTTGTTTCACCGTGCGATTGTGCAGAGCGGACCCTTTCTTAAATCTCTTTCTACTGATTACTCAGGGCGATTGGCTGAGCTGCTGCTCGCAGAGCTGGGGCTATCCAAGTCTCAGTTGAGCGAACTTCAGGTAATTTCGGTTGATCGGCTTTCGGGCGCTGCGGCGGAAGCCATGAAGAAAATGCCTCGGCCCAAATCTTCCCTTCGCAGAGTGTACGGCGAATACGATTGGGGGCCGACAGTAGACGGCCTCATACTGCCTCGTCATCCATTCGATCCCGGAGCTCCACAAATATCTGCGGACGTTCCATTGCTAACCGGCACAGATCTTCACGAGGGTGTAAGTGGGCTCGACCGTCCCGATGCCAATGCGATGGGAGTGGAAGAACTTAACCGATTGGTTAAGGAAGAAATTGGCGACGGTAGCCAGACGATCATCGACGCCTACCGGCGCGATTACCCTAAAGCGACTCCATTTGACCTGTATGCCATCATTGCCGCCGCTCCCTTTCGCCGTGCTGCGTTCGAGCAGGCTATCAGGAAGGCGGCTTTGGGTAGCGCGCCGGCATACTCTTATATATATTCTTGGCGGACGCCCGTGCTGGACAATCGCCCCGGTTCCTTCCACGCCTGTGAAATCGCGTTCACGTTCGACAATGCTGAAATTTGCGACCATTACAGTGGGGGGACTCCCGAGGCATTCGTTCTATCGAAGCAGATCAGTACTGCTTGGATGAATTTTGCCCGAACCGGCAATCCTAATCACGACGGCCTGCCGCATTGGCCCGCATACACTTCGGAACAGCGGGCAACGATGTACTTTGATACGCCCTGCGCAGTACGCAACAACCCCGAAGGAGAAGGATTGAGGCTGATCGCACAGTCCTGAGTGAAACATCGCGATAACGGTGCATCCGGCGAGGCCTAGTTGCGACGAATTGCGTACGGCTTGGCTCGAGCCCAGTCGCTCAATCAGACCTCTAACTCAACGCCCTAGCCAAGCAAGTGCAAACCAGCGCCGTTCATTAAGGATGGGTTCGAGCGTGGGGACAAGGCGATTCACATCGTTAGTCCAGATCAACACCATGACCACCTGCAACGATTAGCTGGCATAGGAATTGACTCGACCGCTGTCGGACGAAGCGGCCAATTCGAACTTCGGAGCAGCACTGAAACCTACCTTCAAGACGGTCGGTTCGATCAGGATCGCATGTTGCAGTCGTTCGAGCAGATGGCGAGCGGCAATGCCGAGGGACGATTTCCCCTGAGTCGCATTGTCTGCCGCATGGACTGGGTGCCTGACGGTCAGTCGCACATCGACGATCTGATTGAGTTTGAAGCGAGGGTCAATGATGTGTGGTGCCGCCACGATGATGCGGTCATCTGCACGTACCACCTTTCGAAATTCAGCGGAGACGCTGTGATTGACATCATGCGCACGCATCCGTTGGTCATGGTCGGCGGCATTCTCCAGCACAATCCGTTCTTCGTGCCGCCGGCGGAGTTCCTGCGTGAAATACGCGTACGGCGGGCAGGGCAGACTGCGCGGCCCGTGACGGCGGGCTGACCATGAAAGCGCAACTCGAACATCCCGCCGACGAGATCAAACGCCTTCAACGTTGTATTAATGATCTGGTCAGCCTCCTCGCTCTTCCTGCCGTGTGGAGTGGCAGCACACCCTCTGACATCGTTCATACCTTGCTCGACTCACTCCTTCGCATGCTCAATCTGGACTTCGTGTATGTGAGCTTGACAAACCTGGTCGACGCGGCGCCCTCCGAGACGGTCAGGGTGGCTCAATCGCAAGAAGAGGTGTTCCGACCGCGAGAGCTCTGTACGTTCGTCAATCGCTGGTTGGGAGATGACCCACAAAAACGTTATCTCCAGGAACGCAGTGACATTGGAGACGAAGAGGAGGATCATCAAATCGATCTAGCCACCGCGCTCGGCGAAGACGTTCCGGACGTTAGCGGTGGTCCGCAAGGACGCACCCCGAGCAAGCGCCGGTAGTGCGGTTCGCATCGCTGGATAGAGCTGCGAATAGCTCTGAGGCAAATGGGGGCGACTGCTGGAGCAGACGGAGATCACGTCCGCAAGGGGAAGAGGGCACCTTGGGTGTAGGCTGAGGTTCGCACGGAAAGGAGCATTCCAATGACTCGGCCCAAGACGAAAATATTGGTGGATGGTGGCGACCCGCAGGAAACTCGGCGGGTCAAGGAAAGGGGTAGTTGACCCGGCTCAGAAGGTTGGCCGGCCGGTTCCCCAACTCGAAATTATTTCTTCTCCTTACCGGCGCATTCTGACCCGCTGCTGGACTTTGTATTACGGCAAGCTAACGCTCATCCCGATCGACAGGTTGCGATCGTCATTCCTGAAATGGTAGAGGACCGGTGGTTTAATTATGTCCTCCATAATCAACGAGCAGCGGCTTTGAAAACCCTGCTGTACCTCTTCGGCAATCGCCAAATTATGGTTGTCAATGTGCCGTGGTATTTGCGAGCTGATGAACGCGATGGCCCCTCGAGACGGGCACGTTCGGCCCGATAATTGTACTGGCGGCCGGCCGACGCAGGGACGTCCGATTCGGCGCTTTTGTCAGTCATCCCGAACGTTCTCAGGAATATATGTCAAGCCTGCCGACCGTCGATTGCCTACTCGTGCAGATTAGTAGCCGATCATTCTTAGAAGTTGCGCATGTTCCCTCTACATAACGTAGAAGCTTTGCGTGCAAGTCATTGAATTTTGGCGTCCCCGACGGGATTTGAACCCGTGTTTACGCCGTGAAAGAACGGCCCATACACGACCTTAAAGGACTTACAAGAGGCGGACGACCTCTAAGTGGTTGGAGATTCTCGGTAGCCGGGGCAAAACCGTAGCGTAATCCGTAGTGCGGACCTGGGGAGATGAGGCTCCAGGTAGGCTCTCCGGCTCAATGATGCTAGTAAGCAATATCCAGCCGCTCGCAGGCACGCCAAACGCAGCCGCATTCTGCACTGTAACGTCCCTGCTCATTAGGCAATCGACATACTTGCTAATCTTCCGTTGCACCCGTTCGGCTCAGGCGACCTCTTGTCTTTGCGGCCGTATTTCAGCCTCCATGGCGACCTCAGCCTGCAAGCTTTCGAGATCGCGAGAGATGGTTACGACAGCGAGAGCGCGACCGCCTTTCTTATACGCCACGGCACAATCGCGCGCATCGAGGCTCCCATCGATCTCGATAGCCTCCCATTTCTCGGCGTGGCCCACGTAATTGATAGCCACATCGTAGTGTTGACTCCAGAAGAATGGGACAGCATCAAATTTTTCGCGACGGCCAAGAATATTCTTAGCTGCTACTTGCCCCTGGCGTTCAGCAACTACCCAGTGCTCGACGCGAATTCGCTCGCCGGTGTGCGGATCTGGCCAGCGGGCGGCATCGCCGGCAGCGAAGATTCCGGCCACGCTGGTTTCGAGGTATTCGTTGACCTCGATACCCCGATCGACGGCGAGCCCGGCTTGTTCCGCCACAGTCAGCGACGGCTCCACGCCTACACCCAAAACCAGGAAGTCTGTGTCTAAAGTTGTTCCGCTGGTCAAGGTGACTGTGCGACCATTCACCCGGGTAACAGTCTCCCCCAAATGAAAGGTTACGCCGTGAGCTTCGTGAATCTTGCGGACGAAGAGGCCAACCTCAGATCCCATTACGCGTTCGAGCGGCTGGCGCCCAGGTGCTACTACATCTACGAGGATTCCGCGGGCGCGCAGCGATGCGGCAACTTCCAAGCCGATAAAGCTGGCGCCAACAACCACCACACGTTTTGCTGAAGTTGCCTTGGCGATCATTGCCTTGCTGTCAGCGAACGTGCGGAGATAATGGACCTGGGAATCACTCGTGCCTTCAATCGGCAAACGGACTGGGTCGGCTCCGGTGGCCAACAGGAGAGCGCCAAATTCGAGCGCCTTGCCATTCTCAAGCACTATCCGCCGTCTTTTTGTATCAAGCGATGAAACTCGTGATTGAAGGAGAAGATCGATCCGGCGGTCGCGATAGTAGTCCGAAGGCCGCAAAGGAATCCAGTCTTCTTGAGCCGTGCCGGCCAGGTAATCCTTGGAAAGGTTCGGACGATCCACTGGCGGAGAGGCGTCGGCACTCACGATGGTAAGAGGACCGTCGTAGCCCTCTCGCCGCAGCATGTCGGCGGCAGCTAGACCCGCGGCGCCTCCGCCCACAATCACAACCGAGCTTGGACCCTCCGTTCCGCGCTTGGGAGCCGGTGGTGAGACTTTCTCAAGAACAAAAATCTTGTCGCCCAGTTTTTCAACTCGCCAACAAGGGACCGGATCAAGAGCGGGCGCCCGCAGCGCCTCGCCATTCCGGAGACTGAAACATGCATGGTGCCAGGGACAGCGCACGGTGTCGCCCACGATTAAGCCTTCTGCGAGCGGGCCACCGTAGTGGGTGCAGTGGGCGCCGATGGCAAAGACCTCATCACCGCGACGAGCCAGAACCAATTCTTCGCCGTCGGCCTGGCCCGATATCATGCTGCCATCGCCGAGATCGCGAATTGGAAATCCATTTCTGAAATCGGGTTTGTTCGTCTCTGGTGTCTCTGCCATGATTGCCTCCCGAGCCGATTTCGATACTGCAGTAGATTCAAGATGCTGGCTATCATCGGACCGGTTGTTCGGTTCATACTACTCGCGAAACTGCACGAGTTTCTCAAACATCGCGACAGCTTGACGTGACTTCGCGTCCCGCAAACTGGGTTCATTCGCAACTCGATCATCGACTGAGACCCCGGCAAGCTTCTCTTCAAGGGCAGACGCTGCATCACAATTCAGTCTCGCTTATGCGGGTCGGGAGAGCGTTGCACGATAATCAGCGGCGAATTTCTCAATTCCTTTGCGTGTAAGCTCGTGTTGTATATCAAACGTTTCCCACGGTCGTTCCAAGTCAAGCTCTTCGTACGGGATCGACTTACCGGAAGCCTTGTACTGAAACTGTTTGTCGGGCATTGGGTACTTGTCGCTCGCCCACCGTCCCAAAATTTTCGCGGGCACGGTTGCAAGCTCCGTTTCGAGCGCAAAACAGTAGAGCAGGTGCTCTAGGCTACGGATGCTGGCGGCAAGCACCAGAACATGGCCGTCACCCTTCAGGAACATCTGTTTTATGTTCTTAACAGCATCCATCCCGTTCTGGCCAATGTCGTCCAAACGGCCAACAAAAGGCGAAACGTAGGCAGGTTGTTTTGTGCCCTTCGTCGCTGCGTACACTGCGGCTGCCTGTTGCTGCGAAAAGCACAGGGTGATATTGACTCGCATACCTTGCCTGACTGACATCTGTGCCGCACGGAGGCCTTCTGCCGTGCATGGATACTTGATGTACGCATTGGGAATCCACGAAAACATTTCCCGGCCTTGGTCGAACATCTCTTGTGCCAATGTCCTCTCATCCGAAAAAACTTCGATAGACACTCCCGCATCGCCGACCACCGGAGAAATTGTCTGCACGATTTTCTTGTATTCGTCCATTTCTTCCCGATTTGAAAGTTTGTGCCCCGATGCGATTAGTTCCCTGATGTGCGGGTTCTTGGCAATCAAAGATGGGTTGGTCGTCTGTCCATCGACAAACCCCAACAGTTCCTTGACCCGCCGAGTCTCCTGCGGGTCGCCACCATCCACCAGTATTTTCGTCTTGGGTCGAGTCACAGGAATGCTCCTTTCCGTGCGAACCTCAAGCCTACGCCCCTCTGCCGTCTCCTCCTAGCACTGTTCAGCATCCCGCCCCGTTTCGAACGATTTTGGTGCTACTTTTCACAGGCCAAGATTGTGGACGTCATCTGACTCCAATAAGGTAGCATCCGTAGTTTGACCCGCAAGGGGAGGAAAATGGCCGGTTCATTGAATCTGGCCCCCGCAGGCACGGCCCAGCGTTGCCGTGACTTTCAGAATGGTTTTCTACCGATGGCTCATCCTGTCTTTATCTCATATGCTCGGCGAAGCAGCGGCGAGCACGCACGAACGTTACACGAAATGCTCGGTGGCCGCGAGGGCCATGCCTTCTTGGATACGTCTGATCTTGATGAAGGCAGTGTATTCTCGAACTCTATTGCTGATGCATTGTTGGCGTCTCGAGTGGTTGTAATCTTCGCAGACGATCTATATTTTGAGCGTTGGTACTGCCTTCGTGAACTGCGGATGGCGTTAGCACCCTATTATCTGCTGCAAGACAATGCATCTCAGGACGCCCTAAAAGAAGCACTTAAGCAAGTCGTCATTGTGTTGCCGAACAAAGCCCTTCCTCCCGGTTTCCTGAGTTTGCCACCTCTAGCCTGCTTAATTCACCAGAACTGAGATTTGTTTGCGAGGATGTGCGATCAGGCGTTGAGGAAAGGCGGAATCGGCCAGGTCATGCGGTTTGGGAGGGACAGTTCGACGTCGCAACCTGAAGGAGAAGATTTTGAACAAGGCTCCGCAGGATCAGCGAGTGGGAGTTGAGTTGGGAAGCAAGGAAAGGAGCTCAACTACTGTTGACCGCGAAGGCGACATCGCGAAACCAGTTTTGGAAGGGCCAGCCGGTAGCGAGGTGAAAGCGAACACAGCGGGCGGTATGGCGAACGCGAGCGCCGATTTTGAAGAGTTGAGCGCGCAAGGTTTCAATTTGTGCGGAGCGCCAGGGCAGAGGAACTGCAAACGGAAAAAGTTGACCAGGTTGTAAGCGGCGGCGTGCAACAGCAGGCGGAAGGCGTTGGCCAGGAAGCGGTGACAGCTCAAGCGGTCGGCGCGGAAGCCGTTTTTGAGCTCCTCGATGCGATTCTCGCACTCCCCGCGATCGTTGTAGAAAGCGAAGACCCGGGAGGCAGGTCCGTGGCAGTTGGTGATCAGGAAGCGCAGGTTGGTTCCGGTAGCGGTGTGCTCAGCCTTGTAGCAGATGCGGCGCTGGCGCGGCCAACTGCGGGCGCGATGGCGGAAGCTGGAAAAGCTGCGCTGGGGTAATTGGGTGCGGCGATAGCGCCGTTGCAACTGCTTCTGCCGAGGTTGGGCACGACGCTGGAAGACGCAGTTGGCGGGGATGCCGAGGGCATACTCGATCGCGAAGAACTCGCAGAACTGGTAGAGCAGGGGCAGAGCAAAACCGGCATCGCCGCGCAGTTTGATCTTTACGCCGGGGAAGGCAGATTGCAAACGCGGTACCAAGCGCAGCAGCATGGGCACGATGCGAGCAGGACTGGAGGCATTTCCCGGGCGCAGCCGTGCCGCCAGTAGACATCCGGTGTGACGCTCGAAGATCAGCATGGGGTGATACATGTGCTGGCCAAAACCGCCGTTGAAGAAGCTGAGTTGTTGCTGGCCGTGAGTGGGATCGTCGGTGGAGTCGATGTCGAGCAGGATCTCGCCGCGCTGGCGGACCTGGTCGGCGCAGAGGCGGATAAACGGCTCGCACAGCCGGTCGTTGCAGCGTACCAGATCGCGGGCGGAAGGCGCGTTCTCCCAGCGACTGAGCGTGGGCTGCGAACCGAGCGCGTCGCCTAACTTGTGATCGGCGACGATCTGCAACATGGGATCGTGGCGCAGACGGTCGGCATCGTTGGCGTCTTCATATCCGGCCACGATCTGGTAGATGCGTTGCCGCAGCAAGGCCAGCGAATCATGGCGCAGGCGGTCGTGCTGTCGCGGATCGCTTAGGCCGGCGGCCCAATCGCGGGTCAGATGCTGGCGCTGATCGAAGGCTCGCAACGGCAACCGACCGGCGTCACTGGTAATCTGGCCACCGGAAAAATCGGCGCGAATGGGTTGATGACAGTAGAAGGAGAAGTTCAGTTGTGGTAAAACACTTTGTATCAAGCGATGGATGCTCCGAAAGGGAATGCTGGGTCCTCGAAACCCAGTGTTCATCTACCTTTTAGAGCATCCTTTCTTTTTTGGCTAGTGATTTCGCGAATAATTCAGGCTAGTACGGAATACAAACTGGCCAACAGTGGATCAGACGGCGCAAACGACCGCCCTGGTTCTTCGAAGGATGAACGAAATTGACGAATCGATCAGGCAGCGACTCCAAGCCATCGGTGAAACTCGCGAAGCAGAAAGGTTCTATGAAGAATCCGCCCTGCAGCCACCAGCAAATTTGGCTAACATCCGGCTTTGTGATCCCACCAGCGCCATTGGAACTTCGATTTCACACCGCTTCGTCGGTAGATCTAATGAGTTAGCGAAGATCGATTTTGTTCTTTCGACTATGCGTGGCCGACGCGAGGATAGCCCCGGTGCAGTACTGAGGATGTCTTCGGCTGGAGGTTACGGAAAGACGCTAGTCGCCGCAGAATATTTGCGTCGTTACGGTCCCCTTCGTTACCCAGATGGGTTGTTCTGGATCGATGCCGCTGTCGGTGAGATTGGTCTCGAGAAGCAGCAATATGAGATTCTCTGCAG
>Ga0070697_100003333_pt1 | contig 12334 bp, 15 predicted proteins | sample KBSK1501metaG_FD_65475 | JGI IMG/M metagenome (GOLD analysis project Ga0070697, IMG submission 65475) | Corn, switchgrass and miscanthus rhizosphere microbial communities from Kellogg Biological Station, Michigan, USA - KBS K1-50-1 metaG | ecosystem: Host-associated > Plants > Roots >... | reverse complement strand
CAGCAAGGAGGAGGCGCACGACTACCGCTATTTCCCCGATCCTGATCTGCTGCCGCTCGCCATCACGCAGGAACAGATTGAGCGCGTCCGAGCAACGCTGCCAGAGCTGCCGGAGGCGCGCCGCGAGCGCTTCGTCCGTCAATATGGACTGACCGCGTATGACGCGCGCGTGCTGACCGCGAGCCGTGCCGCCGCCGATTACTTCGAGGCGTTGGTCAAGGCTTCGGCGGTCGAACCCAAGCTTGCCGCCAACTGGCAGATGGGCGAGCTCGCCGCGGCGCTGAATCGCGACGAACGCGACATCGCCGATAGCCGCATCTCGCCGTCCGATCTCGGCTGGCTGGTCGGCCAGGTGGCGCGAAACGAGCTTACCGGCAAGATGGCGAAGCGCGCTTTCGAAGCGAGCTGGGCGAATGGCGTGCCGCCGCAGCTCGTGATCGAGCGCGAAGGCCTCAAGCCTATCAGTGATGCGAGCGCAATCGAGAAGCTGGTGGATGACGTACTCGCCGCGAATGCACCGCAGGTCGCCGACTATCGCGCCGGCAAGCAGAAGGCGTTCAACTCGCTCGTCGGGCAGGTGATGAAGGCGAGCGGCGGCAAGGCGAATCCGGCGCAGGTGAACGAGATCCTGCGCCGCAAGCTCGGCCGCTGATTACTTCGTGCCGCGGATGAGCTGGATGAAGCGCTGCTTGTCCTGATCGTACTTGGCGTTGATCAGCTCGACTTCCTTCTTCTTCGCGGCGAGCAGGCCCTGCTGCACCTTGATGTCGCCATCGACGCTGTCGATGTCCTCGAGCAGCTTCGCCGGCGGCTTGGTATTGCCCTTCTTGTCCTGGTAGAACTCGAGCTCCTTGTCGTAGCCCGCGCGGCGCTTCTTCAGCGCATCGATGCGCGTCTCGACCTGCTGCACGGCGCTGTGGTTGTCCTCTAATGCGCGCGCGCGAGCGGCCTCGATGTCGCGCTCGCTCGTGTAGGTGGCAAGCAGCGCGCGGTTGCGCCGCGATTCCTCGCGCGTCGCGTTTTCTTCCTCCTTCGCCTTGGCGGCGGCCGCCGCTTTCGCCTCGCGCTCCTTCTGCTCGCCTTCCGGATCGATGCGCCGTACGAGCAGCCCCTGCGCGTTGAGCTGCTCGACCGGGTGGCCCATGCATTGCATCGGGATGGTGGAGCCGTAGTAGCGTTTGCCGTCCGCCCCGGTGCAGCGGTAGGTCATCTGGGCCTGCGCGGCGAGCGGCACGATCACGAGCGCCGCCATCATTATCGTTCTCAGCATCGCGTCCCTCCCGAGCAGCGAAGGCGCCGATTGTAGCTGCTAAAATCCGCGCCCTACTATGCACTTTGCCGACCGGGCGGCCATCGCCGAAATCACCGCGCGCATGCTGCTCGAAGTGAAGGCAGTGCTGTTCTCCGAGGCGAAGCCGTTCGTCTTCACCTCGGGCTGGGCAAGCCCGGTGTACATCGATTGCCGCAAGCTCATCTTTTACCCGCGGATCCGCAGCCAGCTGGTCGACTTCGCCACGGTTACGCTCGCCCGCGACGCCGGATTTGAGCAATTTGACGTGGTCGCGGGCGGCGAGACGGCCGGCATCCCCTACGCGGCATGGATCGCCGAGCGCCTCGGCCTGCCGATGCAGTATGTGAGAAAAAAGCCCAAGGGCTTCGGCCGCAACGCGCAGATCGAGGGCGACATCCGCGCCGGCGCACGCACGCTGCTCGTCGAGGACCTGACCACCGACGGGCGCTCGAAGATCAATTTCTGCAAGGCGCTGCGCGAGGCGGGCGCGCTGGTCGAGCACGTGTTCGTCAACTTCTACTACGACATCTTTCCGGAGGCGAAGCAGACGCTCGCCGAGCTGAACGTGCACCTGCACTACCTCGCCACCTGGTGGGACGTTCTCGCGGTGGTGAAGAAGGACCGTTACCTCGAGAGCGCACAGCTCGCCGAGGTCGAGCGCTTCCTGCACGAGCCGGCGAAATGGTCGGCCGCGCACGGCGGCGTGTCGGCTTTCCCCGCCGGTTGAGAGTAATAACGCTCAACGTCAACGGCGTCCGCTCGGCGGCAAAGAAGGGTCTGTTCCGCTGGCTCGCCGCCCAGCAGCCCGACGTCGTCTGCCTGCAGGAGCTGAAATGCCACGAGGCCGACCTCGACGCCAAGCTGCATGGGCTCAAGCTCTACGAGAGCTGCCACGCATTCGCGAACAAGAAGGGCTATAGCGGCGTTGCGCTCTATAGCCGTCGACGACCGGATGAAGTGCGGCGCGGCTTCGCCAGCCGCGAGTTCGACGCGGAGGGACGTTATGTCGAGGCGCGCTTCGCAAACCTGTGGGTGGTGTCGGTGTACATGCCGTCGGGCTCGGCCGGGCCACATCGCCAGGCGTCGAAGTTTCGTTTCCTGAAAACTTTCCTCCTGCATCTCAAGCGGCTGCGCGAGCGCCGACAGGAGATCATCCTGTGCGGCGACTGGAACATCGCGCACAAGGAAATCGACCTGCGCAACTGGCGCGCCAACCAGAAGAACTCGGGCTTCCTGCCCGAGGAGCGCGCGTGGCTCACGCGGGTTTTCGATGACATCGGCTTCGTCGATGTGTTCCGGCGGCTGAACGACAAGCCCGATCAATACACCTGGTGGTCGAACCGCGGCCAGGCGTGGGCGAAGAATGTCGGCTGGCGGATCGATTACCAGATTGCGACGCCCTCGATCGCGGCGCGTGCCGTGCGCGAGTCGATCTACAAGCGCCGGCGCTTTTCCGATCACGCGCCGCTCACGATCGACTATGACCACGACCTCTGAGCCGGCCGACTGGCGCTCGAGCCTGCCGTCGGGCGTGCGGCCTTACTTCGAGGCGGCGCCGCTCGCGGCGCTCGCGCTCGGCATCTCGTCGGGCTTCGCCTTCAGCATGATCGGCGCGACGCTCACGACACGCCTCGCGCAGCACGGCATCAACAAGAGCGCGGTGACCGCGTTTGCCCTCACGTTCCTTGCTTACAACTTCAAGTTCCTCTGGGCGCCGGTCGTCGACAACGTGCGTCTGCCGGGGATCGGCCGTTTCGGCCAGCGCCGCAGCTGGCTCTGGCTGGTCGGGGTGCTGGTCATGGCGGCGGTCGTGCTGCTCGGCCTGGCGGACCCGGGCGCAAGCCTCTCGGCGGTCGCGGCGGCCGCGATCGCGCTCGGCGTTGCGGGCGCGACCTTCGACATCATCATCGATGCCTATCGCATCGAGCTGCTCGCGCCGCGGCAGCTTGGCGTCGGCTCGGGCATGTCGCAGTACGGCTGGCGCATCGGCGCCGCCGCCGCGGGCGCGCTCGCGCTGGTGCTGGCGCAGCGCGCCGGCTGGACGGTGGCCTATGTCGCCTGCGCCGCGTTTGCGCTGCCCGCGATGCTGGTCGCGCTGGCGATGGGCGAGCCGCCGCGCCATCGCGAGCCGGCCAAGTCGCACGGTGCCCTGCAAGCGATGGTCGCTTACTTCAGTCCGTTGGTGGAATTCCTCGAGCGACAGGGCGCAGTGGTCGTGCTGGCGTTCGTTCTGGTGCACAAGATCGGCGATACGCTCGCCAACCTGACCTTGCGCCTCCTGTTTGCGGATCTCGGCTTTACCAATGACGAGATCGCCTTCTACGACGTGGGCGTCGGTTTCGTGGCGCTGCTGATTGGCATCTTCATCGGCGGTATCGCGTACGCGCGCCTGGGCATGAAGCGCTCGGTGCTGATCAGCCTCGTGCTGATGGCGGTGTCGAATTTCAGCTTCGCCGCGCTCGCGGCGGCTGGCCATACCAATCTCGGCATGGCGGCGGCGATCGGATTCGAGAACTTCGCGAGCGGCATGGGCGGGGTCACGGTCGTCGCGTATCTTTCGGCACTCTGCAACCTGCGCTTTACCGCCACGCAGTACGCGCTGCTTTCCGCGCTCGCCAGCATCGCCGGGCGCTTCATCACCGGTACGGCGGTCGGTGCGCTGATCGAGTCGATCGGCTACGTCAACTTCTACGTGCTGACCACGCTGATCGCGCTGCCGGGCGTCGCGCTCTTCTGGTACATGATGCGCTCGGGGCTCGCCGATCTATCGATCGGCACGGCAGGCCAGGAGACGGCCTAGCGTTTCCTGCGGCGGCGTTTCGCCACCTTCGATGCCTGTTTTCCCAGCGCACGGCGCGTCTTCTTGGGAAGGTGAGCGATGGTGCGCTTGCGCCGCGCGGCTTTCGCTGCTTTGCGGATGTTGCGGCGCGCTGCGCGCCGCTGTCGGACGGTGCTCATGCAATCTGGGCACCGCGATCGGCGAGAAGTTCCGCCAGCAGCGAGCGATGGCAGCGCTCGGCGTGCTCGCAGTAACAGCCGATCGAAATGTCGGCCTGCCGGGAGAACGCCGCCAGCAGCTCGATCAGCCGCTGCGCGCGCGGCTCGCGCATCTCGCGGTGATAGTTCTGCGCGTACTTGCGCCAGCGCGCATCGGTCCAGGGCTGCGACAGCGCCCAGCTCACCCATCTCTCGCTCGGTGCGAGCTCCGGCAGCCAGACGTCGTAGTAGCCGCGCTTCGCGTAGTCGGTCTTGCGCACGCCGCGCGGCGGGCGGCGCACGACGCCGAGGCGCAGGCCTTCGCCGCGCTGTCGTGCCGTCCCCAGACGCACTACGCGGATCGCCAAGCGGTCTTTTGTGCCTTGACGATGTACTGCGCGCCAAGGAACGGCGCGATCGGCAGCCGCGCGAGCGGCGCGAGCGCCCGGTTGAGCGCATCGGAGGCGCGCTCGTGCACTTCCTTCAGCGGAAAGAAGACGAAGTTGCACGCCCGGCTCTCGAGCTTGCGCAGGCCGAGCCCGGCAAGCTGCCGGTCGAGCGTCCACGGCAGGCAGGGCTTAGCCGGAAACTCGCTGCGTCGCCGCCGGCCGACGAGCCGCCGCGCCGCCAGGTAAGCCGAGCTCGCCACATGGTATGCGGCCGCGCGGTTCGGGACCGTCAGCACGAGCCGGCCGCCCGGCTTGAGTACCCGCGCCATCTCCCGCAAAGCAGCATCGCGCGCCGGCAGGTATTCGAGCACGCCCATCGCCAGGACGACGTCGAAGGCGCCCTCGCCGAATTCCAGCCGCTCGACGTCGCCGAGCGCCAGATGGCAGCGGCGCCCGAGCGGATGCCCGCTCATGCGTTGCTCGGCGCGCCGGATCATCTCGCGCGACACGTCGATCGCCCGCACCTCGAAGCCCATGGCGAGCAGATCGGGCAGCATAAGCCCGGGCCCGCAGCCGACTTCGAGCAGCCGGCCGCGACTGCCCATCAGCATCTCGATGACGATGCGCTTCTGCGAGATGAAAGAAAACTGCTGCTCGCGCTCCCGCACATATTCGAGCGCGAGCGAATCGAAGAGCGCCTGGACCTGCGACTTTGCCGCAGCGGAAGCCGTTCGGATGGCGCCCATGCAGAGCGCCAAGCACTCTTCGGACCGTAGTCCGACCGGAGGACTCAGTGCTTGCGCTTGAAGAACTGCACCGCGCGTTCATGCTTCTGCGCCGCGGCGCGCGTCTTGAACGTGCCGAGATTGCGTCGCCGGCCGGTCTTTGGATTCACCTTGCGCGAATAGAGCCGGTATTGGCCGGAAGCGAGCTTGCGGATCATGGGTCCTTCACGCCGCGGGCAAGCACAAACCCCCAGACACAAAGCGCGCCGGCAACCACCAGGCCGATGACCGAAACCCATAGTGGCATCGACGTCGTGCCGATCACCGCCGGCCAGCCGTAGACGAGCCGCAGCAGATGCAGCAGCGCGACCGCGCCGAACAGTACACCTGTAACTACGAGGTAGCCTCGCATCAGCCGCTCCTTGGCGCGCCGCGCCACAGCATGTAGCACATATACCCTACCACTGCCGCATTCAGGATGAGCGCCGCCACCCTTACCCACGTCACGCCGCGCGTCAGCTCGTAAAGCTCCACCGGCACGTAGATTGCGCCGCTCACCGCCGCGATCCACTCTCCCCAGCGCCGCTGGAACCACAAACCATAGGCCTCGGCGAAGCGCAACAGTGCGTACGCGAGCGCGAGCGCCGCAAGGCCCCAGAGCTGCGCATCGTTCAGGTTCTCCGCGAGCTGCAGAAAGATGTGCGGGAATTTCCTGGTCGCGTCGAGGTGCAGCCGGTCAATCAGCGCATGCGCCGCATGCGCCACGTCGCGATGGAGCAGCCGCGTGAGACCGAAGCCGGCGAGCAGGGCGAGCGCGCCCTTCAGCGCTTCAAATACCGCGACGGCGCGCAGCCCGGCGAGCTCAGCCTCGTGTCGTGTCGATGAGCGCGTAAACCACCGAGTCGATCAGCTGACCGTCCTTGAAGACGCTCGCTTTCAGCGCCGCCTCGCGCACGAACCCGGATTTCTCCAGCACGCGCATCGAGGCCGGATTCCATTCGAACACCGGCGACTCGAGGCGCACCAGCCGATAGCGCTGCATTGCGTAAGGCACGACTGCCGCCACCGCCGCTGTCATGATGCCGCGGCCCCAGTAGCGCTCGCCCAGCCAGTAGCCGAACTGTGCCGAGCGCTGGTACACGCCTTCACCCAGTATGCAGCCGATACCCCCGACAGCTTCGCCATCGAGCTCGATTGCCCAGTGCGTCGGCTCGCGCGCGCCTTCGAGCATCGCGAACCAGGCGTCGGCATCGGCATCCGTATACGGATGCGCAAAGCGATGCGTCAGGTTGCGCCAGACGTTGCGGTTGTTCGCATATCGCACGAGCGACGCCTTGTCGCTGCGCGTCCAGTCGCGTACGACGCACTTCCCGCAGTCCAGCCGCAAACCGCTATCCCGCCGTGCAGCGGTATACGGCCACGCTGCCGAGCAGATTGGGCATGAACGTGACCGCCCTGCCTTTGTGCAGCACCAGCCGCTCGCGGATGCGCACGCGCAGCCGCCGGCACAGATCCTCGAAGTCCACCGTGGTGCAGTGATGCACGTTCGGCGTCTCGTACCACTCGTAGGGCAGCGTCTGCGATACGGGCATGCGCCCGAGCACCACCTGCAGCCGCGCGCCCCAATGCCCGAAGTTGGGAAAGCTGACGATCACCTCGCGGCCCACGCGCAGCATCTCGCGCATCAGCAGCTCGATGCGGTGAATCGTCTGCAGCGTCTCGGAGAGAATCACGCAGTCGAACGACTGGTCGGCGAAGAGCGAGAGGCCGCTCTCCAAGTCGACCTGCAGCACGTTGACGTCGTTCTCGACGCAATCGAGCACTTTGGCGTCGTCGATCTCGACCCCGTAGCCCGGAGCCTGGCGTTCGTGCCACAGCGTACGCAGGAGCGAGCCGTCGCCGCAGCCGAGATCGAGCACCCGCGACTCGGGCGCCACCCACTGCACGATCGCCGCCTGGTCGGCTCTCATAGCTCGATGTTCGCAAAATAGGCGCCGAGCGCCTTGTGATAGCGCGGGTCCTCGAGCAGGAACGCATCGTGGCCGCCCGGCGCGTCGATCTCGAGGTACGAGACGATGCGCCGGTTGTCGAGCAGCGCACGCACGATCTCGCGAGAGCGGGGCGGCGGGAAACGCCAGTCGGATTTGAACGATACGACCAGGAATGCCGCGCGCGCTCTGGCGAGCGCAGCGGACAGGTTGCCGCCGTAGTCGGCGGCCGGGTCGAAATAGTCGAGCGCCTTGGTGATGCGCAGGTAGGTGTTGGCGTCGAAGTAGGTGGAGAACTTGTCGCCCTGATAACGCAGGTACGACTCGACCTCGAAGTCGATGTCGAAGTCGAAACCCGGCGCGCCACGCCGCAGCAGGCGTCCGAATTTCTCCGCCATCGCGTCGCCGGAGAGATAGGTGATGTGCCCGATCATCCGCGCGATGCGCAAGCCACGCGTCGGCACCACGCCCTTCTCGTAGTAGTGCCCGCCGTGGAAATCGGGGTCGGTCATGATCGCCTGTCGCGCCACTTCGTTGAAGGCGATGTTCTGCGGCGTGAGCCGTGGCGCCGCGGCGATGACGATCGAGTGGCGGATACGCTCCGGGTACGAGAGCGTCCATTGCAACGCCTGCATGGCGCCCAGCGAGCCGCCGATCACGGCGGCGAAGCGCTCGATGCCGAGGCGATCGGCGAGGCGCGCCTGTGCCTCCACCCAGTCCTCCACCGTCACGACCGGGAAGTCCGCGCCCCAGGGTTTGCCGCTCGCCGGGTTGAGCGACGCCGGGCCGGTCGAGCCGAAGCACGAGCCGATGTAGTTCGAGCCCACGACGAAGAAGCGCCGCGTATCGAGCGGCTTGCCGGGCCCGACGAGGTTGTCCCACCAGCCGGTGCTGTCGGGCTGCTCCGCGTAATAGCCGGCGACGTGGTGCGAGGCGTTCAGCGCGTGGCAGACCAGTACCGCGTTGGAGCGCGTGGCGTTCAGCTCGCCGTAGGTCTCGTAAGCGAGCTCGAATGCGGGCAGCGTCGCGCCGCCCTTCAGGCGCAACGGCTCGCTGAAGGGCGCTTTCTGCGCCCTGACAGCGCCAACGGAAGAGGGATCGTGAGGAGCGTTCATGTCTCTTTAGCGGTATTTGTTAGGCGCCCGCAAGCTGACTCAAATCGGCGCGCGCGAAATTATAACTAGGAGATGTCCCCGCTCGGCGGCACCGCGGCCGCCCCGCTCGCGATCAGCCGCTCGATCTTGTCGGCGCTGTAGCCCGCCTCGCGCAGCACCTCGCGGGTGTGCTCGCCCAGGCGCGGCGCGTGCCGGCGATATTCAGGCTGCGATTCCGACCATTCGGACGGCACCGCCATCGTGCGGATCCTGCCCTCGCTCGGATGCTCCACCATTCGAAAATAGTTGATGGCGGCGAGGTGCGGGTCGCCAACGATGTCGGCGAGGCTGTTCATGCGCTGCACCGGGATGTCGGCCGCTTCCAAGGCCTCGAGCCACTCGGCGGTGGTGCGCTTCTTCATCTCGTCGGCGACAAACGCGTAGGCCGCGTCGTAGTTCTTGCTGCGCACTTCTTGCGTGGCAAAGCGCGCATCGGCCGCCATTTCGGGCCGGCCGATCACCTTGAAGTACGCCGCCCATTGCTTGTCGTTATAGATGAGCGCGCAGACGTAGCCATCCTTGGTCTGGTAGGGCCGGCGGTCGGGCGCCAGCATGCGCGCGTAGCCGGGCTCGCCTTGCTGCGGCTCGTAGGTATAGCCGCCGAGGTGCTCGCCGAGCACGATCTGCAGCAGGTGCTCGAACATCGGCACGTCGACGCGCTGGCCCTTGCCGGTTTTCTCGCGGTGGTACAGCGCGGCCGATACGGCGCTTGCGACCTGCTGGCCGACGGAGCGGTCGGCGACGATGATCGGCGCATAGCGCGGCGTCTCGGCGCCCTGCAGCTTGAGCAGCGCCGGGATGCCGGAGGCGCCCTGGATGAGATCGTCATAGGCTGCCTTCGCGGCATAGGGGCCGCGCTGGCTGTAGCCGAAGCAGCCGACGTAAATGATGCGCGGGTTGGCGGCGCGCACGTCGTCATACGAGAGGCGAAGGCGCGCCATGGCCTGCGGCCGGATGTTGTAGACGAGCACGTCGGCCTTTTTCGCGAGCGCAAGGCAGGCGTCGTGTGCGGCCGCCTGCTTCAGGTCGAGCACGATCGAGCGCTTGTTGCGATTGGCGTTGAGGAAGATGTGCCCCATGCCCGGATTGCGAAACGGCCAGGCATAGCGCATCACGTCGCCGCCGGGCGGCTCGACCTTGATCACATCGGCGCCGAAGTCGGCGAGGATCTGCGTCGCGTAGGGACCCATCACCACCGTGGTGAGGTCGAGCACCCGCACGCCGGTAAGCGGACCGCTCATGCCTCGATCACCATCTCGAGCAGCGCGTACGAGAGCGTCTTGCCATGTGGGTCGAGGGCGAGCGAGGTGGTGACGCCGGTGTCGAGCGCGCGCTCGCAGACGAACTGCAGCGCATGGAGGTTCGCCAGTTCATAGCGGCGCACGTCGCCCTGCACGATGTGGCCGAGGTGGCGCTTCACCGCCTGCGCGGTGACCCGCTCGCGCAGCAGCGCATAGTCGGCCTCGCGGTAGGCGATGAGCGCGAGCGTCAGCGTGTCGCCCTTGTCCCCGGCGCGCGCATGCGCAAGCTCATGCAGCTTGCGTTTCACGATCCTCTTCCAGCACCGTCACGCGCGGCCGCACGCGCGAGCGGTCGAGGAGCAGCGAGACGACGCCGATGCGCTCCTGCGCATAACGGCGCACGCCGCCGCCGCCCGCCGGCCCGTTGATCCACAGTGCCTCGACTTCCGCGCCGACCCGCTCGGCGAGCTCGCGCGTCGCGGTGCGCGCCGCGACGCGCAGGCGCGCTTCGTACGGCTCGGCGTGGCCGTAGTCGGTGCGATGCGCACTGTCGACGCCGATGACCTCGGTGCGCATGTCCGGCACGTCGTCGCGTAGCCGCTCGCGCACAATCTCGCCAGCGAGGCGCGCGCGCGCCACCGCCGTGGCGCCGGCGTACGAAATCTCGCCTTCGCCGACGAAACCGGCACGGTAACCGACGCTCACCTTGTAGGTCGGCGTGCGCGGCCGGCCGCCGGCGCCGCCAATCGCCACACGATCGGACGCGCTCTCGCGCAGCGTAATGGTCGTGAAGTCGGCCACCACATCCGGCGTGATGTAGCCGCCCGGGTCGGTAACCTCATAGAGGAGTTGCTCTTTCACCGTGCGTAGCGTAATGGCGCCGCCGGTACCGGGCACCTTGCCGAGCACGCCATTGCCCTGCGCGTCGACATCGCACCAGGGGAAGCCGAGTTGCGCGAGGTTGGGAATGTCCTTCAGGCCCGGCTCGGCGAAGTAACCGCCGGTTACCTGGCCCGCACACTCGAGCAGATGGCCGATCGCGGTCCCACGGCCAAGGCGCGGCCAGTCATCGACTCTCCACTGAAAGGCGTGCGCCATGGGCGCGACGAAGAGCGACGGATCGGCGACGCGGCCGGTGATGACCACTTGGGCGCCGCTGGCGAGGGCGGGCAGCATCTCCTCGGCGCCGAAGTAGGCATTCGCGGAGACGAGTGTGCCGTATTCGGAAAGCGGCGCGCCGCGAGCCTCGATCGTGCACATGTCCGGCTCGAGGAGCGAGAGCACGTCGTCGCCGCTTAGCACCGCGATCTTGAAGTGCAGGCCGAGCTCCTGGGCGAGCGACATGACCTTGCGGCCCGCAGCGAGCGGATGGGCGGCCCCCATGTTGGTGACGATGCGAAATCCGTGGCGCACGGCGAGCGGCAGCAGCGCGCGCAGCCGGGTCTCGAGGAGCGGATCGTAGCCGGCGGCCGGATCGGCGAGCTTGCGCAGCTGCGCGAGCGCGATGGTGCGCTCGGCGAGGCATTCGAGAACCAGATAGTCGAGCTCGCCTTGCGAGGCGAGGATCACCGCCGGCTCGAGGCGATCGCCCTGGAAGCCGCTGCCGGCGCCGACGCGGATGGTCTTACTCAGGCTCGATGCCCGCGAGTTTCACGAGCTTTGCCCAGTGCGCGACTTCCGCCTGGATAAATTTGCCGAGCTCGGCGGGCGGCATGGGGGCGACGTCGGTGCCAACAAGCGCGAACTTCTCCTTCACCTCAGGTTTGGCGAGCGCCTTCATGTTGGTCTCATGCAGCCGCTGCACGATCGGCTCTGGCAGCCTCGCCGGGGCCATCAGCGCGAACCAGGCGATGATCTCGTAGCCCGGCAGCTGCTCGGCGATCGCGGGCATGTCGGGCGCGAGCGAGCTTCGCTTCGCCGAGGTGACGGCGAGGCCGCGCAGTTTGCCGCCCTTCTGCTGCGCCAGCGCGTTCGCCAGGTCGACGAACGTGAGCTGCAGCGAGCCGCCCATCGTGTCGGTGATGGTCTGCGGGATGCCCTTGTAGGGTACTTCGACGATATCGAGCTTGCCGAGCTGCTTCAGCATCGCGAGCGACACCTGTGACCCCGATGAGCCGTAACCGCCCGACAGCTTGCCCGGCTGCGAGCGTGCGTGGGCGATGAAGCTTTTCAGATCCTTGGCGGGGAAATCCGAGCGCACCATCAGCATGAAGGAAGTGGTGCCGTAGCGTGTGATGGGCGTGAAGTCTTTGACTGGGTCGTAATTCAACTTCTTGAAGAGACTCACGTTCGCCGCCTGCGGCGTGTTGGTGGTGAGGAACAGCGTGTAGCCGTCGGGCGCTGCCTTCGCCACCTCGGCGGCGGCGATCGCGCCCTGCGCGCCGGCCCGGTTCTCGACGACGAACGGCTGGCCGAGCGCCTGCTGCAGCTCGGCGCCGACGACGCGCGCGACCTGATCGGTGGCGCTGCCCGCGGGGAACGGCACGATGAGCTTCACCGGCCGCGCGGGATAGTTCTGCGCGGCGGCAAGGGAGGAAAAGAACGCGAACAGCAGCGCGATGGATCGCATC
>Ga0070697_100003332_pt1 | contig 12338 bp, 27 predicted proteins | sample KBSK1501metaG_FD_65475 | JGI IMG/M metagenome (GOLD analysis project Ga0070697, IMG submission 65475) | Corn, switchgrass and miscanthus rhizosphere microbial communities from Kellogg Biological Station, Michigan, USA - KBS K1-50-1 metaG | ecosystem: Host-associated > Plants > Roots >... | reverse complement strand
GAGGTTTGCCAGCACGGGCACCACGTTGTCAAAGTGGAGGCTAAGGAATGAAAGCACCGCACTTGCAATGCGAAGTGAACGGCTTCTTCAAAACGTGGTGGCAGCACCACCCGGCCTGTTGGTGCAAACCGGGCGCGTCCGGCCACGCCGGATTCTATACCGGACACGAAGAACTCTACCGCTGGCGCATGGACCCTAATGCGGGCGATATCCGCAAAATCAAGGAGGCTCCGAAATGACCTGTCATGCAAGGGTCAAGATTCCTGGCGTCGGGTGGCGGCCATGCCACCGTCGTTGGTGTTGGTTCGGCCTTCACGAGACCAAGGCGACGGCTTACATCACCGTGCGATGGCCTCGCAAACCATTCAACCACCCACGCAACAATCAGGAGAAGCCATGACCGACAAACCGATGCAACCAGGGTGGCACAGCGACCACTGTGCCTACATGCTCGAAGAAGGCCCGTGCAACTGCATCTACGGTGGACGCTCGACCAAGGAAGTCTTTGGCAAACAGGAGGCCAAGAAATGACGGAAACCAGAACGTTTGCCTGTGAGTATTGCCGATGCGAACGCCTCCTGTGGCATGAGGACTACTGCGAGGTTTGCCAGCACGGGCACCACGTTGTCAAAGTGGAGGCCAAAAATGCCAGGTAGGCCAGGAACGGGACAGCCGCTGACGCGGGCCGAACGATTGGCCGCGCCATGCACAAGCGCCGACCATGAAGCACGACCACGCGGGTGGCGCTGTGCAAAGTGCGGCGGCCCACGCAACTTCCTGGGGGAACCGAAATGATGGTTGCAGCGTTGTTCGTGGACCCGACCGGGCCTTACGCCAATCGGCCTAACGTTGACGCCTGGGATGAGGAGCGGGACGCTCGCCTTTATGATGGCAAGTTGCCGGTAGTCGCTCATCCGCCGTGTGAACGATGGGGGCGATATGCCAAGGGCGGACCGAACCCGAAGGCTCGCAGGCGAGAGGTTGGCGACGATGGAGGATGCTTCGCCGCGGCCGTCTCAATCGTGCGGGAAAACGGGGGCGTCCTGGAACACCCGGCAGGGAGCCATGCTTGGGAAAAATACGGGATGCCCACCCCGCCAAGGCGGGGGTGGAGCCAACCGGACTTCTTCGGCGGTCGTTCCTGCCGTGTGGACCAGGGGCGATACGGCCACGCCGCCAAAAAGGCGACTTGGCTCTATGCAGTCCTGCCGTCCTACCCAGAGCTTGATTGGGAACCGATTCAGGGGATGAAGCGCCTTGAGCTCGGTCCGAAGTCCAAGGAACACGCCAAGGCCATCCGGTCGGCGCCGGGCTATGTCCCGTCCAAGCGATTGTCCAAGGCGGAACGAACCTACACGCCAGAACCGTTCGTGAACGTTCTGCTTGGCATGGCGGCAACCTGCAACATCGTGGAGGATAGCGACCGTGGCTTGCGGTAGCTGCGGCCACAAGAACCGTCTGCACGAGGATCACAACGGGCGGGCGGTTTGCATCGCGTCGTGGAATGGTCGGCCTTGTACGTGCGCGGGCTGGACGCCGCCAGGTCCGGAAGTGTTGGATGCTTAGGCAGGTGGCGGGCCTCTTCGTCTTGCAGGGCTTGGACTTGGCGACGACATATCACGGCCTGGGCCTTGGCGCGGTCGAGCAGAACCCGGTCGGCGTCTTGCTGCTCGGCAGCGGCTTCACGGGCCTGGTCCTGGCCAAGCTCGCGGGGACGTTGCTGATCGTTGGCGCCGCGTCGTGGCTGTGGGCGGGGACCGCGCGGAATCAATGGCAGGCGCGCGCGGCGTTGGCCTTGTGCTGTGGCCTCATGGTCGGCGTCGTGGGTTGGAACGCTGCGGTCTTGTTGATGCGGTAGCGCGCGCCTGGGCACGCGGGGCGGGGAGGTGGAAAGCCGATCTGGGTTCTTGCTGCTCCCCCTACTACGTAGTAGTAGGGGGGGCGTGTCGGTCCTTGCCTCGCGGCTTGGGCCTGGGTGCATCGGCAAGGCGTTTCTCTTCGCGTCGTGCTTCGCGTGCCATGCGGTCCTTCATGCTGCTGACGAGGCCTTGGAAGTTCACCTCTTTGCGGGCCTCGTAGGCCTTCCATTCTGGGTGCCCTTCAAGCGACGGGACGGGGCCTGCGGCTTCGCCTTGGCCTGGGGTGCCCATGTCGAAAACGTCCACCCATCGCGATTGAACTTCTTGTTCGGTGTAGTCGAATCGTTCTGCGCTGCGCCATAGGACTTTTGCGGGGCCGTTGGTCATGCCGTCGGCGTCGAAGTAGGGCGGCTGGAAGATGCGCAATCGAATCCGCTTGTCGCGGACGTAGGGGTCGAGGCCCGAAAAGTCCGGCATGATGACGATCCAAGTGGAGCGCATGATACGCATTTGGCGGCCGAGCTTGGTTAGCTCCTTCGACTCCCAAGTGTTCCAGTCGCGGTTGTAGAAGATGTTGGCGCCTTCGTCCAAGAAGTAAAGCTCGCCCTTGCGGCCTTGGGCGAGTACGTCGAGCAGGTGGTTCACGGTGAAGATGGCGTCGTGTTCGACGCTGAAGGTGGGCTTGAGGTCGAGGGCGAGGTTCATGCCGTCGGTGGTTTTGCCTGCGCCTTCGGGGCCTTCGATGGCGATCCAGTTGTCGCGGCGCCGTTTCAGGTTGCCTTGGAGGAAGCGGACCATGCCTCGGTAGTCTTTGAAGGGTGGGGGTTCCACGTTCCTTCAGAGGACACTTGTGGACAAAGAGGCTCCGAAAGGGCAGCGATGGACACAACCGGACGAAAAGGAACGCTTTTGTGCATTGGTGTGCGTGCTTGGCTTCGAAGGCTGGCCGGGAACGGCCCGGCCGGGAGGTCTAAAAACTCAATGGAAGCTCTCAACGAAATCGCCCTCGGTTCGATCGTCCTTGTGCTGGCTGCGGTCATCACTCTGACGGTTCTGCCGATTGCGAATGCTGCCATCCAGACCTACGCGGCTGGACCGGACGGCATTCTTGCTTCGACCTCGGACAACCCGAGTTCCTCGCAAGTGTCGCTCTTGAACCTGTTCCCCCTCGTCGTCATCGCTGCTCTCGTGATCAGCGGTGTGGCGTTCCTGGTCGCAGGTTTCAAGCACGTCAAGACAACGTAGCCACAGCATCCGTAAGGATGCAGGCGCGGGGGTCGGTGGTTCCTGCCCCCACAACAGGGGCTTGCCCCTGCGGCTTTCATGCCGACCCCCGCGCTTTTTGTCCCTCTTCCCCGGAAACCGTGAACCATGGTCCTCAAAACTGTCGCGCAAGCAGCCAAGGCGGCGGGCTACTACGCGGGCGCGGCGGGCTACAAGATTGCGAAGGGGGCTTTGATTGCGGGCCGAACGACGGCGCGCGCCGCAAAAACGGTGGGCTACAAGATCGGAACGGCTGGCTACAAGACGGGTTCCGTCGGGCTGCGTTCTCTGGGCAAGGTGCCTCTCAAAGTGCCGCGCGCGGGCGGCAAATACGGCGCGCAAGTCGAAATCAACCGAACCGTTTTGGCGGGGGAGGCCATCGCCCGAAAAGCAGCGGAAACCAGGGATGCAGGAAAGGCCCTTGGCTACTACGGAGGCGCCTACGCATACAAGGGCGCCACGCGGTTCCTGCGCTTCCAGCGCGGCCGACAGCAAAGCAAGATGAGCGCCGTCGGCCAGAAGGCAGCGGCCAAGGGCCGCGTCATGGCCCTTCGAGTCCGAGAGTTTGCGGGCCACGTCGGGCAGGGCACGCCGCGCTGGCAGCAGATGATCGCCGCCATTCTGCTCCCGTTCATCCTCGTGGCGGGCGCTGCGATTGCGCAAGTGGTTCTTCAAATCCTGCTGGACTTTGTTCCTGCGGGTTTCATCGCCACGGACTTCATCCGGTTCCTCTTGGGGACCTTCCTCTTCATCGGCGTGTTCGCATTCGGATTTGGGTGGGTGAAAACTGGTGGCTTCAAACTCTTCGCTTAGGCCCATTCTCTTGGCTTCCTGCTTCCTCTTGGGGCTCTTGGCGATTCAGCCCGCCACGGCCGCGATTACGTGTCCGGTGAACAGCAGCCCGCTTGGGCAGGCCAGCAGCGGCCAGCAGATCACGATCACGTACACGAAGAGCAGCAGCAGCCCGACGGATGGCGCGCAGGCCGGAAACGTGGTCTTGTCGTTTGCGGGGCCGGACAACTTTGTGGCAAGCTCGAAGCCGTACAGCTTCGCGGCTCTTGGTTCGCAGGTCTTGACGTGGACGGTGCGCCTGCCGGTGGCGGGGACTTACACGTTCGTGTTCAATGACACGCCGACAAGCGGCGCAGAGTGCGACTCCACGCTTCCGGGCTTCGTCGTGAACCCCTACGCGGTGCGGGACTGGATCGCGGACATTACGCCGGGCCAGGGCTACGACGCCTTGAAGCCCACGAAGGCCGCGATTGACGTGCAGGGCAACATCTACCTCAACATGAACCAGTTCGACCTTTGCACAAGTGGGGTCTGCGGTTCCGGTGGCCCAGGCTCCGTGTTCAATCAACACTGGCGCACCGTCGCCCTGACGAGCCAAGGACAACTGAATTGGGTTGTCGGTCCTTCCTGCGTGGATATGCAGGATTGCACGGGGGCAGAGTTGCCGGATAGCGCGGGCCGGATGCTGCGGCTGACCTGTTTCAAAACGGGTCCCGCGGCTGATGATTCTTACACGTTCCAGAGCGCGATGCTCCAAGAGGCGAGTCGGGGAACGGGTGGTGTTTCCGGTCTGAACGCCGCGCCTGCTCCGGGCGGATGCAACGACTTCGCCACGCGCGCCGCGGGTGCGACGGATGAGGAAATCTACAACTTCGGGGTTGGAAACACGCTCGTGCTGGAGAAATACAACGGCGCCTTGAACACCCGCTCGTATCAGCAAGCCTGGATTGCTGGCTGCGAGGGAAATCCAATCATTGACGACGGGGAAAACGGCTGGTTCATGAACGCCTGTGGCTCAACGGGCGCGGACAACGTGGGCGCCTTCGTTCCCTCGACCGGCGTGCAGACGCTTGGCCCGACTCTCATCGTTGGCGGCTTCACGGCCGCCGGTGGTCCGGCCGCTGGAGGGCCGACAAGTGCAGGCGGCTACGGAACCAGAATCGTCCACAGCCAAACCACAGCAAACCGCGCCTGGTACTTGGCAACGGACACGGTGGCGGGCTCGATGAAGTACGATCAACTGGACATGGTGGGAACGACGATTACCAAGACGACGGAGGCGGCTTTCGCGCTGCCGAACATCCTTCGAGGCGACACGTCCATGCCAAGCACCATTGGGGGCTTTGACGTGGACCAAAACGATGCCCACGCTTTCTGCGCGGACTACACGGTTGCCGGGGATCGCCGACCGGCGCTTGTCTTTGCCGACGCCGCCCACGTCATCCAGGGATACGTTCAGAGTCCAAGCGTGGGTTTGAATGCTCACTGTTTCAATGTGTTCCTCGACCCTCAAGGCGGGGCCTACGTGCTGACGGCGGCTTCCGCTTCGCCTGGGGAGAATCCTGGGACTTGCGACGTTGGACCGTTCAACGTGCGCTGCTACTCGCACTTCTACGTCGAGCACTACGTGGCCCCGCCTACGTCGCAGACGACGCCGCGCTTTACGCCGACGCCGCCAACCCCTGAGAATCAAGCCGTCATCGAAGTGCAGGCGCAGGCCCCGGTTTCAACGGATTGCAGTTTCAGCAGCCAGGGAACCACGACGGCCGACGTTGGCACGGGTATGCGGGGCTTCGTCATCGCCATGTTCGGGCCAAGCACGGGGGCGCAGTTCCTGGCTGGCCTGATTCTGGTGGCCATCATCTTCCTGGCCCTCGCCGGGGCGTTCCAGGCTATCGCCAAGACGCAAGGCGTCCCTGCCCTCATCGCGGGCTCGATTGGCGGAATTGGAATCATGATTTTCAACATCGCCAGCGGTATCTGGGAGGCCTGGGCTGGCGTGGTCCTCATCGCCATTGTGGCGGCGCTTGTGGCGTGGATGCTGCGCCGTGCCTTGTTCAGCGGTGTGGGTGGGGGCGGTGATGGCCAGTGAACACGTCCGGGATTGTGGTGGCCTGCACCGGGTATTTCCTGTGCTTGACGCTGCTTCTCGGAATGTCGGGAATCGCGGGCAACTCCTTCACGGTCCCGGCTGGAATCAATGAGGACCCGGACAACGCGCAGCAGAGCTTCGGGGGCGCCGTCGTTGAGTGCATCTTCACGATCTTCGCGGATTGCTCGCAGCAGACGGAAACGGCGACGTTCCGCGCCATCACGGACGCCCTTGGATTCGCGGCCAGCTACGTGGGCTTCTTCTTCCAACTGATTACGTTCCAGTTGCCCATTCCGGCGGTCTTGACGGCCATCATTGTGCTGCCTCCTGGAACGGGGCTGGCCTACGTGGGTATTCGCATGGTCCGAGGTGGCGGATGAACTTCGCCAACCTCTCCTGGAAACATTGGGCGCTCCTGGCCTTGGGTGCCTACGTGTTGCTGGCCGTCGTTTTCACGGTGGTGAAGAACCTTTGAACTTCTGGGAGGATGCCGGTCCATTCCTGGCCCCGGTGCTGATTGGGCTTCTGGTGCCGCGTATGCCGATTTGGGCGCTGCCGTGCGCGATGGCGGCGGGCGCGGCGGGCTTCGTGTTGAGCTTGCAGGCGTCGAGCCAGGCGGTTGCGATTCTGGGCGCGGCGTCGAACATGATTCTTACCGGGTTTGCCATCTTCGATATGGCTATGCGATTTGTCAAGAAGAAACGGAGGTTGTTTGAATGAACGAGAACCCTGAAAACGAAGGCCTGCCCACGACCAAGAAGAGCCTGCGCGAATGGCTGTCCGGGGAAGTCAAGGCGCCCGCGTGGCTCCTGATTGTCCTTTACAGCTTCGCCGTGTCTGCGATGAAGGCGATAACGCTGTTCCAGGTCAGCCAGGAATGGCCGGTCGGAAGCGCAAAGGAATACGCAATCATCGCTCTGGCGTTCCTGTCCGTTCCCTTCGTCGTTGGGTATGTCCGATGGGTGAAGCGCCGCGCGAAGATCGGCAACGAAGCCGTGTCGCCCGTCATCGGGGTTATCCTCATGGTGGCCATCACCGTGGCCCTGGCTGCGGCCGTGTTCGTCGCGGTGCAGCACTTCGGGCAAAGCGGCCCGCAAACCCCGGTTGTCAGCTTCGGCGCGGCGGGCGCGGGCGGCTACACGGTCATCAAAGCGCCCAACGGTCTGGATTGGGCGGACTTCAACGTGCAGGGATGCAGCACCTTGCCGACGGGCAGCTTCGAAGCGGGCGACACCATGACCGGCTGCACGGGTAGCGTCGTCGTCGCCTACAAGCCAACCAACGCTGTGGTCTGGACAAACGGTGCTTGATGCCCGAGGTCAAGAATCCGGGGGTTCCCCTGCGGATGCTCTACGTTTCCGCGGGCCAGCCCAAGGTCATCAAGGTGTGGCTCAAGTCGGGCATGACAACGGTCGGGGATGAAACGTGGAAGGTGAACCGGAACTGTTCCTTCCCGCCCGGTGGCAAGTTCGATATTATCTGTGTTCAGGGGCAAAGCGAGGCGGTCCCGGTCTGGGGCCTCTCGGTCTTGACGACGGAGCAGTTGAACGCCATCGCCAACAACAACTTGCTTGTGCAGGTCCACGGCCTCAGCCAAGGCGGGAAAACGCCAGCGATTTCCTGGGTCCAAGTCGGCCTCACCGGCTTGATGATCCTCGCCATTCTCGGCGTGGGCTTCAAGCTCAGCGGCGACTTCGACGACTTGCACGCACAGATTGCGGCGGCGCATCCCCCGCCAACGACGACGCCCTCACCGTCCAGCAACGTGAACGTGCAGCATAACCCGCAAACGGGAACCCTCGGCCAGAACCAGGGAAGTGGGCCACCTTGAGGGAGTACGAGCTACCGGGCGGCTTGGAGGGCCTCTTCAGGCCAAGCACGGCCGACCGAATCATCGGAAGCAAGGAAGAGAGCCGCGCGACCAAGACCTTCTTTCACACGAGCCGCGAAGCCCTCCTGATTAGCCTGCTACTCGGCCACGCGCGCATGGTGGTCAAGGCCATCATCAAAATGCACCACTCAGAGTTCGGGGAGAAGCTCACCTTCGACCAAGCCGTTGCGAAATACGACGCCTGCAAAAACTGGTTGGACCTGCATCAGCAGATCGTGGAACACTACGCCTCGAACCAGGGCTTCGCCGTCGAGGCCACGGTGCGCGTTGCGCAGAAACAGTTGATGCAGGACAAGGAGAAAGCAGAGTCGAGCGTCCAGAAGGGGGAGGGGCCGCATGGCTGAACCCAACAACGTCAGCCGCGAAGAGGTCAGGAGCCGTCGAATCAGCAGCGAGGAAAAGATTTCTGAGCTACTGGACCGCGCCAACCTCTTCAGGACGGCGGTGGACAATCCGCGCCGCGTCGAGGGCTGGAGTGAGTGCCTGGAGGCCTTGGCTGACCTGGCTATGCCGTGGGCGCAGGAGGAAGATGCGCAGGCCAAGGCGAAGAAGAAGGGCCAGGGCCAGTTCCTGAAGGAGTGGGCCGCGCGGCCGGTGGCGGTCATCACGACGACGACGGGCCGAATCATTGTCCCGACGGCCAGCGATTGCCGCGAGGCGCAGAGGATTCTGATGGGCCTCTTCGACCGCCAGGGGCTCCTGGTGAGCAGGCGGACGGTCAGCGGCCCGGCGCCGCGCGGCTTCGGCGCCCCAACGGAGCCAGCGCCGCCCGTCGAAGAAGATGCGTTGGACTTCACGCCGAAAGAGGAATTGCTGGAGTTCACCGCCCAATGAAGGAAGCCAACAAGCCGCGCCGAAAGAGAGCCGTACAGCAGCGGGCGCGCAAGATCATGAAGAAGAACGGTTGGGGCTACGGCAAGGCCATGAAGCGGGCCGGGTGGGAAGTCAAGCGCCTGCTCGGTGAACGCTGATGCAATCACCAGAAACAAGCTGGCCACCACTGGAGAACCCAACCCCGCCCTGGACCCCGTACTTCGCCCTGGGCTGCGTCGTTGTCCTTGTCTGGCTTCTCTGGTTCCGGCTGAAGCTGCGCAGGTGGTGGGAGTACGCCGTCATATTCTACGCCTTGATGCTGTTCGCCTTCATCGGGGCCACCCTTGGCTACGAGGGACTCTTCAACGTCGCGTTCCCCGCGTGGTGGCTTGGCTTTGCGTGCGCCATGATGGAGATTCGTCGCCACTTGCCGGGCGCTGCCGAGGAATCCGCGCGCAGACGGGCCTGGCTTGCCCGCCTGTGGCCCATCCCCCGCGCTTCCGCTCCACGCCGCGCCAAGACGGGCGAGGCCCTGAAACGGGCGGCAAACGACGCGGAGCAAGGACTTCCTTTGGAAAGAAAAGGAACTTAAGCCCGGCCCGGCCTTGTTGGCTTCGTGGGGCGTAAGGAAAAGGCATGGGCTCGCCGCCAGGCGGCGGCAAGAAACACGCCGCCGTTGCCCGTAGCCTCCCCCCCCCGCGTCCCGACGGGAAAACTTGCCCGCCTGCTCGTCGCGGCTTTGCGCGAAAGGCCCGGCCAATCGTACACGCCCGGCGAACTCTGCCTGATCGTGAAAGCGAAGAAGGGCAACGTCAAGAAGGAACTCTGCCGCCTCCTGTTGCCACCACGCGGCAACACAACGGCCCCCGTCCAGCGAACAGGCAAGGGACTCTATGCCTGCTTCCTCGGCCCCGAAGAACTGCTCGCGGTCGAGAATCCACAGCCCAAGGTTCACGCGATTCAACTTGTCTGGGACGCCGCAAGTCCGCCGCTTTTCGGGGGGTTCCCCCCCCGGTCGCACGCGGGCGCGCACGCGAGGGAGCAACTTTTCGGCCCCCTCACAGCGCAGGGCGCTTGGGTCCACGACGAGGCCAGCCGGTCCTGGCGCGCCGTGCGGTGGCACGAGGAATACAAGCTCACCCTACAACACTTCGCGTCCACGGGGAAGCTCTTGGTCAGCGTGAACGCCTCCCAGAAGCCGTTGGACGCCCCGGCGCTTGGCCATCTGCGGACGTGGCTCCAGGCGACGTTGCAGGCCGAAGGATTCACGTGGCAGGAACCACGTGTGGCAACTGTGGAAATCAACCGGGACTTTGAAAGGGTCCGCCTGGGCCAGCGCGAAGCTGCGCGCTTCTACTTGGGCCGTCTTGGCTTGTCCGGTGATCGTGCGCTTCGCCTCGGCCACTTGGAAGGCGCGTTGGTTCAGATTTACAACAAGGAGGCGCTTGGCGTGATGCGTCAAGAGGTCCGCCTGAATCCCCGCGACTTGGACTTGCCGAACTTGCAGGCCCTCGTTGAATCCATGTTCTACGGGCCTGCCCGTGAACCCCCGCCCCCGGCGGTGGCCTCATCCCCAGAAGGAGGTTATGCGTAATGACAACCAAAGACCCGAAGAAAGAACCGTGGCCAGCCTGCTCCAAATGCGGCGCGAGGCTGGACTGGACCGCCAACGAGTGCCCGAAGTGCGGGTTCCAGGGGTGGGAGTGATGGCGAAGGCCAACGTCGGCGCCCGGGCCAAGCTGGCCATCGGGACCTGGCGCTACTACCGCCTGCTCCGCAACGCCAACGAGCGCAAGGGCAAGGCCGGAGAACTGGCGCGCGCCAAGTTCCTGAAGGCCTTCCCACAGGGGGCCAGCAAATGAGGCCCCCGACGCCGCGCGACCCGCGCCACAACGCCGCCTGTCCTGGCTGCGGTGAGCCGGTCGAGCTTCCGTTCCTGTTCGGGTTCACGGGCGCCGAGTGTCAATGCTCGCGCTGCCGGACCCACTTCCTCTGCGTGGGCACGAAGTCCACGCTCGCGTACTACGTGCTGCCCGGGAAGAAGAAGATGCCCGCGTGGATTGGGGAACCGTTGCCGGGCGACGGGAGGCCGCGCGCATGAGCCAGCAGAAAGGCCCGGCCTTCCAGCGCGTCGAGCTTGGGAAGCGGTCCAGAATCGTCCCCGCGCCGATCTGCGACTCTTGCGGGTGGTGCGGCTTCCACGGCCCAAAATGCCCGGAACGGAAGAACGGGTGGGTGCCGCTTTGACGCCGAAGGGTCGCCCGCCGAAGCCGAGCATGACGGAGAAGGAGCTTCGGGAAACGGCGCATCTCAGCACGCGCAACGCGGCGGCGGTCATCAGCCAGCAGCGCGGCGCCCTGCTGCGCGCCACGCGGCGCGTAAGCCACGTCTGGGTCCGCTTGCAACGCCACAAGTGGAAAGAAACCCTCGGTGGAATGAAACCCGAGTTCTACGAGGACACGCTCCCAAGCCTGCGCGTGGAAGGAAAAGGCGCAGCTCGTGATACACAGGACCCCGAACATCACCAGGGGGGAGCATGAAAGTGATTCTGCCGCACGAGTTCGAGCCTGCCGTCTGCGATTCGCCTTGGTCCGGCGTTTGCGGTTGGAAGCGGGATCATCCGTTCCATGAGGGAAAGGCGGGGGCGCCGTCTTGAAGCCGTGTCAGATTTGCAGCCACCGGGAACACCGGGCGCACGAGTGCGGCAGCGCGGTCTGGCTGGCCTGCGGGTGCGCGATGCCGTGCCCGTGCGCTTGGCCGCACTCGCCCGCTTTGTCTGACGTTGCGAGTGCAGCGGGTGGAACATGACGCCGCTGCGCGTGTATGGGCCGCCCTGCGTGGTTCCGAACTGTCAGCGCAAGTCGGTCGAGAAGGGGTTCTGCGAGTTCCACCGGCCGAAGAAGCCGTCCCTCGTCGCGCAAAGGCGCCAGATTCTTGCACGGGTCCAGCAAGCGCAAGAGGCAGCGACCGGCGGAATCGAAGAGGTTGCCAAAGGCCCGGTGGACGCATGAAGGTTGATTCGTGGCTTTGGGCGCTGTCGGTCGTCGGCGGCCTGTTCATCCTCGTTGGGATGGCCAAGGACGGCCCCACGGTTGGTGATCCGGCGGATTGGATCATCGGTGGCATGGGCCTTGGCATGGGTGTTCCTCTGCTGATAAGCCAAGCCGTGCGGGTATTCCGACCCACCCGCAAACAGGAGAAACAGCCATGAGCGCCCTCAAGTGGAGCGCCAATCGGGTCCATTCGGAAGGCGACAAACTCCGGTATATCTTCTACGATGACAAGGGCATCGGGTCTGCCGAAGTCCTGCCAACGCCGGAAGAAGCCCTTGACCTCGCATGGTCGCTGTTCGAAGACGTTGCGAGGGTGGCCCCACAACTCATCGGAGCGCCCCGCGTCGAGCGGCGGCACTACGACCTCATTGAGCGGACGCTGGCTGAAGTAAAGGCCGACGTTGAACGTGCCATCGAGGACTTCCCACGCCAACTGAAGAAGTTGGACGACGAGTGGCGGAGCGTCCAGACGAGGCGACCCGTTGGAAATAAGGAGGCCAAGGAATGACGGAAAGCAGAACGTTTGCCTGTGAGTATTGCCGATGCGAACGCCTCCTGTGGCATGAGGACTACTG
>Ga0070697_100003329_pt1 | contig 12345 bp, 13 predicted proteins | sample KBSK1501metaG_FD_65475 | JGI IMG/M metagenome (GOLD analysis project Ga0070697, IMG submission 65475) | Corn, switchgrass and miscanthus rhizosphere microbial communities from Kellogg Biological Station, Michigan, USA - KBS K1-50-1 metaG | ecosystem: Host-associated > Plants > Roots >... | reverse complement strand
CACAACAGGAAGTCGGACAGCCGCTGCTCGCCGCCCGTACGGATCAAGAGATCCACGTCCGGCAGAATGACGCCCGCCTCGATCGCCCAGCGCGAGGAGTAATCGACCGCGAGTCGCAGGTGCAGCCGCGCCCCACGCGCCGTGGCGCGCTCTGCCACATCGATCGCGGCCACCAGCGGCAGGGGCAGGCGGTCACGACGCCCGATCAGCTCGAGCCGCACGCCGTTCTCCGCGAGGCGCGGCGTCTCGGCGCGGAGGTAGCGGGCGAAGAGGCGCATCAGCGCCGCGACTTCACCGGGCGGGCGCTTCCAGTTGTCGGCGGAGAACGCATACAGCGTGAGCGCGGTGACCCGCGAGTCCGGGGCCGCTTCGACCGTCCGGCGCACGGCCTCGGCGCCGGCGCGGTGGCCGGCCACGCGGGGCAGGCCCCGGCGCCCGGCCCAGCGCCCGTTGCCGTCCATCACGATGGCGACATGGAGAGAAGAGCTTTGCGACATAAAGTCCGTCCTCAAAAAAAATGCCTCACCCCTGACGGGTGGCGCGAATCAACGCTTCCATGTGGTCCAGGTAGCGCTCCAACGCGCGCCGCCCGGCGGCGGTGAGGCGATACTCGGTCTTGGGCATCCGCCCCTCGAACGACTTGGCGCAGGTGATGTATTGCGCCTCCTCGAGCCGGCGCGCGTGCACGCTCAAGTTGCCGTCCGAGGTCTTGAGCAGGGCCTTGAGCTGGTTGAAGCTCAGCGAATCGTTGACCGCGAGCGCGCTCACGATGCCGAGGCGCACGCGCTCGTGGATCAGCCGATCGAGCTCAGCGGCGCGTGATCCACCGCGCTCGCCCTTCAGCCCGTGCTCGACCGCCTCGCTCTTCCGTGCAGCTCCCTGCTTAGCCACCGTACCTCCAAGCAATGATCATGCCGAACACGATGTGCAGGCCGCCGAACCCCGCGGCCATGAGCCAGTCACCCCACGCCGCCGGTCCGAACAGGGCCACGGAGCCGACGAGCATGAAGCAAATCCCCATGACGGGGACGATCCGGACCGAGAATGCGCCCCCCGTCACGAACCCCGTGCCGTACAGCAGCAGCCAGGTGCCGGGTAGCGCGTGTACCAGGCCGGCCCGGTACAGCACCACGGTCAAGAGCCCGCCCACCACCATCGGCGGCAGAAAGCTGAGGCCGAACCGCCGCCCCGGGCCCGACAGGATGGGATCGTTCACCGCGTAGGCTTTCCGGACCATGGTCGAGCCGCCGATCGCGAGCGCCACGATGGCTTCGCCCAGCCACGTGGCGAGCCACAGCTCCGGGGTGCGCTGGTGCGCGGCGAGAAACGCCGCGGCGAGCGCGGTGGCCCCGACCGCCACCTGTCCCCAGCCCGGCACGGCGGTGAACGATCCCGCGCGCTCCATCGTCTGCCGGATGAAGCGGAGGTTGTCGAGCGCGCGATCGTGCAGCGGTCGAGGAGCGACCATGATACTCAGCATGGCACGTCAGGCTGGTTTTGTCAAGTACTTTGTAATACAAAGCAACGGCGAGAGATAGCTTTGACCCGATGCGCGTCTACATCTCCGTCGACATGGAAGGGATCGCGGGCGTCGTCCATGAGTCCCAGACCGACCCCACCACCCCCGCGGTCGCCGCCGAGTACGGACGGTTCCGCCGCCTCATGACCGCGGAGGCGAACGCCGCCGTCGCAGGCGCACTCGCCGCCGGCGCCACCAAGGTGCTCGTGAACGACAGCCACTGGTTCATGCGCAATCTGCTCGCTGAGGAGCTGCACCCGGCGGCCGAGCTCGTGTCCGGGGACCCGAAGCCCCGGTCCATGATGCAGGAGATCGATCAGCAGGGCGGCTTCGACGCGGCGCTGTTCATCGGCTACCACGCTCGTGCCGGCACCCGCAACGCCATTCTCGACCACACCTACGCCGACCGGATTCACGACGTGCGGCTCAACGCGAAGGCCGTGGGCGAGCTCGGGCTCAACGCCGCGCTGGCGGGTACGTACGCCGTGCCCGTCGCTCTGGTGAGCGGCGACTCCGCTGTCGCGGCCGAGGCGAAGGATCTGCTGGGGGACGGCGTGGCGACGGTGATCGTCAAGGAGGCGGTGAGCCGCCACGCGGCGAAGAGCGTCGCGCCCGCGGTCGCGTGCCGCATGATTCGCGAGGCGGTTCCGCGGGCACTGGAGCGCAAGCACACGCCCTTCGCCCTCCGGGCGCCGGTGACGCTCGAGGTGGACTTCGCGATGACGATCCACGCGGATATGGCAGAGCTCTGCCCCGGGGCTTTGCGCACCACCGGTCGTACGGTCGCCTTTACTCATGAGGACTACCGCGAAGTGTTCCGGGCGTGGCGCACGCTGCTGAATCTGTCGGCGATGGCTTGAGCCGCCGGGCGGCTCTGGCCGTGTCGGGCGAAGGCCCGTATGATGGAGTCGTGCCCCGCGTCTCGGAGCCCGCCTGAACGGTCTCCTCGCTCGTCTCCAAATCGCCATCGCGGACCGCTACACCGTTGCCCGTGAGGTCGGCCGCGGCGGGATGGCGACGGTCTACCTGGGAGACGACCTCAGGCACGAACGGCCGGTAGCGATCAAGGTGCTCCATCCCGAGCTCGCCACGAGTCTCGGCGTCGAGCGCTTTCTGCGTGAGATCAAGACCGCGGCCGGGCTGACCCACCCCCATGTCGTGCCGCTGTACGATTCCGGCGAAGCCGACGGGCTGCTGTTCTACGTGATGCCCTTCATCGACGGCGAAACGCTGCGGCGGCGTCTGGAGCGCGAGCGCCAACTATCGATCGAGGACGCGGTCCGCGTCGCCTGCGAGATTGCCGAGGCCCTGGGGTACGCCCACAGCCGCGGCATCGTGCACCGCGACATCAAGCCGGAGAACATCATGTTCTCCGCGGGCAGCGCCGTCGTGACCGACTTCGGGATCGCCCGCGCCGTGACGGTCGCGACGCTCGAGCCCCTCACCGCCTCCGGCGCCATCGTGGGCACGCCGGCCTACATGAGCCCGGAACAGGCGACGAGTGGAGCGCCGCTCGATGGCCGGTCGGACATCTACAGTCTCGGATGCGTGGTGTACGAGATGCTCACCGGGTCGGCGCCGTTCACGGGCACGACGGCGCAGGCGGTGATGGCGCGCCACTCGGTCGATCAAGTCCCGCCGATCCGCAGCGTGCGGCCGGCGGTGCGCGACGCCCTGGAGCGGGCCGTGCAGACGGCGCTCGCCAAGGTGCCGGCGGATCGGTTCGCGACGGCCGCCCAGTTCGCCGGCGCCCTGACCGCGCGCGAGGAACCCGGGCCCGACGGGGAGGGAGACGAGTCGATTGCGGTCTTGCCGTTCGCGAACCTGAGCGGCGATCCCGACTTTGAGTATTTCAGTGAGGCTATCGCCGAAGAGATCATCAACGCGCTCACCCAGCTGCCCGGCCTGCGAGTGGCCGCGCGCACCTCGTCGTTCGCGTTTCGCGGGCCGGCGACCGTGCTGGCCGAGGTCGGGTCGAAGCTCAAGGTGACGACGGTGCTGGAGGGGAGCGTGCGCAAGGCCGGGAACCGGCTGCGCATCGGCGCCCAGCTCGTGAAAGTGGGCGACGGCTACCATCTCTGGTCGGAGCGCTACGACCGCGAGATGACGGACGTCTTCGCGATCCAGGACGAGATCGCGAAGGCGATCGCCAACCGGCTCCGGGTCACCCTGGACGGGGAGGGGACGCCGCTGGTCACGCCGGCCACCGCGAATCTCGACGCCTACCATCTCTACCTGAAGGGGCGGTATTACCTGGCGCAGCGCGGACTCGGCCTCAAGCGGGCGCTCGGGTGCTTCGATCAGGCGCTGGCGCTCGATCCGAACTACGCGCTGGCTCACGCGGGCCTCGCCGATGCCTGTACCGTGTTCGCGGAGTACGGGCTCGCGCCGCCCAACGCGCTCCGGTCCAAGGCCCGCGCCGCCGTTCAGCGAGCTCTTGAGCTGGCACCCGACCTGGCTGAGGTCCACTGCGCCTCGGGAGCGCTAGCCTTCATCTGCGATTGGGACTGGCCGCGGGCAGCGCGCGACTTGCGGCGTGCCGTCGAGCTGAATCCGCGCTCCGTGGCCGCGCGGCAATGGCTCGCCTACTATCTGGTCTTCATCGAGGGGCGGGCTGAGGAGGCGGTCGCCCAGGCCCGGCGTGCCGTGGAACTCGACCCGCTGGCGTCGTTGCTCACCATGCAGCTCGGCATGACGCTGATGGGCGCCGGGCGGTATGAAGAGGCCGCGGCGTCATTGCAGCGAGCGGCGGATCTCGCGCCCGCGATGTTCCTCCCCACGATCCACTTGGGGCTGCTGCACAACCATCTGGGTCGGAGCGATGAGGCCATCGCCCCGTTGGAAGTGGCGGTGACGGCGTCCGGACGCCACCCGTGGACGCTCGCGGCGCTGGCCGTCTGCTACAGCTCCCTTGGGCGGCTGGACGATGCGGAGGCAATTCGGGACGAGCTGCTCGCCCGGGCGCGGCGGGAGTACGTGCAGTCGACGGTATTGGCGATCGTCGCCGCGAGCCTCGGGAACATGGACGCGACATTCGAGCTCCTGGACCGGGCGTGCGATGAGCACGACGGCATCCTGGTCTACTCGAAACGCTATCCCTTCTTCACCCGCCTCCAGACCGATCCGCGGATGGAGCGCATCTATCGGCGCATCGGCTTCCCCGAGACGAAGCGCTAGGGAGCCAACAGGACGAGCCCGTAGTCGCCCACGACCCGGAACCCCAGGAACAGATACGCCCGCCGGGCGGCGTCGTTCGCCGGATCGGCAAACAGCACGGCGCGCTGAACTCCCTGTTTCCGCGCCGCCAAGAGCGAGCCGGCGACGACCGCGCGGGCGTAGCCGCGGCCCCGGAACTCGGGTGGGGTCCACACACCGCCGATTTGCACGATGTCGGGGAGCATGGCGTTGAAGACCGCGTAGGAGACCGCGGCCGCGCCGGCGAGGAGCAGCCAGTCGCTTCCCCGCTGGTGCTGGAGTCGTACATCGTCGGTGCTCGCCTGGTGGAGCTCGGGGCCGTCGGCCGCGCCAAGGGCCTCGATGGCGAATCGCACTCGCCACGCGACCAGGAGCTCGAGCTCGCCCTCCGCCGGATGACGGCAGCGCAGGGCGCCGCTCGCGAGCGGCGGCGGAACGACCAGCCGGGCGAGGTCGAGCGCGTACAGCTCGTCCCGACTGTCCTTGGTGGTCGGCGCCGCGCCGAGCCCGAGCGCGTCGCGCGCCGCGACGACGTCATCCCACGGCCCGGAGAAGCCAGTCACCGTGCGGCCGGAGCGCCGCACCGCCTCGCGCGCCGCTGCGGCGGCGTGGCTCCGCTCCAGGGCCTGCACCAGGACCATCCCGTTCCAGCAGTGCGCCGCGACGCCCGCGATCCGCCCGGCCTCGAGCGCGGCCACGTACGTGGCTTGCATCGGCTGACCCCGGTCGGTGAGGCCGGCCGAGCGCGCGTTGGACCGGAGAAACATGGACGTGTCGGCGTGGCGCGCGAGGAACGTGTCGAGCTCGGCCTCGTCGCCGGGGCGGAGCAGGCGAAGCTCGGACACGACTCAGTCGGTCGAGGCGGGGCGGCGCGGCAGCCGGAGAATCTTGAGCGACAGGCTGCGCGCCAGGATCCCGATCCCGGGCGGATCACCCGCCCGCCGAGGCACGGCGCGGTAGATGAGGATCACGAGAATCCAGGTGAGCCAGCTGGACCGCTCGCTCCACGACAGCCCCGCGAGCATCAGCCACGGCTGGGTGTAGGCGGCGGTCCACGCCTGCCACTCGCCTTGCGCGAGCGCGATCGGACGGGCGATCACGCGGTTCGACCGGTATCCCTGCGCGCTCGGGCTCGAGAGGTTCCACACGCACGTCACCTGGCCCCAGCCGTGATTGTCGCTCGCGCCCACCACGAGCAGGTCGTGCGACTCGGCGACCTGGAGCACGCGCTCGCGCGCCGCCGCCGGGAAGCCGATCGCCTTGGGTGCGCAGTTCACGATCTCGAAGCCATCGGCTCCGGCGGCCACGAAGTCGTCCAGATCGGCCCAGTGGTTCCGCCAATATTCGGGAAGGGACGCGATGCCGATCGCGCCCTGGCCGTGCAGCGCCCCGAACAGGCCGAGCATGGCGCGGGTGTCGCGTCCAAAGACGCCGCGCTCGACCGGCGCCACCTTGCCCAGGGCGACGATGTGCTGGTCGTACACGCTCCATTCGACCCCGGGCAGCAGTCTGATGAGGGTGTCGACTCCTCCGTTGAACACCACGTTGTGATCGGTGACGTACGACGCACCGAATCCCTGGGCCGCATGCCAGGCGGCGAGATCCGCGAGGGTCCAGCCGCGGCGGCCGTCGTGCGACAGGGCGGTATGGGCGTGGTAGTCGATGACGGTGAGCGTCGAGTCGGCCGCCACGAGGCGGGGAACGGGGCGTGGCAGCAGGACCGCCCCGACGCCGAGCACGATCACGGCGAGTGGGGCCAGCGCCCCCGCCACGAGCCGCCGTCGTAGCGAGCCGCGCCGCAGCAGTCCCCAGAGGGCGAGTGCGGCGACCCACGTGACCAGGAATGCGGTGGCGCGCTCGCGGCTCAGGAACGTGAGCGCGTCGAGCACGTTCGAAACGGGAGCGAACAGGGTATAGAGCGCGGGACGGACCAGGTCCACGTCGAGCGGAGGCGCGCCATTCGCGGCGTCCAGCAGGGGGGGCAACGGTGCCAGCGCGGAAAGGAGGACGAGGGCGATGAGCGCGAGGGCAATCGGGTGGCGACGCAGCAGATTCACTCGTACAATCTTGGGTATGAGAGTGCCGGACGCCACCGTCGCGCGTCGGCTCGCGTGCTGCCTCGCCGGTACCGCGCTCGCCTGCAGCGAGCCGCGGCGCGCGAACCCGCCCCCGTCGGACGCGGGGGCCCTGGTGACCGTCTACCTCCCACCCAAGACCGCCGACCGGATGGCCGGGCGGCTCCAGGCCGTCGCCGCCCAGCGCCAGTGGGCCCTCTCGATCCGCACCGACAGCGCGGCCCTGGCGGACGCAGACCTGGCGATCATGGACAGCGCGGGGAAGCTGATGTTCCGCGTGCGGACGGGGTCGCCCGCGGCCGCGCAGGCCAGACAGATGGCGGACGCGGTGTTGCGATGACGACCGACGCGTTCGCTGCCATTCCCGATGTCGTGCTCGGGCCCCTGGCGGGCCGACCCGAGGCGGCGTGGCACCGCGCTCCGCCCGGCAAATGGTCGGCGGCGCAGATCGTTCAGCACCTCGCCATCTCCATCGACGGGAGTGGTCGGGTGTTCGCGGAGCGGCGCACCAAGCCGCCGATGCGGCGCCGGCCACGGCCCGTGCGACAACGGCTCGCCCAATTTGTGTATCTGGATATCGGGTGGATTCCCTCGGGCCGTGCCGCCCCGGCCGTAACAGAACCTGCCGACCGGCCCGATGCGGGCACGGTGGAGCGGCAGCTGCGGGACGGCGTGGCGCGCTTCCTCGCGCTCGCGCACGAGCTCCTGCCCGCCCGCCGGGACGATCTATTTGTACGACATCCTGCCTTCGGTGACCTCACCCTGCCCGAATGGCTACGATTTCATATCCGCCACTGCGCGCATCACGCCAAGCAGATCCGCGCACGCCTCGCGTCATGAGCCGCAAGGACAAGCGGAAGCTCACCGCCCGGGTCCCCAACCCGAACGCGCCGGTGAAAGGGCGGCTCAAGACTCCGTCGCACAAGGTGCACAAGTCCGTGAAACACTATCGCCGACGGGAGAAGCACCCCGGTCGGCCCCCGGACGAGGACTAAAATGCCCGACTATACCTACTTGATCATCGGCGGCGGCATGACCGCCGACGCCGCCGCCCAGGCCATCCACGAGGCGGACCCCGCCGGCTCGATCGGTCTGATCAGCGCCGAGCCGCATCCTCCCTACGACCGCCCGCCGCTCTCGAAGGCCCTGTGGAAGGGCGAGCCCGAAGAGAAGATCTGGCGCAAGACGGCGGCGACCGGCGGGGTGCTGCATCTCGGGCGACGGATCACCGCGATCGATCCCCGGGGGCACACCGCGACCGACGACCGGGGGACGAAGTACCGGTTCCAGAAGCTGCTCCTCGCCACCGGCGGCACTCCGCGGCGCCTGCCGCTCGAGACCGACCAGATCATCTACTTCCGCACTCTCGACGATTACCGGCGCCTGCGCGCGCTCGCGAGCCAGAGCGTGCGGTTCGCGGTGATCGGCGGGGGATTCATCGGGAGCGAGGTCGCCGCCGCGCTGCGGATGCAGGGGCGCGACGTCACGATGCTCGTGCCGGAGGGGGGGCTCGGCGCGCGTGTATTCCCCGCCGACCTCGCGGCGTTCCTGGTTGACTACTACCGTGGCAAGGGCGTCACCATGCGGATGCGGGAAGGGATGGCAGGGCTCGGCCGGCGCGCCGGCTCGTGTGTGGTGCGCACGACCGTCGGCGGCGAGCTCGTGGCGGAGGTTCTGGTGGCCGGGCTCGGTATCGTGCCCGGAGTGGAGCTCGCGGAGCAGGCCGGACTAGGCGTGGACAACGGGATCATGGTGGATGAGGCCTGCCGCACCACCCAGGCCGACATCTACGCCGCCGGCGACGTCGCGAACTTCGCGAATCCGGCACTCGGCGCCCGGTTGCGTGTGGAGCACGAAGACAACGCCAACACGATGGGGCGCACCGCCGGCCTCAATATGGCGGGCCGCGCGACTCCCTATCACCACCTGCCGTTTTTCTATTCCGACCTGTTCGAGCTGGGCTACGAAGCCGTCGGCGATGTCGACGCCCGCCTCGAGACCGTCGCCGACTGGAAGGAGCAGTTCCGCGAGGGCGTGATCTATTACCTGAAGGAAGGCCGAGTGCGCGGTGTGCTCCTCTGGAACACCTGGGGGCAGGTGGACCACGCGCGGGCGCTCATCGCCGAGCCGGGCCCGTTCAAGCCGGGGGATTTGAAAGGGAGACTCCCTACGTAATGCCGGGACGCCCCACAATGCCCCCGCTGACGCTGAGAATCGCGGTCATCACGCTGTTCGCCACCGGTCGGCTCGGACCGCAACAGGCCGCCCCCTCTCCGCGGCCGTACCGTCCGGGAATCGACGTGCTGGATTATGCGCTGTTCTTGGATCTGCCGGACGGTGGGAACCGCATCGAGGGCCGCGCCGTGCTCACCGTTCGGCGAACCGCCCGGGCCGACACGCTGGTGCTCGATCTCGTGAGGCTGAGAGTCGACAGCGTATTGGTCGACGAGCACGCGACAGGATTCGGCCGGGATAGCGGCACCGTCCGCATACCGTTGCCGGCCGGGTCGTCCGACACGTTGACCATAGCCGTGCGCTACGGTGGGCCGGTCACCGACGGCCTCATCATCCAGAACGACAGCGCGTGGGGCTGGACGGCCTTCGCGGACAATTGGCCTAACCGGGCGCGCCACTGGATTCCCAGTGTCGATCATCCCAGCGACAAGGCAACCGTGAGCTGGACCGTGCGCGCCCCGAGCCGCCTCACGGTCATCGCCAACGGCGCCCGTCTCGGGGAGGCTTCGGTCAGCGGTTCCAACCCGCCGAGGACCGTCACCCGTTGGCGGATGAACGAGCCGATCCCGGTCTATCTCATGGTCATCGCTGCGGCTCCGCTCTACGAATACGACCTGGGCGATACCGCGTGCGGTCTAGCGCTCGTCGGTCGCTGTGTCCACCAATGGGCATATGTGGAGCCGTGGATGCAAGATTTTCTTCCGGGCCCATTCCGGAGCGCGGCAGACATCGTGTCCTATTTCGCAGCATTGGTGGGCCCGTTCCCCTACGAAAAGCTGGCCCATCTGGAATCGTCGACCCGGTTCGGCGGCATGGAGAACGCAACCGCGATCTTCTATGCCCGGCAACCATTCCGGAAACGGACGATGACCGATCGAGTGGTAGCCCACGAGACGGCCCACCAATGGTTCGGCGACGCCGTCACGGAGATCGACTGGTCGCATCTGTGGCTGTCCGAAGGCTTCGCGACCTACTTTGAGGCGCTCTGGACGCGGAAGGCAGCCGGCGACTCGGCCTTTCGCGCGGAGATGGAGGAGATGCGGCGCGTCATACTCTCGAGTCAAGTCGTAGCGGAGCGGCCGGTGATCGACACGGTGGAACAGAACCTGATGGCGTTGCTCAACATGAACAGCTATCAGAAGGGTGGCTTCGTGTTGCACATGCTGCGCACCACGCTCGGCGACTCGGCGTTCTTCCGTGGCCTGCGCCGGTACTACGACACGTATCGGAATGGGAACGCGCTCAGTGACGATCTTCGCCGCGAGCTGGAAGCATCATCCGGAACACCGCTCGGCTGGTTTTTCGACCAGTGGCTCCGCCGGCCCGGCTTCCCGGAGCTCACCACGTCATGGAACTACGATGCAGCCGCGAAGCGCGTCATCGTCTCGATCACCCAAGCCGCGCGATTCGGCAGTTATCGTTTCCCGCTGACCATCGATATCAAAACGGCGGCTGGACGTCGGGTCCGGACCCGCGTCGACGTCACCGCCCGGACGAGCACCCGAATCACGCTCGACCCGCCGCTCGATACGGCACCGGCGGAGCTCGTGTTTGATCCGGAGGTAGAGTTGCTCGCGAAAGTCGTCGCGCGGTAAACGGCACAACGCTCTTCCTAAATCCCTCCGAACCAGGGATATCCCTGATCCTCCCAGTATCCTCCAGGTCGGGTGTCGGTGAAGGTCATCGAGACCAGGTACTTGGTGAGCTTGTACCCGAGCTTGGTCGGCGAGTAGAGCCGCAGCGGCGCCCCATGCGCCGCCGGGAGCCGCTGGTCGTTCATGCCGTAGGCGAGGATGGTCTGGGGGTGCATGGCGCTCGCCATGTCCCAGCCGTTCGAGTAGTCGGCGTCGAACGACGCGAAACTGATGTAGCGCGCCGCCTTGAGCGGGCGGCAGCGTTCCACGATCGCCGACACCGGCACGCCGTGCCAGCTCGCGATCGCTGACCAACCTTCCACACAATGGTGCTTGACCGTGTACGAGACGCGCGGCAGGCGCATCAGATCGTCGAGCGACAGCTCGAGCGGCTGCGCCACCAATCCCTCCACCCGCAGCCGCCAGGCTCCCGGGTCTTCGAGCATCGGCACCGTAGTCGAGATGAAATAGCTCGGCAGCATGGCGCTGCGCTCGGCGGCGCTGTACGTCCGGGCGAGGCGCGTGGGCGAGAACAGGATCTTCTCGCCCACCCAGTCGTTCACGCGACTGACGTCGAGCAGCCCGGGTCGCAGCAGGCGCCCCCCGTCCCAGCCGCACGCGGCCACCAACGCCGCCGCGCCTCCAGCTACGCCGAGCTTCACGAACGCCCGCCGGTCGACACTATGCGTCTGGGCGTCTGCGCGCCTGAGCATCGGGGTGTCAGTCATGACTGGGGAAACGTCCCCGGTACCAGCCGGTGAGCATGGCGCGCAGCGAGGCAGGATCCACGGCGAACACCAGGATGACGTGCGTGATCGTGAACCCGACAAAGGCCCACACGATCCAGAAGTGCCAGTAGCGCGCCGCCTGAAATCCGCCGAGCAGCGCGGTGAGCCACGCGAGCTGGGTCGGCTTGTAGACCGCGAACCCCGTCAGCACCGCGAGCCCACCCAGCACGATCACGCCCGTATACGCGAGCTTCTGGAGCGGGTTGTGCTTGCCCTGCGGTGGATGCTCCCGTCGCAGATGCAGGTAGTACTTCGTCATCTCGAGCGCACCGCGCACGTCCCGCGGCCGGAACAAGAGCGCGCGCCACTCGCCGCTGCGGACGAGGTAGCCGAGATAGAGGAGACCGAAGGCGGTGAGCGGCCAGGCCAGGGCGAAGTGCCAGTTGAGCGCGCCCGCGAGCCAGCCCCCGAGCCGGCTCCAGTGCGGAAACTGTGCGTCGTCGAACGGGCTCACGAAGTACGGACCGCCGCGGTTCCCGAACCGGGCGTAGGCCTCGTAGATCTGGAGACCGCTCGCGATCATGCCGGCGAGCACGACCACGGTCGCCCAGTGTGTGAGCCGGACGATCCAGTGGTGGCGGCGTACGAACGGCCGCGGCTCCGTCATGACTCACGCTACGGACGAAGGCGCTGTCGCGTAAGGGGTGATGAACGGATTCTCACGAACGTCCAACCGTCTTCCCAGGCCCACCCGCCCGTACTTAGCTTGCAAGCGCGATGAACCAGCCCAAACCGAGCCGCCCAGCCGTTCCCGAACGGATCAACGGACTGGCGGCCGTGGCCGCCAACCTGTCCTGGAGCTGGAACCGCAACGCGCGTGCGCTGTTCCGCATGCTCGATCCCGCGCTGTGGCGCCGCACCCAGCACAATCCCATCGAGCTGTTGCGCCGGGTCGATCC
>Ga0070697_100003328_pt1 | contig 12347 bp, 13 predicted proteins | sample KBSK1501metaG_FD_65475 | JGI IMG/M metagenome (GOLD analysis project Ga0070697, IMG submission 65475) | Corn, switchgrass and miscanthus rhizosphere microbial communities from Kellogg Biological Station, Michigan, USA - KBS K1-50-1 metaG | ecosystem: Host-associated > Plants > Roots >... | reverse complement strand
GTTTGCTTACCAGCTTCTGTATCTCACCTACGCCGGCGCCACGTTGGGCATGGCCGTAACTCGCATGGACCTGCGGACCTTTGACGGCTATCCCGTATCGCGTTTGCGACGCCAGGCGCGCGCACTGGGCATGCTGGTCTCCGCGCTTGCGCTGGGACTGGGATTTGCCTGGGTTTTCTTCGATGAAGACGCGCTCTGCTGGCACGACCGCATCACTCGCACCGTCATGCGGTAATCAATCCTTTTCTGCGGAATGCGGTCGAGCTCTGTTAGAGACTGAGAGCAGCTCAATTGTTCCGAATCCGCCTCGCGCTCCGGAACATCGAAGTCCACTGAACCTACAATCCCAATCTTAGGAGCACATATTGTGAGCACAGCAAGACACACTATCGCAGCAGATGCCACCATTCCTGACCAGCAACTCAATCAGCAGATCCTGGCGGGAGACGCGCTCGGCGCCTTTGAGCGTTTTTACGCCGATAACGTCGTGATGCAGGAAAATGAAGAAGCACCGCGCAAAGGGAAAGAGGTCAACCGCAAGTTCGAGAAGGAATTCTTTGGCACGGTGGAGCAGCTGCACGGCGGCAAAGTGCTGGGCAGCGCTGTCAACGGCGAAACCTCCTTTTCGGAGTGGGAGTACGACGTAACCTTCAAGGGAGGCCAGCGGGTTACGCTGAAGCAAGTCTCGGTTCGCCGCTGGTCGAACGGCAAAGTGGTGCACGAAAAGTTCTACTACAACAAAGCCGCTTAAACAGGAGTCGGGAGCCGGTAGGCAGGAGCCAGGACGAACACCTGCCAAAGTCCGGAGGCTCGACGCAATAGCCGCCTTAGGCTTCTGGCGGTATCGGACAAAAGAAGATCTTTGTATCAGGGCCCGACTTCAGTCGGGCCGTAACAGGCAACTCAAAATAAGTTCCGCTCTGCCGAAGGCCCGCGTCGCAGCCTTCGGCGGAGCGCCTATAAGTCCCCTCAGCGTCTAAAGCCGAGGTTAGGGACAAAGTGACGGCATGGCTAAAACCGTGCCCTCCCTATCTTGATCTTCTGCCCCGCCAAACTCAGTTCGGGTGCCTTGGCAGTTACTTTCCTAAACTGTATTCCTCCGTGCCTCAGCGCCTCCGTGGTGAAATATGAGCATGCAATTTGACCTTCAACCGCGATTGCAGGGAAAGCTAATCGAGGTACGTCCTCTTAAACCAGAGGATTTCGACGCTCTCTTTGCGGCCGCGAGCGATCCACTCATATGGGAACAGCATCCGGAAAGCGACCGCTATAAAAAGGAGGTCTTTCAGAAATTCTTCCAGGGGGCAATGGAGTCGAAGGGCGCTTTCGTAGTCATCGAACGGCAGTCCGGCCGAATCATTGGCAGCTCGCGCTACTGCAACCTCAATCCCGCCGAACGTGAAGTCGAGATTGGATTCACGTTTTTGGAGAGAGCATTCTGGGGAGGCCGTTACAATCGCGAACTGAAATCGCTGATGCTCGAGCACGCCTTCCGATATGTCAAGCGTGTCGTGTTCGTGGTGGGAGAGAAGAACCTGCGATCCCAGAGAGCGCTGGAAAAGATTGGCGCCAGCTTCCTGAAGAAGGCCGAGAAGCCAGGCCCGGATGGAACCATGCGGCCGAACGTCATCTTTGCCATTACGCGTTAGGTTCCGGCTAGCACCAAGGATGCTGGAGGGAGCCCGGTTCTCACCACGGACCCAAGGAGCATGGCTTTGTGTCAGGGCACGACTTCAGTCGTGCCGTAAAGTTCGGCCCAAATTAACTTCCGCTCTGCCGAAGGCTGGCGCGCAGCCTTTGGCGAAGCGCCGACAAGAGATCGCCTCACCTCCTGTTAATCTGAGTACCTGCTATGCCCACCCGGGCCAAATCGTCCCCCGTGATCGCCGCCTTTCGCGATGCAGTGGCACGCTCCGGATTCGAATATCCTGCGAGCATCATTTTGGTTTTCGAAGGCGGATCCGTCATGCATGGCGCATCTGTCGGGTCTGACGACCACGACTACTATGGCGTGTACGTTGAGCCGCCCGCGGTGAGACTCGGGCTCAGCCCTAAGCCCCACCATGTTTGGTCCACGTCGGATTCCACGCGCCGAAATACCGCCGCTGACGTTGACCTGATGCTCTATTCGCTGACCAAGTTCGCCAAGCTTGCCGCCAACGGCAACCCTACAATCCTGCATTTTCTTTGGGTAGAAAACGCATTAGGTGCGAACCGATGGTGGGAACAGGTGCTGGCGGCACGAGGCCATTTCTTAGCCCGCTCGCATCTCGATCGTTTCATCGGATACGCGGAGGCGCAACTCGATCGCCTGATGGGGCGCCGCGCCCGAAAGCAGCACCGTCCGGAACTGATCGAGCAGCACGGCTTCGACACTAAGGCCGCCATGCATCTGATGCGACTCATGTACGAGGGCTTTTACTTGATGCGCGACGGTTGGATGTCATTCCCCAATCCCAAGGCAGACTATCTAATCGCGGTCCGCAATGGGCGCTACCCGCTACAGCAGATCCTCGCCGACTTCGAGGGCCTAAAGGCCCAATGCCTGCGCGAGCAGCAACGTTCCCCCTTGCCCGAAGCTGTCAACCTCGGCGAAATTAACAAGCTACTGGCACAGGTGTATCAGGGGGTCTGGAATGGAACCCAAGGCATTTGAGAAGCTTTCATTTCCAGAGACTGACTCTCCACTTTAAAGATCCGGAGCCACCTGCTCCAACCCTCGACGCATCCTTCCACAACAGCATGATTCGCAAACTGAAGTCCGGAGGCTACCGGCTGTACTCGCGCAAAAAGAACCCCAAGAGCGGGAAGCGGCGCAATCTGGGGACATTTTCCTCGCTGGCGAAAGCCAAAGCTCATGAGCGGGCCGTGCAGTTCTTCAAGAAGCGGTGATTCAGGCGAGACGAAGGCATTCACGCAATGCCTCTTGATCGCAAAAAGTGCAAAGGGAGAAATCCATGGCAAGCACGAGGCAACGAGCAGCAGCACGCAGAAACATCAAGAAGGCAGCAGCGGCGGCGAAGAGGAAGCGCACTATCGCACATCTGCCCAAGCGAGTGCGCACGGCGTTAGGCAAGCAGGCGGCAAAGGTAGCGCGACGAAACCGTCGCGCGGCGTAGTTTCGGCGCGCTCCGCGCTAGAGCTAGTCGTGGGGCCCCTATTCTTTTCCCGCGGCTGACTGCGGCGGGAGCAGGCCCTCTTTCCTCATGGCCGCCGGCATGCGCGTGGCAATGATGTTGCCCACCTTCCCCATGACGTCAGTCATGATTTCCGGCATTTGCCGCACCATTTTCTGGCCGAGCGGGCTGTGGTAGAAGTCGCGCAGCCCATTGATTTCCTCCAACGTAAAACGTTTGGCATAAATCTCGGCGCTCCACTGCATCATCTCGTCGTACGACATCACCGAATCCATCACGCGTTTCATCCTGGCGTTGTAATCTGGCGGTAGTGTGAGGCCGTCTTTTCGCATTTGGGCCATAATCTGCTGGTCCATCGTCTCGTACATCTGGCTCGTCATGCGCTGAAACACGTCGCGCGGCGTGATCTCCTGCACCAGTTCCAGCACCGCCCGCTGACGCGCCTGCTGGTCAGCACGGTTCTGCCTGGCCGCCTGTCCCAGGCTGGGCTCCTGCGCTCGCGCCGTCATCGCCAGTAACAGACACACCATTGCCGTCTTGATTTGCCGCATCGTTTGTTCCCCTTGCGACGGACTGTAGCACCCTTACCTGGCCTTGCCAATTGCGGAACTCGGAGCATACTTCCGTGGCTCATTGTCTCCCCTGGCATTAGCCTTCCATTGCGGCTCGCGCATGCGCGCGAGTATGATTGTGGCCCCTCTCCCGCACCACCCACACAGGAGGTCTTCCATGGTTCACTGCGCGCGTCCTTCCTTGTTCAGGCACATGCTGGTTTTTACGACATTCGTTTTGCTGGTAAGCCCGCTGCTGGTGGCCGCTACGAATCCGAAAGTGATTCGCGATACCAGGCACGACACTTCTCCACCGCTGCGCGACATCGCCAACCTGGTCCGCGGGAGCGGAGGCGCCGACCGCGAAGCTAACTTTCCGCGTTCGACCGGTTCCGCGCGCGTCAGCCTTCAGCCTGACGCAGTGGCGCAGGAGCTGACCTCACCGCTTACCGGCGTGACCACGGTCCTGAATTTTGAAGGACAAAGCGCCGACGACAACCGCAGCGTGTTTGGCTTTTCCTTCGTGCCGCCGGACACCAACGGTGCTATCGGGGCTACCCAGTTCCTGCAGATGGTGAACGTGACCCTGGCGGTGTACGACAAGCGTACCGGAGCGCGCGTGCTTGGCCCCGCCGCCATCAGCAGCGTGTGGGCGGGCTTTGGCGGACCCTGCGAAACCCAGGACGGGGGTGATCCCGTGGTGGTTTACGACCAGCTGGCCAACCGCTGGTTGGTGAGCCAATTCCAGTTCAACAGCACTTTCACCGATAACAAACAGTGCGTTGCCGTCTCTACGACGTCAGATGCTACCGGGCCCTACAATCGCTACCAGTACGACTTCGGCGCCGATTTTCCTGACTACCCCAAGTTTGGGGTGTGGCCAGATGGCTACTATTACTCAGCCAATGTGTTTTCGCCCAACGGATTTTCCGCTGCCGCCTGCGCCTTCGATCGTGCCGCCATGCTGGTAGGGGCGGGAGCCCAGATGATTTGCTTCCGCAACCCGAACGCTGCCAGCCTGCTTCCTTCCGATCTTGACGGCAGCACGCTGCCTCCGGCGGGCTCGCCCAACTACTTTCTCGACATACAAGACGCCTCGGGCATCAACCTCTACCAGCTCCACGCCGATTTCGCCAACCCTGGGAATTCCACTTTCAGCCCGCCAGTCAGGATTGCGGTGGCCCCCTTCAGCGACATTTGCCAGTTCTCGTTCCGGCTGGCCTGCATTCAACAGCCGGAGCCGGGAGAAAAAGTTGATGCGATTGCCGACCGCCTGATGTTTCGTCTGGCCTATCGTAATTTCGGCGATCACGAATCTCTCGTTGTCAACCACACCATTGAGGGCGGAGCCATGGCCGGAGTGCGTTGGTATGAAATTCGTAGCCCGCAAGCCGGCCCGTTCGTGTTCCAGCAAGGAACGGTCGTGGACCCTGAGATTTCTTTCTGGATGGGCAGCATCGCCATGGACAAACTCGGCAACATTGCGCTGGGCTTTAGCGCGTCGGAAAAGCGCACGAACCCCAGCGTGTTTGCCGTCGGCCGCCGGCCCAGTGATCCGTCCGGATTCATGTCGGGGCCGCTAGTGCTCGCCGCCGGAACCGGAGTTCAAAAGTCCTCGTTCAAACGCTGGGGCGATTACAGCAGCATGGACGTTGATCCCAGCGACGACTGCACCTTCTGGTACACCCAGGAGTACCAGACGGAGGTCGGTGCTTTCGACTGGAAGACGCGCATCACTGCATTCAAGTTCGATTCCTGCAAGAAGGGGAAATAGAATTTCCACCGCCGAGCGCGCAAAACACGCCGAGGATAGTTGATATGGAACGGAGGACCCTGCGACTGGGCTGCGCTCCGCGTCGCGATCCTGCGGACCCTCGGCGGGCGCGATCTACTCGGCGGTGGATTTGCTGGTCTGCCAAAACTCCGGTAAAATCAATGTTTTGGCACATCAGTTCTAATCACACCGGAGCAGTCAATGGCACGCGTTTGCGACGTCTGCGGCAAAGGGCCGCAATTTGGAAATAACATCAGCCACGCCCATAACATCACCAAGCGGCGCTGGAACGTGAACCTCCGTCCGGTGCACGCCCGCGTGGGTTCCACCACCAAGCGTATGCGGGTCTGCACCAACTGCCTGCGTAGCGGCAAAGTAGTTAAGGCCTAACCGCGAACCAGCTTTTTCTCCTATAAAACTGTGACGACCGGGGTTAAACCTCTTTTCATTTCCATCCTGAGCGCACGGCTGAAGCCGTGCTCCTTCACCGTCAGCGCGTAAGTCTCGGGTGGTCCTCGCGCAACTTAGCACTACGCTGAACCTTCGAGTCTGATCGCATGAGCAGCTGGAGACTACACCAGCGCAATCACGTCGATTTCGACCAGCACATCTTTTGGCAGCCGCGAGACCTCGACGGTTGCGCGGGCCGGCGGAGCCGCCTTGAAAAAGCGCGCATACACTTCATTCATGGCTGCGAATTCCGACATGTTCTTCAGATAGACGGTGCTCTTCACGGCCCGCGCCAGGTTGGTGCCTGCGGCGCGAAGAATGGCCTCGAGATTCTTGAGCACCCGTTCCGTCTGAGCGGATATGTCTCCGCTGATGACCTCCGCCGTTGCCGGATCAATGGCTACTTGACCGGAGACGAAAACGAACCCGCCGGCTTTAATCGCCTGCGAGTATGGGCCGATGGCCTGAGGGGCGTCTTTAGTTGAAACCACATCACGCATGAAAATCGCTCCTGGCTGTTGGTTGTTTGGGTGAAGTCAATTGGCGTTCATCCGCGTAAATCGGCGGCGGGAAGACCGGCCATAAATCCGCGGCGGAAGTGTTTCACACCCGCTGCACTCGCTGTACGTCGCGTACTCCCGGAATCTTACGCAGCCCGGTCAGGATGCGCTGCAAGTGCTTCATGTCTTCAATGTCCACCACGGCGTCAATGGTCGCCTGGCCATTCGAGGTACGCGCCTCGATGTTGCGGATATTGGTCTGTGAGTCGGAGATGGTGGCAGTAATCTGCTTGAGCATGCCCCAGCGGTCGTCGCAATAAACCGTAAGTTTCACTGGATAAAGCGCGCTTTCCGTCGGCGTCGCCTTCGCCAGCTTGCCCCACTCCACCGTGATGCGGCGGTCGGCCTCGTACATCAGGTTGGTAACGTTCGGACAATTCTTGGAGTGCACCGCTACGCCCTTGCCGCGCGTTACGTAGCCAACAATGTCTTCACCACGAATGGGATTGCAACAGCGCGCGCGGTAGCTCAGCAGGTCGTCATGGCCTTTGACCAGCAAGGCTGGCTCCGGGCCGGCGCCGAAGACCCGGCGAACCACGCTGGTGAAGCCGCCTTCGCGCTCGCCTTCCTGCTCAGGTTGTTCCACGGCCTTGCTGGGCAGCAGTTTGGCCAAAACGTGGCGTGCTGAAAATTTTCCAAAGCCGATGTTGGCGAACAGGTCATCTGGACGGCCGAGCCCGTATTCGCCGGCAACCCGTTGCAGCTCGGCCTCGCTCATGTCTTTCATCGCAACCCGGTATTTCTTGGCTTCACGCTCCACCAACTTGCGCCCAATCTCGATGGCCCGCTCGCGCTGATGGATATTGAGCCAGTGGCGTATCTTGTGGCGGGCGCGCGTACTCCTCACAAATGTCAGCCAGTCGCGGCTGGGATGATGGTTGGCGGAGGTGAGGATTTCAACAATGTCGCCCGAACGCAGCTTAGTGCGCAGCGGCACCATGCGGCCGTTGACCTTGGCGCCCACGCATCGCTCGCCCACTTCGGTATGAATGGCGTAGGCGAAATCCACCGGCGTCGACTCCCGCGGCAGGATCACGATCTTCCCCTTGGGCGTAAAGACGTACGCTTCCTCCGGGTAAAGATCGATCTTCAGCGAAGATAGGAACTCATTGGGATCGCGTATTTCCTGCTGCCACTCCACCACCTGCCGCAGCCACGCCAGCCGCTCTTCGTCTTTGGCAGTCACCGGCGCGCCGTCTTTGTACTTCCAATGGGCAGCGATACCGTCCTCCGCCATCTTGTGCATCTCTTCTGTGCGAATTTGCACTTCGAAGGGCGTGCCGTTTTCTGCGATGACTGTCGTGTGCAGCGACTGGTAGAAATTCGGACGCGGCATGGCGATAAAATCTTTGATCCGCCCGGCTACGGGTCGCCACAGATTGTGGATCGCGCCCAACGCCGCGTAGCAATCGCGGACGGAGCTGCCGATGATGCGAATTGCCAGCAGGTCGTAAACCTGGTCCACCGTGATGTGCTGCCGCAACAGCTTCTGGTGGACGCTATAGAGCCGCTTGATGCGGTGCTCCACCTTTGCCTCAACGCCGTTCTCCTTCAGCTTCTCGCGGATCACCGCTTCCACCTGCTGCAAGAACTGTTCACCGCTCTTGCGGCGCGCTTCTACCGCATCGTGAACTTTCTTGTAGCCAATGGGATCGACGAAGCGAAACGCCAGGTCTTCCAGTTCGCCTCGCACCTTGCCCATGCCCAGGCGGTGCGCAATGGGCGCATAGATTTCGAGGGTTTCGCGGGCGATCTGCTCCTGCCGTTCGGCCGGCAGATGTTCGAGGGTACGCATGTTGTGCAGCCGGTCGGCCAACTTGATGAGCACCACGCGAATGTCATCAACCATGGCCAGCAGCATCTTGCGGACGTTCTCCGCCTGGCGTTCTTCAATCGAAGCGAACTGGATCTTGCTGATCTTGGTTACACCTTCGACGATGTGCGCCACCTGCGTTCCAAATTCGCGGGAGACGTCATCAATGGTGACGCGGGTGTCTTCCACCGCATCGTGCAGCAGTCCGGCCGCGATGGCGGTAGCGTCGAGTTTCATCTCTGCGAGCACATTCGCAACTTCAAGCGGGTGAGCTAAATAAGGCTCCCCGGAGGCCCGGTTTTGGCCTTTGTGGCTCTCGAGCGAATAATCGTAGGCTTTGCGAATGATTTCCAGATCGTCGTTGGGGCGGTTGGCACGGACCTTCTTGAGCAGGTCACGATACTTGGTGACCGTCAGAACATTGGTCGCGATCTGGTGGCGGAGCGTCGCCATGCTTGATTATAGCCGCAGGTTTTTCGATTCTGGCCGAGAGTTTGGACACTCTAGCTATCGAAAGTGCTGCTGGTGCAATGCCTTAGAGGAAACGCCGGCCGGCTAGGCAAACGCGAAAAATCATTACCAGACCGATACAATCGTCGCATGCCGCTGATCGAGGCACGCAGTCTCACCAAGGTTTTTCCTCTGGGAGAGTCTTTCCTGGGACGCGCCAGTGGCGAGGTGCGCGCAGTCGATGGAGTCTCGCTCGATATCGAGAGCGGCGAAACCTTGGGTCTGGTGGGCGAGTCTGGCTCCGGCAAGAGCACAATGGGCAGGCTGATTCTGCGCCTGATCGAGCCCACCTCCGGCACGGTGAATTTTGCAGGGCACAATGTCTCCGCGGCGAGCGGCGCTGATCTGCGCCGATTGCGTCGCGATATGCAGATTGTCTTTCAGGATCCTTTCGGCTCACTCAACCCCCGCATGCGCGTTCGCGACATCGTGGGCGAGCCGCTGATCATCCACAACGGAACGTCCTCGCAGGAGAGAACCGCCCGCGTAGGTGAGCTAATGCGTGCCGTGGGGCTCGACGAGTCAGCGCTCGACCGGTATCCCCACGAATTCTCTGGCGGCCAACGGCAGCGCGTGGGAATTGCCCGGGCCTTGGCGCTCCGGCCGAAATTCATCGTGTGCGACGAGCCGGTGTCAGCCCTTGACGTGAGCGTGGCAGCGCAGATCGTGAATCTGCTCGCACGGCTGCAGCGGGAATACAAACTCACCTACCTTTTCATCTCGCACTCCATGCCTATCGTTCGCTATTTGGCCACCCGCATTGCAGTCATGCAACGCGGCCGCATCGTGGAGATCGGCTCTACCGAGCAGATAACCACCGCGCCTGCCCATCCCTACACCCGCTCTCTGCTCCAGGCCACCCCGGAAGTAGAGATCGCATGACGCCTTGACTTGGAGCACTCCCAGGGCGTAGCTTCATGCGGTTTTTAGCAGCCAGTTCGGCTGCAATCACTAAATCATCATCAGGAGGCTGTACATGAAACGTTTCTGGATAACTTGTGCGCTGTTGGCCGTGATTTCATCGCCAGCCTTGGCTGCTGGGAAGAAGTCCGGCGACGTCGAAGAGCAGATCAAGAAAATGGAAGAGGGCCGGGCGCAAGCTGCAATGAAGGCAGATACCGCCACCATGGGTAGCAGCATGACGGATGACTACTCGATGGTCACTCCGACTGGTGCCGTGCAAGATAAAACCACCGTCCTCGATAGCTTCAAGTCGGGCGACCGCAAGATTGAAAATATTCAGCTTGAAGACACCAAGGTTCGGGTCTACGGCAACAGCGCCGTGGTCACCGGTACCTCGAACATCAAAGGAACCTACAAAGGTCAGGACATTAGCGGTAAGTACCGCTACACCCGCGTCTACGTGAAGCAGAATGGCAAGTGGAAAACGGCTGCCTTCCAGCAGACCAAGGTGAGTGAGTAGGGCCTGCTTACTACCAGCACCCCTTCCGTCCGTGGAAGGGGTTTCTTTTTGCGCTAAAATGCGCACTCGCCCAAGGAGATTAGCGACATGAGCACGAATGCGCCTACCGTCTCGGGTGCCGACGCCCGGCCGCCGCTTTCTGAGCCACAGCGGCTTCTGAATACGTTTATTGCGCCCTCGAAAACCTTTTCTGATCTCAATCGCAAGCCCACTTGGTGGGCGCCATGGCTATTAATGGCCCTTCTGTCCGTTGCCTTTGCCTGCCTTGTCGACCGGAAAGTTGGCTACGACCAAGTGGTTGATGCTTCACTCAAGATGGCCGCTAAGCGGGCCGAGCAACTCGACCGTCTCCCACCCGACCAGCGTCAACAGCAATTGGCTATAGCCACGAAGGTTACCAAGGCGATCGTGTACTGCAGTCCTATCATCCTGCTCGTGCTGGGTATTGTGGCGGCGGGAGTATTGATGTTGACCATGAATTTCCTTGCGGGAAGCGAGATTAGCTTCAAGGTGTCGCTTGCGGTTCTTTTCTATGCCTGGCTGCCTCCATCCATTGTAAAGACATTGGTGATTTTCGCCTCAATGATGGCGCCAGGATTCGCTTCTGAAGGCTTCAACATCGAAAATCCCGCGACCACCAATCTGGCATCATTGATGGAGTTCCCTCCATCCTCACCTGCGCTTTACAAGCTCGCAGCCGCAGTGGATGTGTTCGCTATCTGGTCGATTATCCTGCTTGGAATTGGCTTTGCCTGTGCCGGCAAAGTAAAACGATCTACCGCAACCTTGATAGTTGCCGGCTGGTATGCGGTCCTGACGCTGGTAAGTGTGGCTTGGGCTGTGTTGGGTTCGTAGCGGGCGCTCGCTAGCGCTTCTTTTTCGCTAACTCGTCAGCAATACGCCGGATGAGCTCCGGCTTCATCATTTCAGTCACGCGATGAACAATGTCGGCGATCAGCGCAGTATGCCCGCTGGAATTCTCATCGTCCTCAGAGGTACGTGAGACTGCTGCGGTTTGCGCGAGCGAGTGTGTTACCACCGGCACCACCTCGGCGCCAACTGCGGCGGCCATGGCTGCGGCTAATTGCGGGTCAGGAGCGCTGCCGAGATCGCGCGCGGCCTGCGCAGCCGCTTCTTTTTCGGGCTCCACCAACTCAACCTCTGTGACCTCCTCCTCCTCGGCTGGAGAACCACTCGGGCTATAAACCTGACGCATTTCGTCATGCAATTTCAGGCTGTGTTCATGCTCGTGGAGCGGCGCCTCTTCCGCCCTCCATCCTGACGACAGGGGCGCGGCGGCAACCCTCGGCTCGGCATCCTTCACCGGAGCAACGCTTTCGAGCGGCTCATCGCCCTCGACTTCCGGCCCAGCCGCGGAGATCGCATCTCCGTACATCTCAGGAAAATCGGAAGCAATTCCCACCGGCACCACGTCGGCGTTGGCGACGCCAAAGCGCGTGGGAAATTCGCCGGCCAGCGCGGCAGAATCCGTAACCAACGCCGGATCCTTCGCTACTTCTGAATGAATCTCATTCTTGGGAGAACTCGTAGGTTCAAGACCCGGCTCGGGCGCAATCTCCAAACCATCCAATTCCGCCGATCGCACCATCTCCAGGTGCGGATCTTTTGTAGCTCCCGCAACGATCTGGGCTGCCGCGGTGTGCTGAAGTTCCTCCGCTGCCATCGCCGGCATTGCGTGCCGTGCTGCCTGTGAAGCTAGATCGCCGTATGCTCTCGTTTTTTCGTACGCGATTTCTTGAACGGTTTTAGGCGAACCCGTCGCGGGTGGCGCGTCGATTGCCGGTCCTACAGGCAGCCCCGGAATGTGATCCGTAGAAGGCTGAGAAGGTGAGGACAAAGTAGATTCAGGCCCCGCGCCCGGCTCACCCGGTGTAGGACCACCAAACCAGTCGCGAGCCTTGTCGAGCGCCTTCCATACTCCGGAAGTACTCTTCGCGGCGGCAGGTGCTCCGGCAGCGGCTGCAAGTTCGGCTGCTGGGTCAAGCTGCGTTGTTCCGGTGCGCATTGGAGCGGCGCGCGGCGGCTCTACCGGTTGCGTGACCCGCTGCGTGGTATGAGCGGACGGTGGCACTATCTCAAGCTCGTCCATAGCCATTGCAGGCGTCGCC
>Ga0070697_100003327_pt1 | contig 12348 bp, 9 predicted proteins | sample KBSK1501metaG_FD_65475 | JGI IMG/M metagenome (GOLD analysis project Ga0070697, IMG submission 65475) | Corn, switchgrass and miscanthus rhizosphere microbial communities from Kellogg Biological Station, Michigan, USA - KBS K1-50-1 metaG | ecosystem: Host-associated > Plants > Roots >... | reverse complement strand
TATGGCGAACGGCTCAGAGTCAAACGGAAAGAGAATCCGGTACTGGCGAGCCGCTCCGTCCCGTAGGGGACGTGGTGAAAGTAGAAGCCCAGTACGAAGTGCTGGGAAATGGTGCAAAAAGGACACGCCCGTCCCGGGAGGGACGATATGAGACGCTTGGCTTTTGGTCTCGCACGCCGCTCAGCGATTGCCATCAATGGTCGATCGTCCCGTCCGGGACGGATAGCTTTTTAAGAACCCTAACCCAGCACTTCGTACTGCGCTACTTTCACCACATCCCTCCGGGATAAATTCCGCTGAGCTGATTAGTGCTATACCGATCGTCTTACGGTGCATGGCTCAAACCCGGCGCCGACTACACGAATGAGCAGCACAACGTTATTCCGGCGCCGAGGTTTTCGCCCTACCGCCGAATTCTACCACTCGATCACTCCGCTCCTGTTACTCCGCCATTACGCTGCCATTCTCGCTCGTCATAGGCCCGCGTTGCTTATAAAAATCGTACCTCGCCAGAATTGTTCGCACGTAATGTGCGGTAGAAGGAAAATCGATGCTATCCTCAAAGATTTGGGCACTTAACTGCGGATTTTTTTGTGAAGCGACTCGTACCCAGCGATCCACGCGGCTGTGGCCGGCATTGTATTCGGCCAAAGCGAACGGCACCGCGTCCTCCTGATTGTTCCAATGCTGCATGGCTTTTCCGAGATACCAGGACCCGATTTCCAGGTTGATTTTCGGGTCGAATAATTGGTCCGGTTCGAAATTGGGGACGGCGTTGACGGTAGCCCATTCCCGGGCCGCGATCGGGGAGATTTGCATCAGCCCACGTTCGCCGTTCTTTCCCACCATATCGCTTTGAAACCGGCTCTCGCGCCACACCACGGCTTTTACCAGTCGCGGATCTAGCCTATGTTCCGTAGCAACTTTGGAGATCAGTGCGTCAAAGCGATGATAATCGCCCCAATCTTTGATCTCGCGCACCACATAAAGTGGATCTTTGGAGCGAACAATGAGGTAGGATACCGCGGCAAAGCCCGATAAAACGATTACCAGAACGAGCCGGAACAAGAATTTTGCCACCGCGGGAATGCGGGCAAACGTGTTTTGGCTTCGCTCTGGCTTAGACAGCATTACACTACCACTAAGAAACCATGCAGCGGTATGCGCGAGTCGTTACTGATGACCCTACCGACAAGGAATTAGATTATTTCATACCCGCAGCCTGGAAAAGCAAGGTCCATGTAGGTTCAAGAATCAAGGTACCGCTGCGCAACCGGGAAGTCCTGGCCACAGTGACGGCAATAGTCGATGAAACGGAGGCACCCAATCCGCGTGCCATTGCTCAGCTCCTTTCAGAAAAGCCGATCCTGAATCCCGAATTGCTACGCCTCGCGCGATGGATGTCAGAGTATTACTGCTGTTCGGTCGAAGCAGCCATTCGTTCTACTCTGCCTCAGGTCATTCGCCATGCTTCGCTCGGCTTCAAAAGGACTCGTACCCTACAAGTAGCTCGCAGACCTGATCCGGTCGAGCTGGAGCAGCTTGCAACCCGGGCGCCACGGCAAGCCGAGGTCTTTCGGATCCTGTTGAACGAACCCGGACCAATTCGTTGGAGCGATTTGGTGGAACAGGGAATGACCACAGATCGAACGATTCGTCAACTGGTGAAGAGAGGGTGGTTGGAAGTCCATTTCGAGACTCATGATCGTGATCCTTTCGCCGCCGATCAATATGTTCCGACGCAATCGATACCGCTTAACGCCGCTCAGTCGGCCGCTTTGTCCGTCGTCCTCGCAAGCATGCAGGACGAAAATCGAAAGCCGATCTTGCTCCATGGGGTGACGGGAAGTGGAAAGACCGAGATCTACTTGCAGGCGATTCAAAAGTGTCTCGATCTCGGTCGAGGTGCTCTCGTGTTGGTGCCGGAAATAACGCTTACACCGCAAACTGTCGAGCGTTTCAAAGCGCGTTTTCCGCGAGAATTGGTTGCGGTATTGCATAGTCATCTCTCGGCCGGCGAGAGGCACGACGAATGGCATCGCCTGCATCGGGGCGCGGCTCGAGTGGCGATCGGAGCTCGCAGCGCGGTGTTCGCGCCCGTACAACAACTTGGGTTGATTGTCGTTGATGAAGAGCATGAGATTTCTTACAAACAGGAGGAGACCCCCCGCTATCACGCGCGCGATCTTGCCGTAGTACGCGCCCAAATGGAAAAATGCGCGGTGGTGTTGGGTTCCGCTACGCCTGCTCTGGAAAGTTTTCACAATGTCCGAACCGGCAAATACCGGTTACTTCGCCTGACCACTCGGGTCGACGATCGTCGAATGCCGATGATCCGTATCGTCGATCTGCGCCAGGAGTTCGCTAGAGCCAAACATCATCCCATCATCTCCCGGGCGTTAGGACTGGCCATCGAAGAACGCCTCCAGCGCAGTGAGCAGACGATTCTGTTTCTGAATCGGCGCGGGTTCGCTTCGTCCTTGATTTGTGGTAAGTGCGGCTACGTCTGTGAATGTCCAAACTGTACTATCCCGCTCACACTTCATTTAGCGGAGCAGCGGCTGAAGTGCCATTTATGTGGTCACGTTGGACTGGCTCCGCGGAAATGTCCCGAATGTGCGGATCCCACTATTCGTTACTCCGGTTTCGGTACCGAAAAGGTCGAGGGCATTGTCCAGAAGCTTTTCCCAAAAGCTCGGTTGGGGCGGATGGATTCGGACACGATGGTACGAAAAGACGCCTATCGACAAACCCTTGGCGCTTTTCGGAGTGGACAGATTGACATTCTCATCGGTACGCAAATGATAGCCAAGGGCCTCGATTTTCCTAATGTCACCCTGGTGGGCATTATCAATGCAGATATCGGCCTGCATTTGCCCGACTTTCGAGCCGGTGAACGTACTTTCCAGCTGCTCACTCAGGTCGCTGGCCGCGCCGGAAGAGGAGAGATCACCGGCGAAGTTTTTGTGCAGACATCTACGCCGTTTAGTCCCTCGATCCAATTTGCGCGGCATCACGACTTTGACGGCTTCTGGGAGCAGGAGAGCGAATTTCGAGAACGCTGCGATTACCCCCCATATGTTCACCTGATACTGCTGCAAGTCCGATCGAAACATCAGCGATTGGCGGAGTTTACTGCCCAAACGGTTCATCGACGCTTAGAAGAACAACTGGACAATACAACGACACTGCATCCGGCAGTCCCGGCGCCGATCGAGCGAACCAAAAGTTACTATCGTTTCCAAATCTTGTTGAGAACGCGAAATGCGAAACGGCTCTCCGCCCGCATCAAACAAGTCTTGGATCGATTAACCTTGCCCGATGAGGCGCAAGTTACGGTCGATGTCGATCCGTATCACCTCATGTGATCAGCGTTATTTCTGCGATTTCCGGAGGGCAATTTATTCGGATCGGTAGATCGACCATGCCAATTCCTTCGCTGGTGAACAATTGGGAATCGTTCACCTGGTAAAGCCCTCGCGGGTACCGGCGACCCCAGAGCGGCAGAATAACGGGACCGATCCCCGGGAACCGGATCTGTCCGCCATGCGAATGGCCGGAGAGCTGCAGATCGATCGGTACGCGCTGGGAATAGAAATCAATGGTGTCCGGCTCATGCGCTAAGACCAGGGTGGGCATATCACTGCGATGGGCGGTAAATGCTGCATCCACGTCCGGGGCACCTCCGGCCATCGAATCGACCCCGGCCAGATAAAGAGAGTCCGGCCCAATCGATAGAGTCACTCCTCGATTATTCAAGACCTCGATCCCTGAATGTCTGAGGGCACGCTGAACAACCGTCGCACCTTTCATGTGATCGTGGTTTCCGAGCACGGCAAACGAGCCAAGTTTCGGATTTAATTGCGCCAGGATCGGCGAAAGCTCGGCGGCCGCCTCCGCCTCTGAGTACACAAAATCGCCGGCGAACAGTGCCAGATCTGCGTTAAGGGCGTTCGCTTCCTGAATTGCCTGTTTGATCAATTCGGCTGACGTAAATGGAAAGAGATGAAAATCGGCCATCAAAACGATGCGTACGCCATCGAAACGCCTTGGCAGTCGCTTAATTTGCACCTGGATCCGGCTGATCTTTAGCCGACTAGGTTCGAATAGCGCCGCGTAGCCAGTAGTCGCGAGTCCACCCGCTAGAGCGGATCCAACGGCGGCATTGCGGGCGATTTTTAGAAATTCCCTTCTCGTCATAGCCGCCTGTTGTCCCGGTCAGAGTCGCCAATAGCCGATCGCAATTGGGGGGACAAACAATAAAGGCTGCCTGCCTGAATCCTCAATCGCCGTAGACGAGGGACTAAGCTGGAAAAGCGGTTGGAAAAACAGGATGAGGCGGTACGAATCCAGGAGCATTGCACCGCGAGCTTTGATTGGCAACCACCAACCGGTAACGACAAATTGCAAAACTGCGAAACGTAGTTGGCTGCCGGCGATCGGTTTTTCCCTTCAGACCATCATACGAGCAATTTGCTCATTTTGATGACTATGAAAGATCGCGTTGATCGAGGTAGTCCGGAATCGAGCCGGTTCAGCATCACGGAAAAAAGTGAATTCCAAGCGTCCGCCGCAAAACAAGCGACGCGGCTTGAAGGTAGTGGAAAATGCAAAACCGCAACCGGCGATACGCACCCGTCCAGTCGGACGATCTGGGCGGGAACAATGCAGCTCGGCCTCAGACCCTTCGACAATATCAAAAACATAGTCAGTATGATCTGTAACAACGCGGAGCGTGTCGCCTGGACGTACAGCATCGAGGTCAAGTTCCTCCGAAATTTCGTCGGAATGGCTCTGCACGAAGCTCTCCCAGTCGCTGATCATCTCATGAAGACTTGGTTAACCTTCTCACATTAAATGACAACCGTCACGACTAGAATCTCACACAAAATCATAAAGAGACGCATCCTCGTCCTCGGGTTTCGTCTAAACCGGAAGATGGATTCTTACTCGAACCTAAGGGCCTTCACCGGGTCAAGTCGCGCCGCAAAATAGGCTGGGATCAATGCCGCAATCGTGCAAATAATGAACCCGCTGCAGCAGATTAGCGCGACATCTTTTGGCACGATTTGGGCCGGGATTTCCGCAAACTGGTATACCTGCGCCGGAAATAGTTGGATGCGGAAGGTTGCGGATAAGAAGTCTCTTAATTGGTTACGATACTGAACCGCGAGGATACCGGCGCCGAGCCCAATCAGGGTGCCAAAAAAACCGATGAGCATCCCTTGAGAGAGAAAAATCCATAGGATCTGGCTCACCTTGGCTCCCAGGGCTTTCATTACCCCGATCTCGCGGGTCTTCTGCACAGTGGTGGTAACCTGCGTACTCGTAATGCCGAATGCGGCCACAATGAGGATAAACAGGAGAACGAAAAACATCGTCGTTCGCTCTACGCGAATGGCGTCCAGGTATTCCTTGTTTCGATCGATCCAAGTCGTCGCTTGCAACGGCGGTTGAAGCACAGCTCTTAAACGCTGTTTGACCTGCTCTACCGAGAGCGGATCGCCGCTCGTTTTGATCCCGATGAAATGCACCGAGTCGCCCAGTTGGTAAAGCTCCTGTCCGATATGGAGCGGAACGAGCACGTAATTGGAATCGTATAAGTAGCGACCAGAGCTAAAAATTCCCGTCACGGTCAGGTCGGTCGGAAGCAACAAGTCGATTGCTTTCTGCACTTTCTCTTTATTGCTCGGATCGTCTTTTACTTCGCGCAGCAGATTGATGATGTTATTGATATTTCCTGGTGAATAGAGTGTGAGCGTGTCACCCACTGAGATCTGCAGGTTAGCGGCCAGGTCGGATCCAATGACGCAAGTGTCGCCCTCCAGATCCATCTTTCCGTCGACAATCATCGATTCGAAATTAGCAACCTTGTTGGCCAAACTGGATTCGAGCCCGCGGATCAAGGGCGTCATGCGCAGATTCTGACCGTTGGCGTGCGATTCCGCGACTACTGGGCCTTCCATCATTGGAGCTGCCGCCACTACTCCCGGAACTGTCTCAATCGTCTTCAGTAGCTCGCGCCAATCCTTGATGAAGCCGCTGCCCGGTCCCGGCCCATTGGCGTTCACAATCATCGTCGCATCGAAACCGACGATCTTGGATTCGATCTGCCGTTCAAATCCGGTGAACACAGAAATTACAACGATGAGCACGGCGACGCCGAGAACGACTCCAGTGATCGAGATCAGCGTGATCACCGAAAGAAAAGTCCGCTTCGGTCTGAGATAACGAAGTGCAATAAAGTAGCTGAAAGGGAGGCGGGTTCGATTAGACACGATGGCTGAAGAGGATTGTCGCGTTCATTCGCCGGATATGATCCTGCTCACCGGTTAAGAAACCGCGCAAACAGTCGCAGACGCGAGTAGATCACGGCATCGCGAAGAGCAAGGGAAAATGGTTGCCCCTTCTTCTCGACCAAAGGGTTAGCCAAAACAAAGGTTACGATGACCAGAACGGCTAAGAGCGAGAAATAAAGGCTGTAACGATTCACTTCAAAAGCACCGATTCTGGTTTCGAAATGTGCGAGCAAATCAAGAAATATGCCCCAGCAAATCGGCGCAAGTCCAAGGCTGAGCGAGGAAAAGACGGTGAACAAGGAAAAGAAGTGATTGCGGCCCATGACCGGCATCGTGTCCATGGCGATTCGGGTGTTCGCGATCGAGAAAAGTCCACCCGCGATGCCGAGGATGAAATAGATGATCGCAACGATCATTTTCGAACCGTATAAGAGATTGCTGGACACCAGAACCCAACAAAGGACCGCCCAAAGGTAACAAACAATCGCGATGCGTAAGATCGGTTTGCTGCCGGTCTGGTTCAGGAGCTCCCCGAAACTCGAAACGCTGATCGACGCTCCGACAAACGAGAGGAGACTGCACGCAAGGATCGCTCCGTCGGTGAAGCCGGCCCGACTCTGCAGGAATCCAATCGCAAAAGCAGCCAACCCTCCAACTACCCAGTTATAGACCACGTTGAAGATCAGCAATTTGCTGAAGGGAGGGTGCCGGAGAATTTCCAGCCAAGGCACTGGTTGACCAGAGCCACGGATCTGGTCCTCAATTGGTACATCCGGTATCCGCCGGATGAAGAATAGACTCAGGGTTCCGGCACAAGCGCTCAGCAGGAACAAGAACGCAAAATTTCCAGGATGCGCGTCGCGCCAGAGCACGAAAGTGGAAAGCGCCATCGCCAGGACGCCGCCGATCTGCATAAAGGTTTGGTCTCGTCGGAGAAAGGCTCCTCGCGAGGTTTCAGGAATCAGTGAAGTTAACCAGGGAAGCCAGGCGCCAGTCGAAATTCCTCGCAAAACATTGAATGTAAACAGGCACATCAACAACAGGCTGGTTTTGGTGCCCGCATCGAGTGGCGTAACCAGCGGGAGTAATGCCAGGCTGAACACGATAATCGTGCGGGAAAACCATCCCAATAGTACAAAGCGCTTGTAGCCGACCTTTGGTATGAAATAGGCCGTTGGTAATTGCAGAACGGTCAGCAGCGGGGCGAGAGCCGCCACGATGCCAATCGTGGTTGAACTGGCTCCGAGTGACTTGGCGTACAAGATCATCGGAGCTCCCAGTGTGATCTGGAAATTAAGCTGGTTGTAGAGGCTGAACTGATTTGCGTTCCTCGCCTCCAGCGGGAATTCCTCGACCACGGCTGCAGACGCGCTCATTCCTGACCCTTTGGCTTCAAATGCGGAAAAAGGATCACATCCCGAATTGATTCCGCGCCGGTCAATAGCATCATTAGCCGATCGATGCCGATTCCGACCCCTCCCGCGGGCGGCATTCCATACTCTAACGCTAAGAGAAAGTCTTCATCCACCTTCTGAGTTTCTTCGCCGGCCTGTTCGAGCAACCGCTGGCGTTGGACGATCGGATCGTTTAATTCGGAGTACCCGGGTGCGATTTCCTGGCCGTTAATGATCAATTCGAAAACGTCGACTTCGGCCGAGTTTGCGGAATTCTGTTTCGCGAGCGGGACTAATTCGGTTGGAAGATGAGTCACGAAGAGCGGATCGATAGTTTTCTCTTCGATTAATTTCTCGAAAACTTGTTGGGTAATTTCAAACTCTTGCATCGCCGGTTGAATCTCGACGCCTAGCTCCCGACATTTGGCAATCTTCGCCTCGCGTGAACGTTCGAACCAGCCCGGATCGATTGCTCGGATCAGATCGGTGTAGCGGGCACGACGCCATGGGCGTTGGAGATGGATCGTGCGTCTAACCGTTCCATCATCGTTTCGATGCTCGATGTTCAATGTTCCAATCACCGTTTCCGCCAGGTGGCAGATCAGCTCTTCCACTAGCTCAGCCATCTTTTGAAAATCGATGTAAGCCCAGTAAACCTCCAACATCGTAAACTCGGGATTGTGTCGGCGCGAGATCCCTTCGTTACGAAAGTTCCGATTCATCTCGAATACCTTTGGAAAGCCGGCAACGAGCAGCCTTTTCAGGTAAAGTTCAATTGCGATACGCAAATAGAGGTCAATGCTTAGCGCGTTATGGTAAGTCTGGAACGGCTGGGCGGCTGCTCCACCGGCAATTGCCTGCATCATCGGGGTCTCGACCTCGATAAAGCCGCGTTGATGAAGAAACTCGCGAATTTCGCGCGTCACCCGGCTGCGTTGGAGAAAGATCTTTCGCGATTCCGGATTTGCGATCAGGTCGAGATAGCGCTGACGATAGCGAATTTCGACGTCGGTAACGCCATGCCATTTGTCGGGCAATGGACGAAGCGCTTTCGTCAGCACTTGAAATCGAGCCACCCGGACCGTCGGTTCACCGGTCTTAGTGACAAAACATTCTCCTTCTACCCCCAGGAAATCTCCCAGGTCGAGCAACTGAAAAATCTCCGCATCGTCCGGGCCACATTCCTTCAGGTTCACGAAAATCTGGATCCGACCACTGATATCGCTTAGGTCAAGAAACTGGCTCTTCCCCATATTGCGATGGGCGGTGATCCGACCAGCCACACGGACTTGTTTACCTTCGGTAAAAGCGTCGCGAATTTCGGAGATCGAACCGGAAACCTCGAACGAGCCACCAAACGGATCGACCTTTCTTTCGATTAACTGCTGCAGTTTTTGCCGTCGAATGACGAGTAGCTCGTTTTCTTCCATGCGTGGATACAAGTTACAGGTTACAAGTTGCAGGTTACAGGTTGCAAGTTAGGCGTTGGCTCGAAAGGGCTCCCCCGGATCGTTTCTAGAATGCAGCGAACGCTCAAGCGCCTAACCCGCAACCCGCAACCTGCAACTTGTAACCTGTAACTGTCCCTGTTCGCTAGCCTTGGAATTTGCCGTGACGGTCGTCGATAATGATATCGCGATAGGTCTTACCGGCCGGAATCATTGGTAACACGTGCTCAGTGTACGGTACCATCACATCCAAGAGATAACATTCGTCCGCATCAAGCATCCGCTGAATTGCGGCGCGCAGGTCCTTTTTGTGCAGGACCCGTTCGCACTTCACGCCAAAGCCGACACAAATTTCCACGTAATCCGGGTAGATTCGTTCCCGGTTCTTCGGATCTCCCAGAAACGTGTGGCCGCGATTGCTATTGTAAAAGCGGTCTTCCCATTGCACCACCATACCCAGGTGCTGGTTATTTAGGATAATGACCTTGGCCGGTATATTCTCGATATGGGCGCAAGCCAGTTCCTGAATGTTCATCAAGAACGAGCCGTCTCCGTCAATGTCGATCACCTGGCGGTTCGGAAAAGCGACCTTTGCTCCGATTGCCGCTGGAAAACCGAACCCCATAGCTCCGAGTCCCGCCGAGGTAAGGAACTGTCGGGTATGACTAAAGCTGTAATATTGGCCGGCCCACATTTGGTGTTGGCCGACACCGGTAGTGATGATGGCCTCACTCTTGGTCATTTCATCCAGAAGTTTGATCACATACTGCGGTTGGATCAGGTCTTCGGTATCTTTGAAATCGAGCGGGTAGCGTTGTTTCCAAGTATCGATCTTTTTGTACCAGGAACCGTGGAGAGTGAAATTTGCCGACTCGCGTTGGTGGCCGGTTTCAGCCAGCAACCGATTCAATTCCTTCAGCGCGCATTTGATATCCCCATGGATCGGCAGTTTTACCACCTTATTCTTGTTCAGCTCCGAGAAATCGATATCGATATGAACGATCGTGCCGTGTTCCGCGAATTTCTCCACCTTGCCGGTGACTCGATCGTCAAAACGAACCCCCAAAGCCAGCAATAGATCCGCCTCGTTCACGGCGCAATTGGCGTACACAGTTCCATGCATCCCTAACCATTTCAGCGAAAGCGGGTGCCTCTCCGGAAAACCGCCAATACCCATCAGTGTTGTGGCAACCGGGATCTGGCTGCGCTCGGCGAACTCCAGAAGATCTTCGGCGGCATTCGAGGAAATGATACCACCACCAGCGTAAATCATCGGACGCTGAGCAGATTTTATGAGGCCGATTACTTCGTTGAGCGCAACCGGGTCTGGTTGTGCCGGGATCGTGTACCCACGTAAAGTCAACTCCTGCGGGAAGATCGGTTGAGCAGTCTGGTTCTGAATATTTTTAGGAATATCGATGACCACCGGTCCCGGACGCCCCGTCTGCGCGATGTGGAACGCTTCTTTCACCACGCGCGGGATTTCATGGATATCCATGATCAAATAGCTGTGTTTCACCACCGGCAACGTCATCCCGAACACGTCGGTCTCCTGAAAAGCGCCTCGGCCGATCATTTCCTGAGGTACCTGGCCGGTAATTGCGACCAGCGGAACGGAATCCATGTAGGCGTCAGCGATTCCGGTCACGAGATTGGTTGCCCCGGGTCCCGAGGTGGCCATACAGACCCCGGCGCGTCCGGTTGCTCTTCCATAGCCTCCGGCGGCAAACACGCCACCTTGCTCGTGCCGAGGAAGGATCGTGCGGATCTTGGTTGAACGGGTCAATGCCTGGTGGATCGGCATGCTGGCGCCCCCCGGATACGCGAAAATTACTTCTACGCCTTCTCGCTCCAGGGCAGCGACGAGAATCTCGGCGCCGTTCATTGTTGCGCCCCGTTCGGGGGCCTGACGCAGATTGGCAGATTCGGACGTAGGAGTAGTCTTCATAAAAAACGAGCTGGTGACTATAGAGGCAGAGATTCGCTGGATCAATACTGAAAGGCGAGAAGATAGAATCCAGAAGATTGGTGCGGAAGCGTCTGGATTGATCAGGCGAAAGCTACCCGATCGGATGATCCAACGTCCATCCGTCCGAAAGGTACAAAGAAATTGCTCAGCATCCGGTCCGACCGCATTAGTAGCGTGTACTCGCTTGCATGATCTAAACCTATGATGACTCGACGTTCTGCAATTAAAACTGTCGCGCTCGCTGCGGGCGCTATCTCCGTCGCCCCCAAGTTTTCCTGGGCTGAAACTGATACCGCTATCGCCAAACTTACTTATCCATTCAAGGTACCTGATCTTGGCTACCCTTATGATGCGCTCGAGCCCTACATCGACACGATGACCATGCAGATTCATCACGATAAGCATCATGCGGCTTACGTAGAAAATCTGAATAAGGCTTTGGCCGGTGCGGACCCGAAATTTCAAAAGCTGTCTTTGGAAGAGTTGTTGACCAGCCTGGACACACTTCCCGAAAACATCCGGACCACGGTTCGCAACAATGCCGGAGGCCATTACAATCACTCGCTGTTTTGGAAATTCCTGAAAAAGAACCAAGGCGGTATGCCAACTGGGGATCTGGCCAAGGCAATTGACACTGCTTTTAAGAGCTTTCCCGACTTTCAATCGAAGCTTAGCGAAGCGGCGACCAAGGTCTTTGGCAGCGGTTGGGCTTGGTTAGTCGTGGATGGTAAAGATCTGGAGATCGCGTCAACGCCGAATCAAGATAACCCAATCTCGAAGAAGGATGAAAAAGAAGTGCCGATTCTTGGCATCGATGTTTGGGAGCACTCTTACTACCTGAAGCACCAGAATCGCCGGCCAGAGTATATCGCAGCGTTTTGGAACGCGATCAATTGGGATTATGTCGCGGAACGGTACGCTGGAGCGATGAAGGGGTAGAGGCTGGTAGGGCGAAACACGCCTTTGAGCGACAGCGAAAGTAGGACGTGTGAGCCAAACAACGGGCCGGCTCACAGCCTGCGATTCATACCTCATCCGCCCGAAAGACCGAATCGGCGCAGGCTGTATCGCCCTGCTATGGGAGTTGTCAAACTACCGGATAGGGTTCAGTGCTAGGTTTGCATTTTTGTTGCGACTTTAGTCGCGTCGAATGCTGGGGATTTAAAGGGTTGCAGTTTGTCTTTGGTGACGTCTTGCCTCGGGGTATGCGGTCAGCTGTTCGCTTCGACCGTCCAACC
>Ga0070697_100003326_pt1 | contig 12348 bp, 11 predicted proteins | sample KBSK1501metaG_FD_65475 | JGI IMG/M metagenome (GOLD analysis project Ga0070697, IMG submission 65475) | Corn, switchgrass and miscanthus rhizosphere microbial communities from Kellogg Biological Station, Michigan, USA - KBS K1-50-1 metaG | ecosystem: Host-associated > Plants > Roots >... | reverse complement strand
GACCTGATCGATCGTCTGGTTCGCACCGACCCCTCGGAGCTCGGGCGGACGGTCCGCCGTGAGGAGCAGGAGCGGCACTCGGGCCATCGACGCCTCGACCACGGCCGGGAAGAGGTTCGCCGCGGCGGTGCCGCTCGTGGTCACGACCGCCGCCGGCCGGCCCATCGCCTTCGCGGCACCGAGGGCGAAGAACCCCGACGCGCGCTCATCCAGGTGGACGTGGACGCGCAGTCCGGGCTCTCGTTCGGCGGCGAGCGCGAGCGGCGTCGACCGCGACCCGGGCGAGATCGCCACCTCGCTCACCCCCGCACGGACGAGCTCGGACACGAACGCGCGCATGCAGGCGAGCGCGACATCCCCCTCGCTCACGCCGCGGTCGCCCCCGCGAGCCACAGACCGAGCGCCAGGAGCGCCCCGAAGGCGACCTGCACGATCGCGGTGCCGACGAGCACCTCGACGAGCGCCCGACCCCTCGCAGAGCCGACCCGCTCCATCGGGCGGATCGCCGGCACCCACGCCGCGAGCGCGAGCAACGCCCACTGCGACATCCCGAGCCGGTCGTCGGCGATCCCGACGAGCACGCCCGCCACGACGATGACGAACGCCGCCACGATGCACGCTCGATAGAGCAGACGCGTCCGCCGCTCCCCCAACCGCACCGCGAGCGTCCGCTTGCCGGCCGGCGCGTCGGTGGGGATGTCGCGCAGGTTGTTCGCCACCAAGATCGCCACCGCGAGGAAGCCCATCGCCGCGGAGGACCACCACGCGGCCGAGCTCACCGTCTCGGCCTGCACGTAGGCCGTGCCCGCGGTCGCCATCACGCCGAAGAACGCGAACACCATCACCTCGCCGAGCCCCAGCTCCGCGTACGGCTTCGGCCCGCCCGAGTACAGCCAGAGCGCGAGCATCGCGACGGCGCCGATCGGGACGAGCCACAACGTCGTGGCGAACGCGAGCGCGAGACCGGCCCCTGCCGCGACGAGGATCGAGAGCAGCGAAGCGGCGAGCACGGACCTCGGTGAGGCGAGGCCCGACGAGGTGAGCCTCGGCGGACCGAGCCGCTCCGCAGTATCCACGCCGCGTACACCGTCGTGATAGTCGTTCGCGAAGTTCACGCCCACCTGCAGGCCGAGCCCGACGAGAAGTGCCGCCACGAACCGCCACGCCGATGCGTGACCTGCGGCGGCCGTTCCGACCACCACCGGCGTCACGCTCGCGCCGAGCGTCCGCGGGCGCGCGCCCGAGAACCACACCGAACGCCGCGAGCTCACGGGCGCTTGGGGAACCGCGAGAAGTCCGGCTCGCGCTTCTGCACGAACGCGTCGCGGCCCTCCTGCGCCTCCTCACTCATGTAATAAAGGAGCGTCGCGTCCCCGGCCAGCTGCTGGACCCCTGCGAGCCCGTCGGTGCCGGCATTGAGCCCGGCCTTCAGGAGGCGAAGCGCGAGCGGGCTCATCGCCAGCATCTCGCGGCACCAGCGCACGGTCTCGTCCTCGAGCTCGGCGAGCGGGACCACCGCGTTCACCAGGCCCCACGCGAGTGCGGTCTGCGCGTCGTACTGACGGCACAGGAACCAGATCTCCTTCGCGCGCTTCTCCCCCACCTGGCGCGCGAGCAGGTTGATCCCGTAGCCGCCGTCGAACGAACCGACGCGCGGACCGGTCTGGCCGAAGATCGCGTTGTCGGCCGCGATCGTCAGGTCGCAACACACATGCAGGACGTGACCGCCGCCGATCGCGTACCCGGCGACCATCGCGACGACGGGCTTGGGCAGCCGCCGGATCTGGACCTGCAGGTCGAGCACGTTGAGCCGGCCGACGCCGTGGTCGTCGACGTAGCCGTCGTCACCGCGGATCTTCTGATCGCCGCCGGAGGAGAATGCGAGCGGGCCCTCGCCCGTCAGGATCACCACGCCGATGCCGGGATCGTCGCGAGCGACCTCGAACACCTGCGACAGCTCTCGGACGGTGGCGGGGCGGAACGCGTTGCGCACCTCGGGGCGGTCGATCGTGATCTTCGCGATGCCCTCGGCCGTCTCGTACCGCACGTCCTCGTACTGCCCGGATCGCTGCCACTCCATGACCGTTCACTCCTAGAGCGTCCACTCACAAGGTCTGAGCTAGCCTATCGCACGTGGGACGTCTCGAGGATGCCGGGCTCACGACCGGCGATGTCGTCGCGGTCGCGCTGCCTCCCGGCAGGGACTGGCTCGAGATCGTCACCGAGGTCTGGGAGGCGGGGGCGGCGCTCTTCCCCGTGGACGTCCGTGTTCCCGAGCCCGAGTCCACGACCCTCGTGCGGTCGGCCAAACCCACGGTCGTGCTCTCACCCAACGGATGGGAGCGAACGGACGATGGCGAGCCGGCGGACCGAGGCGTCGCGCTCATCGTGTCCACCTCGGGCACGGCTGGGCCGCCGAAGCTCGCGCAGTTCGCCCGATCGGCCGTGGATGCGGCCGTCGCGGCATCCGCGCTCGCGCTCGAGGCCACGCCGCGGGATCCGTGGCTCTCGTGTCTGCCGCTCGCGCACGTCGGAGGGTTGCTCGTGTTGCTCCGTGCGGTCCTGCTCGGCGCACCGGTCGTCGTGCACCAGGGCTTCGACGTGCCCGCGTTCGCCGCCGAGCGAACGGCGACGTTCACCTCACTTGTTCCCACCATGCTCGCGCGCCTGTTGGACGCCGGGGTCGGGCTCTCGCGCTATCGGGCGATCCTCATCGGAGGGGCTCGCCTGCCCGATGAGCTGGCGCGGCGCGCCCGGGCGGAGGGAGCCCACGTCGTCGGAACCTACGGCCTCACCGAGAGCTTCGGCGGCGTGATCTACGACGGACGGCCGCTCCCCGGCGTCGAGATGCGGATCGACGCGGACGGCGGCATCGAGCTCCACGGCCCGACGCTCATGCTCGGGTACCGGTTCGACGTCGAGGGGTCGCGGCGGGCGTTCACCGACGACGGGTGGCTGCGGCCCGGCGATGCCGGTGAGATCGACCAGGATGGACGGCTCCACGTGATCGGCCGCTTCGACGACCGTATCAACACGGGAGGTGAGAAGGTCTGGCCCGAGGACGTCGAGAACGCGCTCCGCCGGCACCCGAAGGTGCGCGATGTCGGTGTGAGCGGGCGCCTGGACCCCGAGTGGGGAGAGCGTGTCGTGGCGTTCGTTGTGCCGGTCGACCCCACGGATCCGCCCACCCTCGAGGAACTACGAGACGCCGCCGCTCGATCCCTCCCGCGCTACCGTGCCCCGCGCGAGCTCGTCCTGGTCCAAGAGCTCCCGCGCACCGGATCCGGCAAGCTCCGCCGGGTCGCATTGCCCGGAGAACCGGGAGAAGGGGAATAGGGCGCGGTTGTCCCCTATGGGAGAATCGAGACTCGTCCATGGTCGAACAGCGCAGCATCGTCGTCCTGGGATCGGGACCGGCCGGCTACACGGCCGCGTTGTACGCCGCCCGGGCGAACCTGAAACCGCTGGTCCTCAAGGGTCTGGAGGCGGGCGGCCAGCTGATGTTGACCACGGACGTCGAGAACTACCCGGGCTTCCCCGACGGCATCATGGGTCCCGAGCTCATGGAGGCGATGGAGAAGCAGGCGGCTCGGTTCGAGGCCGAGATCGTGGCCCAGAGCGCGACGAAGGTCGACCTCTCGGAGCGCCCCTTCGGGGTGTGGGCCGGCGACGAGGAGTGGCGCGCGGACACCATCGTGATCGCCACCGGGGCGAGCGCGAAATGGCTCGGGATCCCCGGTGAGGAACGGCTCCGCGGCCGAGGCGTGAGCGCCTGTGCCACGTGTGACGGGTTCTTCTTCCGAGACCGGGACCTCGTCGTGGTCGGCGGCGGCGACACCGCGATGGAGGAAGCGAGCTTCCTCACGAAGTTCGCGAAGAAGGTCGGCTTGGTGCACCGGCGCGACGAGTTCCGCGCCTCGAAGATCATGCAGGATCGGGTGCACGAGAACCCGAAGATCGAAGTGATCTGGGATTCCACGGTCGAGGAGATCCACGGCGACACGGCGGTCACGGGCGCGACGTTACGCAACCTGAAGACCGGTGAGACGACCGAGCGCCCGACCGACGGGGTCTTCATGGCCATCGGCCACACGCCGAACACGGCGCTGTTCGAGGGACAGCTGGAGCTCGCGAACGGATACATCGTCGTCGAGGAACCGACGACGAAGACGAGCGTGCCCGGTGTGTTCGCGGCGGGCGATGTCACCGACGTGATCTACCGTCAGGCCGTGACCGCCGCGGGACAGGGCTGCAAGGCGGCGATGGACGCCGAGCGGTTCCTCGAGACTCAGGGACGTTCGCCGTGATCGGTTCTCGGCTCCGGGGTTGCATGGGCGACGACGAGGAAGGACACGGACGTGGCATTGATCGGTGACGTGACGGACCAGGACTTCGAAGATCGCGTCTTGCACTCGGACACCCCGGTGCTGGTGGACTTCTGGGCGGAGTGGTGCGTCCCGTGCCACATGGTGTCGCCGGTGGTCGAGGAGATCGGCCGCGACAAGGGCGAGCGCTTGGAAGTGGCCAAGTTGAACATCGACGAGAACCCGGAGATCACGCGCAAGTACGGGGTCATGAGCATCCCGACGCTCATGCTCTTCAAGGACGGCCAGGAGATGGCTCGGGTGGTGGGGGCTCGAGGCAAGGATGCGCTCCTGAAGGAGATCGATCCGCACATCGCCGCCTGACCTCGAGCGCACCTCGAGGGTTCAGGGTTGCCGCCGCAACCGTCGGCGCGGAAACTCATGCGCGTGAAGACGATCCGCATGGGCGACGTCGGCGAGCCCGTCCGCGACGTCCAACACCGCTTGGTCGGGCTCGGCTTCCGTGTGGACCCGGGCGAGCTCGAGGGCTCATTCGGCCCCACGACGCAGGCGGCCGTCCGCGAATTCCAGCAACAGCGGGGACTCCCCTCCGACGGCCTGGTCGGCCCCGACACGTGGGGGGAGCTCGTCGAGGCCGGATACCGGTTCGGTGATCGAACGCTGTACCTGCGCTCGCCTGCGTTCCGCGGCGACGACGTGCGCGAGCTCCAGCGCCGACTGAACGCGCTGGGGTTCGACGCCGGCAAGGAGGACGGGATCTTCGGGCGGCGCACCTCGGACGGCGCGATGGAGTTCCAGCGCAACGTCGGGGCCCGGCCCGACGGCATCGTGGGCCTCGACACGGTCGGCACGCTCGAGGGCCTGCGCCCCAGCGTCGACGGGCCCAGCAGAGCCGTGGTGCGCGAGGAAGAAGCCGTCCGAAGGATGGATGCGTCGCTCGCCGGGTCGACCGTGGCGATCGACCCCGGCCACGGTGCGGGTGAGCCCGGGAACGAAGGTGCCGATGGACTCGAGGAGCAGGAGGCGGCGATGTGGCTCGCCGCGGCCCTGGCCGAGGAGCTCGAACGTCGAGGCGCCGTGCCCGTGCTGTTGCGGTCGGCGTCGGAGAACCCATCGGTCGGCGCGCGAGCGCAACGAGCGAACGCGATGGAGGCCGCCGTCTGCGTCTCGCTGCATGTGAACGCTGGCGAACCCGAGGCCGAGGGTTCCACCTGCTTCTTCTACGGAACGCCGACCACGCATTCCCCCGCGGGGCGGCGCCTGGCCGAGGTGATCCAAGAGGAGCTCACCTCTCGGCTCGGCCTGGAGGACGGCCGCGTGCACCCGATGTCCCTCGCGATCTTGCGCGAGACGCGGATGCCGGCCGTCCAGGTCGAGCCCTGCTTCGTGACGAACGCCGCCGAGGTGCAGCGGCTGCGCGACGGCGCGTTCCGCAGCCGGGTGGCCGATGCCATCGCCGAGGGCATCGTCCGATTCCTCGGCGCGGTGCGCGAACCCGCCGAGCCCGCCGCGAGCCGGTAGCTACCGCCGCCGGCTGCGGTCGAGCAGCACGAGCACGAGCCCGATCGCGAGCCCGAGGGCAGCGGCCCGCACGCTGCGCTCGATCTCGGCTCGGTTTGGTCTGTCCACGGCCGGGATTGTAGGTTCAGCGGACGCCGAAGGACGGGGGGTGCGCATGCGGTTCTGCTTGATGCTCGAGGGGCAAGAAGGGGTGACGTGGGAACGCTGGCTCGCGGTCGCGGAGGCGTGCGAGCGACTCGGCTTCGAGGGCCTGTTCAGCTCGGATCACTATCTCTCGGTGGTCGGCGCTGACGGGCGCGGATCGAACGACGCCTGGACGGTGATGGCGGGCCTGGCCGCTCGCACCTCGCGGCTGCGCCTCGGCACGCTGGTCTCGCCGGTCACGTTCCGCCACCCCACGAACCTCGCGAAGATCGCCACGACGGTCGACGCGATCTCGAACGGGCGGGTCGAGATCGGCCTCGGCGCCGGGTGGTGGGAGGAGGAGCACCGAACGCACGGCTTCCCGTTCCCCTCGAACGGCGAGCGCATGGAGATGCTCGAAGAGCAGCTCGAGATCATCCACGGGTTGCTCTCGGAGCCGACGTTCTCCTTCGAGAGCCGCCATCACGCGCTCGAGGGGTGCGCGTTCCTTCCCAAGGCCGTGCAGCAACCGCACCCACCGATCATCGTGGGCGGCAACGGCGGACCTCGGCTCTCGCGGCTGGTGGCCAGATGGGCGGACGAGTTCAACACCGTGGGCGGGACGCCGGACGATGTCCGCGAGCGCTACACGCGGGTTCGAGATGCGGTCGGCGCGGCAGGCCGCGACCAGGCGTCGGTGGTGACCTCGTTCATGACGTGGGTCTTCGTGGGGCGGACCGAGGACGAGTGGCGAGCGCGCGTCGAGCAGGCGCACGCACACGACCCCACTGCGGGCCCGTTCGAGCGGTACCTCGCCGACATCGAGAAGGACTGCATCGTGGGCACGACGGAGCGCGCCGCCGAACGGCTGTCGGAGTACGCGGCGGCCGGGGTGCAACGCGTGATCCTGAACCACGAGCTCGTTGAGGACCTCGAGATGGTCGAGCTCCTGGCGACCGAGATCTTGCCGAAGGTGGACGGCTAGGATCGCGGCTCGGCGTCGGAGCCGCGCACGTCTCGCTCCGCGGCGCCCACGGAGTCTTCGAGGGAGCCCGGCAACGACACGGGGAACGTGAGCCGCCGTCGCCGTCCGATCCAGCTACCGCCGATCCGAAGCCATCCGAGGCGCCGGACACGTTCGCCGAACCGCTCGCCGACGAACACGCCCAGATCGCCTCCCGAGAGACCTCGCCGCACCCCGCGCCGCGTCTCGCGAAGGACCCACCGGACGTACCGCTCGACGGGGTCTTCCCCCGAGCGCGGATCTGGGGTGCCCGAAGGTCCATGCCCGGGCAGGTACACGGCGCCCCGAACATCGCGCAACCGCTGGATGGCAGCGAGGGCGCCGACCAGCGAACCGCTCCCGAGGTACGGCTCGCACTCCTTGAACCACAGGTCGCCGCACAGGACGACCCCGTCCGGCTCGACGACCGCCCACAGATCGGCCTTCGTGTGCGCGGGCGTGGGTTCGGCGTGCAGATGAACCGTGACCCCGCCGAGATCGATCGAGCGCTCAGCATCGACGACCTCCCCGGGTACGACGATCCGCGGCTCGCCGCCGAGACAGTTAGGTGGCAGCGTGGAGGGGTCTGCCGCCCACCTCGCCAGCCGGTCACGCGTGTACGAGCGCGCGAGCACCCGGGCGGGCGGCGAGAACGCCATCGCCCCGAGCGTGTGATCCGTGTGCACGTGCGAGAGCACCAGATGCCGGAGTGGCGGTCCCAGGCGATCCACCTCCGCTCGGAGGGCGACTGCGGCCGGCCCGACGTTCGCGTCGAACACGAGGGTCGCGTCGGAGCCGCGGACGATCGCCGAGTTCGACAGCGGGAGCACCTCGCCGTAGTACGCCGTCACGTGCGGTCCCAGCCGTTCGAGCCCGCCCTTCGGATACATGCCGAACGGCCAGTCCATCGTCGAACCCTATCCCCGGAGCCCGCCACCCTCGCGCCCCGGTGACCGCGGTTCGCAGGACCTGACCAGCGGGGTTGCTACCATCGGCGTCCCATGGCCGAGTTCACCGTCGACCCGTACGCGCACCTGTACGCCCGCCGCACGTCGGGGATGTCGGCATCGGAGGTGCGGGCGCTGTTCGCCGTCGCCGCCCGACCCGAGGTGATCTCGCTCGCCGGCGGCATGCCGTTCGTGGAGGCACTCCCGCAGGATCTCGTCCTCGAGGTCGTCACGCAGGTGCTCACCGAGTCTTCGGCGATCGCGTTGCAGTACGGCGGAGGGCAAGGTCGTTCCGAGCTGCGGGAGCGCCTGGCGATGCTCATGGCCGAGGAAGACACGCCCGCCGACCCCGAGGACATGGTGGTGACGGCCGGTGCCCAGCAGGCGCTCGACCTCATCGCCAGGGTGCTCATCGATCCCGGGGACCAGATCGCGATCGAGGCGCCCGCGTACGTCGGAGCGCTGTCGGCGTTCGGTGCGTATGAGCCTCGATACTTGCAGATCGACCTGGACGAGCACGGCATGATCGTGGAGCAGCTCGAGGACGCCTTGCTGAAGGGCGCACGCCCGAAATTCGTCTACACGGTCCCGAGCTTCCACAACCCGGCCGGCGTCACGATGTCTCGCGAGCGGCGGGAGCGCCTCGTGACGCTATGTCGAGAGGCGAGCATCCGGATCGTCGAGGACAACCCCTACGGCCTCTTGCGATTCGAGGGTCAGCCACATCCCACGCTGCATTCGCTGGACCCGCAGAACGTGATCTATGTCGGCACGATCTCTAAGGTGTTCGCGGCGGGGTTGAGGGTGGGCTGGACGGTTGCAGCGCAAGGCGTGACGCAACGCCTGATCCTGGCGAAGGAGGCCGCCGACCTCTGCGGCAGCTCATTCAACATGCTCGTCGTCGAACGATGGTTGGCCGGCGATCACTGGCGCCGCCCCGCGCTGGCTGCCCTCGTGGACACCTATCGCTCCCGGCGGGACGCGATGCTCGCGGCCCTCGCAGAGCATTTCCCGGACGATGCCACGTGGACCCGCCCTACCGGCGGATTCTTCGTCTGGGCCACGGTCCCGGAGCACCTCGACACGCAACGGATGCTGGCCGCCGCGGTCGAACGCCGCGTCGCCTACGTCCCGGGGACCGGCTTCTACCCCGACGGTCGCGGGCGGAGCTCGATGCGCCTGGCGTTCTGCTTCCCCACCGAGGATCGGATCGTCGAGGGGATCCGGCGGCTCGGCGAGCTGATCGCCGACGAGGACGAGCTCTTCCGCTCGTTGTCCGGATGAGTGCCGAGCGCATCGCCGTACTCGCCGGCGGCCGCTCCCCCGAGCGCGAGGTGTCCCTCCGTTCGGGTCACCGGGTGATGACCGCGCTCGCTTCGCTCGGCTACGACGCGTTCGTGCTCGACCCTGCGGACGGCCCATTCGTCGAAACCTTTTCCGCTGCAAGGGTTTCGGCTTGCTACGTCGCGCTGCACGGCAACGAAGGCGAGGACGGGACGTTGCAACGGCTGCTCGAGCTGCTCGACGTCCCGTACACCGGGACCGGACCCCACGCCTGTCAGATGGCGTTCGACAAGATCCTGGCGAAGGAGGCCCTCGACGCCGCGGGGGTTGCCACACCCGCATGGGCCGCGGTCGAGGCGTCCGCGATCCGAGACCTGTCGGCGGGCCCGATCCTCCACCACGTCGTCGAGCGTCTCGGGCTGCCCCTCGTCGTGAAACCATCGAGAGCCGGATCGGCGATGGGCCTGTCGTTCGTCGAACGCGAGCAGGACCTGCCCGGCGCGGTGATGGGCGCGCTGTCCTTCTCGACCGCCGCCATCCTCGAGCGCAAGATCAACGGAACGGAGGTGGCGGTCTCGATGGTGGAACCTATGGAGGATCCCCTTCCGCTCGTCGAGATCGTGCCGAAGTCAGGCGTCTTCGACTACGCCGCCCGATACACGGCTGGCGCGACCGAGTACTTCGCACCGGCGCGCGTCTCGGCGGACGTCGCTGCGGCGTGCCGGCGGGAAGCGTCGCGGGCGTTCGAGACGCTCGGCCTACGTGACCTCGGTCGCACGGACGTGATGATCGACATCGACGGCCGGCCGTGGCTCGTCGACGTGAACGTCTCACCCGGGATGACCGACACGAGCCTGCTGCCGATGGCGGCGCAAGCGGCCGGCATCGAGCTCCCCGAGCTCTGCGATCGCCTCGTACGCCTTGCGCTGCAACGTTCTTAGGCCATCACCAGCTGAGCTCGATCCTGCCGACGATCAATCCGGCGCGAGACCCGGTCCCGATCCGATGATCTCGGAGACGATGCGCTCGAGGTCGTCGGCCGAACCGAACTCGATGAGGATCTTGCCGCGCTTCTTGCTCATCTGGATCGTGACGCGCGTCGCGAGCTGCTCAGACAAGATCTCCTCGACCTCCGCGAGGGAGCTCGACTCGGGGCTCCCCGCCACGGCCTTGATGGTGGGCTTCTCCGACGCGGCCGACGGATGGTCCAGGTAGTTGCGGACGAGCTCCTCGACCTCGCGCACCGAGAGCTCCTCGGCGGCGGCTCGCAGTGCGAGCGTGTTCTGAGCATCGGCGTCGGCAAGAGACAGCAACGCCCGGCCGTGACCGGCCTGGATCTTGCCCTCGGCCAGACGGGTCTGGACCTCGGCTGGCAGCTGGAGCAGGCGGATCGTGTTCGCGACGTGGGAACGGGACACGCCGAGGCGCTCGGCGAGGGTCTCCTGTTTCAGTCCGAGCTCCTCGAGCAGCTCCCGGAAGGCCTCGGCGAGCTCGATCGGGTTGAGGTTCTCGCGGTGGATGTTTTCGATGAGCGCCTCGCGCAGGGACTCGGAATCGTCGCTGTCACGCACGATGGCGGGGATGGTGGCCAAGCCGGCTTTCTTCGCGGCTCGAAGGCGCCGCTCCCCCGCGATGATCTCGAAACCGCCGCCGACCTTGCGCACGACGATCGGCTGCAGCACGCCGACCTCCTGGATCGAAAGGGCGAGGGCGTCGAGCGCGTTGTCATCGAAGATGTTCCTGGGCTGTCGCGGATTGGGCGAGACGGCGCCGACCGGGACCTCGAGGAGACCTCCGCCGCCCTCCTCCACCGCGCCCGGGATCAGCGCGGACAGCCCTCGGCCCAGCCCACCTCGCTTCGCCATCAGTCCCCTCCTCTGCGGAACAGCCCACGCCGTTTCTTCGGCCGCTCATCCACCGTTGCTCCGTCATGCACGTCCACCTCGCGTTCAACGTCCCGTGCACGGTGCTCCTCACTGATGAGCACCACCGCGGGCGGTTCGCGAGCGGGCTCCTCGGGTGCCGACTCAGGTTCGGCTAACTCGGAGGAGGGTTCATCGGGCACGCGGTGAAGCCGGCGGACCTCAGCCTCGGCCCTGGCTTCAGCCTCTAGGGACTCGATCCATTCCTCGGCACCCGAGCCGGCCGGGGTCGGAGCCTCAGCCTCGGCCTGCATCGGAGACTCGGGGGGCATCGACGGTGGCTCGACCTCCAGCACGAGATCCGGCGGTGGTTCCTCGAGCGCGAGTGGGGTCGAGGCGACATCGTCCTCGACCTCGGTCGCGGCTGGAGGTTCCTCGTCGTCCGATCCGTCGGTCTCGGGCAGCTCGACGAGCTCCAGCGGCTCAAGGTCGTCCTCGGGTCTGGACAAGGGTCGAGGTGCGCTCCTGGGTTCAGGCTCGATCGGCGGGACGACCACCTTCGGCATCTCGTCGAAGGCAGGCATGGGCTCATCCAACGGGAGATGGTCGGCGACCTCACGCGCGAGATCGCGGTAACACTGCGCACCCTTGGACTTCGGGTCGTAGACCGTGATCGGCTGACCGAAACCGGGAGCCTCCGACAGACGGACGGTCCGTGGGATGACGGTCTTGTACACCCGTTCGCCGAAGTACTTGCGCACCTCCTGGACCACTTGCTCGGACAGCTTGGTCCGGGGGTCGTACATCGTCATGACGATGCCGGTGAGCCGGAGGCCGGTGTTCACGTTCTGCTGGACGAGGCGGACGTTGCGGAGCAGCTGCCCGAGACCCTCGAGCGCATAGTACTCGCATTGGATCGGCACGATGAGCTCATCGGCCGCGGCGAGCGCGTTGATCGTCAGCAGGCCGAGTGAGGGAGGACAGTCCAGCAGGATGTAGTCGTAATCGTCGGTCTTCAGTGGCTCGAGCGCCTTGCGCAGGCGCATCTCGCGGGAGAACTGACTCACGAGCTCGATCTCGGCGCCGGCGAGATCGATCGTGGAGGGGATGGCGTAGAGGTTCTCAAGAGGGGTCGGGACCACGGCATCCTCGATGGGCGCCTCGACGGCCAGGACGTCGTAGACGGTGATGTCACGGGCCTCATGGCGGATGCCGAGCCCGGTCGAGGCGTTCCCCTGCGGGTCGAGATCGACGACGAGCACCTTGAAGCCGAGCTCGGCGAG
>Ga0070697_100003325_pt1 | contig 12350 bp, 12 predicted proteins | sample KBSK1501metaG_FD_65475 | JGI IMG/M metagenome (GOLD analysis project Ga0070697, IMG submission 65475) | Corn, switchgrass and miscanthus rhizosphere microbial communities from Kellogg Biological Station, Michigan, USA - KBS K1-50-1 metaG | ecosystem: Host-associated > Plants > Roots >... | reverse complement strand
CATATTCCCTTTACGATTCGCTATGTTAGATTTGTCCCTCGCTCACCAGCGCCACGGGAGGACACACGAATTGGGCAAGGACATGGTCCCCAAGCGAATCTTTTTCACCAAGGGGGTCGGAAAACACCGGGAACGTCTCACATCATTTGAGTTGGCGCTGCGTGACGCCGGCATCGCTGCGCAAAATCTGGTTCGCGTCTCGTCGATTTTCCCGCCACAGTGCAAGCTGATCGCGCGCTCTCAGGGATTAAAGTATTTGAACCCCGGTGAGGTCGTCTTCGCCGTGGTAGCCGAGAATTCCACCCACGAGCCACATCGCCTGCTGGCCGCGAGTATAGGTGTAGCGATCCCAGCCGATCGCAATACGTATGGCTACCTGAGCGAACATCACTCCTTCGGCGAAACCGAGGATGCCGCCGGAGATTACGCCGAAGAACTCGCAGCCGAGATGCTGGCCACCACCCTGAACGTGGAGTTTGATCCCGACCGGTCCTGGGACGAGAAAAAAGAAATCTACCGCATCTCGAACAAGATTGTGCGAACCGCCAACGTCACCCAATCTGCCGTCGGCGATAAGCGCGGCCTGTGGACGACGGTTATCGCTTCCGCAATCTTTATCTTCGATTAAAACGCGGGACGCAACCTTCAGGCGGAACGTCTTGGATCGGTGATGACTGGATTTGCTAAGTTTTTGAGCATAAAACTATTACAGCTCAACCGCAAGAAACCGTCTGCCGCGATTTCTACTCAACAGAAGACTTATATTTGCCAACAAATCATGGTTCAACAGTCAGATCTTTGCTCCAGTCCTTCACAAGATTGTCTGACTCAAACACAAACGAGCGGGCACCATCATCAGAAATCTTGGTTAATTCAATTCTGGGCCTAGCATCAGACATGAGTCGTTTTCCATTCACTCCTGGCAATTGCGCCACCTTTGATCGATAGTTAGTCAAAACCTTTGCAGGAACACCGCGGCTCTGCAGTACGCTCATTAACGCGTTAATATGATCGCCGAATGCCCAAAAAATTGGCTCCAAGCGCCCGTGGATCTCAGCCTTAAAGGACGCTCCCGCGCTCCCAGGATGGACGACGTGCCCTAAGCGTTCCCACTCGGCCACGAGAATCTGATAGATAATTCGACATTGATCGTTTGGAGCGCCGGCAATTATGTCTTCAACCGTTGTTCTCCCGCCTGTGATGGGCTCGGGCTCGGCCACCATCGAGCCATGTCGATGAGGGACAAAGACCTCTACCTCGCGATCCTGATAAATCTTGACCTCAAGTGCTTCCAACTGAACCCCCGTTCGAAAGCTGGACAGATATGCGATAGTCTTTTCCAGCTCTGGATTAATTCGATCTACCGCAATCAGCAGCTTAAAACGACCCGATTCTAAATTTGTCTCTACTTTCCCGATGATCTCTTCTATCGAGATAGAATCAGATTGCTCCCTGAATAGCTCTTCTATGGTTCTCCCCTCACGCCGCTTGAATAAGCTGTTAAATTCCTCGTACGGCATACGCCACAAATAGGCAGCATACTCGAGCACTTGCCCGATGACTTTGCGACGAATCTCATGACTCTTCGCAAGTTTAGTTTCGACGACCAAGATATTTCCGAATCCGTCGACACCCACTAAATCGGTGGAACCGGAACCCGGCAACCCAGCTCCCCGCATAAAAATGGCTGGAAGCTCCTCCTCTTTTGTAACAATCAAGTCAGGAGACTCATGCAGGAGCTGCTGCAGATGGCTCTCTTCCTTGAATTCCAGCTGCAATGTTCGCCGCCACTTTGAACCCGTTCTACGAACTAGTACTGTCATGTTTGGAAAGAGCCCTACAGCGAGCCAAAGCTGTGCTGACCACTATCGTATGTGAAGTTGGCACTCCTTCGCTTGCCCCTGTACCAGCGGCCTGACTGAGTCACTTTTCAAGGCATCTTCAATCCGGCCGACAACTACTTCACTCTCGACCCTGGCGATCCTGAATTCTTATAAAGCGACCAAATGGGCTTTTCCACGTTGAAGATTAATTAGGTCTTTCCGGTCGCAATTCGGAGTCGTCAATTAAGAGCTCCGCAGCGGAGATTTTGGCCCATATCTCTTTGAGTTCTGCCATGCGTTGGGGAACGTCGTAGAAATATTCGATTAATAGTCTAAAGAATCGGTCCACGATCTCTGCCTCGGCCTTCGTTACATTGCGATCGGCATGAGCGCCGATGTTACCTATACTCCGTAAAACGTCCGTCATCTGTTTGAACTGAGGCATGAGTTCAACATTAAAAGATAGGGTTTGGAGCCGATTGCTTAGATTCCCTTTGGGAATTGCTTTGTCGTTACAGATGGCCTCTAATGCCCGCCGAATAGTTATGGCGAAAGCGTTAAGGCTTTCCCTCGCACTCCCACAGCTTCGTCGTAACATTCCCTGATATGCTGAGGAACTGCCTCAGCTGCAACAGCCAACTCCGGCCAGGCTAGCACTGTGTCAGCTTCGACGCTTCCTTCAAAAACATCACAGATGTCGTCGTGGGGTGGATTATTAACATAAAGCAGTACTTCTTTGCATTCCTCACAGCGTGCGACGTAGTAGGACCGATGCTCAGAGTCTTCAACATCCTTCCAATTTCCTTCCCAGCGGCGGTATTGCCACTCTAACGTTTGTTTCGTGCTCACACGACAATGGGAACAGATTCCGACCCGGTATTCGCGGCGCTTCCTCATTTGGCCTCGCATCGTAACTCCGAGCGCGAGAACGTTTCGACCTGCTTTAAGTGGCGCTGCGTCATCGCGCACTCCATTTTCCCACTAAGTATTGGGTTTTCAGAATCTGGCGGAGAGGGAGGGATTCGAACCCCCGATACCCGTTAAGGTATGTCCGCTTTCGAGGCGGATCGTTTCAACCACTCACGCACCTCTCCGCGTTACAAAAGTGGTCAGTGGCTAGTGGTCAGTGGCCAGTGACCTCAACGTCGAGTTAGAGTTGCTTCTGTTCTTCGCGTCGCTGCCGGAAGAATGACTGTAACAATTCGGCGCAACGGGTTGCCAGCACTCCTCGAGAAACTTCCATTTGATGATTCAACCGAGGATGATTGAGCACCTGCAGCACTGAGTGCACTGCTCCAGCTTTGGGGTCGTCTGCGCCGTATACCAGGCGTTTCAACCGGGCGTGGACCATGGCGCCGGCGCACATCGCACACGGCTCAATTGTAGCAAAGAGCTCGCAGTCTCCAAGACGATGGTTACCGACGCGGGCACCGGCTTCTCGCAGAGCAAGAATTTCGGCGTGAGCGGTAGGATCCACGTCGGTAAGGTTGCGGTTCCAGCCTCTGCCGACAATTTTGCCGGCGCGAACGACAATCGCCCCAACCGGCACTTCACCTGCGTCCAGGGCGCGCTGGGCGACGCGGAGGGCTTCCTCCATCCAGAGTTCGTCGGAGCTAGCAGAGTGGTCGTTCATTGGGAAGAAGTATTGTAGCGGGATTTGGACTGAAGGCAGGGATCTGGCACGAGTCGTTAACAGCCTAGTCAAAAGCCGCGGGCGGGGGCGCCCGCGCCACACCAAACTGCGACGTGATATTCTTTACTCGATATGGGGATACCGAACCTGCTGCGCAAAATCTTTATGGTGGACCTGCTTCAGGGGCTCAGTGTCACCTTCCGCTATCAGGATCCCAAGGAAATTTATACCGAGCAGTATCCGCTGGAGCGGCCTCAGGTGGCGGAGCGATTTCGCGGGGCGCCACGCTTAAATGTAAATCCCGATACCAATGAGACTCTTTGTATTTCCTGCGATTTGTGCGCGCTGGCTTGTCCAGAAAATTTGATTGTGGTCTCAAGCGAACGCAACGAGAAAACCCGCCGCAAGGAACTCACCAACTTTACCTACGATCTGAGCCGCTGCATGTTCTGCGGGCTGTGCGAGGACGCCTGTCCTACCGACGCGCTGGAGTTGACCCAGGATTTCGAATTGGCCAACTACACCCGCGAAGGCGCGATATGGAATCGCGAGATGCTGGAGAAGGGGCCGCAGCCGACGCAGTATCGGAAATAGCACTTGGCACTTAGCAATCAGCATTTGGCCAGCCAACGCCGTATCTGAACTCAAGCACTGAGCATTCGGTATTCAGCCAGTCGCGGCCTCGGGTGTCTTCAAAAACATTCCGGGTCTGTCGTGGCTAAATGCTAATTGCTAAGTGCCAAGTGCTGGTTGCTGCTGCGTCATACAGTGCATCGCGCCGAAACCCCAGATTAGGTCTCCCGAGTAGATGCCGATTACGTCACGGTCTGGGAAGAGGTCGGCGAGGATATCGAGGGCGAAGCGGTCGTTGGGATCGTTGAATACCGGGGCCAGGACCACGCCATTCGCAATATAAAAATTGGCGTAGCTCGCAGGCAGGCGGCGTTTCTCGAAGATTACCGGAGAGGGCATCGGGAGTTCGACGATGGCGAGAGCCTTGCCATTTTGATCGGTGCCAGAGCGAAGACGGCGGATATTTTCTCGCAGCGGCTCGTAGTTGGGATCGTTGGGATCGGATTCCACGGCCGTAACCACCGTGTCCGGTGCGACGAAACGGGTGATGTCGTCAACGTGGCCATGGGTATCGTCGCCGACGATGCCTGAGGCCAGCCAGATCACGTTCTTGATTCCCAAATATTGCGCGAAGCGTTGTTCGTAGTCAGATCGGCTCATTCCAGGATTACGCTGCTGAACTTTGCTGAGCAGGCATTCTTCCGTGGTCAGCAGAGTTCCTTGTCCGTTGACGTCGATCGACCCACCTTCAAGCACGACGCGATGTTTCCCGAAAACGGGCTGTATTGGACGAGCCTTCGCCGTCTTGGCCATGAGGCTTCCGATTTTCTCGTCATGACGATAGTTGGAGTATTTGGCCCACGCATTAAAACGCCACGTGATAGCGCACAGATCGCTTTCGGGTGCTACAGTCTCGCGGGCGAGGGCGCCCGCGCCACACTCTACAAAGGTGCAGCCGGAATCGCGAGTCCAGACGCGATCCGTGGGCCAGCGATGGAAGCGCACGTTTTTGTTCAGGGCATTAGCTTGGGTAAGAGTTTTCCGGGCGCGCTTCTCAGAAGCAGCGTCATTAACGATCAGTTCTACTCGTTCCCTACGCGATAAGTGTCGGATGATCTCTGCGTACACCCAAGGAATCGGTTCGAACTTCCCCGGCCAGTCCCCACGATAGTGAGGCCAAGCCATCCACGTGGCTTCGTGGCGCTCCCACTCCGCAGGCATGCGGAAGTCGAGACTTAAAGTGTCGCTTGAAGTATCGCGCGAGCGCGCAGTCATGATGAGCGGCAGTCCTCAGTCGAGTAAGCGGCTAGTGATTGGCGCATAACTATCAATGCGACGGTCGCGCAGAAAAGGCCAGTTGCGGCGAATGTCTTCGAGGGCGCGCAAATCTGCCTCGCCGATCAGGATTTCCTCCTTGTCATGCGAGGCCTCCGCGATAACTCTGCCAAAAGGATCGCAGAGGAACGATCCACCCCAAAATTCAAGCCCCGCGCCGGGAGCAGAGTTGCCGCGAATGTCCCCAGTTTCAAATCCCACCCGGTTGACGACAGCGACGTACACTCCATTAGCGATAGCGTGGGCGCGTTGAATGGTTCGCCAGGCATCATGCTGAGCTGTGCCGAACTCAGCCTTTTCCGAGGGATGCCAACCGATAGCGGTCGGATAGAACAGCACGTGGGCTCCTTGCAATGCGGTGATGCGCGCGCCTTCCGGATACCATTGATCCCAACAGACGAGCGCTCCTACCCGCCCGACATTGGTATCAAAGGCGCGATAGCCAAGGTCTCCCGGAGTAAAGTAAAACTTTTCGTAATAAAGAGGGTCGTCGGGAATGTGCATCTTGCGGTAGAGACCACGCAGCTGGCCATCCGCGTCGAAAATGGCCGCAGTGTTATGGTATAGCCCGGCAGCGCGCTTCTCGAACAAGGAAGCGATCAACACAATCCGCAGTTCCCTGGCAACATCCGCCAGTTTCGCGGTGGTCGGTCCGGGGATGGGTTCAGCTAGATCAAAGAGCGCCGCATCCTCACGCTGGCAAAAATATTGGGTCTGAAACAGCTCCGGAAGGCACACAATCTGTGCCCCACGCGCAGCCGCATCGTGAATGCGTTCGATAGCGCGTTGCAAGTTTTTTTCCGGGTCGGGAGTAGTAGACATCTGCACTAGTCCGACGCGGAACTTATCAGGCAATGGAAAACCTCCTAAGACGACATAGAATATCAGTTCTCTATTGCCAGTTCCCGGTTAGCAGATAGCTTCGCGGTAGTACTCTCTAGTAAAGTAGTGCTTCGCAACCGACTGGGAGGTGCGACTTGAAGCATGGCAATCATGACGGCGCCGGATCTGAGCGCCACCTGCATGATCCCATCGAAGATCGGCTCGTCCCTTTGGAGCCGCTGGACCCAACTCGCGTGCACTCGATTGATGATCTGGTGCGCGCCATGGCAAAGACCGCATTTACCGGCCGCCAATTAGGTGAGGCTGCGGACGTGCTCGAAGCCATGGCTCGCGACAAGGATTGTTTCGTGGTCATGACTCTGGCAGGCGCGATGACTGTGGCCAAACAGGGTCTCATTATAGGTGAGCTCATCGATCGGGGGATTGTGAATGCAATTGTTTCGACCGGCGCCCTGATGGCCCACGGGCTCGTGGAAGCTACTGGACACGCCCATTTTCGTTACGACCCCGACGTCCCCGATGAACAACTCTACGAGCAAGGTTACAACCGGGTTTACGACACCCTGGAACCGGAGCGTAATTTGGACGACGTGGAGCGCGTGATGTTCCAGGTACTGCAAGAATGGGATCCCAATGAGGTGATGTGTTCCTATAAGTTGAACCGGGTGATTGGCGAGTATCTGTCGAAGAACGCCAAGGGTCAGAAAGGGATACTGAAATCAGCATTTGAAAAAGGGGTGCCAGTGTTTGTCCCGGCTTTCACCGACTCGGAGCTGGGTCTGGATGTCGCGCTCTCGAACCGCATGCGGGAGAGCGCGGGTAGACATAAGTTGCGCTTTGATCCTTTTGAAGACTTGGAGCACTTCGCCTCAACATTGTTGAGGCAAAAACGTTTGGGAATTTTCACTATTGGCGGCGGAGTGCCGCGAAACTGGTCACAACAATTTGGGCCATTCATCGAACTGCGGCATCGCCGCATGGGAGAGAACGTGCCCTTGAAGCGTTATCACTACGGCGTTCGGATCTGTCCGGAGCCAGTGTATTGGGGCGGATTGTCGGGAAGCCCGTACAGTGAAGCAATTTCGTGGGGAAAATTTGTGCCTCCAGCCGAGGGCGGAAGATTTGGAGAAGTATTCGTGGATGCCACGGTCGGTTTACCGCTCATTGTGACGGCGGTGTTGGAGCGACTGGACAAAGATAAGGGCGCGGAAACCAGTAAGGGGAAAAAAGAGAAGGCGCACGCCAGGAAGTGAGTGGAATCATGGCATAGTGCCGGGATCGGCGGCTACAAAGCCCGTTCGAGCGTCGAACGGGCTTCGCCGCCTAGCGCCGCAGTCAGCTTCACCGGCTGTTCTAGTGACGTACTCCCCGGCTGGAAGCTCTGCTCACCGGGCGCATCTGCAAATCCTGTGCCAGCTTAAACTTCAACTCGGTCTCCGCTGGAATGTCTTTGCTGCGGCCGGTGAACACCTGAGCGCCTGCGCCACCCGCGCCGCCGATCAACGCGCCGATTGCGGCTCCTTTGCCGCCACCCGCCAGTGCTCCCAGAACGGCCCCGATGGCTGCCCCGCCTCCCACATACTTAGCGGTACGCGTGTTCGCGCCCAGACCAGCTCCGCCCGTCTTACTCGTATTCGAACCCGCAGTTAGCAGATAACTGCGGCCATTTACCGTCACTGAGCGCAGGTCGAGCGCAACGTTCTTCCCGCCTTCTCCGTTTACCGCAACTAGCCGCGCCGGTGACCCCTTCGGGATCAGAACCGCACCCGAGCCATCCACGACGTCGTCGCTTACCGCCGCGTTGAAGGCTGCTCCGATCGTCGGCTTCGCAGGAATTTTCTGATCGGTACGAACCTTGATCTCAGTGTCTTTCGGCAAGGTCCGGCTGGATTGGGCCACTGCCGGAATCCAAGTGAGACTCAGGACCAAAGGTAGCAAAAACGCTTTCATAGAACCTCCAATTGATGAAGGAAAGATGCAGCCTGCGAGCTAGCGGTTTCCTGCTCGGATGGAATTGACCTTTCCGGCAGCTACCGATCCAACGTCCTCCTCAATTTCGATAACCGGAATAAATCCAACGTAAAACGGGAACCGATTGCTCCCGGCCCACAATTGTTCCCACGGTCAGCGCAAGCCTCGGAATGAACGGGTGTAAGAACCGCTTGCTTGGGGCCCAGGCGACCAAATTACGCGAAAGCGAAAAGGAGCAAATCGATGAAACACTTAATTGTTCGTCTTTACCTCACTGGAGCATTACTGGCAGCCTTAGTGGCTCCCGCACTGGCCGATGGGAATCCGATCCCTTGGCCCAAGAAGACGGGCCAACTGGCTCTGGTGGTAGCGGTTTCTCCAACTCTGATTGTTGACGGGAACCCTATCCCCTGGCCAAAGAAGGTGACCGAACCGGGTGTAGCTGTAACCGGCAATTCACCCGCGCTGGTTGCTGACGGGAATCCGATTCCTTGGCCCAAGAAGGCGAGCGAACCGGATTCGACGGCAACTTCGCCAAGGTTAATTGCCGATGGGAACCCTATTCCTTGGCCGAAGAAATAGCTTGTCTCACTAGCTGCTCGGTAGTGTTCGGTTGAAGCTGGCGGGTGGCTCATTTAAGCTGGCCACCCGCTGGCTTTATGTATTGGCTTGGCTTGTCGGTGCAGTTAACGTGTGTCGTCCTTCAAAGCTGGATTCTCGCTTTGCTGTGGCGACGAAATCTTTGGCGCAAGTTCCCGATTTTTACCGGTTACATCGCTTACGTCCTCGTGCGGACCGTTGTCGGTTCAGCAACTCTCTTCAATCCCAACATCTACTTCTATTTTTATTGGATCTCCGCTCCTGGCGAGATGATCCTTATGATCCTGGCTGCCCATGAAAGCTTCCTGAAAGTATTTCGCAGCTTTTACCTGCTGCGGTGGTTCCGTATTTTCTTCCCGGGAGCGATCGTTGTAGCCGTAGCCTATTCCGCCTGGGAGGGATACGCTTCTCCGCCGGTTCACGTGAGCGCAGCCGGCGCGGCCATAATTTCGGCCGCCCTCACTGCGCAGTACGTGATCCTGGCCATCTCGATCCTCTTCTTTGTGCTGGCGAACTTCTTGCACGTGCCTTGGAAGATTCATGAATACCGGTTCGTCCTGGGGTTTGGCATCTCATCTCTTGCAGTCGCCTTCGCAGGCGCGGTCCGTTCTGTTTTCGGAACAAGATTTGAGTTTGTAACCGAAATGCTTCCGGCCGTGGCATACATAGTGTCCTTAACTGTCTGGTTGTCGGCCGCCCTGCATGCCGAGCGGTCGAATGACCAGCCGGCGCTGCGATTTTCGCCGGAACACGCGGTTAGCGACCTGCGTCGCCAATTGCTAGCCATTCGCTCATTTCTAAAGAAGGAATGAGATTGGAGAGCGGCGATCTTTCGTGAACAGGAAGGAGACTGATGGATTCGTATTCCTAGAGCTGTTTATGACCTTAGCATTCCTCCTCCCCTTCCTTGTTGCCCTCGTATTCCTCGCTGTTGTGGCGCGTACAACAGTCTTTCGACCCCGCCCTCATAAGATTGACCATGTAATCCTTTTTGTACGAAAGCTCGATGTGTCGGATTTCGAACTGCTACTCGATGCTGGCCAAGAGTGGACGCTTCGCCAGTCCCTATCCAACGAAACTTTCCGCACGACCCAGGAAGACCGGATACGCTTAATCCGGGAATACCTCAGACGCGTGGCTCACAATGTCGAAGCCATTCATCTCTGGATAGCCGGCGAATATGAGCTAATCAAAGATAAAGACCGGAATTCGTACAGCGAGAGGGACGCCTTGGTTCTCGAGGCCCTTCAGTTGGCGATCGACCTCCGCGTTTATTCGCTCGTCGCCTGTGTCAAAGTATGGTTTTGGACAGTATTGCGAATGTACCGGTGGCCAGCCCTGTTACTCCCGCGGGTGACCAACTTGCGCGTGCAGCGTGGAGTGAATGTCCTGGCAAAGTATCGCAGGTTAACCGAAATAGCGGCGGCGCTGAGCCTCCTGCACGGCAAGGCATACCACGACAGATTGTTGGAGGCGCTCTGAGTTCGTTGGGTTAGTCAGTGGCGGCACAGCCAGCCTAGCAGTGTCCTAGCAGGCTGCGGTAAAAAGGATGACACTACTTGAAGCCCTTACCTTAGCCCCCGCGATGAGCGGCACCGCAACGCGTTCCCAGACCGTCCACGCACGAAACCACTTTCCTTCCACGCCATGGAAAATCGTACTCACATTAAGTCGATACCATTTCTCAGCCCTACCGGGCAAGTATATGTAACCGTGCTCGGTCGCCGGGTCATACTCATAGAACACTACATAGATGAGTCGTTCATTCGGTGTTTTCGCGTAGAACGACACTTCGTAGCGTTGGAGTCCACTGGGGGGCTCTGCCACAGCCTGGGACCAGTCGACGATGAAGCTCTCAGTCTGTTTTGCACTGATCCCAGGACAACCCGACCCTGTACAAGTCGTGCCAGGCCCGGTCCACACACTGAATTTTGCTAGTGTCTTTAGGTCCGTGATTTCGATTGGAGCTTCGAGATCCGCACCTTTGATTGTGATCTTCGATGTATCCGCTTTTCCAAACACCTCGGCAGGAATTGCTACTAGGAGGAAAGTCACCAACACCGAAAGCAGTCTCTTCACGGCTACCCCCATACATCGTCCGAATTAGATCACCCATATCTCAACAGGTCAATTCTTCCGACTTTTCACTATTGACGAACGCCACACCATTAGAGAGGTCTGAAACACACTCTTTCCTCAGCTGCTACGGAACCTTGCCCTAAGTATGGGCCTTTATCTAAACTACAAAGTATTTCGCCCCCGGATGATGCACCACAATTGCTGACGTCGATTGCTCCGGTTCCAACAAGAATCCGCTGGTCAACCGCACTCCAACGTTCTCTTCCGGATGAAGCAGCGCAAACAACTTAGTCTGATCTTCCAGATTCGGACACGCCGGATAGCCAAACGAATACCGCGATCCGCGATACTTTTGATGAAATAAATCTCGAACGTGGGGCGAATCTTCGTTGGCAATTCCTAATTCCTCACGCATCTTCTTATGCAGATATTCGGCTAGCGCCTCTGCCGTTTCCACACTGAGCCCGTGCAAATATAGGTACCGGGTGTACTCTCCGCCCTCAAATAGCCGTTGCGTCTCCACAGAGGCCTTCGCTCCCATAGTCACCAACGAAAGTCCAATCACGTCCATCTTCCCCGAGCTCTTGGCGGCGAAGAAATCAGAGATGCAAAGTTTCCGCCCTTCCCTCTGCCGCGGAAAGGTAAATCTAAGCAATTCCCTCTGTGACCCTCCGTGTCCTCTGTGGTCATCTTTGTTTTCCTGTGGCTCGTACACCACCACATCATTCCCCTCGCTCTGGCAAGAAAAATATCCGTAGACGACTTTCGGCTCAAACACTCCACTGGCAATGATCTCTTCCTCAAGCTGTTTCTTAATGGGACGAAATTTCTCCTCCACCAGCCGCAGGTAATCCTGCTGCGAAGCGGTTTTTAATTGCCACTGGGTCTTAAACAGCGCCGTCTCGTTGATGTACTGGAATATCTCGCGCAGATCGAAATCTTTCCTGACCCGCACCCCCCAGAACGGAGGTGTAGGGATATTCGGCGCGTCGCTTACGACTGGACTTCTCTCCGCGAACACCGGCCCAGTCTCTTCATCCACCGCGACCGCCTTAGCGTATTCCTTAACCGTGCGGCCTTCCTTGAGTCGCGAATCCCGTTTGCCGTCCGTTGTAGCCAAGTCCTCCATAATGTGCAAGCCCGCGAAGGCATCGTCGGCGTAGAACACGGAATTGGAGTATTCCCGCCGCAAGTCATCTTCTACATACTTGCGAGTTAAGGCTGCGCCCCCGCAGATCACCGGAAATTCAAGGCTCTGCCGCTGCAAATCCTGAATCACATATTTCATTTCCAGAGTGGACTTCACCAGCAACCCACTCAGCCCGATAGCATCGGCTTTGTGCTCCACCGCCGCTTTAATGATCGTGTCCGCGGGCTGCTTGATTCCCAGGTTCACCACCCGGTACCCATTGTTGGTAAGAATGATGTCCACGAGATTTTTGCCAATATCGTGAACATCTCCCTTGACCGTCGCAATCACAATCGTGGCCTTC
>Ga0070697_100003323_pt1 | contig 12354 bp, 8 predicted proteins | sample KBSK1501metaG_FD_65475 | JGI IMG/M metagenome (GOLD analysis project Ga0070697, IMG submission 65475) | Corn, switchgrass and miscanthus rhizosphere microbial communities from Kellogg Biological Station, Michigan, USA - KBS K1-50-1 metaG | ecosystem: Host-associated > Plants > Roots >... | reverse complement strand
GGTATGGTTATTGATTCTCCAACCTGAAGCGTCATAGTCTCATTGCCAAGCAGCACCTTAACAGGACCCTTTATCACCTTCCAGAACTCTGACCGGTTATTGTGAAACTGCTTTGACAATTGCTTATCGCCGTCGAGGTAGACGAGCTTGACTGTGCACGCTTCGTTCAACGTATAGCGCTCAAAGCTGCCCCATGGACGCTTTTCAGCGAAGACCATTGGGCGGATTATTAACGGCGAAAGTTTTTAAATGTATGTAAATGAATTTGCGGGATTATTATCGATCTAGTCCAACATAGTGAATTGCGTCCACTCAGGCAACTTGTTGAGGTTTTTTTCCAAAGTCGTAAAAATTACTAGACGAATGTATAATAATATCAAAGCCAATATTGTAAAGCTGTGAACCGTTTACCTTTGGGTAATTTTCTATCATACGGGCTGACTGCGCTCCTTCTCGGTTCTATGCTAGTCTCATCGGCTATCTTTTCAACAAATCTCTTTCCCTCTTATGCCGCGGTACCGCCGGTAATTGTAACCACGACATCCATAATCTATGAAGCCGGACAGACTGTTCACATCAAAGGCTCGGTGGCCACCGTAGAACAAGATTTAACAACGGTCAAGATAACCATTACCCCATTTAGCGGCACTAGCACTACCAAAAACCCAGAACTTAATAATGACGGCGAATTTGAAGAGGAGTATGATATTTCTAGTGGTGCCGATGAGGGGAGATATCGGATTAAAGCTAGCTACAATGGAGATATAGCATACACCTTTTTCAAGGTAGAAGACAACGCAGATGACGCAGTTTCGGTCGAAACAAACGATGACCTGTACAACCTAGGAGGTAGGGTAACAATCTCCGGCACCATTCTACATACGGTATCGGCACAAGACCAAGTTGATATTACTATAATTGGACCAGATGACCTCGAAATTGACTCATTTTCAGCCGACCTTGATGGTTCAGATTTTCTTCATAACTACGATCTTGCAAACGATGCCGATGAAGGAAGATATACGGTTCAAGTTGAATATAATGGCGATCGTGGTATAGCGATTTTCGAGGTAGCAAAAGCTAGCAGTAGTGGCTCTTCCTCTTCGACTCTGACGGCAACATTGGACAAGTCATCATACCTCGCCGGAGAGTCTATCAACGTCGTTGGAAAAGTTTCACAGATCATTGTAGACCAAACCGTGAATATTGATATATACAACCCTGACAAGACCTATGCGGGTGCCTCTGCCTTCGTTGAGCCTGCCGCTGATCTCTCGTTTACTGCTCAGCTAAAATTGCCATCTAGCCTGCCGGCAACGAGCGGCTATGAAGTCAAACTGAATTACAACGGACAAGAGCTCGTTAAGCCGTTTGCTATAACAGGCAAAATAGATCTTATTTCAGTAGATACAAACAAGGAGTCCTACAATATTGGCGACGAGGTGACTATTTCAGGCAAGATCGCACCGAACCAACTCGTAGAAGGTCAAAAACTTGTACTTCAGGTCTACAATCCGGATGGTGCTCCGTACAGGATTGATATAGTAACACCAAAGACCGACGGATCGTATTCATATTCGATGATTGTTGGAGGAAAGCTTGCCCTTAACGGCAAATATGACGTTAAGGTATCATACAATCAAAAGAACGCACAGACTACCTTCCAACTTGGAGGAACTTCTAATTCAGGAACGACTTACAATATAAGACTTGGTGAAAAGAATTATGCTATTGAGTACCAAGTAACCGACGGTACGCTAAAGAGCATGTTCTTAAAACCACAGGATAGGAAGCTAGTGATTTCCATAAGTGCTGAAAATAGTGGCACAATAAAAGTGGTCTTGCCGAGAAATGTTATAGACTCCACTGGCGATAATCAAACAGACACCAAATACATCGTGGTTGCATCCGACTTGGACGGGGGACAAGATTCAACCCCAGATGTCACCGAAGTTGAAACTAGCGAAGATAGCAGGACACTCTTGATTGAATTCCCCGCGGGGACTGATCTGATAGAAATTCAGGGAACAATGGTAGTTCCAGAGTTCGGGGCAATAGCTGCTCTCGTGATGGCGGCGGCAGTCATCACATTGATCGCTGCAACTGCAAGGTACAACAGGTTCAGTCTCTTCAGGCATTAGGACCTTCAAACCTAATTCTTTTTTGTAATCTACAAGTGGATACTATTTCATGAAATAAAGAAGTAATAACTTCTTTGTGTCATGTTGGGCACATGCCTATAGTATGTGCTCACGCTTATGTCTGTCATTACCGACCCGGGATTCCCATTCTACTATCTTCCCAGTAGTTTGAACGCCACGTCGTGGGTTTGTGTCTGCGAGAGGAGGAGCGAGAATTAACACTGGTGCTCGCATTCCCGAGATTGTACCAATCTCGTGGTGGACCTTCTGTGCTTTGAACTATACATAGCGCGTATTTATCATATGGACAAATCAGAGGGAATGACTTTGAGAACCTGACTAAAGCTGGATCTTGGTAGATACCAACAGATTGGTAAAGGCGAAAATATGCAAAAAATTGTTGGCAATAGACGATTCGTTCATAAGTCTTATATAGTAAAGTCCAATGACTGTCTCTGCGTGGCATGAAGACCACTAAGACAGTATTAAGCATAGGTTTAGCAGTGGTATTAGCGCTAAGCGTGTTTGCAATGCCAAATCTTGGCATGAAAACTGCAAACGCGGCAGTTAGCGCTTTATCCCTGAAAACATCTGCGGATGATCACGGGAAGAAATTTTTTGGTGACAGCCTACTTCAAGTGTTCATTGAAGATCCAGCAGCAGATGATACCGACGATACGGCAGATGTAAATATAGAAGTTAGAAGCAATACAGGTTCACTAGTTGTAACTTCCACAGAGACTATTCCGGATACATCTGACGGCTCACAGAGATTTGAATTCTTTCTGAAAAATGTGAGTTCCCCAATTACACCAAAGGACCCTGATGCAACAGTTGCGACGGTTCTTACCATTGGTAATGGAGGGGACTTAGACACAGCTCCTGGAAACTTTGGAGAAAGATTCACTGTGAAGATTATATACAAATCACTCTCGACAACGATCACTCTTGACGATACATCGTCAACAATCAAGGCAGACAGGGACAACTATGGCAGTGACAATCTTGTGTTCTTGAGTATAATGGACCAAGATGGAAACGCTGATCCAACTAATAGAGATGTTATCGTTACACAGCCTTCTGGAGCAGACCAATTCATTACTATGAGTGGTATCTCTAGTGTCAGTAATTCCACCTGTGTAGAAACAGGCACCAACAGCGCTGAATTTGAGTGCGAGTGGACAATATCCACTGTAGCAGGCGCTGGCAAACTCGTACCAACCGATCTTAGCGATAACAGCATTTCGATCACTGCTACAGATGTCTCTAGATACATGTCTGACAGTGCTGCACCAGCAGGCCAAATCACAGCTGCAGACAACAATGTCGTGGACTCGAACAAGCAATCAGGTCAGGCCTTTGAATCCATCACAGTTGACGACGCAGACGGCGACTTAGGAACGATACCTGCCGTAAGCACTTCGAGCGAATTAAAGTTCACATTGACTGACACGGATAGAGATCTCAGCTCAAAGTCAGAAGATGACATCACGGATCCAGACGGAATAAATACTTTCGAACCGGGTGTGGACAGTATAAATGATCTCGCTGATCCAGCTAATGGAGTAGAAGGCGTAATAGTCTACATAGATATAGCAGGCGGTGACAGCGAAGAAGTTCCAATGACTGAAACGGCTGACAGCTCTGGTGCTTTCATACCGGATCTTTCAAACGATGAGCTCCCTGTCACGTTCCTTGCCGCAGGAGAAACTCCAACGCGTAACAACGGCGTTTTGGAATTCAACCAAACCGGTATCAACGAGGACATTGTCGTTGCCTATGTGGATCCAGCAGCTGATGGTGGTCCATTAGAGTTAGCTTCGACAGTAACGAAGGAACTAGATACAACAGCAGGCAGCGTTGATGTGACGGGAACTGTTGGTATCAATGCGGACTTCACATTGACAGTAACTGATTCAGACTGGAATGACAACCCACGAACAAAGGATTCGTACAAGCTCATCCTTCGGGGTGACGGTGATGCCAATGCAGGCGCCGCTACCACAGAATTCCAAATAAGTAGAGGATCTAGCTCGATTTCAGACGATTCGTCTGACGCACTGTATGCAACAATGGAAGTAGAGTTGAAAGGAGATGCTGCAGTATTTACCACCCCAGGTCTGAACTATACACTTACTGAAACAGGCGACAGTACCGGAGTATTCACAGCAAATCTTGACATGGGAGACATTCTTGCTGATCTACAAGACGAGACCCCAGCCCTGACCGTGGACGACGGGGACAATTTGAAATTCACCTTGCATGACTACATGGAAGACACGGAGCACGAATCACAGGCACAGGTGACAATAGGCAGAGCATCATCAAATGTTGACTTCTCAAGAGATGATGTGCCGGTACCACCGGAACCTGGCGGTGTCACTGACGACGCAATAAACTCGAATGTGGTTCTTGTGACTCTCAGTATTACTGACCCTGACCGCAACACACAGACAGGCAGTGAAGATACTATAACACTTGATCTATCGAGCGGAAATGCGGAAGTCAAGGTTGACTCAGGTAGCTTCGATGTCGACACTGTATCAGATGGTGTGAATCCGGCATTAACTGGTAGCGTCAACTTGCAAGACATTGTAGTAGAAACGCTGAATGGTCTCGATCTGCAAGAAACAGGACCTAATACAGGCGTGTTTGAAGAAGATCTTCACTTCAGACTAGGTACAGGCCCTGGTGACGAGCTCACCTTCGATGACTATCAGGACATGAGATTCACCCTGGTCTACATAAACGACCAAGGCGATAGGGACAGCTCTGGCATAACATTCAGAGGTCATGATGGAGTGGTGGACAGTGATAAAGCAGCAGTATCAACTGGAAGCATACTCACAGTTACTGTCCAGGACGATGACCTGAACTTGGATAGCACGGAGATCGAGGAATTCAACGCAATATACGACGACAGTGCTTCGCTACTTGGCATAAAGGTACAAGATGATGACATCGATCAGGGTACTGGAACTCCTACGGGAGAGAGATTTACAGAGACAGGTGAAGACACTGGTATATTCACGGCAACATTCGAAATTGGAACAGACCTTGAAGTAGTTGACTTGGCAAATAGTGACCAAGCGTCAAACATCCACATTACGTACAACGACGAGATTGACTCATCTGGAGGAACTGGAGAAGAGATAGAACTTGATGTTCCAGTCGTGTCTGCAACAGGCGCAATGCAAATCAAACCAGACCTTGTAGGACCTGGCACAAAACTGACTGTTCTCATAATTGACGCGGACCTTAATGAAAAGTCCAGTGGAAAAGACACAATAGATGCTGACACAGATGTCCTTGAGCTCAGGACCGATAGAAATGAAGTAGGCAAGACTGGTGTTGACTTGGAGGAAACCGGACCAGATACTGGTGTATTCCAGTTCACGATACAGCTTGTGACTGACCAGAGTGACTGTAAAGACGACAACCTGAGCCTCCCCAAGTACGATGCAACCCATAGCGGAGACGAGGCATCAATAGGTGCCTGTCCAGGTGACCTCGTTGCAATCAAGTACACTGACGAGCACAATGCTAATGGAGACAAGAAGTCTGTATCAAAGGTAGTAGAGGTAAAGAGCTGGGACCCAGAGTTCGTTGCAGACAAAACCGCATATAACGTAGGTGACAAAGCGACAATCTCGATTTCTGACCCAGACGCTAACCGAGACCCAGATGTTGCGGACACACTAAGAGACATCCGCGTGTCGTCAGAGACCGATCAGGTAGGAGAAGAGCTCTCTGCGATCGAGACAGGCAAGGATACGGGTGTCTTCAAGTTGTCATTCGGCCTAACGGGTAGTGCAACAAGCGGCGGAGTCGAAGTTACTAAAGGAGACACAGTGACCGTAAGATACACCGACGACTTCCCTGCAGACTTCACAGCCTCGGAAGAAGACAAGGACTTTAAATACACCTTCACAGTTGGCGTTGGTGCACCAACTACAGGCGCTATAACTCCAACAGCACCAGCGTTAACTGACGCCACAGGCAAGGTACTCACTTCAGTGATAGTGGGACAGCAAGTAGTACTGACAACTACAATCGTCAATAACCAAGACGCGCCACAGACACACGCTACCATCCTCGAAGTAAGGGACGGCAATGGAGTCACGGTCTTCATTGGTTGGGGAACTGGAACACTCGCTGCAAAGGCCTCGACTAATATAGGACTGTCATGGACCCCAGACAACCCAGGTAGCTACACACTTAGGACATTCGTGCTGGACGACCTAGCTACGCCGCAGATCCTGTCCAATACAATCGAGTCGAAGATAACTGTAAGTTAGATAGGTTGACAACAACCTACCTTTCTTTTCCTTTTTATTTTTAGAACATCATGACGACCAGAAAATTTGAATTTTCAATTATTTCAGTTACCATTTTTATCACAATAATTTGTTCAAGCACGTTCCTTTCCACAACCCTGTTCGTTGGATATGCAAATGGTGAGGAATATATTGTCAGAGTAAACCAGCAAGTATTTCTCCCTGGTGAACGCCTTGTAGTATACGGAAAGGGAAGCGTAAATGACATATTCGTAGTTAGGCTGTATGATCCATCTGGAAGAGCGATCAAGATAGATAGTATCCCCACAGATAATGACGGCTTTTTCAGAAAGGCCGTATACGAATGGCCTGACCCGTCAAGAAATATTGCATTTGGGACATACCAGGTGGAGATATCTTCTAGCCTCGGTCAGCCGAACACTCAGAGGTTCGAAGTAACCTATGCGGAAGGAGGATCTGCTAATACGGATAAGACCGCTGGTCCATTACAACACACACTTCAAGTAAAGCTCGATTCACCCACGGACGTTCAGATTAACAAAGGCTTTCGTATATACGTGCAGGTCACATATGATGGAGCACTTGTCGACTCGGATCCTTCGGCTCTACTTGGAACATCGCATATACATTCAGGAAATGACACGATAAATTTGTCAGACGCGTTTGTGAAGCTACATGAAGGTCTATATTATGCAGATGTTGTTCTAGACCAAGAAGCAAGTTATATTATACACGCAAGTGCCTTCTATCGAGGTTTTCTGTCTCATGACTCAAAAGTAGTCTCTGCGTCACCTTCTACTATTAGCACCGTCCAAGAATCGATAAATAATCTTGAGCAAGAATTGAATCAAACACAAACTTCGCTAGAGAACGCACGCACCTCGATTGGAAAAGATATCGAATCGGCCAAAGCAGGTGTGGACGAGATGAGGAATGCATCAGGGCAGTTGAATTCTCTGTTCCTTCCTGTATTGGCGCTCATTTCTGTCATTATAGCCTTGCAGATATCGCTATTCGCTAGGATTCGAGCATCTTACAGATAATGTTAGCAGAGGATCAATTTTTTCAGCATGGAGGAATGCCGAATTGCTTCAAACCGGTCAATCAGACTATTCGATGAATATTGACACTTTATTGGAGCAGTTGTTACGCTATTTTCAAATGATCATGCTACAAGATTAGCCATCGTCTTGCTCATGCTTACTGTTTTGCACTTTTCGATGGAATAGTCCTAGTCAGGATTGCTACTATTCCTACTGCTCCAGCGATATACGCAACTACTGGCAAAGGAAATTCAGGCACATTTACGTCTGAGGAGATCACAACCTGCCCCCAATCCCTGGGGGAAATAACTCTTTGCGATGATTCGGACTCGAAGTCCGGCCAAGAATATGAATATGTGTAGTTGGTTGTTTGTCCGCGGGTTTCAAATACAACATAGAAACCATAATCGGCAAAATCGCTACCAAGGTATTCCAAAGGAACTCCAAATTCATACGTTACATGGTTCTTGTTCGGTTCGTACGGACTGTTAGGACCGGATAGACCTCTGGAGGCAGTTACATCTGAGTTTAATGCTGCCGCATACATTAATGTTGACCTTCCGTCACCATGATACTCCCTCAAAGTATCCCCTAGCACAAAGCAATAATCATCAGATTTCATATAGGGACCACCATCTTCAAGAGTGTCAAAGCAAATACCCGCGCGCCCGTCTAGAACATAATCATCAGGCATTTCAAGCAACACATACAACCTATCCAGGTCATGCTTGGCTCTAATAACAAGATGAGTTCCATCGGTATAATTGACAAAGGTTTCACTTGCCTTTGACCATTCTTGTGCGTTAGTCCAGGTACCGTCCAATATAGGGACAGCCGTTTCAGAACGTGGAACAAAAATCGCCGGCCCTTGGGTGGCAGCGAAGGCTGGTAAGGCTGCAATGACTATTAGCCCAGCTGCTACGACTAAGATCGGAAATGTTGCTCTAGACATTCCCCTAGACAGGCAATATGTGATTTTTTCATTATTTAACAGATAGTATGATGGTTGCAACGTCATACTATTGTCCAAAGAGCTCACAATAGAATAGAAATCTCAAAAACACTCTTCATGCTGTGACCTGAATAAAGAAGGATCTGCCTTAGTTTGATGTTAAGAAATCTTGGACTTTCGTGGAGAACAAAGATTAAAAGTGGCTTGCTCTGTCCATTCTGAATATAAAGTGATAGATAAGCATGGTAACCAATACCCAAATAGCAGAGCTGGTCAAGAGGGCGCGAGAAGGAGCGGCCAAGCGCAAATTTACCCAGTCTGCAGAATTGACAATTATTCTGAAGGATATCGACGTAAAGAAGGGCTTTAACCTCAACGAGGTAGTAGCTCTACCTCACAAGCCGAGCAAGGTGCCTAGCGTCTGCGTAATTGCCTCCGGAGACATGGGAAGCAAAGCCCGCAAGGCAGGCATTGATAAGGTTATGGAGCCAGCAGAGCTTGACAGACTTGGAACTAACAAACGGGAGGCCCGCAAGCTCGTCAGGGCTCACGACTTTTTCCTAGCGGATACTTCCCAGATGGCCACTATAGGCCGTTCGCTTGGCCAGTTCTTAGGTCCAAAGGGCAAGATGCCAACGCCGTTGCCATATGGTGCACCGGTGGAAAACATCGCAGAACGCTTCAAGAACTCTGTAAGGGTCAAGGCAAAGAACCAGCTTAACGTTTCTGCGAAGATAGGGGACGAGAAGATGGAAGACACCCAGCTTGTAGAAAACGCAGGTGCAATCATTGCAGCAGTGGAGAAAAAGCTGCCGCAAGGCGACAAGAATATTCGAAATGCAATGGTCAAATTCTCTATGGGCAAGGCAGCCAAACTAACCGCACTCAAGGCTGCCAAGGAGAAAAAGGAATAAAATGTCGCAGATGGCACCGCCCGCGCGCAAACATTACCCGAAGAAAAAACGTCTGTTGTATCAAGAGCTGCAAGACCTGCCGACAAAATACAGTGTCATTGCGCTTTCCAAGATGACCAAGGTGCGCGCCACACAGCTGATGGCAATCCGCAAAAAGTTCCGAAGCGAAATCAAGATAAGGATAATCAAGAACAAAATTGCAATTAGGGCGTTTGAAAAGGTCAAGGGAGTAACAGGCATCGAGCACCTAAGCAAACAACTAGAAGGCCAGTGTGCCCTCATGTTCACTAACATCAGTCCGTTCAAGCTCAATCTCATATTTGCACAAAACAAGGTATTTCTGGCCGCTAAAGGAGGAGACATTGCTACAAAGGAAATTGTAGTTCCGGCAGGCAATACTGGCATCGCGCCCGGCCCTGTTCTATCAGAATTCAAGGTTGCAAACGTCGCGACAAGAATAGATTCGGGAACCATCTGGATAGCCAAGGATACAGTGGTAGCCAAGCCAGGCGATGTCATTTCGATCCAGCTCGCATCGCTTTTGAGCAAGCTCAATGTGAAGCCAATAGAGGCTGGTATTGCGGTCAACTTCGCAATCGCAGAAGGACTGCAATTCAAAGAACAAGATTTAAAGATCAACCTTGCCGACTACAGAGACGAGCTTGTGAGGTCTTTCCATCAGGCTCTGTCGCTAGCGACGGACATAGGCTACATGACGCCAGAAACGGTCAAGCCATTACTTGCCAGGGCACAGCAGCAGGCAAGGTCGCTAGCATCAGAAGCAGGGTATGTGACTCCAGAAACTGCAGACTTTGTGCTGCAAAGGGCGCAAGCGAAAGGGCAAGCAGTGGCGGGAAAGGCGAAGGAAAAAGGCTACACTGCCCAATAACCCGCTGATAAGATATTCCTCTTGCTAGTAACGCCAATTCATGAGTACGCATACGGGTTATGATTCAAGTATTTGTCAAAGTTCAATGTTTCACATCCACATACCAGCCGTCGACTTCGTTCCAGATATTCAATCCTCTGGAATCAGTAGTTGACTCCACAAACGTGCTTTCATTGCCCGTATCAACATATAGTGCGACATGGTTAACGGTCCCCGAGGTCTCTGGATCGAAGGCATCAAAGTAGACAATCTTGATTTCCCAATCCTTTGTGTACGATGAAGCCGTCATAATGCTTGCTATCAAGATTGTCAAATCTTCACAATCCCCTTTACCTAGAGCGAGTGTCTCAAGGGGAAAGCTAACTTGTTCGACATCTTCTTTCGCATAGCTGGTAGCATGTGCTGCGACATACCAGGTTTCATAGATAAACTGATGGTCACTTCCTGCATTTTCATAAATCTCATCTGCAAGCCTAGAGAATGGTTGGGTTTGGACAAATTTCGTATAATCTCTCACTGATATGACTTCATTATTTTCTGTTTCAAGATGTTGTATGTTATTTGGTTTGACAACTGTGGTAACATTTCTTGCGTACTCGTCGTTTGTAACCACAAGATAATATTGTCTACCCTCAGAATCAAGAAGAACCCAGGAAATTGTGCTATCAGTCGCGTTCGCATGGGTTTTAACCGCGTTTTCATTTGCACTGGAAGAGCCAGCGCTAAGCTGATTGTTTTGGGCTTCACGCAATACTGGCTTAACAGTCTCTTGCCAGAGTTTGCCCTCATGATCCGGGGAGTAAATGCTTCCAAAGCTTCCAAATAGGCCAAGACTGTTATTGGTCCATGATGTGGGTAGAATTGGGAAGCTGTCAAGAGAACGGGAATAATATGCTGGTTCTGCTGCTACACTTTGCAATATAATCATTGAAAGCAAGGAGAGAAAAAGTGTTATAGTAAATAGCTGCCAGGGAAGACTCTTTCTCCTTGCCGCGATATACATTAAAGAGTCAAGAAAGGGCGAGAAAAAGGCACTTTGTACGTATTTCTGGTCTACATACTAGTCCCACAAATTAACCATTGAATTCAGTGGTTTTGTTGCAAGCTGAGTTTCTTCTCCAGAAATCTCTTCCATCTATTTTCTTTCGTTTCTTAATTTCCTGTAATAGACATAGCCTCCAAGCGAGGCAATAGAAGAGGTTATGAGGAGAATAATACCCAGTGGAGACTCAGGTATGACAAAGAAATGCACATTCAGAGTTTTTATGACCACGTGGCCGTTGCCAAAGTTAGCTTCAACTCTCCATTGTCCTGGCTGATCAGGTTCAAACGTGTCCTCAGCAGCTCCTGATGAATTCAAAGTCGCCAAAATGGATTCAGCGACATCTAAAGTAGGATCCACCCATGTGAAGGTCACCTGGCTAATGATACTATCATCGGTGGTAGCTACAGCCTTGACCTCCTGGCCCAAATCCACGATTCCGTCTGACTCTTCACTGCCTTCAAACAACTTAAGGTCATAAAATTCATTATCATTTCCACTTTCATCGCCATTGTTCCTATCTCCTCCACCTCCGCCCCTTCTATGACGGTCCTCACTCAGAACAGATTTCGAAAGTGTAACTCCGATCTTGTCTGATAGTGCGACCTGCTCTGGGTTCGATTTGGTCAAGTCCAATGGTATTGTTGGCGGAATCCCATTTTCTTCATCTTTAGTCTGGTTATTGTTCTGGTCACCGACTGGTTTCATCGGTCCGGGCTGCGCCTGTAGTGGTGACATAAAGAACATTACCAAGATCACTATTCCCAGACCGGTCAACCCCCAGACAACTACTTGGTCTTCTAGCTGCAGATCCCTTACCTGCCTGTTCGGCGATTGTTAGTACGAATATAGTTTGTGAATGTCGGAGTCAGTAACAATTATTCCATATTCTGACAATCTTTGGCGGTTCTCAAGTCCTTTTACATTTTGATTTATGAAGTCTCGATGAAAAGGATGAAGAGGGACAGTCGAAGAAGAGTAGAGGAAAATATTATGTATTCGTCTTTTAGCCGAATAGGGAAGAAAGTCCTTCGAGTGCTTCTTCCTCTTTCTTCTCATCCTTCTTTTCTTCTTC
>Ga0070697_100003319_pt1 | contig 12365 bp, 10 predicted proteins | sample KBSK1501metaG_FD_65475 | JGI IMG/M metagenome (GOLD analysis project Ga0070697, IMG submission 65475) | Corn, switchgrass and miscanthus rhizosphere microbial communities from Kellogg Biological Station, Michigan, USA - KBS K1-50-1 metaG | ecosystem: Host-associated > Plants > Roots >... | reverse complement strand
CGTTACCCGGCAATCGCGGCCGGCGAGGCGGGCCGAGAACGTCGCCGCGCGCACGCCAGCTGGCGCAGGCGAACGCATGCGTTCAACGAGTGAACGCTGATATTCAACCATGAACGCATCCGTCACGCAACGCTCCGATCTGCCAGCTGACAGTTCGTTGCAACGAAAGATTAAGGTTGATGCCGTCCTGAGCCCAATCGCTGCCACGAAGTCCACCCGCGCCGTCCTGCGTGTCCCAGACTGTTTTGGCTCACTGGAGGTATCCGAGTGCCTTCAAGCGCTCCCGCAGCCCAGCCGGAATTGGTGGCGAAACGTCGCCATATCGGGATGGCAATGGTCGCGTGACATGACCGTACCAGTCTTCAAATGTCGAGTACAAATCTGTGTACGCGCGTCGAATCACTGAGTCCCGCGACATCGCAACATCGTGCTTCTCCGCCGGGTCGACGCGAAGGTTGTACAACTCGATCTTCGGCCGCGTGACACGGATGATCATTTTCCAGTCGCCTTTCCGAACAGCGGCCATCAAGTCGTAGCCACATCCGATCCTCTCGATCCACACGGTATCGCGCGGCCGCCCTCCTCGTCGCGCCAGATACTGAGCCAACGACTGGCCTGAATAGTCCGACGCCTGATACAAAACGCCGACAGAGCTCAGAATCGTTGGCATCACGTCCACGAGCGACACAACTGAATCAACCTTCCGGCCGATGCTGTGGGGCCGCGTAGGATCACGCACGATCAGCGGCACACGAAGACTCTCCTCGTACAACTGGGCGCCGTGATAAAGCCCTCCATGTTCGCCGAATTCCTCACCGTGATCCGATGTAATGATCACGAGGCTGTCTCGATACCGGTCGTCGTTATCAATGAATCGCAGAAGCCTTCCCACCTCGACGTCGAGCTCCCGAATCTCGCTGTCATAAAGCTGAATCATCTCGGGAATCGTGGCCATGTCCTTGGCGACGTAACACGGTTCGACGTGGCTGGAATCGTAAGGCGGAACACCCTTCGCGAAGCTGTATGAGTCTCGATATTTGTCGATCGGCACTCCGCCAAAATAGTTTCGTGACGGTATGTAAGGATGGTGTGGATCAAGGATATGAAGGAAGACAAACGCGGGACCGTGTGTCGAGCGGAGAAAATCAATCGCCTTATCGATTCCGATCGGCACCTTCGCCTTCACGGTGTCCTGGCCTGCGGTCTGGCCGTAGTCGAGGAAAGTATCGAAACCACCCTGGACATTCGCCAGCGGCGGCGTCAGCTGAGCAGAGTTGTAAAAGGCAGCCGTCGCATATCCGTAGGACCGCAAAACTGTCGCCAGAGTAGGATAGTTATCCTTGAGCGGTGCGCTGCCGGCCATGTTTGTCGTCAATTCTGGCGAGTATCGGCCCGTGAGGAGCGAGAGGATCGAAGGGCGTGTCCACGACGCGGAGGGATATGCCTGTAGAAAGACTGTCGATCTGTTCGAAAATGCGAGGATGTTCGGACTCGTCGAGCGGCTGTAGCCGTAAGATTGCACGTGATCCGCACGTAACGAGTCCATGAGAACGATGATGACCGAACGGTAGGGTTGCGATCGGCCGTAGATCGGGCGGAGCATTCCAATCAGGACAAAGAGAAGAACAGACGCCTGGCGAAGATGACGCGTCAAAAGGCGAAATCGGATTCCCGTCCCGGAGATCATGGACGAAGATTGATACCCGCGGACGACAGGGGCACGCTTCTCGCTCACCGTGACGGCGCTCTAGCGCCGTCGGAATGGGTCAACCCGCTTTCAAGCAGTTCCCGCCGGAGACGTTCGATTTCATCCGAAACGGCATCGTACTCGGCGATCTTGCGCCGCAGAAACTGAGACGTGACGCTGATCTTCTCGTCCAGGCCTTTCGGTGTAAGCACGTAGGCATAAGCCAGTTTGTTCTTACTCCCGCGGAAGTTCCGCATCTTCACCCAACCCCTGGAGATCAGGGCACGGATGCAATAGTTGATTTTCCCGACGCTCACCCCGAGGTGATGTGCCAGTTCTCGTTGTGATGCTTCCGGGTGATCGTCGAGATACCGCAGGAGGCGGTATCGAATCTCGTCTGAAGGAGAATCTGTCATCCGACGTTCAACCAATGAACGCTGAATTGAAGCATAAGCAGATCATCGAAGCAACCGGACGCGACAACTTGTGCTCCGATGCGCTGCGCATATAGGATGCGCAAATCAGCAAAACGGACGAACGATGAGTACGACGCGAATCAGCGTCTGTCGCGGACTCGCGCAGTTCGGCTCACGGATTCGGCCGAGTCATCACAGGAGGGTCCGAGAATGTCCAAACTTCGCCTATCAATGATCGTTGTCATCCTGGCCACGTTCGCCATCGTCAGCGTCGCAAACGCCCAGGCCACCCGTACATGGGTCTCCGGGGTTGGGGATGATGTAAACCCCTGCAGCCGCACCGCTCCATGTAAAACGTTCGCCGGTGCCATTTCGAAAACCGCAGAAAACGGCGAGATTTCGGTACTCGATCCTGGCGGCTTCGGCGCCGTCACCATCACGAAATCCATCACCATTAACGGCGAAGGGACTCTGGGCAGCATCTTGCACTCCGGCTCCAATGGAATCAACGTGAGTGTGACGCTCAATCCAACCACGGCAACGGTTTACCTCCACAACATTTCAATCAATGGGGCAAAGCTGGGCACCGATGGCATCCGCTACACGGCAGGCGCGACACTCATTGTTGACCACTGCTGGATCTACGGGCAGGCCGGTCACGGGATCGAGGTGGTTGGCACGGGGAACCTCGCGCTGAAATTGAACGAGACGACAATCGAAAACACGGGCGGTGACAGCGTGAGGATGGACACGTCAGCTGGCCAAGTGATCGCGCTCATCTCCCACTCTCATCTACAGGGTGGCACTAATGGGATCAATGCCATCAACAACGTCCGTGCGGGGGTCGTTGACACCGTGCTGTCTCACCAATCCGACTCCGGGATCAGGACAACGGGCAACGACTCGATCGTGAACGGGGACAAGCTGTTCATCACGATCTGCGGAAACGGGATTCGCACCAACAATGCCGGCACCCCATCTCATGTCCGACTCTCCGACAGCATCGTTACGCAGAACACATTCGGGCTCAATACGGGAGCCGGTGGCACGATCGACTCGCTGCAGGGCAACAGCGTCTTTGGCAACAGCGTTGACGGCTCGTTCACCACGACCAATCCGAAACAGTAAGCCACAGACGACTTCTATCTAAAGCGGCCGCCTCGAATGAGGCGGCCGCTTTTCTCTCGGTTCAGGTCCTTCGACCACGCGACCAGTCAGCACTGAATTCGTTTGCGAGAGCGACGCGATATTCATAAACTCGCATTCCATGTCCTTGGGAAAAAATGCCTTCGGCCCTGGCCGGACCGCATGACGCGGATCAACCTTCCCCGCCGATTTTCAGATCCGAAGGCGTTGATGGCCGCGGCGATGCTTTTCATCGGCATCGCCAACATCCTTTGGGCAGAGCGGCTCATGATTGATGGTGGCCTCGGCTGGGATAGCGTCTTCTACGGGACATGGGCCCAACACTTCTACCGCGCCATCTTCGTCGAGCGTGTGGCGGAGTACTACGTCGGGCGAATCCTTCCCAGCGCGGTCGTTCATTACGGGATGCGGTTACTCGGTGTCGCTCTCGAGCCGAACAGGAACGTCATCATCGCCTTCGACATCTACAACGTGCTTCTGCTCACGTTGTCGGCATACGTGTGGGGTCTGATCGCCGATCGCCTGCAGATCAGCACAGCTGGAAAGTGGTTCGGCTTCTGTTCCCTTTTTCTGAGTTACGCGATCCTGAAGGCAAACTTCTATAACCCGGTCCTGACCGACACGACCGCGTTCGCGCTCGGTCTATTGATGTTCTACTTCTTTGTGGCAGATCGGCCGGGAGGACTGATTGCCGTCATGATCCTCGGCGGCTTCACCTGGCCGACGCTTCCACCGATGGCAGCGCTGCTTTACGTCTTCCCCCGCCGCAAAAAAGAGCACCTACCATTCGATCGAAAAAATCCAGGCTGGATGTCGAAGCTCAACGTGATATTTGCTGCGCTCACCGCCGCGTCAACGGCAGCGTGCATCGTACTTCTGACAGTGCCGCTGAGGCTAAAGACTGTGGACGCCTTCGGTCGCGTCTTGAGGATTGACTGGGCCCTTCTATACCTCAGCATCGCCGCGACGACGGTTTATCTTTACTTCGCGATGAAAGCCGCGGCGGACAACAAACGGCTGTTCGACATCAAGGCGACGCTGTCCAGGCTGACGTGGAAGCGGGTTGGATTAGCGGTTGCCATTCTTGGGGTGCTTAAAATCACCACGCACGTTTTGGCAAGCGGCCAACCATCGTGGGGTAGCTTCCCTCTCTTCGTCGCGTACACCTTCGCATCATCGGTGACGGAGCCGCTGATTTTTTTCGTTGCCCACGCCGTCTTCTACGGGCCGGCGATCATCCTTCTCGCGATCTTTTGGCGACCGTTCTGCGAAAGCCTCGATGACTTCGGCTTCGGTATGCGCATTTTCGTCATCTTGAACATGGGCCTCAGTATCAACCCGCAGTCGCGGTATCAGATGAACGCCGTACCTGCGTTCCTCATCCTATTGGTGCGTCTGTTGGACAGGTATTCGCTGCGGGCCCGCGATGTGGCTCTGTGGTCGGTCCTTTGCCTTGTCTACTCAAAGGTGTGGTACGTGATGAACACCGCACCGCAGATCGATGACAACACGATGGCCGTGCTGCTCCGGTTCCCGCTGCAGCACTACTTCATGAACTCCGGGCCTTGGATGTCGCATCAGATGTACCTCGTGCAAGCCAGTGCCGTCCTGGTGACCGCGGTGTTGCTTTACCTCCTGATCCAACGGCGTGTGCGTGCGCCCCTCGGGTTTGGGGACAGCCGGTGGCAGACGTCGGACCAAGAGGCCGCCAGGTTGCAGCGATGATCTCGGTCATCATTCCGGTCTTCAATGAGCGCGACAACCTCGAGGCGCTGGTTGGGCGTCTGCAGCCTGTATTGGAGGCCGAAACCGGCGGCGCGTTCGAAGTGATTTTCGTCGACGACGGAAGCCGCGACGGTTCGTCGGAGACGCTCGACCGCTTAAGCGGGCGCGACCAGCATTACAAGACGGTGCACTTCTCGCGCAACTTCGGGCATCAGGCGGCGCTCCAGGCCGGACTCGATGTCGCCGGCGGCGATGCTGTCGTTCTGATGGACGCCGACCTCCAGGACCCGCCGGAGCTTCTCGGCGAACTGCTAGCAAAATGGAGCAAAGGCTACGAAGTCGTGTACGCCATCCGGCGTAAGAGGCGGGAGTCGTTGTGGAAGCGGATCGCCTATGCGGCTTTCTATCGCACCTTGAAGATGATCTCGGATATTGATACACCCCTTGACGCCGGTGATTTCTGCCTGATGGATCGCCGAGTCGTTGACGCGCTGGTCGCGCTGCCCGAGCGCAATCGCTTCCTGCGCGGCCTGCGAAGCTGGGTCGGATTTCGGCAGACCGGCGTTGAATACGAGCGTCATGCGAGGAACGCGGGAGAGCCGAAATATACCCTGCGCAAGCTCATCTCACTCGCGCTCTCTGGTTATGTCGGCTTCTCAACGTTCCCGCTGCGCGTCGCGGCCTGGCTCGGAATGCTCGCCGCGGTCGCAGGCTTCGCCCTTGGGCTGTGGGTGATCGTGAGCCACTTCACCGAGCACAACATCCCTCAAGGGTGGGCCTCGACCAGCTCGCTGATACTCTTCGTGGGAGGCGTACAGCTCATCATCCTCGGCATCATGGGCGAATATCTGGGGCGCGTGTACCACGAGGTCCGGTCGCGTCCCCTCTACGTGGTGCGCTCACGTGTTGGGTTTTCTCGAAGCTCGCCGGATGAACATTCGATGACACCGACTCACGCAGAGCGATGAAGAGCCACTTCGCACAGAAATACGGTGATCTCGAGCAGTGGCACTGGTGGTTTCGCGGCCGAAAAAAGATTCTCCAGTCCGTGCTCGGTCGCGAGCTCCATCAGTCTGCGCAGAGGTCCATGCTTTCAATCGGATGCGGTCCAGCTGCCGGTCTCGACTGGCTCATACCTTTCGCCGGACCGCGCGGCCACGTGGTCGGACTGGACATCAATGCGCTTCACGCGCTTCATCGCCCTGCGGGCATCGGTTTTGTGGTCGGATCTGCAGAGAAGCCACCGCTGGCCGACGCTTCTTTCGACGTTGTTCTCGCTCTGGATGTTCTCGAGCATCTCGATGATGACCACGCCGGCCTCGAGGAAGTGCTGCGCCTTCTACGGCCGGGCGGCATGCTTCTGGTGACCGTTCCCGCGCTGCCGAGCTTGTGGGGGCAGCAGGATATCGTGAGCGAGCATCGACGAAGATATACACGCGGAACATTGAAGCGCCTGTTCGATGGCGCCGGGCTGTCTCACTACTGGATGAGCTACTTCAATTCGTTGTTCTTTCCCGTCGTCGCAGGCTTCCGCTGGACACGGCGAGCCCTGAGGACCGGCCAGAATGCGACGAGCGACTTCGAAAGGAACCGCCCCGGACTTCTCAATAGCGCGCTCGCCGTCACGTTCGGCGGTGAGCGGCACTGGCTCAGTCACGCGTCGTTGCCGATCGGCGTCAGTTTGATCGCGGTGTACAAACGGCCGGCTGTGGCCACTGCCTCGGGCGCAGCACCCGACCAGCGCGCTCGCCGAAGACCCCAGCGTTCTTGATCTTTCGATCACCCTCGGCGATGATTCGCCGTGAACCGCGCACCCACTCATTCAGCGCCACTCCTGATCCGCGGATAAAGGATTGATCTGATGGCAGTTACTCCGAAGACTCACGCCGTGCGCGAATTTCATACAAATGCAGACGCGGAAGAGTTCCGTGCCGAAGAGATCCGAAATATCGGTTACACGATCGTTGCCGAAGTGATTTCGCCCACAGAATTACAAACAATCCGCTCGAAGATCGACGCCATCTACACGCAACAGGTGGAGGAAATCGGCGGCGAGCAAATGCTGCGGAAGATGAATGATGCCGATCTGGCCCGCTGCCTCGTCGGATACGACGACTACTTCCTCACGCTGGCGACGCACCCGCGCATCTTGGGCATCACCCGCAAGCTACTCGGCGAGAAGTTCATCCTGATGTCGCAGAACGCGGTCATCAACCGGCCGTCGAACGAGCACTACCAGGTCACCTGGCACCGCGACCTGAACTATCAGCACTGGGTCAGCAGCCGTCCGTTGGCGATCAGCGCCCTGTATTGCATCGATGACTTTTCCGAAGAGACCGGCGGGACTTGCCTGCTGCCGGCGTCTCATCGCAGCGAGGTCTTCCCGTCGCCCGAGTATGTGGAGGCGCACCAAAAAGTGGTCGAGGCGAAGGCAGGCTCGGTGATCGTGTTCGACGCGATGGTCTACCACCGCAGCGGCACGAACCGATCGGGGCGCCCCCGACGCGCGGTGAATCACATCTTCGCCCTGCCGCTGATCAAACAGCAGATCAGTTTCCCTCGCGTCCTGGGAGGGAAATTCAGCGACGATCCCTTCTTGCGAACGTTTCTCGGATATGACAGCGAAACGGGCGACAGCGTTCAGAGCTGGCGCGCGCGGAAGCTCGGCGTTGGTGCCCAAAAACCGTCAACGGAGGCGGCGCCTACCTTGCTCGTAAAGTAGCGGCATGCATTCAAAGGCGTCAGTCGAGCAGCAGCTCGATATTCTCCTCTCAGAGCCTCCCGCCGCAGCCGCCGAACGCGCGCGTAACGAACTGCAGCTCGACGGCCGGCGCATAGTGGTGCTGTACGGAGCTGGCACGCTCGGCATGGCCGTGCTCGAGCGCATGCGGAGAGCCGGGGTCGAACCGGCAGCTTTCGCCGATGACACGCCCCAGAAACAGGGAACCACGGCCGCGGGCGTGCCGATCCTCTCTCCTGAGCTAGCCGCAGAAAAATTCGGATCGAACGCCATCTTCGTCGTCACGATCCTCAATCCGATGCTTCGCTTCGTCGATGCGAAGAAGCGTCTCCAACGCATTACGCGCGGTCTGGTTGTGTCGTTCATTCATCTGGCCTGGGCGTTACCTGCGGCCTTTCTTCCCTACGAACAGTTCGAGCTGCCGGAGCGTGTGCTGGCCAAGCGCGATGCGATCGATGCGGCGTTCCACCTCTTCGCCGACGATGAGTCGCGACGGCAGTTCATCGCACATCTTCGCTTTCGCTTGTTGATCGATCACGCGGCGCTGCCCGAGAACTCGCGCGCCGACTACTTCCCCTCCGACGTTTTCGCGCCGCTCCCGACAGGCACCGTCTTCGTCGACTGCGGCGCGTATGACGGTGACACGGTCCGCCGTTTTCTAGTCGAGCAGAAGGGCGACTTCGGATCGATTCACGCGTTCGAGCCCGACCCGGCCAACTTCGGCCGGCTTCGCGCGTACGTAGATGCCCTCGACGACGCCGTGCGCGAACGTATCCACGTCTACAATGCCGCGGTCGGCGACCGTCCGGGGAAACTGAGATTCAACACCACAGGCAATATGGCGGCATCGCTCAGCGAGAGCGGCGAAACGGAAGTCGACGTCGTGCGCGTGGACGACTTCGTCGCATCGCCCGGCCGGATGACCTATGTGAAATACGACGTCGAGGGGGCGGAGTGGGCGGCTCTGCGCGGGACTGACCGGCTGATTCGCGCCAGCCGGCCCCTGCTCGCCGTAAGCGTGTATCACCATCCCGACGACCTCTGGGAATTGCCGCGCTATCTCCACGGGCTCGCCCTCGATTATCGTCTTTTCCTGCGAACCCAGGGCGAAGACGGGATGGACGTAATCTGTTACGCCGTCCCGTCCTAGTACACGTCAGAAACCGGGGATCGGTTTCTGGGGCGGCTGCATCTGCCAGTTCAGATCCGACACCGTGAAGACCGGGTTGCCATTGGTGATCGTGTGTCCGTTGAGATCCCACATCAGAACCTGCCCGGTCGCTCGGTTACGCCACAGTACGTCGGTCCGCCCGTTCGCGTCGTAGTCGCCGAACGCCTCGACATTCCAGTTGAGGTCCGGCATCTGGGCGACGAGACCACCGTTCGTGATCGTGCGGCCGTTCATCTCCCACATCGCCACCGTGCCGGTGGAGCTATGACGCCATAGAAGATCGGCATTGCCGTCGCCGTTGAAATCGCCCGCGCCCATCAGCGACCAGGCCGGATCGCTCAGCGTGGTGAAGACATTGCCGTTCAGCAGCGTCCGATTGCTCATCTCCCACATGGCCATCTGTTGTGTTGCGATGTTACGCCACAGGATTTCCGGCCACGCATCGCCGGTAAAGTCGGCGGCGAGCTGGATGTGCCAGTTGGTGTCCGACACCCTCAGCACGACCGCATCGTTGAGGATCGTCGCGCCGTTCATATTCCAGATCGCCACGTCACCTGTTCCCGAATGACGCCAGACGATATCCGTGCGGCCGTCGCGATTGAAGTCGCCTAACGCTTCGATGTTCCAGGCCAGGTCGGAGACAACGCGAACGGCGACGTTACTGACAATCGTGCGTCCGTTCATCAACCACATCGTAACCAGTCCGGTCGAGGCGTTTCGCAGGAGGATGTCCGCCTTCCCGTCGCCGTTGAAATCGCCCACACCGACCACGCGCGTATTCGGATCGGTGATTGTCGCAAACACGTTGCCGCTCACGAGCGTGCGGCCCTGCAATTCCCAGATCGCCATCGACCCGCTGCCGTTGTTTCGCCATAGCGCGTCGGAATTGCCATCGCCGAAGAAGTCATATGGAACTCGGCGGACAAGCACCGTCGCGGCGCTGCTGTCGACCGAGGCGCAGGAGTTCGAAACGCGCACCCAGTAGCTAGTTGTCGAGGCCGGTGCGGCGCCGAGCGAGGAGCTCGTGGCGCCGGAAATCGGCTGAGACGCGTCGCCTGAGACGCCCAAATACCACTGATACGACGTCGCGTTAGTAGCCGTCACGCTCAAAGTGCCTCCGCCGGTGAGACCGCTCGGCTGCGAGGTGATCGACGGCGCCGTACACGGTGGCGGCGGCGGGGGCGGTGGCGGACTCGATCCCGGGTACACCGCTCGAACGGCATTCACGTCCCACGGCTGTAGCGCGGCATTGATGCCGTTTGGAACGAAAGACTTCATCACCGCCACGTTGGCGCACTCCAGAGAGGGGTCGGTCGAGCAGGCGCCGCTCGAGGCGCGGTCCTGATCGGAGTGGCGGAAGCCGAGCGTGTGACCGATTTCGTGCGTCACCGCTGTATTGAAATCTCCGTTGCTGAACAGCAGCGTGCAGTTGGCGATCCCTTGATTCAACTCCACGTCGCCTTCCTGCGTGGTCACGAAGGTCTCGCCATTGACCACATTGCTGCCCGACGCCGATGTGATGCCGCCCACCCCGAGCGTTCCGCTGTAACCGGTGCTGGAACACGTAAATGGCGAGACGCCCCACGAACTCAGATCGCGCTCGAAGAGAACTGTGTTGGCTCCGTCGGGCGCGTGCAGTCCCTGCGTATGCGTGCTGTCAGTTCCACCGTAGACGTAATTGACGTTCGAGCCCGTATCGTTCGTCCACGCGGCGAGCGCGACCTGAACCGCAGTCGTGCCGTTGCCGGGCGCGCCAGGCTCACCGCTCGCACCCGCGAAAAACGTCACGGCATTCGGGAACACGCTCCATCGTGACCCCATGCTCCCGCTCACCGTCATCGTGTACGAAGTCGCCGTGTACGTAGCCGTCGCGGCAGGCCTCAGTTGCTGCGAAGAGGGACGCAGCGGTCCGAAAACCGACTCCGCCTGGAGCGGATCGCTCGGAACGAAATAGTCCTCCCGTGCTGTCACACCCTGAGCTTCGTTTCGCACAAATTCCAGGAAAGGTTCCGCCGACCGGTGGCGCTCCTGATGCGGTTGAAGCTTGGAATCCCAGCCGACAATCTCTCCCTCATCTCGCACAAGCAAGCTTCTACCGGAGATATCGGAAGCAAATCGAAACTTGCCGAGGACAAGTTCTGCGGCCGACCACCGGTCGGGTCCCGTCGCTTTGAGGAAGAGGAGAATTCTCTGTCCGGGCTCGAATCGCGGTACGCCGGCAATTTCGGTACTCTTGTTGTCGAACTTTCCACCAGGCTCAACCACATTAATGACAGAGCGAAGCTCGGAACCTTTGATGACTTCTTGGACGGAAAACGGCGTCACCGTCTCGATGCCTCCCTCGACCGTGCGTTGGGAGTAGGAGGTGAGGGCAGAACCGATCAGGATGGCATCTGCACGATGGACCATTTCCCGATCGGGCGGAACAACGAACGTCGCTGCGTTGGCCCGAAGGGCGGCGAACGCCGCAACGAATGAAATCAGCAGGTTGAGTTTGCGCATGATGGTTCCCACGATCTTTTACCTTGTGCCTCGTCTTCGGCCTGTGAGAGCGGTCACCGGAGCGCGAATAACGTTGGCAAGGTATTTTCAAAGCTCGGGCCATCGGGAGAACTCCGATGCGAACGACCCCAGCCGTTCTCGCACTTTGCGTGACGCTCATCACCATCACAGCCAGGGCCCAGCAAATGTGTCCCTGCGTGCCAATCAGCTATGACTGGATCGCGGTTCCATGCGATTCGTGGAACTGCGTGACATCGACCGTCGTTCTGGCGAACAGCGATCGGAGCGTAGTACCGATGCCCACAGCGAGCTCCGATTACACGTGGGTTGTCCTCCGTCGGATCGTAGTCGGCAGCGCTATCGTGTCCCCGGACGCGCCGTTCAAGGTCGATGGTTTCGACTCGCTCGCGGTCGCTTCCGCGCACTTCTATGCGACTGACCATGAGCTGCAGCCGATGCTGCTGACCGCACCGGATGGGAAGGTGTTGGTGGTGGCCCGGACCGCGCCCGAGGTCCCGCGGCGTCGAGCAGTAGGCCGCTAAGACTGACTTAAGGGAATTTCGGGGAAACTTGACGCGAGAAAAACCGGCTGACATCCTACGGCCGGATGCAAAGCGACTACACGACTCATATTGACCGGCCTTCGCCCGATTTTGATCAGGAAATGATGGGCGAACCCGAGGCAGCGATTTCTCTCAGCCATTTCTTTCGCGCGCTGCGCGCCTACCGGGCGGCCATTCTTCTGGCCATTGCCGCCGTAGCAATCTCCGCCGCCGTCGCGTTAATCCTCGTCTATCTCTTCAGCCCCTCGCAACGCACCACCACCCTGACGTTCCGACTGGACTTTGAGGGAGCGCCCGAAGCGAAGTTCCCCAACGGTCTTCGTTTCTCGGCGACCGACATCATCAGTGCGCCGATCCTGCTGAAGGTGTTCGCCGCCAATCAGCTCGACCGCTTCACCAATTTCAAGGACTTCAG
>Ga0070697_100003317_pt1 | contig 12368 bp, 15 predicted proteins | sample KBSK1501metaG_FD_65475 | JGI IMG/M metagenome (GOLD analysis project Ga0070697, IMG submission 65475) | Corn, switchgrass and miscanthus rhizosphere microbial communities from Kellogg Biological Station, Michigan, USA - KBS K1-50-1 metaG | ecosystem: Host-associated > Plants > Roots >... | reverse complement strand
CTCAATTTTGCCGAACGATCGGGGTGGTTCTGAGTCTAGGACTACTCGCAATAGCCCTTAGATCTATCAAGTCCTCCTCTCTGGGACCAGTACCTATCAACGTAACTTTGACCCCGGTTTCCCTCTCAATCTCGGAGATAAACGCCCTCGCGGGTTTATCGAGTTCCTCTAGATGGCGTGCTCCTTTTGCGCTTGGGAACAGCACGTCGAGCTTGGTTAATGCGATTTGGGTTGCGCCATTGAGTTGGACTGCCCTTTTTGCGAGCTTGAAATCGAAGGGTGCAGCCCTTCTCTCTCGCCCAGTAACAGTTCCGAACTCTGTCCAACCACGGCGTGCGACTTCCTCGCGATCTAGTTGGCCTTCAAGTGGTCCTTCGCCTACCCGTGTCACGTATGCCTTGAAAATGACTATGACATCGTCAACTTGAGTGGGACCCACCCCGACATCGGCGCAAGCCGCCGAAGCAGTTGTATCCTTGGACGTGACGTAAGGGTAGGTTCCATGATAGAGACTGAGAAAGGTGCCCTGGGTCCCTTCAATCACAACCTTCTTGTTTTGTGCAAGCGCTTCCTGAATTTCCCCGACAGTATCACCTACGTACGGCTTGAGGCTTGGAATCTGCTGAGCCAATTTCACCATTCTCAAGGCTCGTTCTGCGTTACATGCTCCTACTCCGCTCTTGGTAGAACCCACTTTCTTTGAGAGATGATCAGATCGTGATTCCTGCTCCTTGTGGCGCGGCTCAACAATGGGGCACTGATTGTCGACCTCGATCCTTCGTTCAGAGTCAGTTCTCTGGAGCTCGTCAAGCAATACGATTGGGTCAACGGGGACTCCGGGTCCAATGAGAAGTCGTGTCGAGCGGTTGACAAAGCCGCTTGGGATGAGTCTGAGAGAGTACTGGACTCCGCCGTGAATCACAGTGTGGCCGGCGTTGGGTCCGTTCCCGCCCCTGACACAGATGTCGGGTTTGTCCTTCATTGCAAGATAGGCAGCTATCTTCCCCTTACCCTCGTCTCCGAAGAATCCGCCGACAATGACAGTGCAGGGCAACTAGTATCCAAGCAGCGTAGATCTGCAGTAGAATAAGACTTTTGAAGTGATTCTCTGAAAACTAATTCTGATATAGCTCAAGCGCTAGAAGCCATAACATCAAACGTACAAACTAGTGGCTCTCAACTCGGAGTTGCTTCCAGCGTCGATCATGTAAAGCGGAGGGGAGTGTGGCGTAGGCCACACTTCGGCTCTGTCTAAGGGTCGTGAGAGTGTTCGTAGCCAGGGACCGGGTGAGGTAGGTAGGGAAATACTGACAGAAATGGCGCGGTATTGGGAGGCTGGATAGGATTTCCTGGAATTCCTTGGGTCACGAGGCTCACGGCTCCGTCTGTTGTGAAATTCTTGTCTACTAGTGGTAGGGTCGCTCCGGCTATCGCTTTGATTTCGATGTCCACGACATCGTCTAGTACCCTTCGTCCGTTAGGGAATCCTGCTGGGTCTCCACCTACGAGCCCTAGCCTGCTTGGGTTTGAATTGTTCGGTGGAATTGCAAGGTTTAGGCGGAGGTAGTCCGCTTGTAGAGGTCCTGTGAAGTTCTGGAAGCCTGGAATTATGCCCGCCGGTATTCCAGTCAACAGTATTGCGATGAGGTCGGCGCGCGCTTCCGTTACAGCCGCCAGGTTCGGGAAGACTCCGGGATAGAGCACGGGGAGTAGTTTCTGAAGTTCAGGTGTCTGGTAATACTTGAGGAATTGAGAGTCAAACCTAGGAAGCGATGTGTTCCAGAAATCTTTCTTCCCCAACGGGATGATCACCTCATTGATCAGAGGCATCCCCAGCCGGGACACCTGTGTAAAAGGCCCAGTGACCACCTCATCGGACCGGTTCTCACCTGATTGACTGTCGTCTCCGTCGGTCGGAAGGATAGCTGCTCTTCGTCTACTTGCTGATGCCCATATTCCGATCGTTGAGTTCTTTCCCAGCGGATCAGTAGGGTTTGATCCATCCGATGTCAGTTTGCTCTTGGCTACTTGTATTGCGATGCTATGAACGCTGAATCCTTTGGTGGCGTCGACGCCTGAAGCTGCGGGTGTGGGTATGAGGTGGAAATTCTGGACAGGTCTGAGAGCTCCAAGGTCGAATATAGATCCAAGATCTACGTAGAACGCCTCATCTCTCTGGCCAGCGAACACAGTCGAGCCATCGGTCAAAGTGTTGATGGCAGCGTTTGCTAGATTCGGATAGTTCGGTGTCGACCGTGGTCCGATGTTAACGGGCGGAGTCGGGAGGTTTCTGCCGAGGATCGTGGATTTCCCTGTTCGTCGGGGTCCCACTACCCTTGTGACTGAGTATGATTGTTTCACGTTCCACGAGGAATCTGTGAGAGATGCAATTGGTCCGGTGTTGTAGAGGAACGTGTCCGGATTTCCGATCGTAGTCTTGAATCTGAACTGGTAGGTTATTTCTTCTATCCCGTCGCCGTTGTTATCAATTAAGATCTCATAGAGAACGTCATCTCCGAAGGTGTTGAAATTGGGGCCCCCAGCGGGTTCCTCCAATGGAATGTAGTTGGCTAGAATGGTTGCCGTGTCAGGCTTGTCAGGGCTGACAAAAGCGTAGAGGTCAGTGTTGTCAGCGACCGGATCCTTAGAGATCTTCGGGGCTTCTCGGTGAGATGTCAACGTCTAGTTCCCTGTCCGCAGCTTGTCCGCAATCTGGGCAGCCAGTCCTGCATCTTTCACCTTCACGGAAGCCTGTCCATTCATGATTGTTAGCTGATCACCACTTACAGAGGCCACAATCGGCTCTGCGCTATCATTTGCCGCAGGCGTTTTCGGTTGGTCTGCTGGAAGAGGGATCTTGCCCATGAGAGCTGTGGCGCCTGCAGCAACCGCGGCAACCCCCACTCCGTACTTTAGAAAGTCTCTTCTAGATATTCTGCTGCTTGATTCTTGCTCGGATTCTCTCTCTTCAGTCTTCTTATTCTCTTTCAAGAGGATTTCTGGCTGACATCGCTTGGATCGATTCTTAACGGTTTTTCCAAATCTCCCCGGAATCTGGCCCATATTCTACCCGGAGATACGTGCAACGAGCTATGCGGTGATATGCGGCTATTTCCAGGTAACTCTAAGCAGATTAGCCAAAGCGAGGGCTTCCCCGACGTTTACAAGTAGCATGTAGGTTGAGGCTTGATCCACAAAGTTGGCGGCTGAACTCACGTTTTCGAATAGAAAGAGCCAGAACACGAGGATGGCCAGGTTCAGCACTACGAAAAAACTTCCGAAGAGAACCAGACCCATGGTAAATGAAGACTTGACCTTTCTGTACGTCCCGAGGTAAATTGCCAGCAAAGCGAAGGTCATGGCGATGTTCGCAAATGCAACTATCGCGCTTCCCCACAGTGCATACCCCAAGACCGGTCACTCTACTCCGTTTTTGTTTCGCTTATCTTTCTTCTTCCAATTCTGCTCCAAATTTCGTCGAGGATTGGAAGTGCTTCTTCCATCTTGGGAGTGAGAAAGAGAACAGCACCGTACGTACCCTTGTCCGATGGAACGATTAGGCCGTTCTCCTCGAGAACCCTAACATGGTGTTGGATGGTTTTGTAATCAACGTGTAGAATTTGAGCAAGCTGATTCGCGTTGCTGGGGCGATCCTGAAGGGCCCTTATGATCTCAGCTCTACTAGGTCCTCCACGAGTTCCAGCAAACAGGTACCAAAGGAGCCGCTTGAGATACTTCTCGCCATAAAGCGATGCCTGGGGGTCTTCCTTTGCCGTCGCTAGCAGGAATGGAATGTCGTGAAATAGTCGACTAAGTTGAGGAAGCAGTTGCGACTTTTGTATTACCAATCGAATCGTCTACACGATTGTTGAACGGTAAGCTCGAATTCTGTCTCTTTTGTCCCGTTATAATATTTCGTCGAGCTTGGTATCGAGATCGAACACTTGTCATGACAATTTCCCATCTGAAATGGGACTATCATGTCAGAATGAAAACCCCGTAAGAACAGGATTCGGGCGGACAATCTCGAATTATCAGCCCGCCCGATGTCGTTCGTCATTGCGTCGGCTGAGAACGCTCCGTCCGCATGTTTTTGCGGAAATTCATCATCTAATGCCCAACTGGAAACAGCCTCTTTTAACCGATCTGGGGGTCTCCGATGAAAGGAAAATGTCCGTGTTAGATCCTCGCCTTTCCGCAGCGGCCGCAGAACACGCCACCCGCATCCATGTCTCCACCACAGAAGTTACAGGTTGCCTGCAAGGGCACAGTCGTCACTTCGGTTTCTATTCGTCCTTTTTCGTATCTCTTCGCGTACCAGATTGCTCCTTCGAGGAGGATGATAATGGGGACAAACAATGCCACGTCTGCCAAGGGTCCTCCGTCAGGGGAAGCTACGGCAGTCAGCACCAAGACTGATGCCCAGACGTACTTCCGATTCTTGGTAAGCATCTTTGTCCCGAGAACATGCAGTTTAACCAGCAGGACGAAGAAGACGGGGATTGTGAAGGCAAGGCCTGAGAGAACTATGACAAAGAAAACGAGGTTATAGAATTGGTCCGCAAAAATGAAGGTGGATATTCCTACAGCTTGGAAGAAAGGGATCGAGAAGTAGAAAATGAAAGGTAGGAGAACGAAAAATGCGAACGAAGCGCCCACCAAGAAGAGGATCGAAAATGCCGCGACGAACGGGTATACTGATTGTTTCTCGCTGGCCTTGATGGCTGGGTCTACAAATTTGTATATTTCATAAGCGAGCACTGGGATAGTTGTGGCGAATCCCAACACTGCGGATCCTACGACGATTAGTTCCAGAGGGGTGGTAACCGTTCCCCCGATCAGTACGTACTGCGACGGCAGTAGGCGTGTCCTTATCGCGCCGAGAACCGCCGTTATTATTGGACGGTAGACTTGGAATGGGTTCTGTAAAAACGAAAGGTCAGATGGAACTACGAGGTAGAAGAGGGTCGCAACAACAAAAGAATAGATCCAAATCTTGATTCGTCTGGAGAGCTCTGAAATATGGTCCCAAAGAGGAAGAACTTTTTCACGCGATTGTTCCTCTGGCATGAGCTACCCTAATCCTCCGCGAATCCAACTTATGCGGAATAAAATCATGCGACGAGTGCAACTGGCCTAACGACAAGTAGGTATAGGGCTGATCCTGGAGGCTGGAACTATTTTGACTATTTCGTCTGAGCTGCTTTAACGATCTCGTCCGATATCTCTTGACGAGTCTTGCCTTGGGTATTAATCCCCAATTTGTGCGCTGTGTCAGTTAGCGGGTCAGATGCGGACAGAGCTGGTTGAGACGGCGAAGTAGGGTTCGTTAGTCCCTTTGAGGCGTCGTCGAATTCCTTGCGCGCCCTTCCAATGGACCTCGCCAGCTCCGGAATTTTTTGTGGGCCCCAGATCAGTATGACGGCCAGCACTCCCAGTATCAATAGGATCTGGAACGGGTCTCCTAAAGCCATAATATTCTCGTTTAAAGCGTCAGCGGTTCCGGGCTTTAACTGTTTACCATAATTATTACAGGAACCGAGTGCGTTCAAGGAAACCTTATTCTTCGCCTCAATTCGACTTTGGCTAGGCGGCTAAGAACTGAGAGTAGTCGTGTGCGTGCGGCGCGTTCCTGATACGGCAACGCGCATCAAGATAGCCTCAGACGGGAGATCAATTGTAACTAGCGACCCAGAGTTCGTGCTCAACCCTTATGAAGAATACGCCCTTGAACAGGGCGTTCAGCTGAAAGAGAAACACGGCGGAGAAGTCACAGTTCTTACACTTGGACCAGAGAAGTCAACTAGCGTAATTCTCAAGGCTCTAGCGCTTGGTGCTGACAGGGCTATTCATCTCAAGACCGAAAATTTTCCGGATGACCCAAGCGCAGTTGCCCGGGCAATTGCGGCGGAATTAAAATCTGTCCAATTCGACGTTCTTCTGTTTGGCAAAAAGGGTGTCGACGACGACAATCAACAAGTGGGGGCTATGGTAGCTGAGCTTCTGGAAGTCCCATGCGTCACTCAGATTGTCAAACTCGAGATTTCCGATGGCAAGGCCATCGCTCATCGAGAAGTCGAAGGGGGAGCGATTGTCGTCGAGACAACCCTTCCTTCTGCGTTTACCGCTGAAAAGGATCTGACTGTCCCCCGATACGCGTCGCTTAGAGAGTTGGTTGCAGCTAGAAAGAAACCCATTCTCGTGAAGGAGCCCCAACCGTTTCCGGGTATGCTGGAAATTGTCTCAGTTCAATATCCTCCACCCCGACCCCCGGGCAGGGTTCTTGGGAAGGGCGTGGAAGCTGTTCCAATATTGGTCAGGGTTCTGCACGAAGAAGCCAAAGTGATCTAGCAATGCAGGGCCCCATACTTGTCTTCGCGGAGTCCTCAGGAACCGAGTTCCGAAAATCCGCGTTCGAAGCAGTAACAGAGGCCAGACGGCTGGCCGACCTTTCAAACACCGAGGTTCATGCGCTTTCCATAGGTCACAGAATAAAGGACCAGGCAAGTTCTCTCGGCAAGTTCGGCGCTGACAGGGTTTCGGTCGCCGACGACGAGTCGTTGAAGCTCTTCCAACCGGACTTCTATCGACAGATCGCCCTCGACTTGGCAGAGAAGATTAACCCAGGCGTCATTCTCCTACCGGCCACCGCGACTGGCAAGGACCTAGCACCGCGTCTCGCAATCCATCTCAACACTGCCGTCGCGACCGAGTGCACTGAGCTGGAAATCAGAGACAGCGAGTTCATTGCAACTCGCCCTGCTTTTGCGGGCAAGGTGTTGCTGAAGATAAGAATCAAGGGGGATCCCAAGATGGCAACCCTTCGCCCAAACGTGTTCACCGCCAAGGAAAGAGTTCCTTCAAGAAGTCCGTTGATCGAGTCTCTCTCATTCGAGAAGCCAACCACTAGAATGACCGTGAAGGAATTCGTTACCCACGGCGCAAAAAAACAAGACCTCACCGAGGCAGGAGTCATCGTTTCCGGGGGAAGAGGGATGGGAGGACCCGAGAACTACAAGATCCTCGAGGAACTTGCCAGTGTCATGGGCGGAGTGGTTGGAGCATCAAGAGCTTCTGTAGATGCAGGTTGGAGGCCCCACTCGGACCAGGTTGGACAGACAGGAAGAACCGTTTCCCCGACGCTCTACATCGCATGTGGCATCTCTGGAGCCATTCAACACAGAGTTGGCATGATAAACTCGAGAGTGATAGTCGCGATTAACAAGGACCCTGAGGCGCCGATTTTCGGGTTTGCAGATTATGGAATCGTCGGAGATGTTTTCGAGGTCGTCCCAGCGCTTACTCAAGAGATGAAGAGGTATTACGGGAAAAACTGAACTGGTTTGTCAGGCGTCGTCGAGCTTCGTTTTTAGGAATCTTGCCAGTTCTTGGCTAAGTGGACTTCGAGAAACGTCGATCACAGGCATCTCAACGTTTCCTGCCTTCACATTGTGGACAAACTCTGCCATAGGCGCGTAACTGATGGACGCTATGTAGAGCTCCCCACGGGCATATTCCTCCGGCATGTCGGACGGCGGGATTGGCTGTGATACAAAGACCATGCTATCTGCCCATGTCAGTAGTACGGGTTGTCCCATCTTCATGATGAACGATAAAGCATTCACGAGTTGTTGGGGGTTGTCGTATTTGACAAGTTCTCGGATGACGATCCTCTTTAGCGGTTCGTGGGCGATCTCGACCATTTGGCTGCTCATTCGTGATTTCCTAACTGCGATGGCAATAGGTTGCTGGTTAAGAGGGTTTCCAAGCTCAGCCTAGCTTGAAACTTACTCCTTTTCCGCCGGAGGGGTACTTCCAGCTTATGGCTTTGGCTCCAATCTTGTGGCAAACGATCAAGCAAGCGCCTGTTTCCATGCAGCCTTCCGTATTGTAAGTCAACTGGTCTTGCCAAGAGTATACCTGAGCTGGACAAATATAGAGGCATGGCTTCTTTTCGCATTCTTGACAGAGCTTAGTGTCCACCACGATAAACGGTTCGGGATCTTTGCTGAAGCTAACTAGCGCCAACCGTTTGTCGAGGCTCATTTCCTCTTGTTTTGCAGACATGTCTAGAATGTCCTCGCTCCTGCAAGAAGGTCGCGGATCAAACTCATCGTTGAGACCTTACCCTTAGTCTGCGCCCTCAGTTCTTTGTAGATTTTTCGCTTTCCATTTCCATCAACGCGATAGACTGCTTCTGCAGCATTGCAAACCAGCTCGGGGTAGACACCATAGAGCCTAGTGTTCCGCAGATATCTTGGCACTTTGCTGAAGGTGTACATGTCTTTGAGGGCCGGTTCCTCTCTCAGTTTTCGCTCATAGGTCTGAAGTGATTGTGCCGAGTAGTCTTTTCTCTTGCGGGCGTCGAGAATTGTTTGGGCTGCAGCCACGCCGGAGACAATTGCCATATCAACGCCTCTGAAGGTGTAACCATTATTGAGCAGGTGTCCAGCTGCGTCTCCTGCTACCAGCATGCCTCCCGTGTAGGGTCTCGTTAACATCTTAGGCCCTGCTTCCGGGATCATGTGAGCGTCGTATTCGATCGTCCTTCCGTCTCTTATGAGGCGTCGGACTTTGCGGTGGTTTCGCAATCGATCCATTAGTGTGTGGGATGGGACTGCCTTCGTAGAAGTGTCATCAGCCCCGACAACCATCCCTAGAGCCAAGCTGTCTTTGTTAGTGTAGAGGAAGCCTCCGCCTCGAAGTCCGCCGGAGCAGTCACCAACGAAGACGTGGGCCGCACCTTCCCCTGGCTCAAGCCCAAACCGATCCTCAATCGTATCGGCTGGAAGTTCAACGACATCTTTCATTCCCATTGACACTTCTCCTGGCTCTAGAATTGTTGCGAGTCCAGCTCTTCGGGCGAGGCTCGTCGTGGTTCCATCGCAAGCGATCACAGCATCAGTTGGAATTTTGTCCTGACCCGCGATTATTCCCTTAACGCGTCCACGATCGATCACAAGATCATCTACTCTCGAGTCTGTGATCAGTGAAGCTCCTGCTTTCTCGGCTTGCTCAGCGAGCCACTTGTCAAACTTAGCTCTAATAGAAGTGAAACTTCCGGTTGGGTCTTTCGATTCGTATTCGACGCTAAACGAGCTGTCCGCGGTCATGAAGGTGATTCCTTCCTTTCTTACAAAGCGTTCAACGGGCGCGTCTTTCCATCGGTCTCCAAGGAGGCGTTTGAGTGCGTAACTGTAGATTCGTCCGCCAAAGACGTTCTTCGCGCCGGGAAAGGTTCCACGTTCGACGAGCAGAACTTGGACTCCTTCTTGAGCAAGCGTTAGAGCGGCTGCGCTTCCAGCCGGGCCTGCTCCGACGACTGCGACTTCGAATCCTTCTAGTGACAACTCTGTCTCTATTTGGCGGTGGTCGTGGGGTTTATCGGGTTTAGCTCTAGGCCCAACAGCGCATGGGTCGAGAGTTAGTGCGATTCGCTGTCATTTCCCTTCGACTCTCCGATCACCCACCTTTGTTTCAATATCTGCTCGATCAAGTCGACAGCTCTTTTGACCTGCCTCTGCATTGCCATCGGATCATAACCTGCCGGTGGCTTGCTGTCCAGGTATCGTCGGTACATATCGAAATCTAGGAATTTCTTGCTAGTCTCGAAAATTGCCATGAGCGCCGTAGACTCCATTTTGTCCAAGTCGTCTCGTCTGCAATGATAGAATCCTTTGTCCCTCACGAAGGTTATCTTTTCGTTGCCTACAGAGTCGTTGTAGACATCCTCCCAGAGGTTTCTGTCTACTTCATTCTCGACTGCGCTTCCAGTTGCTATCCTTGATTCGAATTGTTGACGAAGCCGCGTCGCTTCTTGTTCTGAAATCTCAAGGGCTTTTGAAACTTGTTCGATAGTCAGACCCTTCTTGAGTAGATAGTAACATGCTTCTTGAAGATACTGACAATGGTCGTCTTCACTCTGAGTATTCAATAGGGGAACTGCCTCCTAGGTGACTTCCAATTGTTCAAGGACGTGCCTGGCTAGTTATGATCCTCTGAAGAGCTTCATGTACGATCTTGGCTTGCACTTCAAGTCCGAGGTCAACGGAGGGGATGCCCATCACTCTACATCTGCTGAGAAGTTTCTTGTCGAGGCTTACCACGATGTATTTGTTATCCTTCGCGAGATTGACGACTGCATCATCGGTGATTCCTGGCTTTACCTTCGTTGTTGACCAACCCAGATCTCTCAAGTATTCATCTAGCCCGAACAGCTGTTCGTCAAGGAGAACTGTTGGTCGGTCCATTTCTTGTGCGCCCCTCACTTCCGAAGGGCTTGACGAACGCTTCCTTAGAAGCTTTCCCGGTCGTCTGCTTCGGGGAGGGATAGAGACTGTTATTTCTTAAAGTATCTACGGCATTTCCTGCACTGGAAACGGTTTTCCGAGATACTCCTGAGCGGTACGCTACAAAACGGACACGTATCTAGGGCTGCTAATTTCTCTGTCGATCCAGCAAACGCTTCTGACTTGAGACCGGGTGACATGTGTCCCGTTGTGATATGGTGTCTTCTTGAGTAAGCGGTGAAGGATCCTCCTGCGATGGCAGCAGTTGCGATCAGTCCAACCGGTAGGACAAGGCTCACTGTCGAGAATGCGCTGGCCAGGTAATCTTGCATGAAGCGGTTGTGAACGTATTCGTTGTAGAGCCACATAGCTAGGAAAATGTTCAGCGCCAACTGAGCTCCTATCACCATCGTCTTTCTGGACACTTGGATCATGCTTGGTCAACTCTTGAAGAAACGAAGCTCTGTCGCGGCTCTATGAGTAAGATCGGCGGGTCTCGGAATTAAGTCTGCCCAAAAGTGGGCTGTCCATATGGGACTAGCGTTGTTCCTGCTGCCGTCTCTGAGTATGGAATTATCGGTATGCTTCGAAGTCTTGTCCGAGAAGGTTTACGGCTATCTTCTGGATCATGATCTCGTCTGTTCCTTCGTAGATCCGGCAGACTCTAGTGTCAACTAGGTGTCTGGGTGCTCGCGTTTCGAAGCTGTATCCGCTTGAGCCGAATATCTGAACTGTTCGATCAGCGGCGTCGAACGATGCGTTTGAGGCGAAGTATTTCGCTTGGGCAATGGTGATGTCTGCGTGTTCGCGAAGTTCTTTGTTTTCAGGTTGTTCGTCGCTATGCTGTTTGAGCAGTGCTGCCTTGTAGACAAGGTTCTTGGCGGCTTCCAAATTCGTCGACATGATTCCAATGTGTCGTTGGACGAGTTGGTGTTTTCCGATCGGTTTGCCGTGTTGTATTCGCTGCTTCGAGTAATTGACGGCTTCTGTAATGCAGTCGTCGATCACCCCCAAGCACCCTGCGGCGACACTGAGTCTGCCGCTCATTAGCCCGGAGTAGGCGACGCCCAGACCCTTTCCAAGAGGCCCGAGTAGATTCTCTTTGGGGACCTTGCAGTTATCGAGGAAGATAGAACCGGTGTCTGAGGTCGGCATTCCTAGCTTGTGTTTCTGTTGTTGCGCTGAGTAACCTTCGAACCCCTTCTCAACTACGAACGCGCACATTCCATCATGCTTGCCCTTTGGATAGGCGAATATTACCGAGGTGTCGGCTATGCTGCCGTTTGAGATCCACGCCTTACTCCCATTCAGGAGGTAGTGCGTTCCTTTGTCTTCAAAGGAGGTTCGGAGAGAAGTAGGATCGCTGCCCGCGGTGGGCTCGGTCAATCCAAAACACATTACCTTTTCTCCTCTCGTCGCCGGTGGAAGATACCTTTGCTTCTGATCTTCATTGCCCCACTTTTGCACGGTCATCTGACCCAGGGAGACGTGTCCGGAGAGAAACGTTCGTACACCAGTTCCTTCTCGGCCGATCCTCTCCAAGGCCAGAGCGTATGTGAGAATGTCAGCGCCCTGACCCTGTCCGTAACGTCTCGATATAGGAAGTCCGAGGAGTTGAGCCTTCTTGAAAATGGGTACAAGTTGATCGTTAAATCTTCCCGCCAAATAGGCCCGGTCCTCCAGCGGGCGGAGTTCCCGGCACGCCCGGTCAACCTCATCTAAGACAAGTTTCTGCTCGTCTGAAATGTCGAAATTCATCTGAGAGAGATCTTCACTACCGGAGTCTACCACAGTCTTCAATTGAAACAGTCTCTCGTTACTCTCGTCCTTAATGTGAGTTTTGTCAAAACGTTATATCACTGGCCGAACTCATCGGTCTGCGCGAAGATCGCTTTGCCAATTCAGGTGGATGAGGAGGACATTCCCTTCTTTGCTGAAGTCATAGCTGGAGGAAGGATAACGATCCCGGAAGAGATTAGGAAAATCTTTGGAGTGAAAGATGGCGACCATGTCATGTGCAGAGTGCGGCTCGTAAAGCGAGCCGAAGACGTCAAGTAACGCATCAACTAAGCCGAGTGG